>Ga0207705_10002601_pt1 | contig 13872 bp, 13 predicted proteins | sample KBSC13metaG_FD_184314 | JGI IMG/M metagenome (GOLD analysis project Ga0207705, IMG submission 184314) | Corn rhizosphere microbial communities from Kellogg Biological Station, Michigan, USA - KBS C1-3 metaG (SPAdes) (version 2) | ecosystem: Host-associated > Plants > Roots > Rhizosphere > Soil ...
GCCAGTCATTGGCGCGCACCGCGCCGGGCATCCGCGCGACTTCGGCTGCGGCACTGTCGACCTGGCCTTGCTCCAGCGCATGCTCGGCGCGCGACAGGCGGTCGGTCGGAATGTCGGATGGCTGGTCCGCCTTGCGCACCACGAACAAGGTCGAGAGCTGCTCCTTGAAGCCCTGCCACACGCTCTGATCGGGGCCGCGCGCGACCAGTTGCGGGCGGAGCGTCTGTAGTCCGTCCTGCAATTGCGCGAGCGTCACCGGGCGCTGTGCGGCGGCGATGATCTGCGCGACCGAGGTCGCGTCACTGCCGCCGAAATGCTCGCGCAGCATGCCTTCGAGGAAGCCGAGCGACTGGCCGCGATCGAGCGCGCGGCGCGCGGCGAAGGCGATCAGCAGCCCTTCAGCGCGATTGGCGTCGCCCGAAGCTGCCGCGGCGCGCTGGTCGATATCGTCGATGCGCGATTCGATCGCGGCGACGCGCTCATCCAGCGCGGGATCGCCCGGCGGCAGCGCTGCAGCTGGCGTCGCGGGCCCGGTCTTGGGCGTGGCCGGCGGCGGCGTGTTTACCACCGCCTGGTTTTCCGGAACCGGATTGATCAATTTTTCGAGGCTGCCCCAGTGGTGCAGCGCCAGCGCGGCGCCACCCAGGCCGAGCAGGAAGAAGATCAGCGGGATTAAGACCCAGCCCCAGACGCCCCGCCGCGGCTTCGTCCCGTAATAATCGCGCTGCTCCATTCAGTCCTTCTCGCACAGACGGGCGGCTGCCGCCAACAGCGCAGAGTCGTCGGGCTGTTCCGCGATCCCGATCGTGCGCCATGGCCCCGCGCCCGCCGCCCCGCTGATCGCCGCGACGCGCACGCTTGCCGGGTCGATCCCCGCCTTGGCCAGCAGCCCCGCGAACACTGCGCCCGCGCGCTGCGAATGGAGCAAGGCGACCGCATTCTGCTGGACCGCCGCCCGCGCCGCGCCGGGCAGATCGGCCACCGGATCCGCGGCATAGACGATCCGCCGCTCGATCGGGATCGGCGCCGCGTCGAGCACGCGATGCTCCCGCCCCGCCAGATGCAGCGGATGCGTGATGCCGTCGCGCACCATCATCGTCACCAACAGGGCCACGTCGGCCGACCCCATCCGCACGTCGGCGAAGCCTACCTCCATCGCCTGCACGCCCGTCGTCTCGCCCACCGCGTAAACGGGTAGATGGCGATAGAGATGGAGCTGGTCGCCTGCCTGTCGCACCGCCTGCGCGCTGGTCAGCATCAGTGCGTCGTGCGCGGACGCGTCGGGTGCGTCCCATTCGATCGGTCCGACCGTGAACAGGGGCGCCGCGATCGCGTGCCAGCCGGCGGCGATCGCGCGTGCAACGGTTGCGGCGGCACCCGGCTCCGGCCGCAGCACCAGCAGCGGTTTCATACGGCGAACAGTCCGCGCAGAGCGGGTCCGGCGCGATCGAGCAGGATGTGCGCCAGCGCTGCCGGCGTGTTGTCCTCATGGAAGGGGAAGACGATCTCGCCTGCCTGGAACTGGCTTCCATCCTCCGTCAATATTTCGGCGCGCAGGTGGATCTGCCCCAGCGCGAGTTGGGCTCGCGCCGCCACCGGCGACCGGCAATCCGCGCCGAGCGCCGCGAGCAAGGCGCGTTCGGCGCGCACGCACAGGCTGGTCGGCTTGTGGTCGATCGCCGCGAGCAGCCCCAAAATCTCGACATCGTCTGCGCGCGCCTCGATCCCGACCGCGCCTTGTGCGGGCGCGGGCAGCATGTCGTCGAGCGCCGTGCCGACATCGTTGCGCCCCAATCGCTCAAGGCCGGCGGCGGCGAGCAAGGTGGCATCCGCCTCGCCCGCGGCCAGCTTCCTGAGGCGCGTGTCGACGTTGCCGCGGAAAAGCAGGATTTGCGCGTCGGGCCGTGCCCGCCGCACCTGCGCCGCGCGGCGTGGCGAAGAGGTGCCCACGCGCGCATTCGGCGGCAGCGCGGCCAGGCTGTCCGCCCCTATCAGCCGGTCGCGCGTATCCGCGCGCGGCGGCATCGCGGCGATCACGATCTCGGCCGGGCGGATCGTCTCGACATCCTTCATCGAATGGACCGCGAAGTCGATCTCCCCCTCAAGCAAAGCGCGGTCGAGCTCCTTGGTCCACAAGGCCTTGCCGCCAATCTCCGCGAGCGCGCGGTCCTGCACCTGGTCACCGGTTGTCCGGATCGGGACGATCTCGATCGCCTGGCCGCCGAGGCCATGAACCGAACGCAACGCATCTGCGACCATGTTCGCCTGCCACAGGGCGAGAGGCGATCCGCGCGTACCAAGACGAAGGGGGCGAGCCATGTGCGCCTTCTAGCCCGGGTTAAGCGAAAGCCAATCCATAGCTGATCCAAATATGGTTGGCCGGGGCTTGCCCTCGTCCGGTTACGCTTTCGCAACGACAAAGCCTGTTGTGCAGTGCAGCACAGGAGGCGGCGTTGCGGCATTACCGGCTCTACGGCCTCAAGGAGGGGCGGATCACCACCACCGCCGTGTTCGACGCCGCCGACGACGTAGCCGCCATCGAGGCCGCGCACGCCCGCATCGCTCTGGTCGACGGCGAATTATGGTGCGGCAGCCGGCTGGTCGCCTTCATTCCTGCCGCACCGGACCGTGAATAAGGATCGCCGTCCACTCGATTGCGGCTGGCGGACGCCCCTAAAAATGTGCAGACATTGCTCCAAGACCAGCAAAGGGGCCGGGGGCTGCCAAGCGACGTCGGACTGTTCGCCCGCATGAAGGGCCAGGGGTGGCGCGGTCTGCTCGTCCCCGCGGTCTTCCTGCTCGCTTTCCTCGCGGTGATCGCGCCGATCATCGTCGCGCTTTTGATCGCACATCATCAAAGCCTCGCCGCCGAGCAGCAGAAGGCGCAGTCTCTTGCGAGCGAGGTCGTGCGCCGCGCCGACATCGCGCGCTGGCAGATGGCGGGCGCGCTCGACAAGCTTGAGGCCGCGCCAGTGCCGGCGCCTTGTTCGCCCGAGGGCATCCAGCGCATGGCGAGCGCCGCGCTCGAATATGAGCAATTGCAGGGCGCGGGCTTCGTCCGCGACGATCGCCTGGTCTGCACCGCGGCGGGCCCGCTGACGTCGCCGATCCCGCTGGGGCCGCCCGCGTTCCATACGATCAAGGGCTATGGCGTTCGGCCCGCGGTCAAGCTGCCCTTCGCGCGCAACGTCGGCCTGATCGCGATCACCGCGCCATCGGGCTTCACGCTCCTCCTCCACCCCAAGCTCTCGCTCGATATTCCGCTCGCCAGCGATCGCGAGGCATTGGGCGTGATCGGGGTCAGCCATCCCGGCCTGATCAATCAGCGTGGGCCCATCGACGTGCGGCTGCTCGGGCCTTTCTTTCAATCGGGCCGGACCACTTATGTGATCCAGGACCGGCTGGTGTCCGTGCTCAAATCGACCGGCGGCGACTATGCCGGCTTCGCAATTCTGCCGATGGACGAGGTCAAAGACGGCACCGGCCGCTATCTGCGCGTGCTGTTGCCGGTCGGGCTGGTTTGCGGCGGCGGCCTGATCCTGCTGCTGCGTATCCTCGTCCGCTCCGGCAACAGCTTCGAGACGGTCGCCCGCCGCGCGCTCAAGGCCGACGAATTCTATATGCGCTATCAGCCGCTGGTCGATCTCCAAACCGGACGCTGGGTCGGCGCCGAGGCGCTGGTCCGCTGGCGGCGCACGACCGGCGAGGAATTGCGGCCCGATTTGTTCATCCCCTATCTCGAGGAGGCCGGCCTGATCCCCGACCTGACCGACAAGGTGTTCGATCTGGTCGCTGAGGACGTCGATGGCGATCTCAAGGGGCGTGACGATTTCTACGTTGCGATCAACGTCGCCTCGGTCGATCTGCGCGGCGATCGGCTAGCCGGATTGATCGATACTCTGCTCGCCAGGACCGGCTGCGGCGCGCAGCATTTCGCGATCGAGGCGACAGAACGCGGTTTGATCGATGCCGAGGATGGCAATCAGGCGCTGCAGGCAGTGCGCGACCGCGGCGTCCGCGTCGCGCTCGACGATTTCGGCACGGGCTATTCCAGCCTGGCCTACCTTCAGAAATTCCCGCTCGATTATATCAAGATCGACAAGAGCTTCGTGGATTCGATCGCGACCGAGGCTGCGACCAGCAGCGTGGTGGTCCACATCATCAACATGGCGCAAGACCTGAAGCTCGGCATGATCGCTGAAGGCGTCGAGACAGAGGAGCAAGCCCGCTTCCTCGCCGAACGCGGCGTCGCCTATGGCCAGGGCTGGCTCTACGCCCGCCCGATGCCCTGGGCGCAGCTTCGGGCGGGGCTAGAAGCGCAGGGCAGTTAGACCGCCCGGCGATAGACCAGGAAACCCGATTTCTCGGCCACCTGATTATAGAGGCTCTGCGCGGTCTGGTTGGTCTCGTGCGTCTGCCAATAGACGCGCGGCGCGCCCGCGATCCGGGCTTGCTCATACACCGCCTCGATCAGCGCGCGGCCCACGCCCTTGCCGCGCGCATCCGCGCTGGTGAAGAGGTCTTGCAAATAACAGATCGGCGCGACCGCGATCGTGCTGCGGTGGAACAGATAATGGGTCAGTCCGATCAGCCGGCCATCGAGTTCCGCGACCAAAGCATGGACCGGCTCCATCTCGTCGAAGAAGCGCGCCCAGGTGGTGGCGGTGATGTCGTCGGGCAAGGCGGTCGATCCGCTCCGCCCGTAGAAATGGTTGTAGCCGTCCCACAAAGGCAACCACTGGACATAGTCGGTCTTCGCGATCTCGCGGACGATCAGCCCGGTCATGCCTCAGCCCTCCGTGCATCGAAGGCGACGCGCGCCGCCTCGATTTCCGACAAATTCTTCGCGGCCCACATCCATACGCCACAAAAGGCTTCGCCCAGGCTCTCGCCGAGAAGGGTCAGGCGATACTCCACCCTCGGCGGGACGACTGCATGAACTTTACGTACGACCAACCCGTCGCGTTCCATCTGGCGTAAGGTCTGGGTCAGCATCTTCTGGCTGATGCCGGGGACATGCTCGCCGATCCGCGTGAAACGCAGCTCGCCATGCTCTTCGAGCACTTCCAGGATCAGCATCGTCCATTTGTCCGCGACGCGCCCGATCAGCTCGGTGACCAGGGCCTCGACCTTGGGGTCGTTCTCGCACGGATAGGGTTCGCGTTTCGCGGTCATCTCGCGCTTTCTTCCAGGTAAGTATCGATCTTTGCAGTGCCTACTTTCCAAAAGAGAGTGTGGAACTAGATCAGCCTCCGCGCAATCCATCAGCGGAAGGAAAGATCATGCAGATCAGCGGCAATACGATCCTCGTCACCGGCGGCAATAGCGGCCTTGGCCGCCGCTTCGCCGAGGAATTCGCCCGGCGCGGCAACAAGGTCATCATCACCGGTCGCAAGCAGGGCACGATCGACGAAGTCGTCGCGGGCACGCCCGGCATCACCGGTTACGTTCTCGACATCACCGACGCGCAGGCGATTTCGGATTTCGCCGCAAAGGTCACCGCCGACCATCCCGATCTCAACGTCGCGATCCACAATGCCGGCATCATGGTGGCGGAGGATCTTAAGGCGCAGGATCTGGGTGTCGCCGAGGATATCGTGACCACCAACCTCCTGGGCCCGATCCGGCTGATTTCGGCGCTGATGCCGCATTTCCTGAAGCAGCCGGCGGCCACGATCATGACCGTCTCGTCCGGCCTCGCCTTCGTGCCGCTCGCCAAGACGCCGACCTACAATGCCACCAAGGCTGCGATCCATTCCTATTCGCTGTCGCTGCGTGAGCAGCTCAAGGACACCAATGTCGAGGTGATCGAGATCGTCCCGCCCGGCGTGCAGACCCACCTCATGCCCGGTCAGGCCGACGACCCCAACATGATGCCGCTCGAAGACTATATCGCCGAGACGATGGCCAATTTCGAGAAGCAGCCGACACCTGCCGAGAATGCGGTCGGCCGCGTAAACTTCCTCTACAAGGCGACTGCGGAAGGCCGCTTCGACCAGACCTTCCGCGCACTCAACAGCAACCACCGATAGGCATCACGCCAGTGCGGGCAGTTGCCAGTCGATCGGCTTCTGCCCGTGCGCCTTCAGGAAGGCGTTTGCCTTCGAGAAATGCCCGCAGCCGAAGAAGCCGGCATGGGCGGAGAGCGGGGAGGGGTGGACCGCCTTGAGCACGAGGTGACGCCCACCCTTGTCGACGCTGTCGACAAATGCGGCCTTCTTCTGCGCGTAACTGCCCCACAGCATGAACACGACCGGCTCGGCCTTGGCATTGACCAGCCGGATCACCGCGTCGGTGAATTTCTCCCAGCCGCGCCCCTGATGCGATGCCGCCATCCCCATCTGCACCGTCAGCACCGCATTCAAGAGCAGCACGCCCTGCTCGGCCCAATGTTGGAGGAAGCCATGCCGCGCGGGCGGGATGCCGAGGTCGGCCTCCAGCTCCTTGTAGATATTGACCAGGCTCGGTGGCGTCCGCACCCCCGGCTGAACCGAGAAGCACAGCCCATGCGCCTGGCCCTCGCCATGATAGGGATCCTGCCCCAGGATCACGACGCGCACGTCGGTGAGCGGGGTCAGGTCGAGCGCGCGGAACCATTCATTCCCCTTGGGGAAAATGCGCTTGCCCGCTTGGCGTTCGGCAACCAGGAACTGCCGCAGCGCCTGCATGTACGGGCTCTCGAACTCGCCTTGCAGCGGTTCCAGCCAGCTCGGATGCAGCTTTACCTCGCCCATCGATTCCTCCCGTCGCGCCGGCATGGGAGAGGGGAGGCGGGGCGTCAATCGACCACGGGTCTGGCCGCCATCTTTCCTTCGTCACCCCGGACTTGTTCCGGGGTCCACTCCGCGGCTTGGCACCTGCCCGCCGGTGGATGCCGGAACAAGTCCGGTATGACTATCAGCGGATCGTGGTTGCACAATTCCAGAATGAGAACATAATAAGAACATTCACGCGAGTCGCGAAAGGAGATTGGCTATGTCGACCGCGCCTGCCCCGCTGCTTTCCCCCGCTGCGCACAATCTCTTCTTCGCGGTCCGACCGCCTGAGGAGAAGATCCGCGAGATGATGGACCTGATCCCCGCGCTGAAGCTGGGTGGCACCCCGCTCCGGCCCGATCGGCTTCACATCTCGCTGCTTGCTCTGGTCTGGAACGACGACGTCCCCGACGGCCTGATCGAGGAAGCGCGCGATGTCGCGGGCGCGGTTCGGATGGAGCCGATGCGCGTGATCTTCGACCGCGTCGTCGGCGGCACCAATTCCGCGCTGCTGCGCCCCAGCGAACCGCTGGAGGCCTTGCGCATGTTCCGCGAGCGCCTCGGCTTCGCGCTGATCAATGCGGGTGTCGACTTCCAGCTCGACGGCCGCCTCAGCCCGCACGTCACCTTGCTCTACGGCGGCGAACCGATGCCGGAAAAGGAGGTCGATGCGATCACCTGGACCGTCGACGAATTCGTTCTGATCGACAGCCATATCGGCCTGACTCATCACGAGACGGTCGGGCGCTGGCGGTTGCAGAACTAGCCTCCACAATCCTCCCCGCCAGGCGGAGGGGCGCCGAAGGCGACGGAGGACGAGGATCGCAGTGCGTCTCGCAGGCAGGAGAGGCGGCCACCACGACGCAACGCGGCTGCGCGAGGCGATGACCTTGCCGGAAATCGGGCTCTGGCTGGTACCTTGGCGCGACCTTGCTGTGAACGGGCGACTCTTTTAGGCTGCCTCCAATCCGGGGGTCCAACCATGCCAGCTTCGTCCTCCAGTGAGGGTTCGCCTGCGCTGCCGCCCCCGGCGCCCGAAACGCAGGAGGCCGCCGTGGAAATTCACAAGCCCAAAGCGGTGCATGGCTGGCGCGAATTCTTCAACGAAATCGGGATCATCGTCATCGGCGTCCTGATAGCGCTGGGCGCCGAACAGCTCGTCGAGACCGTACACTGGCACCATGCGGTGGCGGAGCAGCGCCGATCTTTGACCGATGAGATAAAGGCCAATCTCGATTCGGTTGCACGGCGCGCGCATCAACAGCCCTGTGTCGACCGCAGGCTGACCGATATCCATTCGGTGCTGGAACGCCATGCACACGGTCAGCCGGTCGGAATCATTGGTGAATTCGCCTATCCGACACGCGCAGGCGCGTCGCGCGGAAGCTGGGATATTGCCCTGGCGGGACAGGCCTTATCCCACATGTCGCAGGACGACCGGCTTACATTCAGCGCCACCTTCGGCGTTCTGACGACCTGGCAGCAAATGACCGATCAGGAACGCGCGATCTGGGCGCGGCTATCGATGCTGAACGACCCCGCCTTGCTTTCTGAAACCGACTGGAGCGCGGTGCGCACCGCCTATGTTGAGGCGGTCGACATGAACAATCAACGCCGCGATCTCGCCGGATTCATTCTGCAGGGGATTGGTCATGAAACATCTGACTACAAACCCTCGCTAGAGGCGTCGAACCCGACCTATGCGGCGCTCGACCGGCAAATCTGCTCCGCTTATATTCGGTAGACCAGGCTGAAGCATATCGGAGGCCGGACCTTCCGACCGGTTTTCTTGACGCTTTATGACCTCGTCCTTGTGCTGTCCGCCGCGAGGGCATGTCTTCTCCCGATACGTTTTGAGGGGCTGAGGGGACATGGACAGGATCAATCGCCGCGAATTCGTGAATAGCGCCGCAGCCATGGGCGCGACCTTGTTGTGGGCGGGGCGGGCCGCCGCCGCATCGCGCGTCGCCTGGCGCGAGGATCGCGCGGCCTATCCGGAGGGCGTCGCCTCGGGCGACCCGCTGCCCAACAGTGTGATCCTGTGGACGCGCCGGCCTTTCCCGGGAATGGCCCGCGCAATGCTCACCGCGGAAGTCGCGCTCGATCCCGATTTCCGCCAGGTCGTCGCCACCCGGAAGGTGCCCGTGCTGGCCGAGGCGGACTGGACGTGCCGTGCGCTCGTCGCGGGGCTCGAGCCCGCGACAATCTACTGGTATCGCTTCACCGATGCCGAGGGCCATGGCAGCCGCGTCGGCCGCACGATCACCGCGCCCCGCGACGACGATCCGCGCTCCGTCCGCTTCGCCTTCGTCTCCTGCCAGAGCGTCAATGAAGGCAAGCAGAACGCCTATCGCCGCATGATCTGGGAAGACGAGAAAGCGCCGGCCGACCAAAAGCTCGGTTTCGTGCTGCACCTGGGGGACTTCATCTACGAGGTCGTCGAATATCCCGACGAACTGCCGCACCGCTACGGCCGCATCATCTACGACATCGGCCGCATCCCCGACGCGCGCAAGGTCGGCAATTTCTATGTGCCGACCACGCTCGAAGGCTATCGCGTGGTCTATCAGGGCCACATCCACGATCCCGACGTCCAGGATGCGCGCGCGCATTTCCCCTTCATCTGCATCGGGGACAATCACGAATTCTCGTGGCAGGGCTGGCAGAGCTTCATCACCTATGGCGGCCCGCCCGAGCCCGCGCAGCCGCTCCGCGTCGCCGCCAACCAGGCCTGGTGGGAATATATCCCGTCGCGCGTGCGCAAGGCGTCCGGTCCGGGGCTCGATCGTTTTGCGGGGCCCGTCGTCGCCAAGGCGCCGATCACGAAGCTCGACGATGACGGTTTCGCCGATGAGCCCAATGCGCGCACCGCGATCGGCAGCATGACCGCCTATCGCGCGCAGCGTTATGGTCGCCATGTCGATCTGATCCTGACCGACTTCCACAGCTACAAGATGCGCGATCCCGTCAGCCGGCCGGAAGCGAACGACCTCGGTTTCGAGGACTTTCCCATGTTCGTGGCGCAGGAGCAGATAGAGATTCTTGACGGTGGACGCGACTATGACGGCGGTCGTCCGCCCGCGATGATTCCGAACGGCGCCAAGCCCATTCCCAATTTCCGCAAGGACGAGGCCCCCTACACCGTGCTCGGCCGCACGCAGAAGGCATGGCTCAAGGATCGGCTGAAAGCGTCGACCGCAACCTGGAAAATCTGGGGCGCGACCAATCCCGTGATCGACATGCGGACCGATCCGCAGAACCTGCCCAAGGGCATAACCAAGCCGTGGCCGGGCGAGGGTTATGCCACATTCGGCGCGGGGGATTTCAGTGCGTCTTTTGCCGAACGCGGCGAAATCTACGATCTCGTCCGGGAAGGCGGCATCGACGGCTTCGTCGCCGTCTCGGGCGATCGCCACAGTTTCTGGGCGGGCTATGCCGCCAAGGCGCTGCCGCCCAAGACATTCGATCCGGTCGGCATCGCCTTTGTCACCGGCTCGATCTCTGCAATCGGTATGGCCGAGGGGCTGGAATATTCCAAAAGCAAGGATCCGCTACTCCCGCTCTTCACGGTCCAGCGCGCGGACGGGACGCATGAAGCGACCGTCAATCTGGCGGTCAAGCACGGCGTCCGCACCGCGTGGGAATATGCGCAGTCGGGCGACATCGAACGCGCCCGCGCGCTCACCAACCCGGACAATGCCCCGCATCTGGAGTTCGTCGACATGGGCGGTCACGGCTATTCGGTGGTGACCGCCGGGCCCGACGCGATCGAGACAGAATTCGTTTGTATTCCCCGTCCGATCACCCGCGCCGAAACGCCCGACGGTGGCCCCATCCGCTATCGCGTCGTCCACCGTGCCGCGCGCTGGCATGGCGGCAAGCCGGTGTTGGAGCAGCGCATCCTGGAAGGGGACCCGAAGACGTCGATCTAATCCTCCCCCGTACGGGGGCATCGGAAGGGATATGCGATCAGGATTTGCCGGCCTGATCGCCATATTCCCAGTCATAGGGCACGCCCGTGTCCCCCAGGATGAAGTGGACCAGATCGGCGAAACCCGCCTCGGCGCGCACGTCGTTCGACAGGATCAGGGCGCACCGCCGCGCTTTCTCAAGGCAGACCATGGTGTTCGCGGTCTGGCCGTCATGCCCGCCCTTGAAGAAGCCGGGGCCCTGCGGCCCGTCGAAGGTGATCACGCCCAGCCCGGCATAGAGGTCCTTGCGTTGCTGCGCGGGCGGCAGATCGGGGCCGAAATTGGGGAATTGGTGCGCGGTCGCGATGTGGAGCGAAGGCCCGACCATTTGCGCATAAGCGGCCGAACTCAGCCCGTCATGGCGGACGAGCGCGGCCACGAATTTCGAAAAGTCGGCGATGGTCGTGTCCATCGATCCGGCGACGCGCACCTTGGAGCGTTCGTCGTGCTCCTGAACCTCGCCCTTGTCGTTGAACCCGTCCGCCAGGTTGGGCCGGAAATCGGCACGCCACATCAGTCGCGTGCGCGTCATGCCGAGCCGGTTGAACGTCCCCTGGGTCAGCGCCTCCATATCCACGCTTAGCCCACGATCCTTGCGTCCATTCTCGATCACGAACTGGAGCAGGCTCATGCCCTCGCCCGAATAGCTGAAATGCGCGCCCGGATCGAAATGGATGCGGAGTTTCTGGTCAGGCTCGATGAACCAGAAATTGGCGAAGCCGGTCGAATGGGTCAGCACATGGCGCGCCGTGATCTGCTTCCAGCGCGGGTCGCCAGCCAGGTCCTGATAGGGGCCATATTTGCCCGGATAGATAGCGTTGGTGTCATAATCGGTCAGCGGCTTGTCGAGATAGTCGGCAAGCGGCGTATCGAGCGCCAGCTTCCCCTGATCGACCAGCTGCAGCACATGATAGGCGAACACGGTCTTGGTCAGCGACGCGCCGTACATCACCGTATCCGTCCGCAGCGGATCGCCCTTGGCATCGCGCACGCCATAGGCCTGGACATAGCGCACCTTGCCGCCGTCGATGATCGCAACCGCGATCCCCTTGGCATGCTTCTTTGCCATCAGCGCATGCACCGCCGCGTCGATCGCAGACGGCTTGGGCGGTGCGGCGCGTCCGGTCACAGCCGCGGACATTGTGAGCAGGAAAGCGGCAAATCGCAGCATCTTCGAGGCCATCTTTCCATCCTGTCCTTCAGTTCAGCCGCTCCAGCCTGCCTATCGCGGCGTGGAGTAGGTGTAAGTGTAACTCCAGCGCTCTTCCTTGCCGGGGTCGGCCTGCAACCGGATGAAGCTCTCGACGCTCAGGTTGGTCCAGATTGTCCAGGTCATCAGGCGATCGACCGGGCGGTCCCCCTGGACCGAATAGCCGAGCCCGGTCTGCACATCCTCGACGCAAAAGGCATAGTCCCGCGGCGTTCCGTCAAAGCCTTTGAGCCAAATGGCCTGCATGTCCGTCGGGGCAAAAGCGTGACGTATCTCGAAAACATTGCCGGTGACCTGCACCAGATCGGGCCGGCTGATGGCTTCGGCCGTGATCGGCCATGGCGCGACGAACCGGAACCCCGCGTCCGTGGGCTTGCCTGTCGCGAAAAAGTTGTGGTCATAGACGCTCGTCACGAGTGGTTGCGTGCCCGTGTTCTGCAGCCGGTGGTGGATCGTCAGAACCGGGCGATCCCCCGCGATCCGCATCGTCTTGGTATAGATATAGCCGTATCCGGTCGCCTTGTTGGCCAGGATCTGGCGAAACGTGACGGTGCGTTTAGTGACCTGCGTGGTCCACCGACCGCCATCCACGATCTCATAAGCGCGGTAGCGGTCATAGGGCTCGGCGTCGGGGCGGCGCAGCACGCCCACCCCGATCTTGAGGAACAGGCCGCCGGGGGACGCGGCGTCAAAGCCCATGGCCTTGTCGTCGGTCAGGAATTCCTCGGCGGGGCCCTGGCCGCTGCTGGCAATTCCGGTGACGACTTCGCCCGATCCGTCCGGGCGGGTCCGCTGGACGTTGTTGTGGATCGCAGGATCGATGCGGTCGAACCAGGGGCCATAGAATTCGTGACCCCGGACACGCAGGCTGCGGACCATTCCGCTCCAGTCGAAGCGCGTTCCCCGATAACTACCCGGATCGGACGGCCGCTCGAAACGCAATTGCATTACGGCGTTACCGATCTGGCCGGTCGATCCAGATGCAAGGGCAGGGGACGCCGCTAGAAGCGCCAGCGAAAGCAGTCCGGTCCGCAATCGCATGCTTCAGTCCCGCGACACGAAGGCCAGGGTCTTTCCGTCCGGGGACCAGGCGGAGGCCGGCAGCGACGCGGCATTGCCCCACAGCTTGACCAACGTCACCGCCTTGTCCGGCACCGGGTTGCCATCGATGACGGGTGCGATGCGCAACGTCACGTCCTGGTTTGCCGAAGCCGGCCGGCCGGCCGTTCCGATCAGATAGGCCATCCATTTTCCATCGGGGGACAGGCGCGGGTTCATGCCGGGAAGGCCTTGCCTTGCTTGGGGCAGCTTGTCCGGCGCGGGCCCGCCGGAGGATGCGGCAGGCTCCACCACATTGCTGTCCCACGCGACCGCGCGGCGCGTCGCGCCCTGATTCTGGAAATAGACCCAATGGCTGTCGGGCGACCAGGCTACTGCCGTGATGGTGGCATTGCTGTGGTATAATGCGGTCTGCTCCGCGACCGTGGCGACATTGATGGTCTGCAGGGTTTCGCCCGCGGGCCGGGTCATGCCGCGCGGCGGGGCGATGTGGACAGCGCGGAATGCCATCGTCTCCTGCGCCTTTTCGTCATGCGGACAGACGCCAAGGCCAATATAGTAGGATCCCGCGATGTGGAGCTTGAACGAGCCGCCCGCCGGATGGAGCCGGCCGTCGGTGCCGAGCACGGAAAGATAGGCATAGTCCCCGATCTTCACGAGCCGGACGGCATCCTGCCGAGGCGTGTTGATCCAGATCAGCCGCGTCGGGCCGCCTTTCGTTTCGCGATACTGGAGCGACATCTGCTGGTTGCCCATGCGCAGGACATCGACATAGACGGAATCCGGATCGAGATCCTGGCGCAGCACGATGCCGCCCTTCCTATGGAGGAATCCGGTCGCGCCGGCAGCGGGCGGGGGCGTCAGGAAATCGAGCCGA
>Ga0207705_10002603_pt1 | contig 13862 bp, 22 predicted proteins | sample KBSC13metaG_FD_184314 | JGI IMG/M metagenome (GOLD analysis project Ga0207705, IMG submission 184314) | Corn rhizosphere microbial communities from Kellogg Biological Station, Michigan, USA - KBS C1-3 metaG (SPAdes) (version 2) | ecosystem: Host-associated > Plants > Roots > Rhizosphere > Soil ...
CGGCCTGACGATGGTCTCCCGTGGCAATCCAGTCCTCGAGGCTACGCACATCGCCGGCGCGGCCGGCGTACTCGATCGCCTCGGCGTGCACCTGGTCGAGCATCTGCGCCAGTCGCGCGGGCAAACCGTTCTGCTGCGCGTCACGGAATTGCTTCTGCCGTTCGATGATCTGCCTGGCCTTGAACTCGGCCTGACGGTGGTCGCCCGCGGCAATCCAGTCTTCGAGGCTGCGCACATCGCCGCCACGGCCAGCGTATTCGATCGCCTCGGCATGCATTTCGTCGACCAGCCGTTTGAGGGCGCCGTCCGGCTGCAATTTATCGTCTTGAATTTGAGTCACGTTATTTTCGGAGGTCAGTTCAGTTCAACGCCAGGTCGCGCATCACGTGTACGGAGAGTGCGCGCGGGACCGCCTTCCCCGGCAGTTCAGACGCCATCACAGGTCCGCCCTTGGCGTCCAACTCGACGCTCTCGCCGGCCGCGCTGATGACCCGCTCCCAGGTTACTTTTTTGCCGTGCACGCTCCCAACTAGTTTCCCGGAATCGAGGATCGCGGGTAACTTCTGTTTGGCGTCGTGTTTCACCAAACAGGTCAGGAGCGCCGTCTTGGAGACATCGGCGTCCGGATTGGTCGGTGCGCATTGGAACTTGTAGCCCTGTAGCAGCGCACCAGGCTTCGCCGCTTCTTGCGCCGAGGCCGAGAAGCAGGAAGCAGCCAGGACGACCGAGAGAAGTGGAGCTGCTTTCATTCTTGATTCCTTGCGCGGCTGCCGGCCGCTGCGGGGTGCCTCTCGGCACCAGGTTGTTTTTCTATCGTTTGGCTTTATCGATCGCTCCTACCGCGATCGCTTGCGCAGCTGCTGCACGCGCTGCCGGCGCACACGCGTTATCCGTTACATTAATTGCCGGCTTGCGCCGCTTTATTCCACGGGGCCTCGGATGCAGGATAGCATTGGCCTTGGTGGCTTTTCTCCAGGATGCCTGTCCGTAGCATGACTTCAATCGGGCGCTGATCGACGTCGATCACCTTCCCCTCGTGGTAAAACCGGTATCGCCCGATGTGCTGATCGAAGGTGAGCTTGGAGCCCGGCATGCGCTCAAAGCGGTCAAGGATCTTCTGCTGTCCAATGCTGATGCGTGCCATGTTTTTTCCTTGGTCACTCCGCGCCCATGTGGCGCGCTGCAGCGTGAACAATTTTGCGGACACCAGATCCTTCGACCCGCAAGCCGTCACACCAAAACTCAAGCCCACCTTGGCGTCCGATCCGCACTGGCTTTCCTCGGTGCGGAGCGATGAACTGCTCCACCCAACCGCACGACTCCAGGAGGGCCGTGGCCAACTGACCGTGCACTTCAAGCACACCAGGGCGGCCGTCATCGCTGCCGTCCTCCGCACCGACGATTCCCAACAGTTCTGTGATCCGGGCATCCACGATTATTCCTCGCCTTCCTCGACCACGAACCCACCCACACCGAAATCCAGGCGAAGGGCCAACTTGGCCGGTATGCCACCTACCTCTACGCGGCCGATCAAGAATGGCCGGCGATCGGTGGCGCCGCCACCAACACCGCCGCCAATGCTGGTGAACACATCGCGATATTCGACGCCTATGATTTCGATGGCAGGATCTGTAGCGCGGGCGTGCGCGGGAGCGCTGCGGTACCAGCGTGACTCCAGCAGTTGGCCCAGCATCGCAGCGGCGGCGAGTGCCATCACGGCATCGGCCGGAGCCTGCGAGCGAGATGCTGTAGTGGTCTGATTCTTCTTCATGCCGGTTTTCCTTTCAAACCATTGCCAGCAGGTCGAGTGCTACGCTGCCGGCAAATTGGCCATCGGTGAACGCTTCATGCATCCAGCCATCTTCGGCCTCTACCTGGTCGAGCGCTTCATTCGGTTCGATGTTCGAGTTCACCAGAGCGAACAGAACCGCGCTCCGCCATTGCTCCCAAGTTTGTCGCATGATCGTATCCCTTTGCGTTGAAAATGTCGACTCAATGAGCGCATTATAGTCGAATAATTCAACAGTTGCAACATAGAAACGTTGGAATTTTCGACCCAATGCTTATTTCTCGTCGAGCTTTTCGACAACGGAAAGAACTGCCCCAGTCGACCTGGCCGCGACCAAGCCCGCAAGCGCATACACCCACACCCGTTCCACCCGGTCGGCGTCAGCCTGCTTACCGATCGTCTGCCGATGCACTCCCATCTCAAGCGCAAAAGCCGCCTGGGTGTACCCGGCGGCTTTCAACGCAGCTTTAAACTCTGCCCCTGTCATGCTCGTCTCGTCTCGCCTGGCTGCCGGCCAGCTGCGGGTGCCCGGGTTAGGCACGTTTTTCTTTACTTATTCGCGTCGTCACGCGGATCGTTGGGGACCATAGCTGGATGAAGCGCTCTTGCCTCGTGAACCAACGCGATCAGCTGCGGCGGCCATGTGACCGCATCATCAAGGACCAGCGCTGCCAGCCGGGCGCTTATCGACCAGGCCTGTTCGTGTTCAAACTCAGTTTCGTCCGGTCCGTCTTCGTCTTCCCGATCAAGGACAGCATCTCGCAATCGCGATCGATACTGCTCCATCTCTTTTTCGGAAATGAGAGCGCCGTGAAACCAGCCAGCAGTAAGCCCGAGCGCGTAGACATAGTTGTAGCTGTCTTCGCCGCCAAAATCAGGCTGTGTCCTTGCAGACCCGATATAGCCTTCAGCGACCGATTTTGCGTGCGCGACACGTTCCTCGTGCGAGGGGTATTGCATGGCGTTTTCCTTGGGTCGAGGTTACTCGGCTTCGCACAGTTCGGCGAGGCGGCCGGCCGCTTTTGCCAGGCGGGCGCGCGCTCCCGGCAGCATCTGCGCGATCAGTTTCTCGGCGTCGGCTTCCTCGTCGTCTAGGACGGCCGTCACTGCGTTTTCTTCGATGCTCTTCATGGTTCAGTTTTCCGAGGGTTATAGAGTTGATGACACACCCAGGCGCGCAAGCAAGGCCGCAGCCACTTCGCGAGCCCGGCCGGCGTCGAGATGCAGGCGTTCGCAGGCTTCCTGCCACCCTGGCCAGCTCACCAGGTTGAGCGACGCGTTCGCCGATCGTTGCGCTCGCGCCCACTGCATCATGCTGCTGATTTCGCCGCTGGTGAACTGCGACAGGATTGATTCGGCACCGGTCGATGGGCCGAGGATCACGAGCGACGCTTTCGACACGTCGACGTCGCTCAACTGTCCATTCGCTTTCTTGAAGAGCATGGCTTTTTCCTTTCAGCGGCGCCGAACGGTCCAGCCAGGCGGAAGCGGGAAGTGGCAAGCAAATGATGCTGCAGGGACGGAGTGCCGCACCCTGCCCTTATCATCAACGATCTCGTACATGGCTGTCTTCATCTGTTTTCCTTTCCTACTCAGGCCATCAGCCCATGCTCGCGAAACAGCTCGATGTCGAGAGGATCTGCATGCGAGGGATCGCCACCTTGCGAGAACAAACTACGCACGCTCGCACTCACCAGACCCTCTTCCCGCAGCAGGACAGAGACGGCACAAAAATAGCCGCGAGCGAATTCCGAGCGCGGTGGCTGAACGACTGCAATAGGCTTGCTCTTTTCAGTTCGTTTCGGTGGCGGCAAACCTGCCAACCGTGCCTTCTCGTCTACTGCCCAGCGGTTATAGCCGCGTGTTGCGTTGTCCTTGCGGCCGTTATCACCGAAGTGGTCTTGACGCATTCCGCATCCGTCGCACTCCGCCGCGTAGGTCATCAGATCGCCGCAGCCACGTCCACCATAAGACGCGTGAATCTGAACACGCCGGCCGCAGCGCGGGCAAGGGACTGGCTCAACCTTTGGCATGGCGGTTTTCCGTCGTGTTTAGCCGGCTTTACCGTGCGACTCTTTGTCGGCGTCGCGCAGTCGCTTCAAGCGAGCTTCTGTGACCGGCCACTCCAAGACTTTAGCCAGAACGCCATGCTGTGCGCTCCATCCGGGGCTTTGCCGTTCCATCTCCTCGTCCCACTCCTTGGAGCCGTACGGAAGTTGAGCCAACGATTTTCGCTTTTTCACCATTTTTCTATCTTTTCATCGGTGCCCTACGCGCTTTTGCGTCGGGCGATTAATTGTGTGCCTGGAGCGATTTCTGCTACGGCCCGCTCCAGCATGCTTGCGCGCTCACGCGCCCGGAGCGCATCGAGCTCTCGGGCCAATCGTGATCGCTCGTTGTTCGCCTTCTTCAGTTCGGTATGCAGCGCTTCGACATTGCCGACCCTGCATAACATCGACGCCAGCAGTAGCCATTCGCGGTTCAGCGCACGTTCATGTCTCCACGCCGCCTGATCGGCGCGCTTGACGGTCACGTGGCCGGTCAAGACGCGCAAAACGCGCTTCGGCGACACTTCGACGAGCCCCCAACCCTTGGGTAGCTCCTGCACCGAAATAATGCCTTCCGGGGCCATATAGTAGCGGTACAGGCCCATGCCCAATGCACCATCTTGCCGATGGGCCTTGGCTCGGTCGGCCAAGTAGTCGCTGCGGCTTACCTTCACTTCTACGACAACGGAACCTTCGTCTTCCGCCGCCGTCCTGAACCCAATCGCGTCAGGGATCTCGCCGTTCCAACCGCCCTTGGCTTCCGAAAAGGCCACCTGACACGCCGGGCCGCTACGACCAGGTGCGCGCTGAAGCCAGTTCACGGCCAGACTGCATAGCTCTTGATGGCTGAAAGACATGGTGGCGGTTTTCCGTGATCAGGAGGACGGGTTCAGCAGGTCGATCGAGAACCCAGCTGGCCAGCCGTACGGATTGACTCGCAATGCGTCTTCCAGGATCAACTCGGGTGCGACGTCGCCATAATCCTCGTCGTCACCAGTGATCAATACGACGGCGCAATTGACGCCCTTGGCGGCCGCGATCTGCGATGCCAGGTGACGCAGCTCCTTCGTCCAATCTGCGACCTGCTTGTCGAGAATCGCCTTGTGCTCTTGGTTCAGTTTGCTCATGTGTTTCCCATCCTAAAACAACGAGTGTTGTTCTTGTTCCGGCGCGATCGGCGCCGGCGCCCTTTTGATCTCCTGCATGCGGGCCATCATCGGCACAACACATCCATCGATCGTCAATCCAAAGCCGTACACGCCTGGCCCTATGTGCTTCAACCGCTTCCACGTCGGCAAAAACCCGCGTGCTCGCGCTAGGTCTATCAGCTCACGCTTGCTCATCCCCTTCTTGCAGTCGTGGACGAACTGAGCGCCCGCCGCAGGCATCATCTGCGGCGGGAACGTGTCAGGTAGGCCGAACCACTCAAGCTGTTCCATGGCGTTTTCCGCTTACTTGTAGATCGCCACCAAGACCGCGCCCACGGCGACCAGGACGAGAACGAACTCGCGGAGGGTCAGCCCGAACATAATCGGAGCCGGGGGCATGGGCTTCACGGTTTTCAACAGCGCTTGGTATTGTTGCTTGTTCATCGGCTGTTCCTCGAACGCTTAAACCGCCGAGCGGATCTGCTTACGCCCTTGCTCAAACCAGTGGGACACTTCGCTGTGGTTGCCTTTGTCCAGCGCTCCGATGGCCTGAGTCAGCCCACCAACGACCTGCTCCTTGGTGATGACACCGTTCTGGAAGTCATCCAGGATCGCGCGCAAAAATGCGTCGAGATTGCGATGATCGGCTTGGGTCAGAATGGGTTCGCGGTATGACATGGTTCAGCTCCTAATTTCTGGCCGACGATGTGCCGGGCCTCCTATTGCTTCAGGCCCGTCATGCGGGCCGTGGTCGCTACTATGGGGTCGTTTCCCTTGGATTAGTCAGGTTGGGTTTGTGCTTCGCGATGAGCCTTCTCGCGCTGGCTCTCGAACAGCCGTTTGCCGGTCGTGTGATGCTCGACCCAGACCCGCCAGCCGTTCCGCTCTATCGTAGCCGCACGGTTTTGTATGCCGACCAAAACGACACAGGAACAGACGACCCAAAATGTTAGGAAGTTTCAAAGTGTATTCCTTCCTATCGATTGCCCACCCTTTGGACTTCAGCGATCAGTGCCACGGCGACGAACATACCAAAGGCCGGGCCAATCGCCGAGAGCAGTACCAACGACCAGGACTTGTCTGCAATCGTCGAGATCCCAAGCATGCCGCCCACGAGCTTGACTCCCACTAGCACCGGCAACAGGATCGCAAAGACTTGGAGACCAAACATGGCGGCGCCGCGCCAGGTACGAACGCCCAGGCTTCGTAGGGCAGGACTGCGATAGTCTGGTTTCATATGACGATTTCCTTGCGCCGGCGCCGGCCGGATCGGGGCGCCGCGTTTTCCTTGCTCAGTCCGCCAGCTTGCCGCACCAGGCCGCGAAGCTGGAGATGTAGAGACTGCCTTGCTTGCCGTTCTGCTCGTACAGCACGCCGTCTTCTGCCGGCGGCTCGCGATCGCTGAGGAACCGATTAGGACGGTGCTCCGAGCCGATAGAAATCACGGTCCTGCGTGTCTTGCCGGCGCCGCGGTTGGTGTACGTGCTGCCCACTTTGATGTCTGCTGGCTTCATCGATTTTTCCTTGCTCAGTCTTTTTTGGGTCCAACCTTGTTAGAGCGCTTCGAGTCTGGTTTTTTGACACCGTGCGGAGGCAGATACACCTTGCGATTGCCCGATGGTTGTGGGCTCTCCGGTTTTTTCTTGCTGAAGCCGAACAGTTTGAGAAGGGACATAACAAACTCCGTTGTGGTGCTGGCCTCTAGCCAACTGTACGCGCCAACAGGCGCGGTTCTTGGTTCCACGGCCGGAAAAACAGCGTCGCGTTTTTCCGTGGTCAATTGCTCAGTTCGGGATAGAACTGAACTGCGATAGCTGATCGAGCGGCTGTGTACAAACAATAAAGTTTGACACAAGCCCTCCTACGAAGAGGGCCGGCTCCGCCATGCCATACCTACAGATAAAGTTAGACACAAATACTCGCTGTAGCCTTCTAAGGCCACGACTTGCAACAATAAAGTTTGACACAACCCGCCAGAGATGTGTGGCTAACTTAACAGGATTCCAAGCGTCGCGATATACTCAGCTCCCTTCGCGCGCTGCGCGTGATTATCTGCTACTGGTTCGAATGCGCGTTCTTCTCGTCGCCCTACTTTACACTGCTGCGTCGCTCGCCCATGCTGCATCTGGCCTTAGCCTCATCCCGCAAAGGGGACCGCACCCTGTGGGCCTGCGCGTGGTACAGCAATACGACCATGGGCGCGGCATGGAACGCGCTGTGAACGCCCTTGGCGAGCTTACCCGCCGCGCCGGATCGCGCCCCGTGCAAACGCTGGTCTGGTATCCGGCCGAGGCGGGGGGAACCCCAATGCAGGCGATTGATTACGAACTGACAGCGCTCTCCGATAACGACTTCAGCGTGACTGGCGCCGCAATTGCAAAGGAGCGTGACGCTTTGCTTGGCGGTGAAGATCGTGCCCTGTTCAACGCGCCCATGTTGGCCATGCGCGATGCCGCAGCGGCCAGCGGCAGCTACCCGGTCGTGATCTATGCACCCAGTTACCGCGCTCGCGCGCATGAAAATACCGACCTGTGCGAATACCTGGCGAGCCACGGCTACATCGTCATCGCCAGCCCCAGCACCGGACCGCGCGGCGCCGACATGAGCGACGACGTTGAAGGCCTGGAAGCGCAGGCGGCCGACATCACGTTCCTGATCGCCTACGCCCACTCGCTGCCACAGGCCGACAGCAGCCGTCTGGCGGTGGTGGGTTTCAGCTGGGGTGGTGTGGCCAACGTGCTTGCGGCCGCCCGCTCGAACAAGGTCAAGGCATTGGTCAGCCTGGATGGATCGGCGCGCTCACATACGCAGCTATTTACCGCTTCCCGTACCATCGCGCCGGCACGCACGGCGATGCCACTGCTGTGGGTCGGCTCGCGTCCAATGCCAGCCGAATCACCGTTTGAAAAAGGGCGCCGCGTAGCCACCGACTACTTCAAAGGCATGCAGTATTCCGACGTCTATCTCGCCACCATGGAGCCCATGGTGCACATGAACTTTTCATCGTGGGCGCTGCGTTTTAACAGCGATGCGCGTTCTACCAACGATAGCCAGGCTGACGTCGCCACCGCATATCGGTGGAGCCTGCGCTACGTGAAGGAATTTCTCGACGCCTACCTGCGTCAGGACGATCGCGCACTGGCCTTCCTGAAAAACCCGCCTGCAAACAACGGCGTGCCTGCACACATAATGGCGCTCGAGATCCGCCCTGCCTCAGTGCCATTGCTCACCAGCGAGAACTTCATCACCACTTTCGCAGCGCACGGTTTCGCGGGTGCGGAAGCGATTTACACGGCAATGCGTGTACAGTCGCCCGAATTTGCCCTGCGCCCGTTGCAGTTGTATACGTGGGGTTGTGAACTCATGGCGCGTAAAAACGCCAAAGGCGCGGTCGAGCTGTTCAAACTGGCCGGCGTCATTAATCCCCGCTACGGCGACACTTTCAATAGCTTGGGCGAAGCTTATGAAGTGCTTGGCGAGACGAGCTTGGCAAGACTTGCTTACGAACAGGCGCTCAGTGTCGATCCAGAGCTGGCCAATTCTGCTGCGCGTCTGCAGGCGTTGCGCCAGCCTCAACGTTGAGCGCCCGCTCGACTTCGACGCCAAGATAGCGAACTGTACTCTCGAGCTTAGTATGCCCGGGAAGTAGCTGGACGGCGCGAAGGTTTTTCGTTCGCCTGTAGATGAGCGTTGCCTTCGTACGACGCATCGAGTGCGTACCGTACGCGGTTACGTCTAGCCCATCTGGCAACACCACAGAATCCCGGGACTGGCCTAGGCCTGAAAAACATCCGTGAGCATCGGCGCACACAAAACGCGAGCGGATCGCTGCACATTGCAGTGAAGGGCGCTCGCTCCATTGCCGAGATCCACTGCCATTGACTGAATTAGCCGGCAACTCGTCACATCGGCCTGCCGTTTCGTCACACACGTATTGACGTTGCGTTCGCCTCGCCACAGGATCATATCGAAACGCAATTATGCGATTCAAGCGAGGCAGAGCTGCATCCATTGGACGCGTTACTCAATAGATTCAGCGTACGTAATAAGCCGAGTGCAATATAGCTTTAATCCTAATAATAACGATCTGACGGAAGGATGCGAATGAAGGTTGGGCTAAAGGAATCGCGTGTCGCTGCAGCGAAGGGCGTAGCATTTTCTAAAAGTCCGGTGCTGGCAGTACGCCTCCCGGATTGGCGTTCCAGGGTAGTGTTGTTCGCGCTATTTTTAGCATTTGCGGCGCTTGCGGCGCGAGCGGTTTGGCTACAAGGCATGTCGACCCAGTTCCTTCAGAAGCAGGGCGCCAGCCGCTACGAGCGGACGCTCGAACTGCCCGCCACGCGTGGCAAGATCCTCGACCGCAACGGCGTTGTACTGGCCTCCTCGCTGCCGGTCAAGGCGGTGTGGGCGATCCCGGAGGACGTCAAGGCGAACCCGCCCGAGAAACTGCGCCAGCTGGCCGCGCTGCTGGACATGCCAGAAGCGGAACTGATGAAGAAGCTCGACTCCGACCGCACCTTCGTCTACCTCAAGCGCCAGGTCGAGATGGACACTATCACGAAGATCAAGAAGCTCGGCATCGATGGCATCGACACCCGCAAAGAATACAAGCGCTACTACCCGCAGAGCGAGGTGATGGCCCACCTGGTCGGCTTTACCAACGTCGAGGAGGTCGGCCAGGAAGGCATAGAACTGGCGCAGCAGAAGTCGCTGGTCGGCCAGACCGGCAGCCAGCGCGTGATCAAGGACCGCTTGGGCCGCATCGTCGAGGACGTCGGCCTGTCCCGCGAGCCGCACGACGGCAAGGACGTTACGCTGTCGATCGACAGCAAGCTACAGTACGTCGCCTACCAGAGCATCAAGAACGCGGTCACGAAGTTTAACGCTAAGGCCGGCGCCGCGGTGGTGCTGGACGTGCATACCGGCGAGGTGCTGGCGCTGGCCAACTGGCCGACCTACAATCCAAACGACCGCTCGCACCTGACCGGCGAGCAGCTGCGCAACCGCGTCATCACCGATACCTTCGAACCGGGTTCGACACTCAAGCCGTTCACCGTCGCGCTGGCGCTCGACAAGGGCCTGATCACGCCGAATACGCTGTTCGACACCGGCAATGGTGTCATCATGCTCGGCGGCCATCCTCTTCACGACACCAGCGCGCACGGCGTGATCAACGTCAGCGAGATCATCCAGCATTCCTCGAACATCGGAACCAGCAAGATTTCGCAGCTGCTGTCGGCCCAGGAAATGTGGGAGATGTTCACCAAGGTCGGGTTCGGCCAGGCGCCGCGTTTCGGCTTCCCGGGCGCCGCCGCCGGGCGCGTGCGTCCGTACAAATCCTGGAGCGTGATCGGCCAAGCCAACATGTCGTTCGGCCATGGCATTTCGATGTCGCTGTTGCAACTGGCGCGCGCCTGGCTGATCTTCGCCCGCAACGGCGATATCATCCCGCTGTCGTTCCAAAAAGTCACCGAGCCGCCGGTCGGTCAGCAGATCTTCTCGCCCAAAACCGCGGCCCAGATGCGCGTCATGGTCGAATCGGTGGTGAGCCCGGAAGGCACGGCGCCGCAGGCCCAGATTCCCGGCTACCGCGTAGGCGGCAAGACCGGTACCGCACAGAAGGTCATCGACGGTCATTATTCGCAGACCCGTTATGTCGGCGACTTCGCCGGCATCGTGCCGATGTCGAACCCGCGCTACGTGATCGCGGTGATGATCGACGATCCGATCGGTGCCGGCCACTGGGGCGGCACCGTGGCGGCGCCGACCTTCGCGACGCTGGCGGCGAACGCACTACGGGCGGCCAACATACCGCCCGACAAGGCGGTCACCGACATCATCATCCCTGAACATCCTGAGGAGAGCGATTGATGGCAGGGACGTCGAAAGGGATTTGTTAAGGATGTATTCCGGTTACCGGAGTACATTGCAAACGCGCTGCTTTGGAAACCTCCGCTCATGACACTCCTTTCGAACGACTGCTCTGGGGTCTTGGATTCAATCGAGGACCGAAACCGGCCTGACGCCAACGTCCTGCGATAAGCTGCCAATAGCGGACGCCGACTGTACTGAATACCTCAGGACGCCTAGTATTTTTAGCCGTTTGTGACAATGCATGAAATTTCCTCATTATCAAGATGTTATCCTTCTGCGATCGGTCGATGCCGGTCGGAAGTGCGCCCGGACGTGGATGGCAACCACTTAAAGTGAACGACTCGGGAATAAATGCTCGCTCCGGCGAGTGCGCTATAACCCATCAACAAGAACCCCATGATGCATTCCGATTCGCCCTCCCGGCTCGCCGGGCTGGACACCTTGCGCGCGCTAGCTATCGCACTGGTGCTGATGTCTCACTACAACGGCTTTGTCAGGCACGCGCCAGGCTTTGGCGTCATCGGGAGCATCGGCTGGGCCGGAGTCGATCTGTTTTTCGTACTAAGCGGCTACCTGATCGGTAACCAGCTCGTAGCGCCCGCGGCCCGTGGCGAGAGTCTAAACTTACGGACGTTCTTCGCTCGCCGTCTGCTGCGCACCCTGCCAAACTACTACGTAGTGCTGGCCGTTTACCTGCTGCTACCCGACAGTGCAATTGCCGGCAAGAGCATGGCGCCTGTCTGGCGCTTTCTCACGTTCACCCAGAATTTCGGTCTGAATTATGGGGAAACCTTTACGCACTCATGGTCGCTTTGTATTGAGGAGCAGTTCTACCTGGTGCTGCCGCTAGCGGTAATTGCGCTAGTCGGCAGCAGACGCTCACCACGCCTGCTTTGGTACGCCCTGGTTGCCGCCATCGCAGCCGGCATCACGGCACGCGGCATCGCCTTCATGGATGGCAAGGATGTATTCGCGGCACCAGTGTACTACTCGAGCTTCGCACGCTTCGACGAATTGTTGCCAGGCGTAGCCATTGCCTTGCTGAAGAATTTCCATCCCGCCGCGTTCGCACGTCTGCTTCGCTACGGGAACGCGCTGTTGGTGACCGGCCTCGCCGGTGCCGCGGCCGTGCTCTACGGTGTGATGAACGAAGCACCAACCGCTTTCCTGGCATCTACCTTCGGCCTCTCGCTGGTCGCCGCCAGTTTCGCGCTGCTGACCTGCGCGGCGCTTAGCCCATCGTCGCTGCTGAACCGTCTGCACATTCCCGGCGCGGCGCGCTTGGCGCTGTGGTCGTATGCCGTGTACCTGGTGCACAAGCCAGTGTTCATGGCTCTACGTCCGGAACTCCTGGGACGAGGCATCGATCCGAGCGCACCGCTGACCATTATCATCGTAATGGCGGTCGGCATTTTGGGCGGTTGGCTACTGTACCGGCTAGTAGAGACTCCGTTCATGCTACTGCGAGCACGCTTATACCCGACGGGAGGATTAAAGACGCGTCGCCCCACTACCGCGCCAGTCGGCGGTGGAATAAGCGACTAACTATTCAGGTGCTACGCATAGGCCAGAAATGTCTACCAGAGTGGGGGGCCAATGAGCCCGCGACTGAGACCACATCCGACCGGGTTATAGGTAGTCTCGTCGTTTGGTGACATAAACTGCCAGGATAATCAACACGCCGGCAATACCCATCATTGAAGCCAACAGTGTCCAAGGCAACGCCCCCACCAGCAACGCCTTGTGTGCATCGAAATACGGCATCGCCAGGCCGCTAATGATGTGGTGAATATTTAAGGGATAGCGACTCAGCGGCGGAAACATAACGGTGATCGGATAGAAGATCATGAAGACAAACGAAGCTGCCAACGCTGCGTATTCGCTGCTGAACAGGGTTGCTGACAGAAATGCCACGGCAAAGAAGACGATGCCACCGGCGCACCAAAGCAAACCGAAACGCAGCATTTGATCCGGGGGATACGACACATGCGCCAACCGCGAACACACACTCAGCAATAGCAAGGGTAGCGCTGACAAGACCACGATCTGTGCCACGCCGAGTATCGCCTGCGCCGATACTAGCCATGCGCGGCTCACGGGCAACGCCAACGTAAATCCCACGGTCCGGTGAAGGCGCTCGCGCTGCAGGCCGCCCAGAGCGAGGACAATGGCAAGTATCGTGAAGAAACCGCGGCCCGGCCCGCCATACACCAAGCGGTAGATGTAACCAATATAGGGGTCACCGTTAAACGCCTCGTTCGGTACGAATACGTTCATCAAGCTGGCACGAAAGAACACCGCCGACACGCAGATAACAGAAAGCAGCGCCGCACCCAACAGAAACCGCCCGCAACTCTCGCGCCAGGCCTTGAGCAGTAGAAGTGCCATGGCGCGCATCAGAAATCCCGGGTCACTGTGATGCTACAGGCCGCGAATACCAGGCCAATCGCGACCAGCGCGTAGACACCCAGCGCGAGCCAGGGCAAGGGAGCGGCAAAAGTGTGCAGCGATGGTTCGCTGTGAAGGAGCGAAAGCTGGGCTCCACGTATGGTCTGAAACAGATCAAGCGCCGGGTACTGCTTTACCTGCGGCAGCCCGGCAAGTGCCGAACACAACAGCAAACCGGCGATGGAGGCGATTGCGGGAGAGTACGCGCCGGGCAAAACAGCCGAGAAGAAGAACGCCAGCGCAAAGATTAACATCCCACAAGTCGTCCACAGTAGACTGAACTGCAATGCAAGTGCTAACGAAAAGACTTCGCCGACCAAGGGGGAGAGCAAGGGAATCAGTAGTGCAGGGAGTAGCGCCAAGGCCGTGACTTGGCCCAGTCCCATGGCGGCCCTGACAGTCACCAACCGCCATCGACTCACAGGCAAAGACAGGGTAAATCCAGCCGTGCCTTGGGCACGTTCCTGCAGCAGGCCGCCAAGTCCAAGGACGATCGCCAACAAGATGAACAGATCCAGCACATTGGCCTTATAGACCGCACTCCAGATATAGTTC
>Ga0207705_10002605_pt1 | contig 13853 bp, 14 predicted proteins | sample KBSC13metaG_FD_184314 | JGI IMG/M metagenome (GOLD analysis project Ga0207705, IMG submission 184314) | Corn rhizosphere microbial communities from Kellogg Biological Station, Michigan, USA - KBS C1-3 metaG (SPAdes) (version 2) | ecosystem: Host-associated > Plants > Roots > Rhizosphere > Soil ...
GATCGCCTGTGGCAGCAGGCGGGCGCCGTAGAGGAAGAACAGCAGCGCGATGGCGAAATAGGTGGCGTAGCCCACCACCACCGCGCCAACGCCGCGCGCTGGCAGGATGGCGGCGATGACCACCATGGCGATCAGCAGCAGCATGTAGCCATCGACGGGCAGGCGGAAGCGGGGTGTGGGCAACTTCAAGCGGGTCCGCGCGGAAGGAGAGCGACGCCGATATTGGCGCGATTGCGCCGCAGGGCAAGCCAATTCGGGTCCGTGAGCTCCGGCGACGAGCTTCGCTTGACAGTCGCGCGGTCAGCATTTCTGATTTGGCCGAGGAGGCGCCAATGCCCTTGCTGCCCCGATCCGAACATACCACGCATGAGGTCCACAACCAGCCGGTACCCCGCGACGGCCTCGCCCTCTGGGACGGGGACGCGCCGCTTCGGGCGGCCGTGGCGCGCACCGCGCCGGCTCATGCGAGCCACCTCGCGGGCTTTGCCGCCGCCATTGGCACCGCCGAGGCACTGGAGGATGGCCGGTTGGCCAATCGCTTTCCGCCGGAGTTGGTGACGTTCGATCGCAGCGGACGCCGCCTCGATGAGGTGCGCTTCCACCCGGCCTACCACGCCATGATGCGGCGCGGCTTTGCCGGCGGCTACAGCGCCCTGCCGTGGACATCCACGGTGCCGGGCGGCCATGCCGCGCATGCCGCCATGGTCTACCTGCTGACTCAGGTCGAGCCGGGCGTCTGCTGTCCGATGACCATGACCTATGCCGCCATTCCGGCGCTCGAAGCCAACCCCGACCTTGCGGCCCGCTGGCGTCCGGGTCTGCTGTCGACCAGCTACGACGGCCGCTCGATTCCCGCCTCCAACAAGACCGGCCTCACCATGGGCATGGCGATGACCGAAAAGCAGGGCGGCTCCGACCTTCGCGCCAACACGACGCGGGCTCTGCCGGACGGCGATGGCTATCGGCTCGTGGGCCACAAATGGTTCTGTTCGGCGCCGATGTGCGATGCTTTCCTGACGCTGGGGCAATTGCCGGAAGGGCTGACCTGCTTTCTGGTGCCGCGCTGGACGCCGGAGGGCCGTCGCAATGCCATCGAGTTGCAGCGGCTCAAGGACAAGCTCGGCAACCGCGCCAATGCCTCTGCCGAGATCGAGTACCACGAGGCTTGGGCCGAACGCCTTGGCGAACCCGGCCGGGGTGTCCAGACCATCCTCGAAATGGTGCACCACACCCGCCTCGATACGGCGCTGGCGCCCGCCGGGTTGATGCGACGCGCCCTGTCGGAGGCGGCCTGGTGGGCCCGCGAGCGCCAGGCCTTTGGCCGCCCCCTAATCGACCAGCCGCTGATGACCGCCGTGCTCGCCGACCTCGCGCTCGACTGGCTGGGGGCGCTGGCCGCCGGCATGCGCGTCGCCGAATCGTTCGACCTTAGCGGCGACCCGGTGCAGCGGGGTCTGGCCCGCCTCACCGTGGCGCTGGCGAAGTACTGGTCGAACAAGCGCTGCGGGCCGGTCGTACTGGAGGCCATGGAATGCCTCGGCGGCAACGGCTTCATCGAGGAAGGGCCAATGCCCTGGCTCTATCGGGAGGCTCCGCTCAACGCCATCTGGGAAGGGTCGGGCAACATCATCTGCCTCGATGTGCTGCGCACCGTGCAGCGCGCCCCCGAAGCCCTCGCGGCATTCTATGCCGAACTCGACACGGCCCGCGGCAGCAACCGGCACTTCGATACGGCGCTGGCCGACGCGAAGCAACGCTTCGCCGGCGGGGTCGAAGAGGCGGAGGCGCGACGGTTCGTCGAGATCCTGGCGCTGCTCCTGCAGGCCAGCCTGCTCCTCCGCCACCAGCCCGGAGTGGTCGCCGATACCTTCGTGCTCACCCGCTTGGCCGGCGATTGGGGCCGTACGCCCGGCACCCTGCCGCCGGGCACCGACGCCGCCGCCATCGCGGCGATGATCTAGACCGCTACCTGCTCGGAAATGTGCCTAGCTGGCCTTCCGCGCCCCGATACGGGCCAGAGCCTCGATGGCCTGGTCGATAACCGGGTTGGCGGCCACCCGCGGCACTGGGGCGCGACGTTCGATAGGGGCCGGGCGGTATTCCGGTTTGTTGAGATCGAGCAGGTTCACATCGCCGCGCCAGGAACTCATCAGGTAAGCCATGGCGTCCGAGGAGACGCTCTCGAACATCTTGGCGAACTGCGCCAGCGCCGTCGAACGGTCGGCGTCGTGCGACGTAGCGTGGATCAGCACCTTGAGCCCGTCATAGGAGGTGCAACCGAATGTCCGGAGCACCACGAACAGCGCCGCGCCGCTGACATCATGGGATATCTGCCCGCAACGCACCTCGTCGAGCCCGGTAATCTGGTGCAGCAGCATCGTCACTTCCGGCCGGCGATTGTCGGCGAACAGCTTCATCAGCGCCCGCGTCAACTCGTCCGTGGCCACGGTCAATTGCTCGAGCGTCTTCTTGATCGGCGCTTCGGGTGTCCGGCGCATGGAGAAGGCGCGAATCACCTTGATCCGATCGTTCTCGTTCAGGTCGAAGAAGGCCGGCGCGAGCAGGGCGCAGTCGAAATCGTCCCGCGCCGCCAGCGACCACGCCACCTGATGGTCCATCTGCGCCGAGCGGGCGAGGGCGCTGAGATAGGGGCCGCGCGGCGCGATCGTCACATTGGTCGCCAGCGACCGGTAGACCTTGCGGCTATTCATCTGAAAGAGCTTGGCCAGCACCACATTGGTCAGGTCACTGCGCCGCGCGATCGCCGCCGCGCTATTTGGCTCGTTGCGGGCGATGACGCTGAGCAGCGCCCCTTCGGAGAGCCGGGGCGCCGTGACCAGATAGTCGCCGAGATCCTCCCCGATATTGTCGATCACCAGTTCCTCGAGCAACGGCGAGAGGTCTTCCGAGCGGCCTAGGGTCGCTGCCGCCTTGGCTCGCGCCAGCGGTGTTGCCGCGGGAAACAGCCGTCGGGCGAGAGCTTCGAACTGCTCCGTCTCGGGAACCGTGGGCTTGCCGCGACGGGAAAATGCATCGCACGCCGCGATCAGCAGGGTGTTGGTGCGATCGATACCGCCCGTCTCCACGAGCAGCTGAAACGTCTCATAGGGCTGGAAGCCAAGCATTTTGACCCTGGAATCGTGCGTAACCGACGCAGAAGCGCCACGCCTGACTATTTCAGAACATTCGTTAGCGGACTGTTAACCTTGACGAACTCTTAATCGATTAAGGGCGGTGTCTTGTCGATACTGTTCGAGGCGCCAGGGCAAGCGGGGGCTGCTGCGGAGCGCCGGCATGCGGAGGCTGACTTGGGCAAGCTAGTTTCGTTCGACAAGCATCGGCGACCATTTCGCCCCAGGCCTGCAACGGGCACCGAGGCGCAGGTCGTGATCTTTACCGGTGTTCGCTATGAGCGTCGTGAACCGGTGCTGCCAAACAATGGTCCCGCTCCCGCCCGGCCAAAGCACAAACGTGGGTGACGCGCGTTATTTGGTCGCGAGGGCAGGGGTGTTGGCGGTCCTGCTGCTGCTCGCTGGCTGTGCACGACCGGTGGGCGATCTTGGCCGCGCCGAGCCCAGCGTGCTCAACGACACCATCCTGCCCGCGGCCGGTACCCTGCGCGCCCGCGTGGCTGGCGAGCCGGTGTCATCGTTCAACCGTACCGACGCCGAAATCGAGATGACCGATCGCATGTGGCGCTTCGAGACCTCGGGGCACGTGCGCGACTGGAGTTTCGATACGGTGGCCGAGTTGGAGCGGAACCGCTTGCTGCCGCCGCCCGAGCCGGCCTTCGGCATCGAGCGCTACTACAACTGGCTGCACCGGACCCCTTACGCCTCTGCCGAGGTCCGCTACACCACCGTCAGGGCCGACATTGCGGCCGATCTCGGGACGCTGCCCGACACCTTCGATGCTATCTGCCGGGTCCGGCGAATCGACCAGCAACGACGGCTCGCAGCCGCCAACCTCCCGGCGCTCGGCGCCCGGGCCGATTTTGACGTCGCAGCGCGACGCGCTGAGAACGAGGCGGCGATCGACGGCTTTGTGCGCGCCGTGCGCTACCGATTCGACGCCTACAGCTACGCCCTCGATCACCTGCTGGTCGAAACGCCCTACCCGGATGCACGCGCGGTCGATGCTGGCCTCACGCGCCTTGGACGGGCGGTGCAGCGCGCCGAGCGTGGTCAGTTCTGCGGCGGCAACAGCGTCCCCCCGCATGCCGGCGATCCGGATCCGCGGCCGGAAATCCCTTCCCGCTTCCTGCACGGCAATCCTGTGCCTTCGGGGAGCAACCCGCTGGGAAGCTAGGGTTTGCCTACGACTTGATGTTACCGCAGGCGATCTTCGCCAGCGCCTGCTCCGAGCGGGCCCGTACCGCCTCATGGGCCGGGGCGAGACGCACCACCACGAACACATCGTCGTCCTTCGACTCGACGATGAGCAGGCCGTCGGCAATGTCGAGCCGTTGCTCTGCCAAGAGGTGCGTCTGGTCCGGATTGAAGATGCCGAGGCTAAGGTTCTGCCCGATGCCGTCGCGATTGGTGGTCGAATAGATCACGGTCCCGGAGGGGTCGAAGATCGCCAGCGACCAGTAGGCGTCGGGCAACGTGCCGCTGATCACCCCCGGGCCAGCTGCGAGGTTGACCCGGCACACCGCGTATTCGAGGTCCGGATCGAGTTGCAGCGGATTGGCGACGCCCGGTGCCGGGGTGGGCAGCACGACAACCTTGTTCTCGGGCGCGATCGCGGCGATTCGTAGCCACACCGTGTGCGCCGCCAGCGCCGGCAAGGCGAGGATCACGGCGATATGGATGATGGCGCCGAGCAGCACCCCCGCCGCGAGGAAGACCGCGTACCTCATGCCCCGCAGGCCTCCCGGTGGATGGCCGGCAGCGACTGCACCGCAACACCGCTCCCCGACAGGTTCGAGGGATCGTAGAACGTCAGCAGCAGCCGGAATGACCCCGTGCCGGTAATTTCGAGCCAGTTGGCGGGCGCCAGCGTCTTGCTGACGGTAAGCACCAGCGAGCCGTCATTGGCGCGCGCGATGTCACTGCTCCGCAGTTCGAGTTGCCCATCCGGGCGGGCAATGTTGCTGCCGTCGGCGGCCACCGCCTGCAGGGTCCAGAACGTTGCGACGGGGGTGGTGCCCTCGATCCGGTAGCGGCATGACCGATCGAGCGGGTGGCCGTCGCTGTCGTCCGCCGCGGTAAAGGCCAGTCCTTCGCCCTGTCCGAGCTGCAGCGCCCCGGTGCGCGCCAGATAGGCCCGCGTGTAGGGGTCGGGCGAGGCCGAGCCGACCGCCGGCCAGGCGGCCCATGGGCCAACCTTCAGCGCGCCGAGCAGCCGGCCGTCGGTCAGCGCGTAATAGCTCAGCCCGAAGCCGACCACGAGCGCCACCGCAACCATGCTGAGAAGCTGGATCAGGAACCGCAAGGATCAAAGGCCTTGCGGGACGTTGGGCGCAGCGATCGCTGCCTGTTGCGCGGGCTTGGCGACCCCGAGCGTCGCGTGCAGGGCATCGGCGATGTCGACCAGCTTCTGCGCCGCCTCCGGCTGCAGCGTGGGCGGGCGCTCGGCCGGAGCGGCGCCATTGTCGGCGGTGCGCACGAACGGCGCCGGCTTGAAGTCGATGCCGCTCACCGGTTTGATCTCGATATTGGTGTGGGCGTACGCCATGAATTTCTGCCAGGTGATGGCCGGCATGTGGGCGCCCTGCATCTTGTTGGTCGGCGAGTAGTCGTCATTGCCATACCAGACCACCGCGACGTAGTTGCCGGTGTAGCCGCAGAACCAGGCGTCGCGAAAGGAGCTCGTGGTGCCGGTCTTGCCCAGCGCCGGCACGCCCGGGATGTTGGCGTTGCGCCCCGTGCCGTTGGTCACCACGCCGCGCATCAACTGGTGCATGTAGAGCACCGTCTGCTCGCTCCAAAGGCGCTCGCGCGGGGCATTGGGGTCGTGCTCGTAGACGACGTCGCCATTCAGCGTGGTGATGCGGGTGACCCCATAGGCCGGCGTCTTGAGCCCGTCGTCGGCGGCGACGGCATAGGCCGAGGCCATGTCGATCGGCGCGACCTGCGCCACCCCGAGCGCCAGCGAGCGCGTTACCGGAAAGTCGGAGGTGATGCCCATCCGGTGCGCCATGTCGGCGATCGGCTGGCGGCCGGTCTTGATCGAGAGGTTGACGGCGACCGTATTCACCGATTCCTCGAACGCGGCGAGGATCGACATCTTGCCGCCAAAGCTGCGCTCGAAATTCTGCGGACACCAGTCGCCGATGCACACCGGCCGGTCGCTGACGATGGTGCTCGGCTTGTAGCCCAGCATTTCGAACGCCGTCGAATAGTCGAAGATCTTGAACGAGGAGCCCGGCTGGCGCAGCGAATCGGTGGCGCGGTTGAACTGGCTCTTCGAGTAGTCGACGCCGCCCACCATGGCGACGATCGCGCCGCTGATTTCGGTGGCGACCAGCGCCGCCTGCGTGGCGTGGTAGCGGGCCCCGAGGTCGCGCTCGGTCGAGGCTACCGCGTCCTCGGCATAGGATTGCAGCGTCGGATCGATGGTGGTGCGCACGATGAAATTGGTGGCACTGGTCTTGCCGGCGACCAATTGCTTCACCTGGTTGAAGGCATAGTCGAGAAAGTAGTCCGGCGCGTTGGCCTCGGCCGAATGGTCGACCGGCGTCGCCGGCCGCCGCCGGGCCGCCGTGACCTGGCCCTCGGTCATGAACCCCGCATCGACCATGTTGGAGAGCACCTGGTTGGCCCGGCCGCGCGCCGCCGCCAGATCGACCGTCGGCGAGAACTTGGTCGGCGCCTTGAACAGGCCCGACAGCATCGCCGCTTCCGCCAGCGAAATGTCGGTCACCGGCTTGCCGAAATAGTATTCGGCCGCTGCCGCGACGCCGTAATTGCCCGCCCCCATATAGGCGCGGTCATAGTACATCTTGAGGATCTGGTCCTTGCTGTAATGCGCTTCGAGCCAAACCGCCAGGAACGCCTCCTTGATCTTGCGGTCGTAGGAGCGCTCGGGGGTGAGGAAGAGGTTCTTCGCCAGCTGCTGGGTGATCGAGGAGCCGCCCTGCGTGTTGCCGTCGCCCTGGGCATTCGAGACCACCGCGCGCATGGTGCCCCAGATGTCGACGCCGAAATGGTCGTAGAAGCGCCGGTCCTCGGTCGCCAGCGTCGATTTGATGAGATAGTCGGGCAGCTTGTCGAGCGGATAGGAATCGTCGGCCCGGATGCCGCGCCGGCCGATCTCGTGGCCGAACTTGTCGAGGAAGATGACCGACAGGTCCTCGACCTTGTTGAACTTGCCCGAGGCAATGGCGTCGAACGCCGGCAGCGCCAGCGCCGTGAGCAGCACCCCGCCGATGGCGATGAAGCTCACCGCGTCCGACAGCAGCTCGACGAACAGCCGCTTGACGCCGGACACCTGGAAGAACGCCATGAAGTCCTGGAACCGCGTATAGCCGGCGCCCAGCGAACGCCAGAACTGGAACAGGAACGTGTCGAGCCAGGCATCCGCATCGAGCATGCGGCTGCCCCTGGGGCGCTTCTGCTTGTGATAGAACGGATCCTGCACCCGCTAACCTCGGACGGCGTTGCGTCGGCGACCATAACCGAATTTGGTGAACACGGTGCGTCTAACTCGGTAAACTTGCCGCGTGCTCGCTCGGCCCTCGATCGGCTTTGTGACGAAATGGCGATGCCAAAGCAAGGGTGGGGGCGTATGACGGCCCCGCTCGTCGGAAAGGATGGCCCATGCCGTACTGGGAAGAAAAGGCGCTCTCCGACATGACCGTGGCGGAATGGGAAGGGCTGTGCGACGGCTGCGGGCGATGCTGCCTGCTGAAACTCGAGGACGAGGACACCGGCACCGTCGTCACCTCCGACGTGCGCTGCCAGTTGCTCGACGGCGACACCTGCCGCTGCACCGACTATCCCAACCGGCAGAGCAAGGTTCCCGACTGCATCAAGCTGACGCCGGAGAATGTCCTCGCCATCGGCTGGATTCCGGCCACCTGCGCCTATCGCCGCCTGGCCGAGGGCAAGGGCCTCGCCTGGTGGCATCCGCTGATCTCGGGCGATCCCGAAACCGTGGTGGCCGCCGGCGTCTCGGTGCGCGGCCGCACTGTCGACGAGCGCTCGGTCGATCCCGGCGATTGGGAAGACCACGCCGTCGACTGGCCTGAATGGGAGCCGCCGGAAGACATCTGATCAGGAGCGCGCAAAGGCGAGCAACGCGCCGAGATCATGTGCGTCGGCGTGCTTCAGGCTGGCGATATAGCGCGCCCGCGTCGCGCTCGGGCTGCCAAGCTCGCCGCGCCCCCAGCTGAACGGCTCCTGGCCGAGTTGCTCGACCAAGAGGTCGGCCATCAGGCGCGTATGGCGCCCATTGCCATTGGGAAACGGGTGGACCGATACGAGAAGGTGGTGCAGCCGGACGGCGATTTCATCGGCGCTGAAACTCTCATGCGCCACCCAGTAGCGAACATCGTCGAGGGTCGACCGGAGCCGCTGCCGGATGAGATGCGGCGGAACCCCGATGTTGACCTCCCTCGAACGCACCGTGCCCGCCCAGTTCCAGACATCGCCGAACATTGCCTGGTGCAGCCGGAACACGAAGGGTTCGGTGAGGTAGTCGGGATACCGTTGGCGCTGCACCCAGTCGAGGGCCGAAAGGATGTTGGCTTGCTCCGCCGCGTTGAGATCCTGCCGGGTGCTGATCCAGGCTTGCCGCAGGCCGGCCATTTCGGCTTGCGCCAGGGGCGTCGCGCCTTGGGGCTCGTCGAATAGGCCAGTCACTTTTCGTTCCAGATGTCCCGGTCGCGCACGTGATCGCGGACATAGGCGTCGAGCAAGGCGTCGGCATCGCGATCGATGACGCTCTGGTCTTCAAGGGCCATCGTCTGGGCCACCCGGGCCAGATTGCGGCGCGCGATAGTTCTCGCCCGTGTTTCCACCGCTTGGGTGAGCGAGGTTTTCGGCACCAGAGCATAAACCAGGCGGCAGTCGAGGGCTTCCGCTGCCTTGCGCAGGGTCTGCAGTTGAATCGTGCCGGCGGCCTCGGATTTTTCGAGATCGGCCATGCTCTGCCACGATACGCCGAGCCGAGCGGCGAATTGCGTCCCGGTCATGCCGAGTACTGTCCGGATGGCCTGGACCCAGCCCTTGGTCGGCATGTCGGAGTCGCTGACCGCGGCGAGCCGGGTCAGCTTTTCATCCAGCCGCCGACGTGCATCGGCCTTGATCATGTTTTTCATCGTCAGCGCATCAAGGTTAAAGGAATAGCCACTATTCCAGGTCATAGCCTGGAAATCAAGAAATTAATCCAGGCTATAGACTGGAAAATTACATGCTAAACCAGGCTGTAACCTGGAAATTAGCAAAGAAATCCAGGCTGCAACCAGGAAATTTTTTGAAACATAAGCTCTGGCAATGGGTTGGTGATCCTTGGCGGTCGCCGCGGGGCATTCGCCGCCTATCGAAAGGCGACGTCCATTCGCCGCTTGAGCGGTTTCGCCCACGAGGGCGCAAGACTTATCCCCGCGTGACGGGGGCGACGTATAGTTCGGCTATGGTCGAAGAATTGGGTTCACACAGCGGCACACCGCCAGATGCGGTTGCCGACGGGACGCCGCGCACCGGCGATGCGCCGCGCGCCGATGGGCCGGCGCTGCCGGCCGCCGGGATTGGTTCTGCCTTGCCGGCTGTCCTGCCGACGCCGGGCGCGCCGGACTCGGTTACCCCTTCGCCCGGCGCCAGCCCCGAAGGGGCCGAGCCGGACTGGGCGGCGATCCGCACCGCCTACGAGGCCGGTGTCGACTCGCTGCCGGAGATTGCCCGGACCTACGGCATCACGACCAGCGCGATCTCCTGGCGGGCGCGGCGTCAATTGTGGGCGCCCCGCTACCGCACCACCACCGTCGATCGGCCGCTGATCATCACCCGGTTGTTCCGCCTGCTGGAACGCCAGATCATTGAACTGGAAAAGAACATGAAAGAAACCGGCGAGAAGGAAGTCGCCGTGCTCGGCAAGCTGGTGAGCACGCTCGAAAAGCTGATCGACATCGACAAGGCCGCCTCGCCGCCCAAGCCGGTCGCCCAGCAGAAGGACATCCGCGACCTGCGCAACAAGCTGGCCCAGCGCATTGCGCAACTTAAGCGCGTCTGAGGCGCAGGCCGTGGCCGGCGCATTTCGCCCCGCCGAGGCCGAGCAGTTGCTGTTCGAGTGGGAAGAATGGGCCCGCCCCGAACAATTGCCGCCGCCGGGCGACTGGGTCACCTGGCTGGTCATGGGTGGCCGCGGTTCCGGCAAGACCCGCGCCGGCGCCGAATGGATCCGGGCGTTGGCAACCGGCCCCCAGCCGGTATCGCCCATTGCGCTCGTCGGCGAGACGATGAGCGAAGCTATTGCCATCATGGTCGAGGGCGAAAGCGGCCTGCTCCGGCTGCACCCGCCCGGCGAAGCCCCCCGGCTCACCGGCAACCGGCTCATCTGGCCCAACGGCGCCGAGGCGACGGTGCTGTCGGCTTCCGACCCGGATCGTTTCCGCGGCCCGCAATTTGCCGCCGCCTGGGCCGATGAGGTGGCCAAATGGCCCGACGCCGAAGCGGCGTGGGACATGCTGCAATTCGCGCTGCGGCTGGGCGACCGGCCGCGGCAGGTCGCAACCACCACGCCGCGCCCGATCAAGCTGCTGCGGCGCCTGCTCGATGATCCACGCACGGCGGTGACCCGCATGAAGACGGCGGACAATCCCTGCCTCGCGCCGGACTTCCTCGAGGCGGTCGTGGGGCGCTACCGCGGCACCGTGCTCGGCCGGCAGGAACTCGACGGCGAGCTGATCGAGGATTTTGAGGGCGGGCTTTGGCAGCGCGCCATGTTCAAGCGCGCGCCGGCCGATTTCGAGTGCGGCCGCATCGTGGTGGCGGTCGATCCGCCGGTCACCGGCCATGCTACCTCCGACGCCTGCGGCATGGTCGTCGCGGGCCGGGCGGGGCAGGGGGCAGTGGTGCTCGCCGATGCAACTTTACATCCGGCACCGCCCGCCCGCTGGGCCGAACGGGCCGTGGCGCTGTTTCATGCGCACCACGCCGACGCCATTGTCGCCGAGGTCAACCAGGGCGGCGACATGGTGCGGGCGATCATCGCCCAGCAGGATCCTGGAGTACCGGTGCATGAGGTGCGCGCGACGCGCGGCAAATGGCTGCGCGCCGAACCGGTCGCCGCGCTCTATGCGCGGGGACTGGTCGCCCACTGCGCTGGGCTGACGCAGCTCGAGGATGAGCTCTGCGCCTTCGCTGCCGATGGCCGGGCCGACGGGCATTCGCCCGACCGGGTCGACGCGCTGGTCTGGGCCCTGACCGACCTGTTCGGGGACCGTCTCGAGCCGCGCCTGCGGCTACCGTAAGGCGCTGCCTGCAGGGGAAGAAATTCGATGGGATCACGGCCTGCTCCCCCTGAGGGGAGGGGTTGGGGGTGGTGGTACCAGCCGCCGGCACGGCGTTTGGGGCAACCCCCTCCCGGCTTGCCCGCCTCCCTCCCCTCAAGGGGAAGGGATTCGCCCGTTGCGGGGGTCGTAGCAAAACCAATGAGGATATCCATGCCATCCTGGCTCAACCGTCTGACCGGCGGCCGCGCGGCCGCGCCTGTCGAACAAAAGGCCGGCGGCCCGCAGACCTTGCTGTCGCTGACCTCGCTCGCTGACGCGAGCTGGAGCCAGCGTGGCTTTGCCAGCCTCGCCAGCGAGGGTTTTGCCCGCAATCCGGTGGTCTATCGCTGCGTCAGGATGATCGCCGAGGCCGGCGCGCGGGTGCCGCTGGTGGTGGAAGAGGGCGGCCGCCGGCTGACCGAGCATCCACTCGCGACGCTGCTGGCGCAGCCCAATCCGCAAGCCGCCGGCGCCGAATTGCTCGAGGGCCTCTATGCCTATCTGCAGACGGCCGGCAACGCCTATTTGCAGGCCGGCGTGGTCGATGGCGAGGTGAAGGCGCTGTTCAGCCTCCGACCGGACCGCATGCGCGCCGTGCCCGGCCGCGACGGCTATGCCATCGCCTACGACTATACCTCGGGCGGCCGCACCAGCCGCCTCAGCCAGACCGCGCAGCCGGTGCCCGAAGTGCTGCATCTGGCGCTGTTTCACCCGCTCGACGACCATTACGGGCTCGCCCCGCTCGAAGCTGCCGGGCAAGCCCTCGATATCCACAACGCCGCCGCTCGGTGGAACAAGGCGCTGCTCGACAACGCCGCCCGCCCCTCCGGCGCGCTGGTCTATTCGAGTGCTGCCGGCAACCTCACCCCGGCGCAGTTCGACCGCCTCAAGGCCGAGCTCGAGGCCGGCTTTCAGGGCGCCATGAATGCCGGCCGACCCATGGTGCTGGAGGGCGGGCTCGACTGGAAAACTATCGCGCTGAGTCCCCGGGACATGGATTTCATCGAGGCCAAGAACGCCGCTGCCCGTGACATCGCGCTCGCCTTCGGCGTGCCGCCCATGCTGCTCGGCATTCCGGGCGACAACACCTACTCCAACCTCGTCGAGGCCAACCGCACCTTCTGGCGCCAGACGGTGATTCCTCTGGTGCGGCGCGCCGGGGCGGCGCTGTCGCACTGGCTGGCGCCGGCCTTCGGGCCGGTCGAGCTGGTGCCCGACCTCGAGCATATCGAGGCGCTGGCCGAAGACCGCGCCGCCCTGTGGTCCCGCGTCGGCGGCGCGACCTTCCTCACCGATGACGAAAAGCGGCAGATGCTGGGAGTGGGGGAGGGGGCCAAATGAGTCGGCGGGCGGCGCGGGCGCGACCTGCTGCTCGCCATCCAGCTCGCGACGCTGGAACTGAAATTCGACGTCTTTATCCACGAGCTCGAGCGGCGGTACAACCCAAATTGGCCCAGCCAACCTCGCGTACCTGCGGGTGAGCCACTCGGTTCGGGTCGGTGGAGCGGCGGAGGATCGCGGATATCCGGGGCTGGTGCAGCCGCCGGGGGCAGGCCAATTCATGTCGCGCTGGGGCACGCTTGATTGGAAAGCGTCTCGGGCTTGGCGATGATGAGGTAATTGTCCACTGCTACTATCGCGACACGCTCGGGAACGATTTCACCATCGAGCAAGACGCCACGCTGGAACGCCGGCCGACACGGCCCGCTCGTCCTGTCGGGTGATAAAATGCTACGAATTACAAAAATCGCCATCAGCGCCGAAGCGGCGGCGATCCTCAGGCAGACGAGGGCGAGGATCCCGCTGCAGCCCGGCGACTTATTTGCGCTCGTCTATATGTCGAAGTTTGCCAGCGCGGATGGTTTGACCGCTTCGCGCTCGCGTCGGCAGCGCCGGTAATCGATACCGGCGTCAAGGGCACCGACCACCTGCAATTCGTGCTGCGCTAGGGCCGCTGGCCCATCCCTCAAGGACATCATCATGGACGAACTCACTCGCACCATCGCGGCGCGGGGCGATCTCGCGCACCTCGCACTGTTCCTCTGGGCCAGTGGTGCCAGCGCGCTGCTGGTCTGGACGCTGCGCGAGCTGGCCGCCGCCAACCGGCGCTTCAACGACTTCGTACGCGAGATCGCCACCCTGAATCAGCTCTTCAGGCGAAAGGACTAAGTCTATGCCGACCAAGCAGAATGCTGCTGCCCGCCAAGAGGCCACGGAAGTCTTCCGGCAATTCGCCTGGCACCTCGCCGGCTCGCTCGTCACGACCGCCGGCAAGGGCGGGCGGGCCGCAACCCCGGCGCCGGCCAAGGGCGCCGGCCAGAGGGCCGGCAAGAGCGGAGGCAAGCGGTGATGGCGCCCCTGCCGATCGATGCCGACGGGCGGTTTGCCGGCTATGCCAGCCTGTTCGGCCGCCTCG
>Ga0207705_10002608_pt1 | contig 13845 bp, 11 predicted proteins | sample KBSC13metaG_FD_184314 | JGI IMG/M metagenome (GOLD analysis project Ga0207705, IMG submission 184314) | Corn rhizosphere microbial communities from Kellogg Biological Station, Michigan, USA - KBS C1-3 metaG (SPAdes) (version 2) | ecosystem: Host-associated > Plants > Roots > Rhizosphere > Soil ...
CTGCGCACGCCCGATCCCGCCGCGCTGTTCAGCTTGAGCGCGCGGCCGGGGTATCTCCGCCTTTACGGTCGCGAGACGGTTGGCAGCCAGTTCGTGCAATCGCTCGTCGCGCGCCGCCAGCAACATTTTCATTACAGCGCTGTCACCAGGCTCGAATTTTTCCCTTCCGGATTCCAGCAGGCGGCGGGGCTGATCTGTTATTATAACAGCACCAAATTCCACTACCTTCATGTCACGCGAGATGAATCCTCCCGCCAGCTGCAGCTGATCACAGCATCGCCCGATACCGGCCGGTGCGAAATGCGCATGGTGGAGCCAAATCTTCCTGACGGGCCGGTCGACCTCAAGGTTGAGGTCGATCACGACGCGCTGCGTTTCTCTTGGCGTGTAGGTGATGATGCCGACTGGCACACAATGCCGGATGTGCTGGACGCGAGCATATTGTCAGACGAGGCAACGCTGCCGGGGCTCAACAATTTCACCGGCGCTTTTGTCGGTATCGCCTGCCAGGACATGGCCGGAACGGCGGCGCCCGCGGACTTCGCCTTCTTCCGCTATGTGGGGCGTGACAGCTAGCGACGCGGCGCGTCGGGGTCGATCAATTGCGTCGATTGCCGCCGCGTGATTTCATGGTCGAGAACGACGTCGATGCGCTTGCCGGCGGCGCGATCCGGCGCGCCGATTTCCGCGACCAGCAAGCCCAACGCCTCTGCGGCGAGCCTGCGTACCGGTTGGTGGACCGTGGTCAGCGGCGGCCAGAGTGTGACCGCTGCCGTGGTATCGTCGAAGCCCACAACGCTGAGCTCTCGCGGCACGTCGATCTGGCGACGGTGCGCAACCGAGACGACCGCCGCCGCCATGTCGTCGTTGCTTGCGAAGATCGCGGTAGGCGAAGGATCCGCATCGAGCAGTTCCTCGCCGGCAACCAAGCCCGAGCCGAAGGTGAAATCGCCATGCGCGATCACCGTCTTCACGCCATCCCTCTCCCGTGCCGCGGCATAGAAGCCTGCTAACCGCTCCACCGAAGCCGCCTGATCGGAATTGCCAACGATGAAACCCAGCGTGCGGTGCCCCATTGCAATCAGTTCGCGCGTCATTTCATACGCGGCCCTGCGGTCGTCGATCCGGACGCATATCGCGTCATCGACATGATGTGCGCCCACGGCCGCCATCGGCAAAGCCGCTTCGCGCAATACGTTGAGCACGCCCGCCGCCTCCCCGAGCGGCGGCGCCACGATCACGCCGGAAATACCCGAGGCGACCAATTCGTCGATCGCCGCGTGCGGCGGGGAACGTCCACCCTCGCCCTTGAGGAGAACGAGACGGGCTCCGCGATTGGACGCTTCCTCGAAAACGCCCGTCAGGAAATCGCTCATGAAGGCAGAGCTCGGGTTGGAATAGATCACGCCGATCTTGAGCTCGGTCGAGGTTACCAGGCTCCGGGCCGCGGCATTGGGCTTATAGCCGAGCGCCCGGATCGCGGCCTCGACCATGACCCGGGTTTCGGGACCGACGCCCGGCTGGCCGTTGATCACGCGCGAAACCGTCATCGGCGAAACACCGGCCCTGGCCGCGACGTCGATGACCGTCACACCGCGTATCTGTCGCGCGCCTCTCGCCACCCCGAGACCTTATGCCGTTTACCCGTACGACGCGCCCTAGATCATTGCGCGCCCGACGCAATATGCACGCGGCGGCAACCAACCCGTTCGATCCCTGAAAAGGCTCTTCGCGAGGGTGGGTCTTTCTGTCAGAGCGCGCTCAGCGACTCGGTCGCGCGCATCACAGATAGGACCTGCTCATGTCTTTGGAGGCCGATCTTTCCCGCCGTCAGATGCTGGGCGTCGCCGCGGTCGGCGCGGCAGTTTCGGCCACGCGCGTCGCTGCGGCGGTCGCAACCGCCCCCCTCGGTTTCCCGCCCCTCCGCCGCGTGAAGGCAGACCTGATCGAGGTCGAATATGCCGAACTGGGGCCGGCATCGGGCAGCCCGGTGATCCTGCTCCACGGCTGGCCCTATGATATCTACGCGTTTGCCGAGGTGGCGCCCTTGCTAGCGGCCAAGGGCCATCGCGTGATCGTCCCGTTCCTGCGCGGCTACGGCGGCACCCATTTCCTCTCGCCCGATACCAAGCGCAGCGGCCAGCCGACCGCGGTCGCGCTCGACACGGTCGCCATGATGGATGCGCTGCATATCCCGAGCGCGATCCTCGCCGGGTTCGACTGGGGCGCGCGCAGCTGCGACATCATCGCCGCGCTGTGGCCGGAGCGGTGCAAAGGGCTGGTTTCGGTCAGCGGCTATCTGATCGGCAGCCAGGCGGCGGGCCGGGTGCCGTTGCCGCCCGCGGCCGAATTCCAATGGTGGTACCAATTCTATTTCGCGACCGAGCGCGGCCGCGCGGGCTATGACAAATATCGCCGCGATTTCTCGCGCCTGATCTGGAAGCTAGCCTCGCCCAAGTGGAATTTCGATGACGCGACTTTCGACCGGTCCGCAGCCGCGTTCGACAATCCCGACCATGTCGAGATCGTGATCCACAATTATCGCTGGCGGCAGGGCCTGGCCGAAGGCGAACCGCGCTACGACGCGTTCGAACAGAAGCTCGCTGCCGGTCCGACGATCGCGGTGCCGACCATCACAATGGAAGGCGACGCCAACGGCGCACCGCATCCCGATCCCTCAGCCTATGCCAAGAAGTTTACCGGTCCCTATGCGCACCGGCTGATCAGCGGCGGCATCGGCCACAATCTGCCGCAGGAGGCGCCGCAAGCCTTTGCTCAGGCCGTGCTCGACCTACCGAAAGGCTGAGTCAGCCGCCTGCGATTTGACACCGTCCTAAATCGGGACCTGCAGGGTACAGACGCGGCCGCGATCATCACCGGCCGAAAAGCTTGCCCGGATCGAGCGGGCAAGCGTCGCGATCAGCGTCGATCCGGTCCCGCTCGCATTCGCCGCCGCGCCGACGCCGTCGTCGCGCACCTCGATCAGGATCGCCTTGCCCTCGCGCCGGACCGCGACCGCGATCGCGCCCAACCCGCGCGGAAAGGCATGTTTGGCCGCATTGGTCAGGCATTCGTTGACGATCAACCCGATCGTGGTGGCGGCTTGCGCGGGCACCTCGACCGGCTCGCTCTCGAACGTGAGGCTGACGGTTGGCGGCAGCATCGTCTCGCTGAAGCGCGTGCACAGCTCACGCAGATATTCGTCGAGTACCACGGTCGAGAGGCCCGCGCTGCTCAGCGCCAGATCGGCATAGACGCCCGCGATCGAGGTCAGGCGGCTGGCGGCGTTGCGCAATTCCAGCGCGAGCGCGGGGTCGCTCTGCGTCGCAGCCTGCGACTGGAGCAAAGATGCCGCGATCTGGAAATTGTTCTTGGTGCGATGATCGACCTCGCGCAGCGCGAGTGAAAGCAGGTCGACTTTTTCCCTCGCTTCCTGACGCAACGTAGCCTGGATCGCGCGATAACGTGCGACGATCCAGACCGTGAGCCCGAGCGACAAGGTGGAGAAAGCCAGGCTGAGCGCTTGTCCCGAAGTCAGCACGAAGCTGCCGCGCGGCGGGAAGACGAAATACCAGACCAGCAGCTGGCATATGACCACCGCCGCCCCGCCCGATCGTGCGCCCGCGACCAGGCTGGCGAAGATCACTGCGGGAAAGGTCAGCACGAACGGCAAGGTGCCGGGCGCGACCATATCGATCAGAGTGCGCCCGACCACGGCGAAGCCGACTGCGGCCAGCGCGACCACCGCCTCGTTCAGCCAAGTCGTCTCGTCCGGATCGCGGATCAGCTTCACGCAGCACCCCCGGCACCGATATTGCGGCGCATAGCCCCATGTCTGTCAATGATTTGGGTGAGAACGTGATCGAAAATGGCGCAAGTTGGGAGGGGCCATCTAGCGCCGGAGCCGTGCGCCATAGACCGCCAGGATATGGCCACTGATATAATTCGACGCCGCGGTGGCGAGAAACACCGCGCGCCGCCCAGATCGCCCGCCTGCCCCAGCGCCCAGAATATTGTGGCGCGCCTTGGCGCCGATCTGGCAGGAGCAATGCGATCGAAGCGGCGCAGACCGCGCGACATCCGGCGGAGAGGCAAAATGGCGACGAGCGGAACCGAGCGGCCTGAGATTGCGGCCGTGGCGGAAAAGGCCGGACGCTATCGCTGGATTATCTGCGCCTTGCTGTTCGCGGCGACCGCGATCAACTATGTCGACCGCCAGATGATCGGCGTGCTCGAGCCCGATTATCTCCGCGAGGAATTCCACTGGACGCCGGGCGACTACGCCCAGCTCGTCGGTTATTTCCAGCTTGCCTACGCGATCGGCTATCTCGGGTTCGGCAAGATCGTCGACCGGATCGGTGCGCGGCTGGGCTATGCCGCCGCGGTCACCGTCTGGACCATTTTCCACGTGCTGCACGGCGGCGTCACCTCGGTCACGCAATTCGCGATGGTGCGCTTCGGCCTTGGCATCGGCGAATCCGGCAATTTTCCGGCGGGCGTGAAAGCGGTGACGCAATGGTTCCCGCAGCGCGAGCGCGCGCTCGCGATCGGCGTGTTCAACGCCGGGTCGAACGTCGGTGCGATCCTGACCCCGCTGATCGTCCCCGCGATCACGATCGCCTATGGCTGGCGCATGGCCTTCGTGGTCACCGGCATCCTTGGCGTGTTGTGGCTCGTCGCCTGGCTGGCCCTCTACCGCGAGCCGGACGATCACAAGCATATCAGCCCGGCCGAGCTTGCCTATATCCGGCAGGATGCGGTCGATCCGACGATCAGGGTCAAATGGCTCTGGCTGAAACTACTCGCCCGGCGCGAGACCTGGGCGTTCGGGCTCGGCAAATTCTTCATCGACCCGATCTGGTGGTTCTATCTGTTCTGGCTCCCGTCCTACCTGCACGACAAATACCATATGAACCTGACGCAGTTCGGGTTGCCGATCGCGGCGATCTATCTGCTGTCCGATCTCGGCAGCGTTGCCGGCGGCTGGTTGTCGGGGTGGCTGATCAAGGCGGGCACCACACCGAACAGGGCGCGCAAGTTCACCATGCTCGTCTGTGCCTGTGCGATCCTGCCCGTGGTATTCTCGCAATATATTGAAAGCATCTGGCTGAACGTTCTGATCATCGGCACCGCCGCGGCGGGACATCAGGCCTTCTCCGCCAACCTCTATACCTTGCCATCCGACACCTTCCCGCGCTTCGCGGTAGGTTCTGTGATCGGGATCGGCGGTACGCTCGGCGCGCTCGGAGGCTATCTGTTCTCGAAATATATCGGGCAGGTTCTCGACGGCATCGGCAGCTACGCCCCGATCTTCGCGGCGGCGGGCGGCGCCTATTTCCTCGCGCTTCTGTCGATCCACCTGCTCTCGCCACGGCTCGAGCGGGCGAAGATCGAAGGCTGAGCTAGACCAGCCCCGCTCCGTCAAGGCGAAGCACCGGCACCATCTGCCCCGGCTTCGCTGGCGGCAGCGTGAAGATGGTGGCCTCAGCCTCCTGCCGCAGTTCCACCGGCCCGCCGCCAAGCAGGGTCGCACGCACAATCTTCCCGCCCTTGAGCGCATCCGAGCCCAGCGATGGCACGCGCACCGGCCCCTCGGGCCATTGCAGCATGACCATATGCAGCACGCCCTGCTTGACCGTGAAGCGCACATCCTCGGCCTGGAAGCCGTGGGCCTTGGTCTCGCTGAACATGCCTTCGCCGAGCTTGGTCGGCCCCTCACCGTAGATGCGCCACGGCCGTGATCCGTGGATCGCCTCACCGTTCACAGCCATCCACGCGGTGATGCCGGCGACGATCTTCTCTTCCTCGCTGTCGATCGTGCCGTCACCGCGCACCGGGATGGAGAGGAGCAGATTGCCGTTCTTGGAGACGACGTCGCACAGCCGCTGGATCACCTGGATCGCGGGCACATAGCTCTTGTCGAGGAAACGTTGGCGGTTATAATGCCAGTCGCCGATGCAGGTGCAGGTCTGCCAGGGGTTGGGCCGCAGATGATCGCTGAAGCCGCGCTCGATATCCTCGGTGATTGCGCGCTTCTGCAGATCGTCCAGATTCTTGCCGGTGATGACCACGTCCTGCTTGCCGTGCCATTTCTTCGACAGCGCATAATAATGCGCCACCGCCTCGCGTCCGATCGCGCCGAACGGCACCGCATTGTCGTCGAGATAGACGATGTCGGGCCTGTATTTCTCGACCAGTTCGTTCTGCCGCGCGAGCCAGTTCTGGGCGAAGGCGGCGGGCGCCGGGGGTGAATCCTCGAGCCACTGGCCATCATGCGCCGCGTGCCAGGCGTCCATCGCCTTGGTCGAGGTGATGCCGTCGGGCGGCGCGAACCAGGCGCCGGTATAAAGGTCCTGCGGGTCGAGCCCTTCCCAGAACGTCCCCTTGCCGTCTTCCTTGCGCAGCTTGAACGCGTCGTAACGCTGCCCCTGGCGCGGACCCTCGGCATCATAGCCGTAGGCGGTCTGCCACCAATGCCAGGCATGGCTGCTATGGTTGCTGATACCGAAGCGCAGCCCGGCCTTGCGCACCACTTTCTCCCAAGTGCCGATGATGTCGCGCTTCGGCCCAATCCGGGTCGTGTTCCAGGCGTGGTAGCTGCTCTCCCACGTGTCGAGATTGTCGTGGTGACAGCCGAGCGCCATGAAATATTTGGCGCCAGCCTTCTTGTAGAGCGTGATCAGTGCCTCGGGATCCCAGGCCTCCGCCTTCCACGCGCCCTCGATCTCGATGAAGCCATGGTCGGCGGGGTGGCCGTAATGCTCCAGATGATGTTGGTAGAAAGGATTACCCTGGACGTACATCAGCCGCCCGTACCAATCCCCGAATTCGGGCACGCATTGCGCGCTCCAATGCGCCCAGATGCCGAACTTGGCGTCGCGAAACCAGTCGGGCACCTGATTGACCGCGGCCAGATCGGCCCAGTCGGTCCCGGCCGGAGCCGCCTTGGCGTTGGCGGCGGCCACGGCGGCAGCGCCGCCTGCGAGGAAGGAGCGGCGCCCGACCTTCATGCCGCGCTCACGCGGCCGGAATTATGGAGATAGCGCTTGAGCGTGGCGGGTTTCATCTCGATCGAATATCCCGGTGCGGTTGGGGTCTGATAGGCGGCATTCTCGACGATGCAGGGATGCACGAAATGCTCGTGCAGATGGTCGACATATTCGGCGACGCGCCCCTCAGCCGTGGCGGCGAAGCAGAGATAGTCGATCATCGACAGATGCTGGACATACTCGCACAGACCGACGCCGCCCGCGTGAGGACAGACCGAAAGCTCGGCCTTAGCCGCCATCAGCAGCACCGCCAGCACCTCGTTGACCCCGCCCAGCCGGCACGCGTCCAACTGGACGATGTCGATCGCCTGGCGGCTGATGAACTGTTTGAACAATATGCGGTTCTGGCACCTCTCGCCGGTTGCGACCTGGATCGGGGCGACGCCCTTCCGGATCGCGCGATGGCCCTCGATATCGTCGGGGCTGGTCGGCTCCTCGATGAACCAGGGGTTGGCGAAAGCGAGGTCGCGCACGCGCGCGATCGCCTCATCCGTTTCCCAAACCTGGTTGGCGTCGATCATCACCTTGATGTCGGGGCCCAGCACCTCGCGCACGATCGCGAGACGGCGGCGGTCGTCCGCCGGATCGGCGCCGACTTTGATCTTCACATGGCGGAAGCCTTCGGCCACCGCCTCCGCGCAGAGCGTGCGCAGCTTCTCGTCCGAATAGCCGATCCAGCCCGCTGAGGTCGTATAGCAAGGATACCCCTCGGCCTTGAGCGTCGCGATCCGCTCGGCCTTGCCCGCGCTGCGCGCTTCGAGCAGCGCAACCGCCTCGTCTGGCGTGATGAAGTCGGTCATGTAGCGGAAGTCGATCTGCGCCACGATCTCGGTCGGGCTCATCTCGCCGACATATTGCCACAGCGGCTTGCCCGCTTCCTTGGCGAGCAGGTCCCACACCGCATTGACCACCGCGCCGGTCGCGAGATGGATCACGCCCTTTTCCGGCCCGATCCAGCGTAACTGGCTATCACCCGTCACGTGCCGCCAGAAGCGCGCCCCATTTTCACGCACCCAATCGAGGTCCAGCCCTTCGACCAGAGGCGCCAGCGCCTCGATCGCCGCGCAGCAAATGTCGTTGCCGCGCCCGATCGTGAAAGTCAGGCCATGCCCTTCCAGCCCGCTATCCGTATCGAGGATGCAGTAGGCGGCCGAATAATCGGGATCGGGATTCATCGCGTCCGACCCGTCACGCGCAAGCGCGGTCGGGAAGCGCAGGTCGAACACCCTGAGGCCGGTGATCTTCGTCACCCGTGGCCGTCCCCGTCAATCACCATGCTCTCCCTGCGAACGGCCGACGCCGTCCCTTATACCGTCCCTTGAACAAGTTCTGTTCGCAGGTGCGTATAGTTTTCATATATGTAAATAATGACGCCGGCAAGATTCACGCCGCTAGATGCGGCTGTCGCTTTCGATAAGCTGGTCCGCGATCGACAGAGCCGCCGCACGCACGCGCTCTGCGGCCTCCTCCTTTGAAACCTGCGGTCCCAGTTTCTCCAGAAACGGCACGGTCAGTGCTGCTGCCGCCGCCCCGCCCCGCATCACCGGCGCGGAGATGTCGGTCACGCCCGCGACGAAATGGCTGGGAGTCAGCTCAACCTCGCGCTGACGGATTTCGTCGGCACGCGCGCGCCACGCGGCAAGTGCCTTGTCGTCCAGTGCAGGCGAGAACATCGCCTCCCAGCGGCGGCGCACATCCTCAGGCTGGAAGGCATAGAGCACTGCGCCCGACGCGGATTTCACCATCGGCCGGCGATAGCCGACACGGACAGAGAAACCGAGTTGCTCGCTCGATTCCATCCGCGCGACTACCACCATATCGCCCCGTGTATGCAGGACGAGATGACAGGATTGGTCGAGGTCCTTGGCAAGCTGACGCATCACCGGCAGCGCAACCTCGATTAGGCTGTGCGTCTTGGGTCGCTGCATTCCGAGGGAAAAGAGCCGATCGCTAAGCAGATAGCCGTCGGCTGAGGAATCCTGTTCGATATAGCCCCGGAATTCGAGCACCTGAATCATGCGAAACAGCTCGCCATGCGAACGGCTGAGCTGATTGACGATCTGGGTGAGCGTCATTGGCGAGGATGTCGTCGCCAGCAGCTCGAGAATATCCAGACCCTTTTCGAGCGCCGGAGCCTTATAGCGCCGATCATCCCCGTCTTCGCTCATCTGCTTCGCCCTGCTGTGCCATTGCTGCGCTAGCACTGATGAAAAGCATGTTCAATTATGCAAAATGACGGAGCGCGCTATGAACGGGTTTTTTTGCATGGCAAAACGGACTGACCGCCTGCAAGACGGTATACCCGCTCTTTTGGCAAGCTCAACGCTGTGCGAGCGCACGGTCAATTGCTGCTTGCGCGACCGGCGCCATCAGTCGGTAACCGTTAGCGAGCGGATGCAGTCCGTCATGTGTCAACTCGGCCTTCAATAGGCCGTCGCGGTCGACAGTTGCTCTATAATAATCCGCATAATGGAGGCCGCGGCGATTGCAGAAGGCGACAAGCCATGCGTCGAGCGCGCGAATGCGCTTGGGGTCGCGATCGGCCAGCATGTCGCGGGCATTGTCGGTATAATTGTTGACCGGCATCACCGAGGCGAAGACCACCTTGATATGATGTGCCTCGGCCATGTCGGCCATCGCCTGCCAATTCTCTTCGATGCCCTGGTCGCTCTCGCGCTGGAGCGCGCCATGCAGGTCGTTGATGCCTGATAATATCACCACGACGGCCGGCCGGAGGCCGACGACATCCTGCTGAAAGCGCAGCACCATCTGCGCGGTCACCTGCCCGCCGATACCCCGGTTGATGTAGGGTTTGCCGGGGAAGAATTTGGCGAGGTCCCACAGATCGGTGATGGAATCGCCAAGGAAGACAACGCGCTTCTCGCCGGGCCTGGGCGGGGGCAAAGCGCGGTCGGCGGGCGCGTACAGATATTTCTCGCCGAAATCGCGGTGCATCGCCGACCAGAGCTTGGTCAGATAATCCGCTTCCCAATGATTATATTGGCGATCCTCGGCGAAGCTCTGTCGCTCGGGCGAGCTTTGATAATGGTCGGGAACCGAAGCAGCGAGCAGAAGCGCGATCATGCAGCGCTCTGGGGAATGATGCCCTTGCGCGCGGCGAAGCGCGCCAGCAGGCGCGGCCATTCCGATCCCGGCATGTCGGACGGCAGCCGCACGCCGAACCCATGGCCGCCCTGGTCGAACAGATGCATCTCGATCGGCCGCTTGTGGTCGAGCATCGCCTTGTAGAGATCGAGACTGTTCTGCACCGGCACCGTGCCGTCATCCTCGGCATGGACCAGGAATAGCGGCGGCGTATCGGCGTCGACGCGTTGCTCGACCGAATGGCTGCGCTTGAGCGCCTCGGGTGCATCCTTGCCCAGCAGATTGTCGCGCGAGCCCGTATGTGCCCAAGGGCTATCGAGCGTCACGACCGGATAGATCATTGCCGACAGATCCGGCCGGGCAGAGATCTGATCCGCGGCATCGACCAGCGCGTACGTCTGCTCGGCATGCCGCGTGGTGAGTGATCCGCAGAGATGCCCGCCGGCGGAAAAGCCCAACGCCATCACGCGCCTGGGGTCGATTCCATATTTGGTGGCATCGCGCCGGATCACGCGCATTGCGCGCTGCGCATCCTGAAGCGGCACATCCTCGCGCCGCGCCCAGCCCTCCGCGGGCAGCCGATACATCAGCACGAACACCGTCACGCCCCGTGCGTTGAGCCAGCGCGCCTGCTCCGCCCCTTCATTGTCGAAAGCGAGGAATTCGTAACTGCCGCCAGGCATGCAGAGCACCGCCGCGCCGTTGGGATTGGCGGGACGGAAAACGATCAGTTCCGGCCGCGCCACGCCATAGATCCAGCGGTCGGGATTCGCGTCGGTCCCCGATCGAGGATCGATCCGGCGCGTGATCTTGGTGCCGATGTCGCCCGGTATCTTGCCCGGCCACAAAAGCACATGCTCCTGCGCCTCCATCAGTTCGGCCGCGCGCGCCGCAACCGGCGCCAACGCCATCGCCGAACCCACCGCCAGCAAGCTCCGTCGCGTCAGCCCGATCATCCTATCCATCCCTTCCTTGTAGCAGGGTTTTATGCCTTGTTTTATGCACCAATGAAAACTGCTTTTATATTTCACAAGCGCGGATCGCGACGTTATCGTGCGGCGGCATGCCGCGATAGACGGCAGAACATGGAGCGGGAGGAAACATGGTTGAGCGCGCGGCGAGCCGACGGGCACTGATACTCGTTACCGGCCTATTTTTCCTGTGGGGGGTGGCCAACAATCTCAACGACGTGCTGATCGCGCATTTCCGCAATGCCTTCACGCTCACCGATTTCCAGTCGGGCCTGATCCAGTCGGCTTTTTATCTGGGCTATTTCTGCTTCGCGATCCCCGCCGCGCTGACCATGACGCGGTTCGGCTACAAGGCAGGCGTGATCACCGGCCTGCTGCTGTTCGGGACGGGCGCGCTTCTGTTCTGGCCGGCTGCCTGGGCGCTGAGCTATCCGATGTTCCTGTTCGCCCTGTTCGTGATCGCAAGCGGGCTCGCTTTCCTCGAAACCGCGGCCAATCCGATGGTCGCCACCCTGGGTCCGCCCGAGGGCGCCGAGCGGCGGCTCAACTTCGCGCAGAGCTTCAACCCGGCGGGTTCGATCACCGGCGTATTCCTGGGCGCAACGTTGATCCTGCCCGCGACCGCCCACGAAGGCACGGAAACGGTCCGCAACGTGCTGCTGCCTTACAGCCTGATCGCGGGCGTGGTGCTGCTCTGGGCTTTGTTGCTCGCGCGCACGCCCTTCCCTGCAGTCGCGACCGAGGAACGGTCCGCACATCCGCTCGCCGACATCGGCGCGCTGTTGCGCCGCCCCCGCTATCTCGCCGGCGTGTTCGCGCAATTCGCTTATGTCGGCGCGCAGGTTGGGGTCTGGTCCTATCTTATCCGCTATATCGGGGTGGCGCTGCCCGACATGAGCCAGCGTCACGCCGCCTTCATGCTGACCTTCTCGCTCGGCCTGTTCATGGCGGGCCGCTTCATCGGGACCGCCTTGCTCACGGTCGTGCGTGGCGCGCGGCTGATGGTGCTGTTCGCGGCGATCGATACGTTTCTGTGTCTCATCGGTGCGTTCGTCGGGCACGAGATCGGAGTAGCAGCGTTGGTCGCGACCAGCTTCTTCATGTCGATCCAGTTCCCGACCATCTTCGTGCTCTCGCTTCGGGACCTGGGCCCGCTCACCAAGAGCGGGGCAGCGATGCTGGTGATGGCGATCATCGGCGGCGCGGCCTTTACCGCGCTGATGGGCTATATCTCCGACGCGAGCCATTCGATCCAGACCGCAATGCTGGTGCCGGCGGCCTGCTTCCTGATCGTCGGCCTTTTCTCGATGCTTCATCTGCGTGATTGACGCGCACGTCCGTATCCGGCGGCGCGGCCGCAATGCGCGCCACATCCGTCGGCTGGCCGCATGAGCCGGGTCGCGCTTCCGCCGCTGGGGGTCGGCACCGCGGCGATCGGCAATCTCTACGCCGCGGTCTCCGAAGCCGACGCCGAGGAGACGATCCGTGCCGCGCTGGAGGCGGGCATCACCTATTTCGACACCGCGCCCCACTACGGGTTCGGCCTGGCCGAGCGGCGGTTGGGGGCGGCTTTGGGCGATGCGCCGGTGCTGCTTTCAACCAAGGTCGGGCGGTTGCTCGAACCAACCACGGTCAAGGGCGCGCGGCATGCATTCGTCGATGCCGATCCCTATGAGCCGCTCTTCGATTACAGTGCCGACGGGATCAGGCGATCCTATGAGTCCAGCCTCGCGCGGCTGAAACGCGACCGGGTCGATATCCTCCTTGCACACGATATCGGGCAACTGACGCATGGTGCGGAGCATGCGCGCCATCTCGGCACCTTCCTGGACAGCGGCTATCAGGCGATGCGCGACCTTCGGGACGCGGGCGCGATCGACGCGCTCGGGATCGGGGTCAACGAGATCGCGATCTGCCTGGAGCTGATCGAGAAAGTCGAGCTGGACGTGATCCTGCTGGCCGGGCGCTATACCTTGCTCGACCGAAGCGCTGCTGAGGTGCTGATCCCCAAATGCGCGCGGCGCGGCATCTGGCTGATCATTGGCGGGCCTTATAATAGCGGCATCCTCGCGCAGGACGATCTGAGCGATATCGCGCGGCTGCATTACGATTATGCCCAGGCGCCCGCCGCGACGATCGCGCGAGCGCAGCGGCTGGCGGCGATTTGCGCGCGCTACGGTGTGGCGCTGCCTGCCGCCGCGCTGCAATTCCCGTTGCGCGATCCAAGAGTTGCGACCGTGATTGCGGGTGTCGCCGGCGCGAGCGAGGTGCGCGATCTGATCACGCGCGCGGCGGACGAGATTCCCGACGACGTATGGGCCGCTTTGGCTGCCGAGGAGAGGATCGAATGAGGGAACGGCTCGCAGGAAAGACCGCGCTGGTGACGGGCGCGGGCCAGGGGATCGGACGTGCCTCGGCCGCGCTCTTCGCCGCCGAGGGCGCGCGCGTGATCGCGACCGACCGGGCGCCGCGCCTGCTCGAGAATCTGGCGGATTGCGAGCATCGCGCGCTCGATGTGACCGACCCCAAGGCGATCGCCGCCTTGGCCGAAGAAATCGGGCCGATCGACGTGCTGTTCAACGTGGTCGGCTATGTCCATGCGGGCACGATCCTCGACTGCGACGAGGCGGCGTGGGCGGGATCGGTCGATCTCAACTTCACCGCGATGTACCGCACGATCCGCGCCTTCCTGCCGGGGATGCTCTCCAAGGGCAAAGGGT
>Ga0207705_10002609_pt1 | contig 13838 bp, 10 predicted proteins | sample KBSC13metaG_FD_184314 | JGI IMG/M metagenome (GOLD analysis project Ga0207705, IMG submission 184314) | Corn rhizosphere microbial communities from Kellogg Biological Station, Michigan, USA - KBS C1-3 metaG (SPAdes) (version 2) | ecosystem: Host-associated > Plants > Roots > Rhizosphere > Soil ...
GAGCCGGTTATTCGACACGTGCAAGATTCCGGCGACGCCCGCGAGCAATCCTGTATAGCCGAACACGAATAGATGCACGGCCCGCAGGTTGTAGCCGAGCCGCTCGGCGATCGGCAGGCTGCCGCCCATCGCGTACACAGCCCGCCCCATCATCGTTCGATTCAGCAGCCACCAGGTCAGAACGGCGGCCGCGACCAGCGCGAGCACCGACACGGGCAGCACCGCATCGAGACCGTCCACGGTGCGATAAGCAAGCAGCGGAATACGGCCGAAGCGATCCATGCTGTGCGGAATATTCATGAAGAACGTCGTCCCGACGAACGTCAGCAGCAGCCCACGATAGAGATACTGCGTGCCGATAGTCACGATCAACGAAGGCGCCTTGAGGCGATGCACGAGGAGGCCGTTGATGAGACCGAGCACCACGCCCCCTACCGCACCCACCACCAAGATCAGCCAGAACGGCGCGTCGGGCCACCAGGCGAAGACGGCCTTCGTGATCGAGTACATCGTCAGCGCGCCGATCGCCGTGAACGAGACGTCGATGCCGCCCGATGCCAGTACGACGAGCGTGCCGAGCGCGAACAGCGATGTGGTCGTCGCCGAATGCAACAGGTCGAACAGCGTCGCCCACTGCAGGAAGCGCGGGTTGAGTGTCGCGACCACGATGCACGACAGCACGATCAACCCCCCGGGCAGCCATTCAGGGCGGCGCGCCAGCTTCGCGCGCCAATCGGGCGGGCGGCGCCGCGCGGCAACATCGACGGTATCGGTTGAGCTCATCGTCTGGTTCATCGTGCTGTGTCGTGACTCGTCTTGGTGGCGGTTCAATGCTTCAATGCTGAGCGCTCGTCACGCCGCTTCCGAAAGCAGCGCGCGATACAACGCCGCCTCGGTCAATCCTTCCGCGCGATGTTCCCCCGTCACGCGGCCCTTGCTCATCATTAAAATCCGATCGCAGTTCTGCAGCAGTTCGGGCAAGTCGTCGCTGATCAGCACGATGCCGATGCCGCGCTCGGATAGCCCTTGCATGATGCGATAGATGATGTCCTTGGAGCCCACGTCCACGCCCACCGTCGGGCCGTGCAAAATCAATACGTGGGGATCGATGGCAAGCCAGCGACCGATCAGCACGCGCTGCTGATTGCCGCCCGAGAGCGATTGAACCGGCTTGTCGATGTCGGGCGTCGCGATCTGCAAATCGTTCACCGTCTGCTGCGCGAGCGCGCGCGCACGCTTGCGGTCGAGTTGGCCGAAGCGGTCGCGCAGGCTCGAGATCATCGCTGTCACGACGTTGTCGCGAATCGATTTGTCGAGAAAGAGGCCTTCGCTCAAGCGGTCTTCGGGGACATAGCCGATCCGGTGCCGCTTGGCATCGGCCGGTGTCGCGAGCGCGATCTGCGCACCGTCGAGCGCGATCGTGCCCGCATCGGCCGGCGCTACGCCCGCAAGCGCGCGCGCCAGTTCGTTGCGGCCCGAGTCGAGCAGCCCTGTGATGCCGAGAATCTCGCCGCGGCGCAAGACGAACGATACATCGCGGAACTGCCGCCCACGACCGAGCCCACGCACCTCGAGCACGGCCTCGCCGACACTTTGTGCCTGCGTTCTGTACCGCGCCTGTGCGAGCTGCCGCCCCGTCATCAGTTCGCTCAGTTGCGCCTTCGTGTAATCGGCGATCGGCCCTTGCGCGACTTTCTGCCCGTCGCGCAGCACTATCACTTCGCCGCCGATCGCATAGCATTCGTCGAGCTTGTGGCTCACGAACAGCACCGTCACGCCCTGCGCGCGCAGCGTGGTCAAGACGGCGATGAGATTGGCCACTTCTTTTTGCGTGAGCGAGGTCGTCGGCTCGTCCATGATGACGAACTTCGCTTCGCTCGCAATCGCACGCGCGATCGCGACCAGTTGCCGTGTCGCGAGCGGCAGCGCTTCGACAAGCGTCGATTGGAACTCGGCGTCGGAAGGCAAGCCCACCGCTTCGAGCGCGCGCGCGGCGGTGCGGGCCAATGCGCGCCGGTCGAAGGTGCGCGCCAGGCGCCCGCCATGCTCGGCAAGCTCCGAGGTCAACCCGACGTTTTCCGCGACGCTCATATTGGGCAGCAGCGATAGATCTTGGTAGACCGTTTCAATGCCGGCCGCTAGCGATTCGAGCGGTGTGAGCCGCGCGTGGCGCTTGCCTTCGATAACGAGCTCGCCTTCATCGGGCGGTTGCGCGCCCGAAATGATTTTGATCAGCGTGCTCTTGCCGCAGCCGTTTTCGCCGAGCAAGTGATAGATCTCTCCGCGCGCGAACGCGAGCGTTACCCCGCGCAATGCATGCACGCCGGTAAAGCGCTTGTGCACGCCGATCACCTGCAGCAAGGGCTCCGAAACATTTGCGTCGTTCATCGTCTTGCGTCCGCTTGCATCGAAATACCGATCCGGCCGGCGGGGGCCGCGCGGCACACCGCCGCACGCCCCCGCCACTGCACGCAATCAGAAGTTGTACTGCTTATAGTTCGACTTGTCGACGCTGACCCAGCCTTGTCCGCGCACGACCACGCCCTTGCCGGGGCCCTTGGACACGGTCACCTTCTCGTAGCCGGGCAAGCCGAGGTTTGCGCCGTTCTGCACCGTCTTACCGTCGAGCAGCATCTTTGCGATCTTGTTCATCGCTTCGCCGGCGAGCTTCGGATCCCAGAACGCGATGCCGTTGATCGCCCCGCTCTCGAGGTACTTCCCGGCTTCGGTCGGCAGGCCCGTGCCGTAGACGCACACCTTGCCGACGAGACCGGCTTCCTCGACGGCGCGGCCGATGCCGAGCACATCGAGCGAGGACGAGCCTTGGAAGCCCTTGATGTCCGGATGCTTACGCAGCACTTCTTTCGCCTGCTCATAAGCGTGCTCGCCGTCGTTGTTGGTTTCGATGTTGGTTTCGACGAGCTGCATCTTCGGGTACTTCTTCTTCGCGTTGTCGATGCCGCCATCCGCCCACTGCACTTGTGAGCGGCTGCCGAGCGAGCCGACGAACGTCGCCCATTTGCCCTCGCTCTTCATGCAGCTTGCGAGCCGGTCGTTGAGCGCCGCGCCGTATGCGGAGTTGTCGAACGCCTCGACGTCGACCATGGTGTTCTTTTCGTTATCGGCTTCGTGCGTGACCACCTTGATGCCGCGATCCATCGCCTTCTTCAGCGCGGGCTCGAGCGTTGGCGGGTCGTACGGGACGACCGCGATCGCACTGACCTTCTTCGCGATCAAATCTTCGATGATCCGCAATTGCTGCGCGGCGTCGGCTTTGCCGGGGCCCGTCTGATAGACCTTGATGTTGGGGTTTTCTTTACCGAACTCCTTGACGCCTTCTTCCATCCGGTTGAACCAGCTGATGCCCGTCACCTTCACCACGGTTACGATTGTTTCGTTCGTCGCCGCCTGCGCGGCGAAGATGACGCCCGCGCCGAGCGCGCAAGCCGTGAGCGCGAGGCTCGTTCGTTTCAGGTTCATCTTCGTTGTCTCCTTCCTTGTACCCGACGGCCCCGTGTTTGTGCTGACGAACGCCCGAGGCATGACGTCCACCGACTGCCAGATCCGCTACATCGTCCTATTCGTCATCCGCCCGATTCCCGTTTACCGTCTTGCGTGCGCACCGGCACACTCGCACGCGCGAAGCCGAAAATCGCGCGCATGCGCTCGCCGCCCGCGAAGGCCAGAGAGACAAGCAACAAAAAGCCCCACGTGCAATCGCCGAAGAACTGCGAGACGCCGAGCAGATTGAACAGGCTCGACAGAAATTGAAGCACCGTCGCGGCGAAGAACACGCAGACGATGCGCCCATAGCCGCCTGCCGGATTCACGCCGCCCATCACGGCGATGAGGATGGCGATGAGCAGATACGAATTGCCGTAGTCCCACTTCGCGCTGAGCGTGTGGGAAACGCTGACGAGTCCGGCGAGCGAGGCGAGCACGCCGCACATCGTGTAGGTGGCGATCAGCATGCGCTCGCGCCCGATGCCGGCATAGAACGCCGCACGTTGATTCGTGCCCATCAGATACAGGCGCAAGCCGAACGGGGTGCGCTTCAGGAGCCAGCCCAGGACGAGCACGGCCACGGTGAAGATGCAAAACGATACCGGGACTTGATAGAAGGCGCCGTTGCCGATGTCGGCCAGCGGCTCGACGTAGTCGACGTGGACGGACGCACCGTTGCTCAGCGCCACTGCGAAACCCGTGAAGAGAAGTTGCGTGCCGAGCGTGCACAGGATCGGTGTGAGGCGCAACCGCGCGATGATGAGGCCGTTGATCAGGCCGCCGACGAACCCCATTGCCACGACGATTGCGCAAAAGAGCGTCGTATAGAGGACCGGGGCATCGTCGCCGCTGATCCATTTCGGAACCACGAGCGCGGCGATCATCCCCGATAGGTTCGCGAGCCCCACCCCCGACAAATCGATACCGCCGTTGCCCGAGAGCATGGACAGCATGATGCCGAGTGCGAGCAAACCGACTTCGGGGAGCTGCGAGCCCATCGACTGGAGATTGTCGATGTCGACGAATTGGCCGTGCGAGAGCCAGACGGCGACAACCACGACCAGGACGTTCACGCCGAGCAGAAAGTTCAACTGGCGGTCGCCGAACATATTGCGAAGAACGAACGAGCCTTTCATTTGAGACGCCCTTTCCGTGATGCTTAATATCAGCGCGGCAGCGCGCCGCTTACGTCGATACGGCCGAAGCCGTCGCGATCAGCGCATCGACTTCGCTCAAGCTCGGCATCGACGGCGCGGTACCCGCCCGCGTGACGGAAATGCCTGCCAGCGCACTGCCGAAGCGCACGGCGGCGAGCGCTGTCTCGCCGCGCGCGAGCGCGGCGGCGAAGCCGCCCGTGAAGCCGTCGCCGGCGCCGGCCGTCTCGACCACGGGGCCGCAACGAAACGCCGGTACGAGGGTCGATTGCGTGCGCGAATGCAGCAGCGCGCCGGCTTCGCCCAGCGTGACGATCACGGCGCCCGCGCCCTTGGCGAGCAGCACATCGGCCGCGCGCCGCGCGTCATCGGCCGAGGCTATCGCGATGCCCGTCAACGCGGCCGCCTCGGTCTCGTTCGGCGTGAGGTAGTCGCACAGCGGGAAGATGTCCTCGGGCAGCGGCAATGCGGGCGCCGGATTGAGCACCGTCGTCACACCGTGCCGGCGCGCGAGCTCGAGCCCGCGGCGCGCCGCCGCCACCGGCTGTTCGAGCTGCGTGACGAACACCTGCGCGCCGGCGATGTCCGCCTCGATCGCATCGGCATCGGCCGGTCCCAGCGTGCCGGCCGCACCCGCCACGACGATGATCGCGTTCGAACCCGTGGCCGCATCCACAAAGATATGCGCAGCGCCCGTCGCCATCCCTTCCACCACGGTCGCACGCGCCGTGATCCCTTCGGCCTGCCACGTCTCGCGCGCGATCGCCCCGAACGCGTCATTGCCCAGGCGTGTGCAGAAAACCACGTCGGCCCCGGCGCGCGCCGCGGCAACGGCTTGGTTCGAGCCCTTGCCGCCGGGACCCATCGCGAATGCCGAGCCCGCGATCGTCTCGCCGATGACGGGCATGCGCTCGGCGCGAAACGCGAGATCGGTCACATAGATGCCGAGGATGACGACGCGCCCGCTCATTTGCCGTGCCCCGCCTCGCGCCCTCCCGCGACGCCGCTCGCGCCGAGCGGCGCATCGGGCGCGAGGATGACGCCCTTCGCGAAGATAAAGCAGCCGTAGCCGCGCGTCTCGCCCGTGGCGATCACGCAATAGGCCTTACGTGCGCGCGCATAAAACGCATGTCGCTCGATCGACGCGAAAGGCACCGCGCGGCCTTCGGCCGCATCGACCTGCGCTTGCGCCTCGCGCTGAACGGTCGGCAGCGCCCGCGGATCGCCCACGACTTCCATTCGCATGGCCGGCGAGTCCACGTACGTATCGAGCGGCAGTACCGAGAGCACCGCTTGCACGGCGCGGGCGGAATCGACGCCATCCATGTGCAAAAGCTTGCCCAGCACCGTCGCGCGTGCAACCGAATCGGCAGGGAAATTCGCGTCGCAAATCACGACTTCATCGCCGTGGCCCATCGCGCGCAACGCATGAAGGACATCGGCGTTGAGTAGCGGATCGATGTTTTTCAGCACGTTCTCTCCTGTTCCTCTGTTCGTTATCGAATCCCATGACGGGCGCGGTGGTCAATCGCCGTACGGAATCCAGATATTCTTCACTTGCGCGGCTTGACGCAAGAAGGGTAAGCCTTCGCTTGCGCGATCGAACCATTCGAGCTTGCGGCCGTAGTCGACGAACGTGCGTTTGAGATTGCCGATCGATTCGCGCTCGACGAGCGTCGACTCCGACGCACGGCCGAAGCACCAGAGCGCATCGACATCGTCGTGCTTGGCGAGCACCGGCAGCACTACGCCGCGCTCACCGGTGACGATGTTCAGCACCCCCGCCGGCACATCCGAGGTCTCGACGACTTGGTAAAGATCGGCCGCCATCAAGGGACAGGCCTCGCTCGGCAGCACCACCACGCGATTGCCGAGTGCGAGCGCGGGAGCGGCTAACGACACCAGCGCGAGCAAAGGCGCCTCGTCGGGGCAGGCGATGCCGATCACGCCAAGCGGCTCGTTCATGGCGAGGGCCACGCCGCGCAGCGGCGGCGTATGCACCGCGCCGTCGAACTTATCGGCCCACGCAGCGTAGGTGAACAAGCGTTCGATCGACGCATCGACTTCCCGCTGCGCCGCGGCAGCGTCGCATTCGGTGCGCCGCACGAGTTGACGGGCGAATTCCTCCGCGCGTGCGGACAAATTTTCGGCCAGGTAGTAGAGAACCTGTGCGCGCGCGTGCGCGCTCGTCTCGGACCATTTTGCGGCGCCGCGCGCCGCGGCCACTGCATCGCGCACGTCCTTGCGATTGCCGTCGGCCACTTCCCCGACGAACGCGCCGCTCGGCGCATAGACGGCGCGCGAATTGCCGCCGTCGGCGCGCGCCTGCTTGCCGCCGATGAAAAGCTTCGCGGTGCGGTCGACGAAGTCAATGCTGCCGAGCTTGCCGACCGGTTGGACCCGACCCAGCGCATCGCCCGGTTCCGCGCCCGGTTCTGCGCCCGCGCCCGCCGCCGCCCGCGCTTCGCGCAACGCGCCTTTGCCCCAGCCCACCGGTTTCAGATATTCGTACGCGCCTTCGCGCCCGCCTTCGCGGCCATAGCCCGATTCGCGATAGCCGCCGAAGCCGACGCTTGCATCGAACAAGTTGGTTGCATTGACCCAGACGACACCGCACGCGAGCTGCGGCGCAATGTCGAGCGCACGCCCGATGGTCTCGCTCCAGACGCTCGCCGCCAAGCCGTAGCGCGTGTTGTTGGCGAGCGCGACGGCTTCATCGGGCGTGCGAAAGCTCATCGCCGTCAGCACGGGCCCGAAGATTTCCTCTTGCGCGAGCGTGCTCGCCGGCGCGACGTTCGTCACGAGCGTGGGCGGATAATACGAGCCGCCCCCGGCGGGCAGCGCGACGTCCTGCGGCTGCCAGACGGCACAACCCTCGCTGCGCCCGGTATCGACGAGCGAGGCGATTCGTGCGAGTTGAACCGGGTCGACGATCGCGCCCATGTCGATGGTCTTGTCGAGCGAAACACCCACGCGCAGCGTGGCCATGCGACGCTTGAGCTTCTCGATGAAGCGCGTCTCGACGCCTTCCTGCACGAGCAAGCGCGAACCCGCGCAGCACACTTGTCCTTGGTTGAACCAGATCGCGTCGACGACACCTTCGACCGCGCCGTCGAGGTCGGCATCGTCGAAGACGATGAACGGCGACTTACCCCCGAGTTCGAGCGTCAGCGACTTACCGGTGCCCGCCGTGGCCGCGCGAATCGAGCGGCCGACTTCGGTTGAGCCCGTGAAGGCGATCTTGTCGACGCCCGTATGTTCGACGAGGGCCGCACCCGTGCGCCCGTCGCCGGTCACGACGTTGAGCACGCCGTCGGGCAAGCCCGCCTGCTGGGCCAGTTCGGCAAACAGCAACGCCGTCAGCGGGGTGTATTCGGCAGGCTTGAGCACGACGCAGTTGCCGAGCGCGATGGCCGGCGCGACTTTCCAAGCGAGCATCAGCAACGGAAAATTCCATGGCACGATTTGGCCGATGACGCCAAGCGGCGCCCACCCGGCGAACTCGCTCGCTTGCAATTGCGCCCAGCCCGCGTGATGCAAAAAATGCCGCGCAACGAGCGGCACGTCGATGTCGCGCGTCTCGCGAATCGGTTTGCCGTTATCCAACGCTTCAGCCACGGCGAATAGGCGGCTGTGCCGCTGCACCATCCGAGCCAGCGCATACAGGTGCCGAGCACGCCGCGCGCCCCCGGCGGCCATCCAATCGGGCTGCGCCGCGCGGGCGGCGGACACGGCCGCATCGATATCGGCTGCGCCGCCTTGCGCTACCTGCGCCAGTGTTTCGCCGGTCGCCGGGGCGCGCACCGCAAAGGTCTCTTCCGAAACGCTCGCATGCCATCCGCCGCCGATGAAATGGCCGAATCTGGCATCGTGCCGCGCAAGCCAATCGCGCGCGGCGTGATCGTCCTCGGGGGCCGGGGCGTAATCCATCGTCTGAAAGTATTCGGCAACGCTCATCGCGAATCTGCTCACGCTACGGGGTGACGGTTGAAAGCCGAATAGCGGCCGGTGACGTGATGCTCGAGCTGCCGCTCGATATCGGCGAGCAGGCTCGACGCACCGATCCGAAATAGCGAAGGCTCGAGCCAAGCCCGCCCGAGCTCTTCCTTCATCAGCACTTGATAGGCGAGCACCGCTTTCGCACTCGACACGCCGCCCGCCGGCTTGAAGCCGATCATCGCGCCCGTGCGCTCTTGGAACTCGCGGATCATGCGCACCATCACGAGGGAGACGTCGAGCGTCGCGTTGACGCTTTCCTTGCCGGTCGAAGTCTTGATGAAATCGGCGCCGGCCATCATGCAGACCATCGAGGCCTTCGCCACGTTGCTCAGCGTACGAACATCGCCCGTGGCCAGAATCGCTTTCAGATGCGCGGCGCCGCACGCAGCCCGAAAATCGCGCACTTCGTCGTACAGCGCGCGCCAATTGCCTGTGAGGATGTGTTCACGCGTGACGACGATATCGATCTCGGCCGCCCCGTCCGCCACCGACGCGTCGATCTCCTCGAGCTTGAGCCGGTGCGGGTTCAAGCCGGCCGGAAAGCCCGTCGAAACCGCGGCGACCGGTATGTCCGTACCCGCGAGGGCATCGACGGCAGCCGCGACGAAGCGGTGATAGACGCAAACGGCGCCGGTTGCGATGGCATCGGGGGCCATGCCTAATGCTTCGATCAGATCGGCCCGAATCGGACGGCGTGCTTTTGCGCAGAGGCGCCGGACGCGGCCTTCGGTGTCGTCGCCGCTCAACGTCGTAAGGTCGATGCAGGTGACGGCTTTGAGCAGCCAGGCGGCTTGCGCGTCTTTCTTCACGGCGCGGCGCGCGGCGAGCGTGCCCGTACGCCGCTCTACCGCCGATTGATTGACGCGCAGGCTGTCGATCCATGCGGCGTCGAACGGCACGCCGCGATTACGCGCATCGAGCGCAAAGGCCAGGCGGTGCGGCAAAACGATCGAGTGCGGCGAAGCGTCGGACATAGAGGACGGGTTGTGCAATGCACAACATGTCATGGTGATTTGCTTGCAGTGATCGTATCCGCGTGAAACGATCGTGACAATACGTCGTTACAATTTTATCGCGCGATAGCCGAGTCCCTGGCCGAGCGCGTCGGCGGGCGCCGACGCTATTCGTTGCGTAGCCGGTGCATCGACGCCTTGAGCGCCGGGTAGAGCGCCTTATAGACCTCAAACTGCCGTGCGTAAATGTTGCTCCGTGCGGGCTCGGGCCGTGCGCGCTCACGCAGACTTACCCATCCTTGCCGCGCGTCGTCGATCGTGATCGCCCCGACCCCGAGCGCCGCGAGCAACGCTGCGCCCATCGCTGCCTCGACGTCCTGCTCGATCGTGTACACGCAATAGCCGGTGACATCGGCAATGATCTGCATCCACAAGTCCGAGTGCGCGGCGCCGCCCACGACAACCAGGCGCTCGTCGAGCACGCCGGCGCCGCGACGCCCCGCTTCGATGTTGTGCATTAGCGCGAACGCGACGCCCTCGAGCACGGCGCGGTAAAGGTGCGCCCGCGTATGCACGAGATTGAGCCCGACGAACGCGCCGCTCGCCTTGGCGTCCCAAATGGGACTGCGCTCGCCCATCAGATAAGGGAGGAACACGATCCCGTCGGCGCCCGCCGGCACGCGTGCGGCGGCTTCTTCGAGCAGGCGATGCGGGTCGCCATGCGCGGTCTCGCGGGCTGCCTCGACTTCCTCATGACAGAACTGCTCGCGGTACCACGTCACCGACGCGCCGGCGCTGATCGCCCCGCCGAAGATGTAGAGATCGTTGCGGCCGTCGAGCACGTGCGGCATGGCGACGAGCCCATGGCGCGCATCGACGCGCTGGTGGATATAGCCCCAACACATGCTAGTTCCGATCATCGCGACATGCTGGCCCGCGCGCGTCGCGCCGGCCGCGAACGTCGCCACCGCCGCATCGACGCCGCCCGCGACGATCGCCGTGCCGGCCGCGAGGCCGAGGCGCTCGGCCCATTCAGCCCGCAGCGGGCCGACGACGTCCGACGATTCGACGAGGCGCGCGGGCATCATTGCGGCCGGAATGCCGAGCATCGCTAGGGCTTCTTGCGACCAGGTGCGCTGCGCAATGTCGTAGACGCCGCCGATATTGCCCGCCGCACTGTGGTCGACGGCGAGCTCGCCGGTCAGCCGATAGGCGATGTAGGCGTTCGGGGGCAAGAAGTAGCGGGTCTTGGCCCACACATCGGGCTCGTGCTCGCGCAGCCAAAGCATCTTGGTGAAGCCGTAGTAGCTGTCCACGCCGTTGCCGGTGATCTGCGCGAGCCGATCCACGTCGACGTGCCGGCGCACCCATTCCACTTGCTCGGTGGCGCGGCGGTCCATCCAAATGAGGCACGGATGAAGCGGCTCGATGGCGTCGTTGACCGGAATGCCCGAGCCGCCGTAGAGGCTGCTGATCGCCACCGCCGCAATCGCTTGCGTGTCGATTCCGGCGTTGCGAGCGGCCTCCGTACACGCGGCGATGCATTGGACCACGGCGTCGAACCAGACGCTGGGCCACTGCTGCGCCCATAGCGGCTTCGGCGTATCGGGTCGATAGGCGCTCGCGTGTTGCGCCACGATGCGGCCGGCGCCGTCGGTCAACACAGCCTTGGTGCTTTGTGTGCCGATGTCGATGCCGATGAAATAGTTCATGCTTATGTCTCCGTGGCAAGGCGGCCCTGCACGACCGCACGACTGGGCGCCGGCACACGCCGGACATGATGCCGATGCTGGACGCGGCGCTCGAGCGCGCCCAGGTTATGCCTCGATCCGTTTGCGCGTGACGCCGAGCAAGTCGGCCATTGCCGAGCGCGCGTCCTCGGGGCGCCGCGTGCAAATGGCCTCGAAAACAGCCGTATGTTGATTCAATGCAGCGTTGAACACGTCGGCGCGTTTCGCGTTGAGCCGCAATTGCGCTTCGAGCGTGCGCTCGATGAGCGCGCCGAGCGGCATCAAGAGTTCGTTGCTGCAAGCCTCGAGCACACCCAGATGAAAGCGCAGATCGGCACGCACCCATTCATCGATGTTGCGCGCGGCAACCATCGCGGCGTGCGCTTGTTCCAGCGCTGCCATCGTTTCGGCCGTGTGCGCGCGCGCCGCCAACTGCGCGGCGTACGGTTCCACCATCTCGCGCATTTCCTGAAGCTTCAGCGCGAACGCGTGCGGCTGCGAAACTTCCGCATACCATTCCAGCAAGTCGGCATCGAGCAGGTTCCATACACTGCGGCGCCTCACTCTCGTGCCGACCTTCGGCCGAGATTCGACGAGGCCCTTCGAGGTCAAGGTCCGCAGCGCCTCGCGCAGGACCGTCCGGCTCACTCCAAATTTCTCCATCAACTCCGCCTCGCGCGGCAATAGAGCGCCGGGGGCATAGTCGCCGCGCAAGATGCCCGTCGCCAGCATATAGGCGACGCGCCCGTGCAGATCGCGTTGAATCATCGTTCTCCCTGTCGTTGTGTGCGATGCCGCGCGCAGGCACGAGACAAACATGCTTGCGATACGTCGGCCCAATGGGGCGATTATCGCGGCCGGGCGTCAAAGCGCAAGCGCTCCGCCCCGGTTCGTGCAAAAACCCGTTATTACCCTTATATTAAATACTATTAATAGTACTTCACAGCATCTTGATGTACGATATCGGCTTCGGGGCGCCATGCGTGCGTCCGAAGGCCGCCGTTCGTTGCGACGCGGCTGTTATCGTTGACCAGGAAAGGAGCCTGTGCGCCATGAAGATCACCAAGCTAGAGACGTTCGTCGTCCCGCCCCGGTGGCTGTTTCTCAAAATTGAAACGGACGAAGGCATCGTCGGCTGGGGTGAGCCTGTCGTCGAAGGCCGCGCGCATACGGTCGAGGCCGCGGTTCAGGAGCTGTCCGACTATCTTGTCGGCAAAGACCCGCGCCATATCGAAGATCACTGGCAGGTCATGTACCGCGCGGGCTTCTATCGCGGCGGACCGGTGCTCATGAGCGCGATTGCGGGTATCGACCAGGCGCTGTGGGACATCATGGGCAAGCATCACGGCGTGCCGGTACATGCGCTGCTCGGCGGCGCCGTGCGCGAGCGCATCAAAGTCTACTCGTGGATCGGCGGCGATCGACCGAATGACGTCGCCAACAACGCGCGCGCTATCGTCGCGCGCGGCTTCAAGGCGCTGAAGATGAACGGCTCCGAGGAAGTGCAGATCGTCGACACGTACGACAAGGTCGAGCAGGTGATCGCAAACGTCGCCGCCGTGCGCGAGGCCGTGGGCCCGCACGTGGGTATCGGCGTCGACTTCCACGGCCGTATCCACAAGCCGATGGCGAAGGTGCTGGCGAAAGAGCTCGATCCGTACAAGCTGCTGTTTATCGAAGAGCCTGTGCTGTCGGAGAACGTCGAGGCGCTGCGCGACATCGTCAATCAAACCAATACGCCGATTGCGCTTGGCGAGCGACTCTACTCGCGGTGGGATTTCAAATCGATTTTGGCCGGGGGCTATGTCGACATCATTCAGCCCGACGCCTCGCATGCGGGCGGCATCACGGAATGTCGCAAGATTGCGTCGATGGCCGAAGCCTACGACGTTGGCCTCGCACTGCACTGCCCCCTCGGGCCCATTGCCCTGGCGGCCTGCCTGCAGTTGGACGCGGTCAGCTACAACGCATTTATCCAAGAGCAGAGCCTTGGGATCCACTACAACCAAGGCAACGACCTGCTCGATTATCTGCGCAACCCCGAAGTGTTCAAGTACAACGACGGGTTCGTCGCTATCCCGCAGGGGCCTGGCCTTGGCATCGACGTCGACGAAGCGAAGGTGCGCGAGATGGCGAAGGTCGGCCATCGCTGGCGCAATCCCGTCTGGCGGCACGCCGACGGCAGCGTCGCCGAATGGTGATTTTCAACGGGCGCGGGGGGTTTCGTCTACGGGCATGCCCCGTCCGCGCCGTAACACGTCACGTTCACGGACGTAACACTTTTTGCGGCGCGCCGGCCTGCGCACGCCCGCACGCTGCTTGAGCCACGCGCAGCTTTCAGCCGCCGTCCTTGTGCAGCCTAGCTCGCCGCGTCTTATTGCCGCTCCGGTCGCGCCGTTGGTCTGCTTCTTGCGATCTCCCTGCCTCAAAACGAGAAACACGGGGAGAAGCGCCATGGGGGAGTTCATACCGGACTATCTGATCCGCGAGCAGGCCGC
>Ga0207705_10002612_pt1 | contig 13824 bp, 11 predicted proteins | sample KBSC13metaG_FD_184314 | JGI IMG/M metagenome (GOLD analysis project Ga0207705, IMG submission 184314) | Corn rhizosphere microbial communities from Kellogg Biological Station, Michigan, USA - KBS C1-3 metaG (SPAdes) (version 2) | ecosystem: Host-associated > Plants > Roots > Rhizosphere > Soil ...
CCGACGGGAAGAGGAATGATGGGGGCACGGCCTATCGTATTACTCTCCCCGTCGGGGAGGGTGGCCCGGTAGGGCCGGGTGAGGAGTCTTGGCTTGTGCTCCCGCTACGCCCCTTCCTGCTCGCGGCCATAGGCCAGCAGCAGGGCGATGACGACAACGCCGTAGAGGATGTCGCGGCCGTATTCGGGCATGTTCATGGTCTGCAATACGGTCGCCAGCGCCACGAGGCTGACGGCGCCCGCGGCGGCGCCAAGGTAGTGGCCGCGCCCGCCGAGGATCGACACGCCGCCAACCACTGCGGCGGCGATCGATTCGAACAGATAGGGCGTGCCCATTTCGAGCGAGGCCTGGCCGCCGAAGCCGACCAGCAGGATGCCGGCCAGGGCGGCGAAGAGGCCGCTCAGCGCGTAGAGCAGTATGGTCGTGAGCGGCACGTTGATGCCGGCCAGATGGCTGGCGACGGCATTGTTGCCGATGGCATAGGTGCGCCGGCCAAAGGTGGTGAAGCTGAGGACGATCGAGACGATGACGATGATGCCGACCCAGATGTAGATCGCCAGCGGCACGCCGAGCAGGCTCCCGTGCACCGCCGCCTGCACCACAGGCGGGGCATAGGAGGCGCAGGCCTGGCAGGTGAGGCCGCCGCTGAGCCCCAGCATCAGGCCCTCGACGATGCCGTTCATGGCCAGCGTCATAATCACCGCCGGCACGCCGAGGATGGCGATGCCGACGCCGTTGAGCAATCCCAGTCCCGCCCCCATGGCGAGGGTGAGCGTAATGCCGTAGACGGCGCGGGAATCGTCGCCGAGCGTGCTGGTGACGAGCAGGATGGCGGCCGCATTGAGCACCGAGGGGATGGAGAGGTCGATGCCGCCGATGAGGATGACGAAGGTCTGCCCGGCCGCGACCAGCCCGACGAACGAGGCGACCAGCAGCACTGCCGAGATGCTGGCGGGGCTGGCAAAGCCCGGCCGCACCGCGGCGCCCACCGCGAACACCAGGATGGCGCCGAGTACGGCATAAAGGATGTGCCGCCGCTCGGCGTCGAGCCCGAGGAAGGGGCGCGGCGGGGGCGGGGCGGCGGGCGCCGCCGGGGGCACGACGGGGATGGGGTCGGTCATCTGCGTCTCCGTTTCACCAGCCGGCCGACCGCCATGGTGAGCACTACCGCCAGCACCAGGAACAGTCCTTCGTAGAAGGACTGGTAGAGCGGATCGATCTGCGCGAAGAACAGGATGTTGACGATCATGGTGGTGAGCAGGGCGCCGGCGATGGCGCCGATGCCGCTGCCGCGACCGCCGAACAGGCTGACGCCGCCGAGCACCACGGCGACGATCGAGGTCAGGGTATAGCCGTTGCCAGTGGTGGCATCGCCGGCGGTCGAACTGGCGGCAAGAAACAGCCCCGCCCCGGCCGACGCCACCCCGCTCAGCACATAGGCGGCGAGCCGGGTGCGGATGAGCGAGATGCCGTTGGCAGTGGCAGCGGCCGGATCATTGCCGACGGCATAGATCGAGACGCCCAGCCGGCTGCGCCGCAGCATCATCCAGAGCAGCCCGAACGCCACGCAATAGAGCAGCGCCCACGGCGCGCCGCTGTTGACCAGCAGGGCGCTGAATTCGGGCGGGATGGTGCCGCCGGGCTGCGGCAGGATCATGATCGCCAGCCCCTGATAGATCGACAGCGTGGCGATGGTGACGACGATGGGCTGTAGCCGCCCGAAGGCCACCAGCGCGCCATTGACGAAGCCGAGCAGGGCCCCGACGCCGAGGATGGCGATGCTGCCCAGGATGGCCGATTGCAGGGTGTCGCCGAGATAGAGCGCCGCCAGCGCGTTGGTCAAATCGATGATACCGCCAACCGACAGGTCGAGCCCGCGGGTCAGGATGACGATGGTCTGGCCCAGCCCGCTCAGCACCAGCGGCATGGTGTTGTTGACCGTCGAGGTGATCTCGAAATTGCCCGGCAGCGTGCCAAGCTGGCCATAGTAGATGGCGCAGTAGATGAGGATGGCCAGCACCAGCACGGCCCAGGACAGCACGAGGCCGAAATTCTGCGCCAGGGCGCGCAGCAGGTGCCGGTCCGTGGGGGCGATGCCGGCAAGGGCGGGATTGGTCGGCGCGGGCGCGCTAGGCGGCATCGGCATCTCGCACGGCGGAGGAAACGATCGCTTCGGAAGTCATCGGCGGGTGCAGTTCGGCGGCGATGCGGCCTTCGCGCAGCACCAGGACGCGGTGCGCCAGATGGGCGAGTTCCTCGGCATCGCTCGAATAGAGCAGGATCGACCGCCCCTCATTGGCGAGCCGGTTGATGAGGGCATAGATCTCATGCTTGGTGGCGACGTCGACGCCGCGCGTCACGTCGTAGAACAAGAGGATGCCGGATTCGGCCAGCAGCCAGCGGCCGATCAGCACTTTCTGCTGATTGCCGCCGGACAGGGTGCCGACGATGCGCCCCGGATCGGGGGGACGCACATCGAGGCTTTCGGCCATGGCGCGGGTGCGGGCCTGTTCGTCGCGGCCACGGATCAGGCCGAGCCAGGAGATGCGGCGCAGCACCGACAGCGTCAGGTTGATCTTCACCGACATCGGCAGCAGCAGGCCCTCGGTCTTGCGGTCCTCCGGCACCAGCGCGATGCCGGGGCCGGCGTGAATGGCGTCGCGCGGCGAACGCAGCCGGACCGGCTTGCCCGAAACGAGGATGCGGCCGGCGCTGGGTTTCAGCGCGCCGAACAGGGTGAAGAACAATTCGCGGTGGCCGTGGCCGGCAAGCCCCCCGACACCGAGGATTTCGCCCTTGCCCAGCGTCAGCGAGATGTCGGTGAGGCCGTTGCCGGACAGCCCCTCGACGGCCAGCGCCGCGTCTCCGGCTGGTTTGGGGGGCAGGGTCGGGTAGATCGCGGAAACCTTGCGGCCGGCCATCAGGGATACCGCATCGTCCTCGCTGATGGTGGTGAAGGTGCCGACTTCGCGGGCATTGCGGAACACCGTGATGCGGTCGGCGATGCTGATCACCTCGCGCCAGCGATGCGAGGTGAAGATCACCGACGTGCCCTCGGCGCGCAGCTTGCGCACCATGCCGAACAGCCATTCCACCTCGCGCTCGACCAGCGAGGAGGTCGGCTCGTCGAGGAACAGGATTTTTGGCTCGGCCAGTACGGCCCGGACGATCTCGACGATCTGGCGCTGCGCCAGCGAGACGTCTTCCACCAGTTCGCCCGGGTCGATGTCGTGGAGGCCCATGCCGGCGAGGATCGCGGCCGCCTCCGCGGTCATGCGGCGGCGGTCGATGAGGCCAAGCGCGCCGCGCGGCTCGCGGCCGATCAGCAGGTTTTCGGCGATCGTCATGCCGGGGAACTGGGTCAGTTCCTGGAATACGGTGGCGGCGCCGAGCCGGCGGGTATCCTGGGGCGAATGCAGTTGCACCGGCTGGCCGTAATACTTCACCACGCCGCTATCGGGGCGCAGGCGCCCGCCGAGCAGCTTGATCAGCGTCGATTTGCCGGCGCCGTTCTCGCCGACCAGGGCATGTACTTCACCGGGATAGGCAGAAAAGGAGGCGCCGCCGAGCGCGACGACACCTCCGAATGCCTTGACCAGATCGATACCCTCTATCGCAGGCCCGGAAGAATTGGGCGCCGCGGCCGGCGTGGGGTCGATCATCAGGCGGCGGGCAGATTGATCGCCAACGGTCCGGGGCAGGCCTTGCCGTCCATGGCCGCGTCGACGCAGATCTTGATGATGGCGTTGTCGCCGCTATCGGTGAAATCGGCGAAGAAGCTGTCCGGCAGGTCCGGGAACGCCGTCTCGCCGATCTTCACGTCGTCGCTGGTCACCACGGGGAAGCCCATCACCACGTCCTTGCGCGGATATTTGCCGCGCAGGATGCGGTGCGCCAGCTCGAGCGCGACGGCGGAGCTGAACGGCGGCTCGCCGATCGAGATGCCCTCGACCTTCTGGCCGTTATAACCGGCCATGAATTTGCGGAAGCCGTTCTCGGCCTCGCCGGCGGTGGGGGGCAGCTTACGCTTGGCGGCCAGAAAGGCCTTCAGCACGCCGTCGGTGCCGCCCTGGCACCAGATGCCGTCGATCTGCGGCAGCGAGGGGAGCGCGGCGGTGGTGTTGCGTTCGGCGGTCGCCGAATCCCACATGCCCGTAAAGCGCGAGACCACCTTGATGTCGGGATATTTGGCCCAGACGCTGTCGGCGCCCTTGTTGCGTTCGCTGTCGTCAAAGGTGCCGGCAACGCCCGTCACCATGATGACATTGCCTTTGCCGTTCATCTTCTTGGCCAGCCATTCGGCCCCGAGGACGCCGAAATGCAGCTCGTCGGTGGTGACCTTGAGGCCGCTCGGCGCGGTGACCGTGTTGTCGAACGAAATGACCAGGATGCCGCGGTCGGTGGCCTGCTTGACCACGCCGTTGAGGCCGGTCGGCGAGGCGGCGTCGATCAGGATGGCGTCGACGCGCTTGGCGATCAGATTGGCGATCTGCTGGGACTGCTTGGAGACGTCATTGCCGGAATTGAACCAGCTCCCGTCGATCTCGCTCTTATAGGGTTCCATCTGGAGGGCGCCCTTGAAGACGTTCTCCATCTCGATGCGCCACTTGTTGCCGATATAGGAATTCGACAGGGCGATCTTGAGCTTGCGGCCGGTGATCGGGGCGGGGTCGGCGGCCGCGAGAGCGAGCCCGGAGTAACCCCCGAGGCTGGCGCTGGCGAGGCCGGCGGCCCCCATCTGCAGGATCTTGCGACGTGAAATAGCGAAGGACATCCGCTTTACCTCCCGGTGGATGGTTTCGGACCTGGCCTGATCGGCTTGAACAAAATCGCAAAACAGTCAGTCCGGAGGTTGGCGACCATAGAACTTGTCATACCATCGTCAAGGCGAAGAGGGTGCGGCAATCCGCCCTTTCGGCCCGCCAGCGGGGCCGTCCCGCCACTTTTCCACAGGCGGAAAGGGCACCTGTCGGTGCCAGATTCCAGCTGGGCGAATGGAAACGATGTGTGCGTTATAAAATTCGGTAAGCCGCTGAATTTGCTCTATCGGGGCAGCAGGATTGATCGGTGAAGGCAATTTGAGCCGCGATTTGGCACGATAGTAACGGAAAGACCGTTATGCGTACGAATCGTACTATTGTTGACAATTTGCTTGTGAGGTCGAAATTTTTCCCGTAGCGTTGCCTGGCATGCCCCGGGGTAGGAGGGGCTTGGGGGGATTTTTCACATGGACTTGCAACGAGCATCGACGGACCCATCCGGCGCCGCGGGAGCGCCGCGCACCACGGCGGCGCCGAACTTTCCGCCGCTGAGCCGCGGCGAAGTGCGCTACACGGCGATCGTGGCGCTGCTGGCGTGGACCTTCGCCGTCTACGACCTCATCACCTTCGGCAATCTGCTGCCGGTCATCCAGGCGAATTTCGGCTGGTCGAACGCCACGGCCTCTTTCGTCGCCACCCTGGTCGGGCTGGGCTCGCTGGTCGTGGCGCTGGCGGTCGGGCCATTGATCGACTTGATCGGGCGGCGGTTCGCGCTGGTCGCGACCACCGGCGGGGCGGCGATCAGCTCCGGCCTCACGGCCCTCGCCATCGGCCCGATCTCGCTGGTGCTGCTCCGGTCGCTGTCCGGCTTCGGCATGTCGGAGCAGGCGGTCAATGCCGCCTACCTCAACGAGGTGTTCTCGGCCCGCAGCAAGGGCTTCCTCTACGCCATCGTGCAGGCCGGCTGGCCGCTCGGCGTGATGCTGTCGTCGGGGCTGGCCGTGTGGCTGCTACCCTCGATCGGCTGGCGCGGCGTGTTCCTCGTCGCCGCCCTGCCGCTGCTGATCATGCTGGGGTTGCGGTTCGGCCTCAAGGAATCGCCTTACTTCCTCAAGATCAAGCATTTGCGGGCGTTGCGGGCAGCCGGCCAGACCCGCGAAGCGGAGAGCCTGGCCGCCGAATGGCAGCTCGAGATCGGCGAGAAGGCCAGCAAGAACACCTACGCGCCGCTGTTCGCGCCGGCGCAGCGCCGGCAGTCGGTGGCGCTCGGCGCGACGTTCTTCTTCAAGCTGATCGCCGACTCGCAACTGACGGTGCTGGCCACCTCGGTGCTGGCCCAGACCAAGGGTTTCGACTTCACCAACGCGCTGTGGACGGTGTTCATCGGCAATGGCGTGGCGCTGGTCGGGTATCTCTTCATGGGCTGGCTTGGCGACCGCATCGGGCGGCGCGAGACGACGATCATCGCCCAGGTGATGGCCGCCATCTGCACGGTGCTGCTGCTGTTCGTGGCGCAGGATTTCGTCACCGTGGTGGTGTTCTACTCGCTGGTGCTGTTCTTCGCGCAGGGAGCGGCGGCGCCGTTCTTCGCCTATGTCGGTGAATCCTATCCCACCCGCATGCGCGGCTCGGGCGCGGCGTTCATCAATGTCGCCGGCCCGATCGGCGGCATCTTCGGACCGCTGATCTATGGTCTGCTGCAAAGCAACGGCGCCTCGCCGACGATTGCGGCGGCCTCCGGCGCCGTGGCGGCGCTGGTCGCGGCGCTGTGCCTCCTGGCGGCCCGCCGCATCCGGCCCGGCCAGGACCTGGCGGCCATCTCGCACTGAGCGGGGAAACTATCTGCCGGCGGGCCGCAACGGCTCGCCGGCAGTCCTTCGCCGCTGCGGCGAAATTACAGGGGCCGCGCTTCGACGGCGGTCGGCAGGCGACTCTGGTTGGTGGTAAGATGCGTGGTCATCAAGGTTACGGCGCCCGCGATATCGCCCGCGGCGATCAGGTCGATGAGGTGCGAGTGTTCCTCGATGGCGCAGGCGGAGCCGACATGGTCGTAGAGCACCACGGCCAGCGAGGTCTTTACCGCGAGGTGGCGGACGAATTCCTCCAGCGCCCGGTTCTCGCCGAGCGAGGCGAGCAAGGTGTGGAACTCGGTGAGCAGGCGGATGCGGGCGCCCCGGTCGCCGGAGCGTTCGGCCTCGAGCTGGGTTTCGACGTGGCGCCGCAACTGGCGGATGTCGTGGGCGGTGCAGTGCCGGCAGAGGTCGGCGACGATCTCGCCCTCGATCAGCCGGCGCGCCGCATAGGCCTGCTCGACCTCCTCGATCGAGGGATCGTTGACGAAGGCGCCGCGATTGGGCTGCAGCACCACGAGGCCGCTCGGCGCAAGCTTCTGCAGAGCGGTGCGCACCGGGGCGCGGCCGGCGCCGAGCATGCTGCTCAGCATGCTCTCGCTGAGTTTTTGCCCGGGCACGAGGTGGCCATCGGTGATCAGCCGGGCGATTGCCTCGGCCAGGCGGTCCGGCGTGGCGCTAGGGCGCCCGGGCGAGGTGCCGGGAGCGCCGCCGGCAAGGATCGGGTGCAGCGCGTCGGCGCGGCGTGCGGGTCGCAGCGCCGGCTCGCCCGCCCGGCGCAACACCTTGAGGATGGTATCGGTGGAGAGCGAAATGTTCTGCCGCTGCAGCGCGGCACGGATCTTCTGGATGCCCAGCCGCTGCTGGCGGAGCGCCAGGATCAACTGCTCCTCGCGCTCGAACACCTTGCGATTGGGCGAGGAGGCCGGGCGCCGGCTCGGCTCCTCGAGGCCATCGACGCCCTGCGCCTGATAGCGCCGGTACCATTTGCGGAAAGTCGGGCGCGAAATATCGAAAGCGGTGCAGACCGCAGTCACGCTGCCGGTCGATTCATAGGCCTGCATCCAGGCCAGCCGATCCGCCTTGTCCATGGCACATCCCCGTAACGATGTGCACTCACTACGTCCGGCGCCCGCCCGCCGTCAACGGTCTCCCTTGTCTTCCCCCAACTCCAGCGAGCTGCCGATGCCTTCTCCGCTCTTCGATCGCGATCTCACCGGGTACGGCGCGACCCCGCCCGACCCGCAATGGCCCGATCACGCCCGCGTCGCGGTGTCGTTCGTCGTCAACTTCGAGGAGGGGGCGGAACTGTCGGTGTCGGACGGCGACGAGCGCAACGAGGGGGTGCACGAGGCCAAGGGGGTGGTCGCCGGCGTGCCGGACTTCTGCCAGGACACGCATTTCGGCTTCGGCACCCGCGTCGCCTATTGGCGGGTGATGGACACGCTCGCGGCGAGCGGCGTCAGCGCGACCCTCAGCGCCTGCGGGCGGGCCGTCGAGCGGTCGCCGGCGCTGGTCCGCGACGCCATCGCGCGCGGCCACGAGGTGTCGTGCCACGGCTGGCGCTGGGAGCAGCATTTCAACATGGATGCGGCGACGGAGGCGGCGGCCATCGCCCGGACCTACGACGTCATCACCCGCACCACCGGCATCAAGCCGGTCGGCTGGCACACGCGTTCGACGCCCTCGGTCAACACCCGGCGGCTGCTGCAGGAGCATGGCGGGTTTCTCTACGACAGCGATGCCTATGACGACGAGCTGCCGTATTTCGCCCCCGGCACCGACAACCGCCATGTCGTCATTCCCTATGCCTTCGATACCAACGACATGCACTTCCACCAGAGCGAGCGGTTCATTCGCGGCGCCGATTTCGCCGGCTACGTCATCGACGCCTATGACCGGCTGTGGCGCGAAGGGGCGCACCAGCCCAAGCTGCTGTCGGTGGGCCTGCACCTGAGGATGATCGGGCGGGCCGGCCGTATCGATGGGCTCGAAACGGTGCTGCGCCACATGCGGCAGCGCGGCGACACGTGGTTCGCCCGGCGCGACGCCATCGCCCGGCACTGGATCGAACGCTTCGGCAGGCCTGAATGACGCGGCTGCTGGTCATCAATCCCAACACCTCGCCGGCGATGACGGAATCGATCGAGGCGATGGTGCGTGCCCACGCGCCGCCGGCCTGGGAAATCGTGGCGGTGACGGCGAGGTTCGGCGCGCCGGTGATTGCCTCCCGCGTCTCATACGCCATCGCAGGCCATGCGGTGCTCGACGCGTTCGCCGCCGCCGGCGAGGATTTCGACTGCGCGGTCATCGCCTGCTTCGGCGATCCCGGCCTCGAGGCGCTGCGGGAGTTGACGTCGGTGCCGGTGATTGGCTTTGCCGAGGCGGCCATCCACGCCGCGGCGCGCGAGGCGGTCCCGTTCGCGGTGCTCACCATGGGCGCTCCCTGGGTCGAAATGCTGCGCGAACGCATCGCCGTCGCGGGGGCCAGCCGGCTGCTGGTCGATGTGTTTGCCCTCGACGGGACGGGGCTCGACGCGCTTGGCGGGCCGGACGCACTGATCCGGGCGCTGGCGGCGGCGGTGGAGACGGCGATCGCGCATGGCGCGGCCAATATCATCCTCGGCGGGGCGACGCTCGCCGGGCTCGGGCCGCGCCTGCCGGTCGGGCCGCGCTATGTGGATTGTATTTCGGCCGCCCTTGTCGAGGCCGGCGAGGCGCGTCGCCGCCTGGCCGCCCGTAAGTTTTCCGACCGGCGCAGCGTCGGCTTGTCGACGCCGCTGCAGGCATTGCTCGCCCGCTCCTGACGGCAGGGCGAAGCGGCCGGCGGTCGGATAGCCGGGGGGCGGCGGCAGACGCTCCCCGGCGCCATCCTTGTTTCCGCGCCTCTATCGGTGCGGGCCCCTGAAAAACCCATTCCCAAGCTTCGGTCGCATGCTCTAGGATTCTACCTGAGGGAGAATACCCATGCAGCAGGCGATTGCCGGCAAGGTGGCGCTGGTGACCGGCGCCAGTTCGGGTATCGGGCGGGCGCTGGCGCTGACGCTGGCCCGCGAGGGCGCGCAATTGGCGCTGGTCGGCCGCTCGGCCGAGCGACTGGCCGAGACGGCCGCCGGGCTCGGGGGCGAGGCGCTGGTGCTGCCGGCCGATCTGACGCAGCCGGCCGAGGTCGAAGGGGTCGTCGCCGCGACGCTGCAGCGCTTCGGGCGGATCGATATCCTCGCCGCCAATGCCGGGCTCTACATCCCCGGCGATGTGATCGACGGCGATGCGGACGCCTGGGACGAATTGCTCACCGTCAACGTCAACAGCGTGTTCCGGCTGATCCGGGCGGCGCTGCCCGGGATGATCGCGCGGCAGGCCGGCGATATCCTCGTCACCAGCTCGATCTCGGGCCACCAGGCGATCCAGTGGGAGCCGGTCTATTCGGCCTCCAAGCACGCCGTGCAGGCGTTCGTGCATGGCCTCAGGCGGCAGGTGATGGCGCACAATATCCGCGTCGGCGCCGTGGCGCCCGGCATGGTGCTGAACCCGCTCTGGGGCTTTCACGACGAAGCGAAGATTGCCGAAAAAGTCGCCGCCCGCACCGGGCTCCGCTCCGAGGACGTGGCAGAGGCCATGCTGTTCATGCTGACCCGGCCGCCCAACGTCACCATCCGCGATCTCGTCATGCTGCCGCAGAACCAGGATATCTGAGAATGGCCGAGCCGTTCGACTATCTGATCGTCGGCGCCGGCGCCGCCGGGTGCGTGTTGGCCAACCGGCTGAGCGAGGACCCGAAGGTGCGGGTCGGGCTGGTCGAGGCCGGCCCCGACCGCAATGCGCGCAAATGGCAGGTGCGCATGCCGCTCGCCATGGTCACCTTCATGGCCCCGGCGCTGGCCTTTCTCGGCGGGCCGAAATTCATGCAGTGGTTCGAGACCGAGCCGGAGCCGGGCCTGCAGGGAAGGCAGATCGCCCTGCCGCGCGGCCGCGGCGTCGGTGGCAGCACCAATGTCAACGGCCAGATCTTCATCCGCGGCCAGCGCGAGGACTTTGATCATTGGCGCGATCTCGGTTGCGCCGGCTGGGGGTTCGACGACCTGTTGCCGTATTTCAAGAAGCTCGAGCGCTTCGAAATGCTGGTCGACCCCGCCTCGGCAAAACACCTGAAGCTCGGCGGCAAGCCGCTGGCGGGGCAGGTCGATCGGTCGTTCCACGGCACCGACGGCCCGCTCAACATCGCCCCGCTCCGCAGCCTCAATCCGATGACCGGGGTTTATCTCGAGGCGGCGCAACTGGCCGGCTATCCGCTCACCGCCGATTTCAACGGGGCGCGCCAGAACGGGGTCGGCTACTACACGTTCACGCAGCGCGACGGTGAAAGGCTGACCGCCGAGCGGGCCTATCTCGATCCGGTGCGCGGCCGCGACAACCTCACCGTGATCACCGGCCGGCAGGTGACGAAAGTGCTGGTGGAGGGCCAGCGGGCCGTCGGGGTAGCGTATGCGAGCGATGCCGGGGCAGGCGAAATCCGGGCCAGGGAGGTGATCCTCTCGGCCGGCACGTTCGTGTCGCCGCATCTGCTGCTGCTGTCGGGCATCGGGCCGGCGCGTGAGCTCGAACGGCACGGCATTGCGGTGGTCGCCGACCTGCCGGGGGTGGGCGAGAATTTGCAGGACCATCTCGACATCACGCTTGAATTCCGCGCCAGGACGACGGCGCCCTACGGCATTTCGTGGCGCGCCCTGCCGCGCAATGTGCTGCATGTCCTCGACTGGATTTTCCGCCGGCGCGGGCTGTTTGCCTCGACCACTGCCGAGGGCGGCGGGTTCGTATCGAGCGTGCCGGGCGTGGCGCGGCCGGACCTCCAATTGTTCTTCTGCACCGCGGTCGGCAATACGCAGAATGCCGCCGGCTTCACCGGCCACGGCTTTCTGCTGCACGCCACCGACCTGAGGCCCAAGAGCGTCGGGCGCCTGCGGCTCAAGAGCGCCGATCCGGCGGTAAAACCATCCATCGTGTTCAACTTCTTCCGCGGCGACAGCACCATGGACGCGCTGCGTGAAGGGGTGCGGATCGCCCGCCGGATCGTGGCGCAGGCGCCGTTCGCCCGGCATTTCGGCCGCGAAGTCGATCCCGGTCCCGAGGTCGAGAGCGACGGCGCCATCGACGCCTGGATCCGCAACACCGTCGGCACGCTGTTCCACCCGGTCGGCACCTGCTCGATGGGCACCGGCGAAGGGGCGGTGGTCGATCCGGCGACGCTCAGGGTGCACGGCGTCGAAGGCCTGCGCGTCATCGACGCCTCGGTGATGCCCGCCATCGTCTCCGCCAACACTGTCGCCGCGACCTACTGCCTCGCTGAGAAGGGGGCGGACCTGGTCAAGGGGGAGCGGGGCTGAGCTTGGGTTCCCACACTCCGGAGCCGTGCTGTTGTGGTTCTCTCCCCCTTGTGGGGAGGGTCCGGCAGGGCATGGGGGTCGGGCTGCATGCACAGTGTCAGCGGCAGGACCCCCACCCCAACCCTCCCAGTAAGGGGAGGGTGTGATGGGGCACGGCCTCCGATCTCCAACCCTACCGCGGCAGCAGATAGGCGTCCTGCGGGACCGGATCGTCGAAGGTCTTGAGGTTGGTGCGCAGGGCTTCCTCGATCAGGTGGTCGATCAGCTCGGGGAACAGCAGCGGCTGCACCGAGGCCTGTTCCCAGAGGAAGAAGCCGTAGGAGCCGGGGATGCAGTTGATCTCGTTGAACCAGAGCTCGCCGCTCTCGGCATCGGTCATGAAATCGAGGCGCGGAGCGCCGCGGCGGCCGAGCGCGGCGAAGGCGGCGCGGGCGTAGCGGTGGATGTCGGCGAGCATTTCGGCGCTCATCGGCGGGTTGAGCTCACGGGTCAGCGACAGCATGCCCTGCGACGGCAGGGTAGTGCCCTTGGCGCCCCCGCCGCCGCTCAGGTATTTTTCCTTGAAGTCGAGCAGGGCGCTGATCTGCTTCGGCCGTTCGATGGCCGAGACCAGGATCTCGTCGCCGACGGCGCGCACCGCGATGTTGTATTCGACAAGGTTCTGCACCTTCGGCTCGATCAGCGCGAAGCGATCCTTGAGGAGCACCGCGCGCGTCACCTCGATCAGGTCCTCGGGCGTTTCGGCCACGGCGACGCCGATGCTGGAGCCGAGCCCCGCCGGCTTGACGATGGCGGGAAAGCGGTTGCCGGCCCGGGCGATGATCTTTTCCGGTTCACCGAGGTCGTAACGCGACACCAGCACATGCGGCAGCACCGGCACGCCGGCCCGCGCCACGATGGTCTTGGTGAAATCCTTGCGCATGCCGACCGCCGCATCGAGCGAGCGGAAACCGGCGAAGGGAATGCCGATGAGCTCGAGATAGGCCTGCACCCTGCCGTCCTCGCCGAACTGGCCGTGGAAGACCGGCAGCGCGGCGTCGATCGGCAGCGAACGCCGCTCGTTGACCCAGCGCAGTTCGGGGCCGCGTTCACCCCAGGCGAACACCACCTCTTCGCGGCCGGGCGGCAGCGGGCGGTAGCGCGCCGCATTGCGCAGGCTGCTGCCGGTATAAAACCTGTTCTCGAAGTCGGCGATAACCGGCACGACCTCGTATTTTTCGGGGTCGGTCGCGTCCATTACCTGCTGGGCGGAGACCACGCTGACGTCGTATTCGGCGCTGGTGCCGCCGAACATCACGGCAATCCGTTTGGGCTGGTGCGGCACGGCGGCGTCCTCGATCGTTCCGGGCATGAACACATCCCCGAATCTTCATGAAGATGCTAGAGGATGCAGGAGGGATCACGAAGCTGATTTGCTGGGCAGGGCCGCAACGCCATGAATTTCGTCGAGATCGGGAAGGGCGAGCGGCCGACGATCGTCTTCGCGCATGGCTGGGCCCGCACGCACCACGATTTCATTCCGGCGGCCGAGGCGCTGGTGGGCAGCGAAAAATCGCTGCTGGTCGATCTTCCGGGATTCGGCGGCACGCCGCGGCCGGAGGCGGCATGGGACACCAAGGCTTATGCCGACGATGCGGCAGCGTTCATTCGGGAGCAGGTCGGCGCGCCGGTCGTCTGGGTCGGGCATTCGTTCGGGGGCCGGGTGGGGCTGCGGCTCGGCGTCCATCATCCGGATGTGCTCAGGGGGCTGGTGCTGGTGGCGGCGGCGGGCATTCCGCTCGAGCGGCCGTGGTGGCAGCGGCAGCGTGGCAAGCTGCGGCAGGCGCGGTT
>Ga0207705_10002613_pt1 | contig 13823 bp, 10 predicted proteins | sample KBSC13metaG_FD_184314 | JGI IMG/M metagenome (GOLD analysis project Ga0207705, IMG submission 184314) | Corn rhizosphere microbial communities from Kellogg Biological Station, Michigan, USA - KBS C1-3 metaG (SPAdes) (version 2) | ecosystem: Host-associated > Plants > Roots > Rhizosphere > Soil ...
GACGAGAGGCGACGCGGTCCGATCGCGATCACCTGGGCACTCGCTGCCCTGAGCCTCGTCCTGTTCGCCCTGCTCGTGGTTTCGGTCGTCAGCTCGACCTCGCCCCACCCGCGTCGCGGCGCCGAGGGGCCCGCCGGCGGGTCGTCCCGTTCGACATCGACTCCGACCCCGACGGCGGATCCGACGGCCGACCCGACGCCGAGCGGCACACCGGCACCGGGCAGTGGCGGCGGGTCCGGCGGAGGGCGGGGCGTGGGCGGTGGATCCGCGTCCGGGTCCGGCGGCGGGTCCGGGTCGGTCGACCAACCCAGCCCGTCCTATTCGATCGCCGGCGATCTCAGCCAGTACCTGCGCCCCGGCGACAACTACCCGCTCGATCTCACGCTCACCAATCTCACCGGTGACACAATGACCGCTCTCGATCTGCACGTGACGATCTCGCACGTCACCGCTCCGAGCGCGACCGCGACACGGCCGTGCACGCTGAGTGACTTCGCGGCCGTTCAGGCCAGCAGCGGATTCTCGGTGGCACTCGCCCCTCACGAATCGACGTCGCTCAGCGGGCGGGGCATCCCCAGCTCGCAGTGGCCGCAGGTCAGCATGCTGAACACGGCCGCCAACCAGGATGGCTGCAAGGGCGCCACCCTCACCTTCGTCTTCTCCGGGTCATCGGCGGTGACCCCATGACCGGTCGTCGCCGCCTGGCTCTGCTCGCTGTCCTGCTGGTCGTGCTGGGCATCCCGGTGGGAGGAATCGCCTGGTCATACTGGTCGGCAGGAGGCAGCGGAACCGGGACCGGGGCGAACGGGACCCTCGCTGCGGTCTCGCTCAGCGCGGGCTCGCCCACCGCAGCCCTCTACCCGGGCGGCTCGACCAACGTGGTCACCACGGCGACCAACTCGAACCCGTCGTCGGTCCGGATCGGCTCGTTGCTGCTCGACACCAGTCAGGGAACCGGCGGCTTCGCCGTCGACGCCGGCCATTCGGGATGCTCCGTCGCCGCGCTGAGCTATACCACGCAGTCCAACGGCGGCGCCGGCTGGAGCGTGCCCGCCCGCGTCGGGATCACCAACGGCACCCTGGCCATCACCCTGACCAACGCGCTGGCCATGAGCGCCTCCGCCGCGAGCGCCTGTCAGGGCGCCACCTTCACCGTCTACCTGGTGGCCGGCCCGTGAGCGCCCCGTCTCGCACCGGATCCGCGCGGCACGAATCCGCCCGGCCGGACCCGAGCGACTCCTCGTGGGGGTATCGCATCCGGCTGATCGCCTTCCTGATGGTCGCGGTCACCATCGGGGCGTCGGCCGGCGCCGCCTGGGCCTATTGGCTCGCCACGACGACCGCGGGCAGCAACGGGGGCGCGGCGGCGACCTCGGTCAACGCGGGCGCGACGCCCAGCGCATCGGCGGCCGGCCCGGACGTGACGGTGACCTGGGCGGCATCCACGCTCGCCACCGGCCAGGCCGTGACCGGATACCTGGTGAAGCGCTACGACGCGTCGACGCTGGTCGCGCAGACGATCCTGTCGGCATGTTCGGGCACCGTGACCTCGACCAGCTGCGTCGAGAGCGGCGTGCCGACCGGGACCTGGAAGTACTCGGTCACCCCGGTCTTCGCGACCAACTGGGTCGGTGCCGAGAGCGCTAAGAGCGCCACCGTGACGGTCGACGCCACGCCGCCGACCAACTCGATCACGCTGTCGAACGTCAGCGGCGGCGCCTGGTTGAGCGGCTCCACCATCTACTACGCCGGCGCATCCGCGGGATCGTTCACCCTGCGCAATGCCGTAGCCGATACGGGATCCGGACCCGCGTCGAGCCAGACCGCCGCCCTGACCGGCACCACGACCGGATGGACCCACACGCCGTCCACCGTCTCGACTCCGAGCGGCGGTCCCTACACCTCAGCGGCGTTCTCGTGGACGGCGGGAACGACCAGCGGTCCCGGCGAAGTCGTCACGGGTCGCGATGTCGCGGGCAACACGGCGACCAGCAGCCTGACCTTCACCAATGATTCGACGGCCCCCAGCGCCGGCTCGATCAGCTACTTCGATGGATACCAGGCCGGCCTCTCGGTCGCTGTCACCTTCGCGGCCGGGACCGACGGCGGCTCGGGTCTGGCCACCCGGCAGCTGCAGCGCTCGTACGCGCTCCTGACCAACGGGGTGTGCGGCACCTTCAACAGTTTCACGAACATCGGCGTCGACAACCCCAGCTCGCCGTACACCGACACCGCGCTGTCCAACAGCACCTGCTACATGTACCGGTTCGTCGTGACCGACCATGTGGGGAATCAGACCATCGCCACCAGCGCCAGCGTGTCGAAGGTGGACTACGCCACTGCCGTGAGCAACACCACTGGGCTTCTGAGCCAGTGGCGGCTGGGCGAGGCATCGGCCTCCCTGACTTCGAGCGACTCGTTCACCGGCACCACCGGAACGGCGCTCTCGAGCCACACCGGCGAGCTCGGGGCGACCTGGGTGCAGGCCTCGGGTCTCGCGCCGGCCCAGATCGATGCAAACCGCGTCCACCGCTCAGGTCTGGCCGGAGACACGGTCGACTACGTGACGGCGACGCCGCCCAGCGCGAACTATTCGGTTGAGGCCGATCTGCTGGTGAAGTCCAATCTCGCCGGCGACGACACCGGCGTGATCGGCCGGCGGAACAGCTCGAACAGCAACTTCTATCTGGCGCGCTGGGATCAGGCCAGTGGCCACTGGCAGCTCGCCAAGTTCAACGGTCTGACCGTCGGGGTTCTCGCCTCGTCGGGAGCGGCCACCTTGACGGTCGGGGAGACCTACCGGGTGAAGCTGGAGATGATCGGCACGACCCTGAATCTCTACGTCAACGGCATCCTGACGGTCACGACCACAGACTCCTCGCTCACCACCGCGGGCAACGCGGGCATCATGGACGGCGACGGGGCCCTGAGCGCATCGAAGAGCTCGACGACCGGCCTGCACATCGACAACTTCCAGGTGACGCCGTCCGGCTACCCGCGCGCTGCAGACAGCAAGGGCAGCAACACCGGCGACTACAAGAACGGCGTCACTCTGGGCGTCGCCGGCGCGTTGAGCGGCGACACCAACACCGCCGCCCAGTTCGACGGCGTCAACGACTACGTGCAGATGGTGGCCACCACCGGGCTCCCGACCGGCGCCGCGGTGCGCTCGACCGAGTTGTGGTTCAAGACCACCAGCTCGGCCCAGCAGGTCTTGTTCGCCTACGGGGCGTCGGGCAACACCCAGGAGTACGGCCTTTGGCTCAACTCCGGCGCCACCGGCATGACGGCCTGGGGATTCGGGGGCGGCAACGACATCGTGTTCACTATGCCCGCCGCCATGAACGACGGATTCTGGCACCAGGTGATCGAGACCTACAACGGCACGAACCTGACGCTGTACATCGACGGCACCGCCTTGACGCCTCAGGCCGCGACCCGCTCGACGGTGCTCGACATGTACGGGTTCAGTATCGGCGCGATCCTGCGCAGCTCGGATGGCAACTACGGCGAGTTCTTCACCGGGTCGATCGACGAGGTCTCGTTCTACACCACGACGCTCACCCAGACCACGGTCACCAACCACTACCAGCTCGGCCACGCTCCCGGCGCCGACGTGACCGGGCCGACCGGTGGATCGGTGGATGCCACCGGCCTGGTCGGAACCGGATCGCGGTACTCCGCCTCGACCACGCTGAGCATCGCGCTGGCCAAGGGCACCGACCCGAGCGGTCTCGCGACGAGCGGAAACGTGCTGCAGCGCGCGACCGCGACGCTGACCTCCCCGGGAACCAGCAATGGCGTCTGCGGGAGCTACGGCTCGTACACGCCGATCGCCACCGATCCCACCACGCCGTACACGGACACGGTCACCGACCAGGCCTGCTACAGCTACCGCTACGTCGTGCTCGATGCCCTCGGCAACGCGACCAGCTACACCAGCGGCGACATCAAGGTCGACTCGACGCCGCCTCCCACTCCGACGCTCTCGTTCTCGGCGTTCACGAACAGCTACTGGAGCGGCTCCGGCTCGACGGTGTACTACCGCTCGGGTGCGGCATCCGGATCGTTCACCACGACCGCGACCAGCGCAGACACCGCCTCGGGCACCGCGAGCTTCGGCTATCCGGCGCTCGGGACGAACTGGACGGGCACACCCGGCGCCCTCGGGGTCGAGACCTACGCGTGGAGCGGCGCGCCCGCGGCGCCGGGCACTGTGAACGTGACCGCCACCAACAACGCAGGCGCCACCTCGGCGAACAGCCCGTTCACGATGGTCGCCGATAGCACCGCGCCCAGCGGCGACAGCATCAGCTATGTCAACGGGAGCACCGGCGGGACGACGGTCAGCGTGACCTTCACGACCGGAACGGATGCCGGCTCGGGTATCGCGACCCGTGTGCTGCAGCGTGCCAGCGCGCCGTTCACCGGGATCACCTGCGGCACGTACGGCTCGTTCGCCACGGTGACCGGCGGCACCAACCCGACCTCGCCCCTGGTCGACACCGTGACGGCCGGCAACTGCTACAAGTACCAGTACGTCGTGACCGACAACGTCGGCAACACGGATACCGCGACCAGCACCAGCGTCGCCCACACTCCGTTCGGCGCCTACTACGCGTTCAACGCCGGATCGGGCACCAGCGCCGTCGACTCCTCCGGCAACTCGAACACCGGGACCCTGCAGGCGGCCGCCGGGTGGACCACCGGCAAGGTCGGATCCAACGCCCTCAACCTGACCGGAACCAGCACCAGCTGGGTGGATGTCGCCAACCCGGTGATCGACTCGGCGCAGAGCTACACCGTCGCCACCTGGGTGAAGCTGACCACCACCACCGGAATCCAGACCTTTGCGAGCATGGACGGCACGAACATCAGCCCGTTCTATCTGCAGATGAACGGCGGCGTGTTCGACTTCGCTCAGCGCGGCACCGACTCGACGTCGGCCGCTCTGGCGCAGGTCAACGGACTGGCTCCGACGGCGGGCACCTGGTACTACGTGGCCGGCGTCTACAACAAGGTCGCGAACACCATCGAACTCTTCGTCAACGGCGTCTCGCAGGGCAGCACGACGGCCGCGACCGTCTGGACCGCGACCGGGCACACCACCGTGGGTCGCGCCAAGTGGAACGGCGCCGGTGTCGACTTCACGAACGGCGCGCTCGACGAGACGCGCTTCTACGACCGGGCCCTGAGCGCGAGCGAGATCGCCGGATTGGCGACCGGCACCGTCGCCTACTACGCTCTGGACGCCGGCTCGGGAACCACGGCGATCGACACCTCGGGCAGCGGATTCACCGGCACCCTGCAGTCGGGCGCGAGCTGGACGACGGGCAAGGTCGGTGCGTCGGCGGTCAGCCTCAACGGGACGAGCACGGCCTGGGTCGACATTCCGAACACCGTGATCACCACCAGCCAGAGCTACACGGTTGCGGCCTGGGTGAAGCTGAACAACGTGACCGGATATCAATCCCTGGTCGGGATCGACGGCACGCTCGCCAGCCCCTTCTACCTGCAGACCGACGGCGGGACGGGCATGTTCCGATTCGCCATGACGAACGGCGACACCAGCGCACCAGGATTCACCAACATCGAAGGCGTGACGCCCGTGGTCGGGACTTGGTACCGCCTGGTCGGGGTCTACGACAAGACGGCGAACACCATGACCTTCTACGTCAACGGAGTGTCTCAGGGGTCCGTGACGGCGCCCACCTCCTGGGCGGCGACCGGGCACACCGCGATCGGGCGCGCGCAGTACAACGGCGCGCAGGTGGACTTCGTCAACGGAGCGATCGACGACGTCCGCTTCTACAGCCGGGCCCTCTCGGCGGCCGAGGTGTCCGCTCTGCCCTGAGGCGACTCGAACCGACCCGGCACCGGAGCGGGCGGCTGTCCGTACGATGGCGTCATGACCTCCCAGGCGCATGCCGAGCCCGCGCGGCCGCATCGCAAGGGTGAGGCGCGGCGCGCCGAGATCCTGGCCAAGGCGATCGACCTGTTCGCCGAGCACGGCGTGGAGGCCTCCCTGCGCGCGATCGGCGAGGCGATCGGCGTCTCGCACGCGGCCCTGCGGTACTACTTCGCCTCGCGGGACGAACTGCTGGTGGAGGTGTACCGAGCGCACGAAGGTGGTTCGAAGTCCGCGGCGGATTCTGACCCCGAGTCGGGGCCGATCCCTGCCTCCGCGTCGGCGGTCGAGGTGATGGAGATCAGCGCGCGGCTGAACCGCACCATCCCCGGACTCATCGAGCTGTACGCCACCCTGACGACCGACGCACTGCAGGAGCGGCAGCATCCGGTGACCCGCGAGTTCATCCAGGAGCGCTTCCTGCACGTGCGCGCCGACCTCGCGAACCGGATCCGCGCGGGCCAGGCCGCCGGCGACATCGACCCGACCATCGATCCGGATGACGCGGCGGCCCTGGTGGCAGCGGCATCCGACGGTCTGCAGTTGCAGTGGCTGCTGCATCCGGAGGCCGTGGACATCGGGCGGTCGATCGCCCTGCTCGAGCGCTTGCTGCCCGGGAGCTCCCGAACGAGCTGACCCGATCAGGCGACGAGAGTCGCGGTCTGCGGGCTCCAGTCGGCGGGCAGCGGCGCGATCGGTTCGACGGTCGACGCGAGCTCGACCGGCGTCCCCGACTCGGCGGCATCCCGGATGCCGAGCAGGATGTCGAGCACGTGCAACGCGAGCTGCCCCGAGGCGCGCTCGGGCACACCGGCGCGGATCGCGCGCGCCAGCTCGACGACGCCGGTTCCGCGACCGAACACCTCGCCCACCGGCTCGATGACCGTCGGCTCGCTGCTGCCATAGCGCCACAGCCGCGTCGAGCCGTCGAAGGTGTTCGGATCCGGCAGGCTCAGTGTGCCCTCGGTGCCGTTGATCTCGACGACCCCCGTGCGCGCGAAGGCGTGCTGGAACGAGAAGGTCGACTCGGCCGACACCCCGGCCGCGAACTCGATGAGCGCCGAGTGGTGCGTGGGGACCTCCACCGGGAACTCCTGGCCGGCTCGCGGCCCGGAGCCGATGGTGCGGGTGGACCGCGCCGTCGAGGAAGTCGCCTGCACTCGTCGGGCCGGGCCCAGGGCGTGCACCAGAGTCGTCACGTAGTACGGCCCCATGTCGAAGAGCGGGCCGGCGCCCGTGGCGTAGAGGAAGTCGGGATTCGGATGCCACGCCTCGGGTCCCGGCACCTGGAACGAGGTAACGGCCGTGAGGGGCTCGCCGATGTCGCCGCGCGCGATCGCGCGCAGCGCGGTCTGGATGCCGGGCCCGAGCACCGTGTCCGGCGCGCACGCGACTCTCAACCCGGCCACCCCCGCCTCGGCCAGCAGCTCGAGACCGGACGCGTGATCCAGTGCGAGCGGCTTCTCGCTCCAGACGTGCTTGCCGGCGGCGATGATCTGCCGTCCGACCTCGGCGTGCACGGCGGGCACCGTGAGGTTCACCACGATCTCGATGTCGTCGCGGGCGAGCAACTCGTCGACGCTCCCCGAGGCGCCGATGTCGAAGGCGGCTGCCTGGGCGGCCGCGCGCTCCAGGTCGAGGTCGGCCACGAACCGCACCGCGACATCGGCGAACCGTGTCAGGTTCTCGAGGTACTGGGTCGAGATGACGCCCGCGCCGATCAGGCCGACGCCCATGGGGTCGACACCGCCGGCGCCGCTCATTCAGCGCTCGAAACGTCGTTCGTCTGCAGCCAGGCCAGAGACTCGGCGATGCCCTCGAAGACGTCGCCCGAGAACGCATCGAACTCGATCACCCGCAGGGCATCGGGGGCCGCGCGCAGGATCGCGGCGACATCCACGTCCCCCCGGCCGGCCGGGGTCTGGTTCTCGAAGGCGGCGCGCAGGGCGTCGGGCACGACCAGGGCGCTCTCGCTGCTGGGCAGCGCGGTGGCGATGTCGCCGCTCACCTTGCCGTCCTTGATATGCAGCGCCCGCACCCGGCCGCCGAGCGACTGCAGCAGTGCCGGCACATCCATTCCGCCGACCGTGGCCCAGAAGGTGTCCACCTCGAGCACAACCTCGGGCGCGAGGAGGCTGACAAAGAGCTCGTATACCGGACGACCGTCGAGCTGGTTCGTGAACTCCCACTGGTGGTTGTGATACCCGAAGAGCAGGCCGTGACCGGCGGCCTCGGCAGCGAGTTCGTTGACCCGCTCGGCCGTCGCCGTCACGTCGTCCACGCTCTGCCACCGCTCGGTCGGGATGAAGGGATCGATCACGATCTGGATCCCCAGCTCATTGGCCGCGTCGAAGATCAGCGCGGGATCCTCCGCATCGATCACCGGAGCGTGGCCCGAAGGCGCGCTGAGACCGGTCGCCGCGAACGCCCGCCGGTAGTCGGCGGTGCGCAGGTGGAACGCGTACGGCTCGACCTGCGTCAGGCCGAGTTCGGCGATGCGAGCCACCGCGCGATCGAGATCGGCGTCGATGGCATCGCGCACCGAATACAACTGGACTGAGGGCTTCGACATGGACACCATCCTGCTCACGGTCACCGACGTGCTCTCGGCGAGAGCGCGCGCTAACAAGAATCTTACAGTGGAAGATTCCGTTCGCGCGCGCCCCGCCTGGCGATCGATGCCGCGCGCCTACACCGACCGCTGATAGGCCCGGAAGGCCAGCGTCGCGAGCGCCGTCATCACGATGGTGAGTCCGGCGAGCAGCCCGAGATGACTCCAGATGGCCGCCCAGTCCGGAGCAGTGGTCAAGGCTTCGCGGCCTGCGACCACCGCCCACTCCACCGGGTTGAACCGTGCGACATCCCCTACCCAGGCGGGCGACAGCTTGGTGTCCATGATCGCCGAGCTGAGGAACATCAGCGGGAACGAGATCAGCTGCGAGATCGCGATCAGCGCGGTCTGCTGCTTGGCGAGCAGCGCGATCGCGTCCGAGAACGCCGCGAACACGAAGGTGAGCAGCACCGCCGAGAGCAGCAGGATCAGGATGCCTCCCGGTCCCCCAACGAACCGCGCCCCGGCCAGCCACGCCACCCCGAGCACCACCAGGGTCTGGATGACGGTGAGCACCGCCTGGTAGAGCATCGTCGCGACGATCAGACCGCCGCGGCTGGTGGGCGAGGTGAGCAAGCGGTCCATCACCCCGCGATCCATGTCCTGGATGTAGGTGGTGCCCGCCCAGGCGCTGCCGAACAGCGCCATCATCATCACGATGCCCGGGGTGAGGAAGGTGAGGTAGTCGTCGCCACCCGAGAACCCCGGGATCGACACCACCGCCTTGAACAGCTGCCCGAAGAGCAGCAGCCAGATGATCGGCTGCACCAGGTTGATGAGCAGGTACGCGGGATTGCGCGCGAAGGCGCGCAGCTGACGGGCGGTGAGCAGCCCGGTGTGCAGGATCGGATTGCTTCGAACCGGGGTGGTGAGGGTTGTCATGCTCTGACTCCTTCTGATGCGGCGGCTTCGGTCGCGGAGTAGCTGCGGCCGGTGTGACGCAGGTAGACGTCGTCGAGGCTGGGCCGGGCGACGGTGGCGGATGCGACGGCGAGCCGGGCGCCTGAGATCCGCGCCGAGTCGAGCGCGGCCAACACTCGCGGCAGCGCCTCGGCGCCGGAGGCGGCCCGGCCGCGCAGCACCCGGCCGTCGACCAGCACCTCGTCGAGGCCCGGAAGGCGCTCGAGCAGGCGCAGCCCCTCGGCGGCATCCTCGCCCGCGGCCAGCTCGACGATGACGGCGTCGCCGTGCAGGCCGTCTTTGAGCTGCTCGGGCGAGCCCGCGACCACGACGCGGCCGTGATCGACGATGGCCAGCCGGCTGGCGAGCCGATCGGCCTCCTCGAGGTAGTGGGTGGTGAGCAGCACGGTCATGCGCTCGACCTTCGCCATCGCCTCGAGCTCCGACCACATGTCGGCCCGGGCCTCCGGGTCGAGCCCCGTGGTCGGCTCGTCGAGGAACAGCACCTGCGGACGGTTCATCAGCCCGATGGCGACATCGAGCTTGCGCGCCATGCCGCCCGAGTAGGTCTTCGCGAGTCGGTCGGCCGCCGGGGTCAACGAGAACCGCTCGAGCAACTCGGCGGCTCGGTCGCGAGCGTGACGGCCGCGCATGCCCTGCAGGCGCCCGGCGAGCACCAGGTTCTCGCGGCCGGTGTCCATGGGATCGGCGACCGACTTCTGGGCGACGAAACCGATCACCCCGCGGACCTGGTCCGGATGCCGTGCCACGTCGATCCCGGCGACCTCCGCAGCGCCGGAGTCGGCACGCGACAGCGTGGACAGGATCTTCACGGTCGTCGACTTGCCCGCGCCATTCGGGCCGAGCAGGCCGAAGATCGTGCCGGCCTCGACCTCGATGCTCAGCCCGTCGAGGGCCTGAACGCGCAGGGCCTGGCGGCCGCCCGGGTAGCTCTTGCGCAGTTCGTGGGCGGAAATGCCCACCTCATGGGATGCCATGCGGTACTCCTCTTCTTCTACAGTCGAGGAGGACCTCGACCGACTGTTCGCGCAGCTCCCGTTCTCGGGAGGTGTCAGGTTCGGGTGGCCCGGATGTTGCCGCATCCGGGTCACCGCTTCGTGGTCACTTCGTCGGCGCGAAGAGCATCCGACTCAGCACCAGGAAGAACACGACGAGGCCGGCCACCAGGGCGAGCCACGACCAGATGAAGCCCACCGCGATGCTCAGCACCACGAAGAGCGCGATGGCGACGATCCAGATGATCACGGTGTAGAGGCCGAAGCGGGCCGCCGCGATCGGGTCTTTCGAGAAGCGGTCGTCGATCTCGTACTGCCGGTTCTGCGCCAGCACCCAGGGCTTGAGCCGGTTCGTCTGCGTCACGCCCAGGGCGATCATCGCCATCACCGCGGCCAGGGTCAGGATGATCGCGGCCGCGAGCAGCGCGAGCGGCGCTCCGTGCCAGAAGAAGAACGAGCCGTACGCGACGCCGGCGGCCAGGAACCCCGACGCCGCACCCCAGCGGATGCTGCGCGGCACCGGCATCGGATAGTGCTGCGCCGTCTCCTGGTGCAGGCTGTCGGTCACCAGTGCCGCGATCAGGACCGCGAAGCCGACGGACCAGAGCTGTGCATCGAGGGTGGACGCCGTGCGCTGCTGGACCAGGTCGAGCACGACGTGGAACCCGACGGCGAGGATCGCCACCGAGAGCACGCTGGCCCGCACCACGAATCCGGACTTCGGCCGCACCCGGTGCAGGCGCGCGGCCTCGGCGGCCGCCGCTCCCGGGGAGAGGGGGGTGCCGGCGTCGCCGCCGACCGACGCGATCAGCTGGGGGATGTCGCCGAGTTCGGCGACCGCGGTACGGGCGGCCTTGGACGCATCCATCCCCTTCGCCTGCAGTTCCCCGGAGCGCGACGCGAGGTTGCCGCGCAGCTCCTCTTTGAGGTCTTGCAGTTCGGGCGTCATGGCGACGCCGGTGAAGGCCTCGTCGAGCAGGCGGTGGATGTCTGAATGGTCGGCGTTCATCGCGCGCCTTCTTTCTTGTCGGTGTTCTTGACGGTGTTCGGCAGGTTCAGGAGGGTGTTGATGATCTGCTGGGTAGCCGTCCAGTCCAGGACGTTCTGGCGGTAGACGGCGCGGCCCGCATCGGTGATGCGGTAGTACTTGCGGCGCCCGCCCTGGGTCTCGTCGCCCCAATAGGCCTCGACCAGTCCGTCTTTGTCGAGACGCCGGAAGGTCGCGTAGAGCGTCGCCTCTTTGATCTCGTACCGGCCATCCGTCGCATCGCGGATGGTCTTGTAGATCTCGAAGCCGTACCGGTCGGCGTCGCGCAGCACGCCCAACACGATGGTGTCGGTGTGGCCGCGGAGCAGGTCGGCCGCGAACGCATCAGACGACTCGCTCTGCGCCGCTGGCGATCCGGTGTTCGGTGTCATGTCGAGTACTGTATCTGATCCAGTACTAGATCACAACTCTATTGAGATCGGGTGACCTGCATCACGGCCCGAACAGTTCACGCCCGCGCTTCTCGAGCAGATCCGAAGCCTGCCCGTAGGTCGTGGGTAGCGGATCGCCCGGCTGCCCGTACTTGGCGAGCAGCATGCTCAACAGACCGACCGCGGGTTCGGTCAGTCGATGCTGCCCCGACGTCGCATCGGGACTCGCCGCCTCGGGATTCGACGGCACGTAATGGGCGGACGTCGTCGGCCAGGTCGAGGGTTGCCGTGCCACGCTCAGTGTGATCGCGTTCGCCAGCGAGCGAGCCGTGCGGTCCCGCTCGGTCAGGTGCGGCAGGTCGTAGCGGTCGCTCAACGTCTTGATCACGGCGCCATGATGCATCTCGTCATGGATCACCGTCCCGGCGGGCGTGTACGCCGAGATCGCGATCACCGGCACCCTGACGCCGAGCCGGTCGAAGCCGAAGCCGTCTTCTCCGGGACCGGATGAGTCCGGCGGCGTCGCCGCCGGCGGCGGCACGTGGTCGAAGGTGCCGCCGTTCTCGTCGAAGGCCACCAACAGCATCGTGTTGAGGGCGTTGGAGCCGCGGGGCGTCGAGCTCTCCTTGATCGACGTGTAGACCTCGTGCAGCAGCACCTCGCCGGCACGGAGGTCTGAAATGCCTCCGCCGACGATGGTCTTGCCGTCGACGACCTGCTGGGTGACCTTGGCTTCCGGTGGGTGCATGTCATTGTGGTTGTAGATCATGCGCGGCTCGATGAAGCTGTAGGTGGGCAGGGCCCCGGTCGCCACATCCTGATGGAACTGCGCCATGGTGCGGAAGCGCGTCCTCCAATATGGCTGCAACTGCGGCGCATGGATGAGTCCGGTCAGCGAGAGCAACTGTGACTCGTCGAAGTACACCGCCCAGCTCAGGCCGGCCGCCTCCAGGCGATTGAAGATCGTGTCGCCGGTGTTCTGGCTAGGGTCGACCCATTTGCCGAAACCGCCCTTTCCGCCATTGATCACGAATCCGTGCGAGGTCGACGCGTGGAAGAACGACCGATTGGCGTAGGTCTGCGAAGGGACGGCCGAGTGCCAGTGGTCGTACACGGCGAAATTGCGCGCCAGAGTCGACAGCACCGGCGTCATCGCCGGCGTGAAGGCCCCCATGATCGTTTCAGCCTCGGCGAGGCTCATCTCGCGGCCGTTCAGGGCGCGGTAGGTGTTCATGTAGTCGAGAACGAAGCCGCTCATGTCGGCCGATCGGCGCGAGCGAGGCGCGTTGTACGGGGCCGCCATCGCCGAGTCGCGCGCGAGGGCGTTGGAAGTCGGATCCACCGTGCCGAACAGCTGGGTGTTCACGTGCGGGTACTGCTCGCCGGCGTTCGGGAGGGGCTGCGAGAAGATGTCGTCCGTGGATCCGCGATAGGGATGCGCGGCGATGACCGTGTCATCCGGCGCCCGGTTGCTGTGCGCGCTCGTCAGGCCTTCGATCGTCTGTCCGGCAGGCAGGGGCTCTCCGTGCGGTCCGTACAGGTAGCCGAAGATGTTGTCGAACGACCGATTCTCGAACATGAGAACGACGAGGTGATCGAAACCAGCGCCCTCGGGCCGTTCCCGGTGCGCGGGCCTCGTCGCCGCGCCCAGCATGGCTTCGACACCCGTCGTCGCCCCGACGCCGGCCGCCACCCCCGCCGCACCCCAGATGGCGCGGTTCAGCAGCGCGCGACGCGTGATCCGCGTCGGATCGTCGGATGGGGAGCGCTGAACGGGCACACAGTCGATTCTTTCCGGCCGTCCGAGGCCCGACCCGGGTCGAAGGTCCCACCGCCCGGGCCGGGCGTGGGCGGTCGGCTCGCGCCTGTCGCATCCAGCGTCTAGCGTCTCTGTGTGTGACTGATTCTCCGATCGTCGAGGTCGACCACTTCCGGATGGACTTCGGCGACACCACCGTCATCCACGATC
>Ga0207705_10002614_pt1 | contig 13822 bp, 12 predicted proteins | sample KBSC13metaG_FD_184314 | JGI IMG/M metagenome (GOLD analysis project Ga0207705, IMG submission 184314) | Corn rhizosphere microbial communities from Kellogg Biological Station, Michigan, USA - KBS C1-3 metaG (SPAdes) (version 2) | ecosystem: Host-associated > Plants > Roots > Rhizosphere > Soil ...
TTCTAAATAAAAAGGGAGAATATTCTCATCCTTCCTTTTTTCCCCACCTCCAGCTCTGCATGTCTGAGTTCCAGCATTCTTCTGCCAATGCCACTGACGAAAGGGGTGTCCGCACTCCTTATTATATCTGCGGGCCCACTGCCTCAGGAAAGTCAGCAATGGCGATTGAGTATGCGCTGAGGCATGATGGAGAAATTGTGAATGCGGATGCGTTTCAACTCTATCAGGGCTTGGAAATTCTGAGTGCTGCGCCTCCGGCTGAGGAACAAGCGATCGTGCCTCACCATTTGTACGGTGTAATTCCATCCACCGAGTCCGCAGATGCACAGCGCTATGCCATCATGGCGCGTCCTGTGATCGAGGAAATCCAACGCCGCGGAAAAATTCCCGTTATCACCGGTGGATCCGGACTCTATCTGAAATTTCTTACGCATGGCGCGGCTCCCCTTCCCACTGGCGATGCTGACCTGCGAAAAAAGTTGGATGAGCTTTCACTGGAAGAGCTCATTTTGAAACTCACGGAACTGGATCCAGTGGAAGCCTCTCGCACGGCTCTAGCCAACCGCCGTTTTGTTTCACGCGCTCTGGAAATCTGCATCCTTAGCGGCCGGAAAGCATCTGATCTACGAGATCAATGGGAGGAAAAAACCGCAGAAATTTCAGCCGGATTGCAAGGCATCTTCATTCAGCGCACCCGGCCGGATCTGCACCATCGCATTGCTCGTCGTACGAAGATGATGTTGGATGGTGGTGCATTGGAAGAGGTGTCAAACCTGGCAGCCCTTTCCGAGAATTTCGAGAAAGCCATCGGTTACCGGGAAATCCGCTCCCTGCTTGCTGGAGAGATTGATCGCAGCACTTGCGAAGAGCTGATCAATGCCGCCACCCGCCAATATGCAAAGCGCCAGGAAACGTGGTTCAAGCGGGAGAAGTGGTTGACCACTGTCCAAGCCTGAACTGTTCCACCCTGCGGTTTCCCTTGCGACCGATCAAATGACTAAGCAGAATCGAAGTATGCTCTGGAAAATCAAGATGCTGCTCATGGGATGGCTTATCCTAACATCAGCCTCCGTTTGTGCAGAGACTGAAGTACCTGCTTATCCTGCGTTGAAGGACGGCAGCGTCCAATATGCGTCATTCCCGGTGCCGCTGGAAAATTACCAGCCGATTCATGGCGGGCTATGGAACACACTGAAATTCCGGGCCGCCGCAGATCCCTTCAATGTGGCGGCTACCGTGATCTTTGTGCTGGCGATTTTTCATACCTTCGCCGCCGGTTCTTTCCAGAAATTGGCGCACCACTACGAGGAAGCACATGACGAAAAAATGAAACGCCTGGGTCTATATGATTCCTTGGCACCTAATGCCCAACCTCCAGTCTCCTTTCGCGGCACACTGTTTCATTTTTTGGGAGAAGTGGAGGCCATTTTCGGACTGTGGGTGATCGCTCTCGGTGGAGCGGCGGTTTGGTTCCACTCGTGGGCGGATTTCAAACTCTACTTGGCGAAGGATCGGGTCTTCACCGAACCTCTCTTCGTCGTGATCATCATGGCCATCGCCGCCAGTCGCCCGGTCCTGCGGTTTGCCGAGGCTCTGATGTCACGTGCGGCAGATCTGGGGAAAGGAACTCCTGCTGCATGGTGGCTGAGCGTTCTCATCATCGCGCCCATACTCGGTTCCTTTATTACCGAGCCTGCCGCCATGACCATCGGAGCCCTGCTGCTGGGCAAAAAGTTCTATCGCTTCCATCCGCCGAAGAAGCTCGCTTACGCCACACTGGGACTGCTGTTCGTCAATATCTCCGTGGGTGGCACCCTCACTCACTTCGCGGCGCCTCCGGTGCTGATGGTCGCTGGAAAATGGGGCTGGGGCACGCTGTTCATGCTGGAGCATTTCGGCTGGAAAGCGCTGGTGGGAGTCATCATCGCCAGCCTGTTCTACTTTCTCATTTTCCGGAAAGAACTCTTCCGCGTGGCAGATTTAGCCGATGGGGTGGAGGATGGAAAACTGCACCCTGCCAGTTGGAAAGAGCGCGAAGACCCGATCCCGTGGGGCATTACCCTCACCCATTTGATTTTTCTGGGTTGGACCGTTTACAGCGCCCACTACCCGGTTCTGTTCATCGGCGGTTTCCTATTCTTCCTGGCATTTCTGGCAGCCACGCGGCATCACCAGAATGCGGTGGAATTAAAAAGTCCGCTGCTCGTCGGATTTTTTCTCGCTGGTCTGGTAATCCATGGAGGTTGCCAGGCATGGTGGATCGCACCGATCATTACTTCCCTTCCCTCCCAAGCTCTCATGCTGGGTTCCACCTTGCTTACAGCCTTCAATGACAATGCTGCCATCACCTATCTGGCCTCACAGGTGGACGGCATTTCCATGGCAGCGAAGCATGCAGTGGTAGCGGGAGCCGTCACCGGTGGTGGACTCACCGTGATCGCAAATGCACCGAATCCAGCCGGCCAAAGCATCCTCGCAAAATTTTTCAAAGACGGCATCTCTCCCATGGGTTTATTGCTCAGCGCACTGATCCCCACGATCATTGTTTACCTCTGCTTCATTCTGCTGCCCAATGGGCCCGCCAAGGAAGAAGCTCCCCTCCCCATTCATCAATCCGTTACCTCACTCTGAATCCATGTTCACCGGACTCGTCGAAGCTTTAGGCACTGTTATTTCCCTGGAATCCCTGGGCGAACAGGCCCGCCTCATTCTGAACATCCCTTTCGCCAGCGAACTTGCCTTGGGCGACTCCGTAGCGACGAATGGATGCTGCCTGACTGTGGCTGAACTGGGAGAAAATGGCACATCATTCGATCTGCTGGGACAAACGTTGAAAGTCACCTCGCTGGGCAATCTCCAGCCAGGCTCGGTAGTGAATCTGGAGCGTGCACTTCGCGTGGGAGATCGACTGGGAGGCCACTTTGTCCAAGGCCACGTGGATGCCACCGGTGAAGCAATCGCCATCACCGAAGTAGGTCAGGATCATATGGTGGAAGTGTCCCTTCCTGCGGAAATTCACCGTCTGTGCGTGGCGAAGGGTTCACTCGCTCTGGACGGGATCTCGCTGACCATTGCAGAGTTGAAACCGGAGTCCGCCGTTTTCTGGATCACTCCCCATACCTGGGAACACACTCATCTTCACACACTGGAAGTAGGACGGAAAATGAACCTGGAGGCCGACCTGCTGGCAAAGCATGTGGCCCATCTGCTGAAACAGTGACGATACGGAAATAAGGGCTGCTCGATTGGAGCAGCCCGCTGTTTTTCAAACAGACTCCAAGTAGCGGACTTGAGCCTCCGCTTCGGGATTCTTGGGAAGATCGGCCACATCTTCTGTAGTGTCTGCCAGCAGCTCATCGCGGAATTTCGCAATGATCGCTTCCACCGGCCATGAAGATGCCTCTCCAAAGGCACAAATCGTGCGACCATCGATCTGATAGGCAATACTTTCCAGCGTCTCCAAATCCTTGGCCGTAGCAGCACCAGCCACCAGACGATCCGAAATTTTCCGCATCCAGGTGGATCCTTCACGGCATGGCGTGCACTGGCCACACGATTCGTGGGCGTAGAATGCATTCAGGTTATTGAGCACCCAGGACATCTTGCGGGTATCATCCAGAACGATCACGCCACCGGAGCCGGCCATGGTGCCGCAGGCAGCCATGCTATCAAAATCCATGGGGATATCCCAGAAGGCAAGATCGCGGGTAGTGCCATCCGGATTCTTGATTTTGAAAACCTCCTCGCACTTGAGTATCTTAGAGGATGATCCACCAGGAATCACCGCCTTGAACTCGCGACCCTCCTTGGGACCGCCGCACATGTCGTAGAGAAGCTCACGCATGGTGATTTTACCGACTTCCACTTCAAAATAACCGGGATTCTTCACATCTCCGGACACACACAGAATGCGGGTGCCGTTGTTGCGCGGTACGCCCAGCTTGGCATATTCCTCACCGCCCATGTGGATGATGTGCTTCACGTGACAAAGCGACTCCACGTTGTTCACGATGGTAGGGCACATGTAGAGTCCCAGTGCAGCAGGGAAATACGGCGGCTTGATCCGTGGGTAAGGGCGCTTCCCTTCCAAGGATTCGATCAGGCCGGTTTCTTCTCCGCAAATGTAGGCACCTGCGCCCCGGTGGACGTAAATTTCCACATCGAAGCCGGAGCCCAGCACGTTCTTGCCGACAAAATTATGCGCGCGCGCCTCTTCGATCGCTTTTTCAACGATAAGGGCGGCTTCCGGGAATTCCTCGCGGATGTAAATGAACGCTATCTTGGCACCCACCGCGTAGCAGGAGATGACCATACCTTCCACCAGTTGGTGCGGGTCCTGATGCAGGATATAGCGGTCCTTGAAAGTGCCTGGCTCGGACTCATCGCCATTGCAGATGAGATAAACCGGCTTCGTATTGTTAGGAGGAATGAATGTCCATTTCATTCCTGTGGGGAAGCCTGCACCGCCGCGCCCACGCAGGCCTGATTTTTTCACCTCTTCGGTGACGTCCTTCGGCTCCATGGAGAAGGCTTTCTTCAAGTCCTCATAGCCACCATCGCGCATGTGGCACTCGATGGATGGATCCCAACCTTCGCGGTCCACATTCTTGAAAATGAGCCGGTATTCGCGCGGGTGTGGCTGTTTCTTGTAAGTGATCATGGACGGAAGAAAGGGTTAGACATCATATTTGCCCAGCAGTGCACCGGCTTTCTCCGGAGTGATCGACTCATGGAAATCATCGTTCACCATGCAAACCGGAGCCATGCCACAGGATGCGAGACATTCTGCGAATTCCACGGAAAATTTTCCACACGGAGAAACGCTGATTGGGTGGTGGTGTGAGTCAGAATCCGATCGGTCGATGCCTGTGATTTCACACAGCTTTTCCATCAGTTCGTAACTGCCACCCATCGCGCAGGAAAGCGTGCGGCACACACGGATGTGAAATTTGCCCGGAGCGGATTGGCGGAATCCCGGATAAAAAGTCACCACTTCCAACACCTTGATCGGCTCCAGATCCAGCTTTTGTGCCACCCAATCGATCGCTTCCGCTGAAATGTAACCGAACTTATGCTGAACAATATGCAACAGTGGCAGAGTAGCGGAACGCTTGCTCGCCTGATAATGGGAAATACGATCATTCGCCTCTGCTTCCAACTCGGCCGTCACCTCGAATGGCGGATAGTACTTCGTGCCGGGCGTTTCGTGAGAAGCGATGGTTTCTTCGAGTGAGGAAGAGGACATGGGAGTGGTAAGTGATCGGGTGGATTACTTTTTAAAAAGAGTGGCCAGATAGTTCATGACCGAAGTCGGTCCGATATAATCGCCATTGACGTAACTGGTTTTGAGCAGATTCCCCTGCAGATCGGTGAGAACCAAATTTGGTATCCCTGTCCCCGGGTGGTGGAATTCCTTTTTAAAGCGTTCTGTCTTGGAAAGTTTCAGTTGTGGCCAAGGCATCTTCATCTCCGCAGCATACTTCTCCATGTCCTTTTCATCGGAATCCGAAGTGATCAGGATCACTTCAAATTCAGAATTTTTGTTGGCATTGTAAAAATCAACCAGCGTGGGAGTGAACCTGTGACAAGGACCGCACCAGGAAGCAGTGTAGTAAAAGAGATAATATTTGCTCGGCTTTTCAAAAGTATCCAAGCGCTTGAGATTCTTACCCTGCAGCTTTAATAGATTACTACCTGTCCAAGCATCGAAAACACTGGGAGGAGCGGGCTTTTTATAAGCATCAACCAAACGTTTGGCATCGGCATCCGCCAGATCAATGGCTCCGATTTTCACCGTCCGCCCATCCATCATTTTAAACTCTCCTACCAATCGTCCGTAAACTTCCTCTACAGAAATGAGTTCCAGTTGGGTGGATTTCCCGCTTTTGTTAGTCCATGTTTCCACTGCTCCGTGAGCAGGGGAAAGCAAACTGACTGTTAGGATAGCAAGCAGGAGAGATTTCATGGAAGTGAAAGAGATGGGTTTATCGATCACACTCACCCATGACGAAGTCGAGTGAGCCGAGGATGGCCGGAATGTCGGACACCATATGACCGGGAAGCAGCTTCGAAACGATGGAGAGATTGCAGAACGAAGGGCTGCGGATTTTCAGACGGTAAGGAACTCCGCCACCTTTCGAGTGGATGTAGAAACCAAGCTCGCCCTTCGGATTTTCCGCTCCAAAATATACCTCTCCTGCCGGAGCATCTATTCCCTGTGTGGAGATGATGAAATGGTGGATGAGTTCCTCCATGGACATGAGCACCCGCTCCTTTGCGGGAAGCATGCTCTTGCTGTCAGCCAGATTGACCGGACCGGAAGGCATGGTGTCCAACACCTGACGGCAGATGAGAATGGACTGGCGCATCTCCTCCATGCGGACCTGATAACGGGCGTAACAATCGCCCTCATCCGCAATCGGGATATCAAACTGATAGTTTCCATAACCCAGATAGGGATTATCCTTGCGGAGATCGCGCGGCACGCCGGAAGCACGAAGATTAGGCCCCGTAATGCCCCAATCAATTGCAGACTCACGGCTAATGATGCCAATATCGACCATCCGATCGAGGAAGATTTTGTTTTTATCCAGAAGCTTGCCGATTTCATCGATGGTGACCGAACATTCATCGAGGAACTTACGGACCGCTGCCTCGAAACCGGCAGGCATGTCCCGGAGCTGACCACCCACCCGGGTATAGGAAGTGGTAAACCGAGCGCCGGTGAGCTGTTCACAAAGATTGTAAATCTTCTCACGCTCTGTGAACGTATAAAGGAAAACCGTCATCGCTCCCACGTCCATGGCACAGACACCAACTCCCAGCATGTGGGAGGAAATTCGGGCGAGCTCACAACAAAGAACCCGGAGCGCCTGGCCACGTGGTGGCAAAGTCCAACCCATTAATTTTTCAACAGCGCATGCGTAGGCCACATTGTTGGCCAGAGGAGCAAGATAATCCAATCGGTCCGTGTACGGAACAAACTGATTGTAATGCATGTTCTCCGCAATCTTCTCATCACCGCGGTGAAGAAAGCCCACATCCGGATCTGCGGAGTGGATGATTTCTCCATCCAATTCCAGGATAAGGCGGAGCACACCGTGAGTAGCCGGGTGGGATGGCCCCATGTTGAGAACCATCCGATCTCCTACTAGATCATCCGTTTCCGCATGATAGCTATCGGCTGCCTGAGCGGCACGGGCGATCGTATCTGGAGCTTCAAATTCAGTAGTCGTACTCATGCAAGTTTGCCTTACCTATAAGCGCCCAAAGAAGAGCTACGGGCAAGGGCTTTGTGAAATATTTCACAAGCCCCCACGACCATAACGCTCACGGAACTGCCGCAACAATTCGTCCACACGATCGGTATCCGCTGCGGGAACGGAAGAGGCTTCCGGAGCCGGAACTGACGCAGCAGGCTGTGGCGCAGGCTCAAAAGCTGGTGCTTGGCTGTTTCCATAAGGAAAGTCATGGGCTGCTGGCGCTGTCTCCTGCACGATGCTGGCCGGGACAAAACTGGAAGCTGGAGCAGATGGCACCTGAAAAGCAGGAGTGGCTGGAATAGCGAACGGTTGCGGCGCTTGAGCGGCAGGTTGTGCAGATGGTTGAAACGCTGGAGCCGCTATCGGCTCGGGCGCTTCCATCTGGAATGGAGACCGGAATACGGGAACTGGAGCCGCTTCGGCTGGTTGAACCGGAGTGGCAGGCGTCTCAAAGTGGAAGGCTGGCGCGGAAGTTTTCTTTGCTGCAAAGCGGGCAAATGGATTCTCTGCAGGCACCGAGAAAGCCGGCACGGGCCATCCAGAATCCTCCACCACTTCATGGCTGGCCACCTCAATGGCAGGGGCTTCCTGCGGCACCGAAAATGGACGAAATTCTGGAATTTCCGGCTCCAGCCGAATGGGTTTTGGTTCTGGCAGCACATCTACCGGCACCGGTTCCTGCTCCGTGGGAGTCTCAAAAACGGGAGTTGGCGGCGGGACTTCCACCCACTGCGGTCTGAATACCAGCTCCACTGGTGGAACTGGAGGTTGCGGCTCAGGCAGTTTACGCTCGGGGAGCGTAAATGTCAGCGCAGACTCGGCAGGCGGTGTGAAAACCGGGCTCTCTGGCAAGGAGAATGCCGTGGGTGCAGCCTCTGCGATGGAGACAGGCACAACCGCAGGCGGAGTATCAATGGGCCCGGCCACTTCTTGCACCGCAGGAGCTACCCGCTCCACAGAAGAAACGAATACAGGAGTCACCACAGGCACTGGCGGAGGAAAGGCTGCGGGGCTATCCCACGTCACTGCCGCAGCGCGGATCAGCCCACGGGAATGAGTGCCTGCGTTTGAAAGCTGGATCTTATCGAGAATATCACGCCCCATCCCCGGCACCCTGGATTCCAGAAGAGCGACCATTTCCTCTTCCTTCAAAGGCTCCAGCTCAATCACCACCTCGGATAAACGATCAGCCAGCCCACCGCTAAGGCGTGGAACAAAGGCACTTTCCCAAATATCTTGATTGAGGGAAAGAATCACATCCAGACGTTCCACAGACTGACGCAGGGACCCCAGGAATGCAGCAAATCGGAGAGCAGCGGTTTCATCCGCAGAAAATCCTTCCAAGTCATCCGCCACCAGCACCACCCGCATCAGAGAAGTAAGCAGGCCCAGCAAGGCACTGAGACGCTCCATGGAATCTGCATCGCTTTCCACTGGAGCTTGGGTAAACACTGTCTCTGAGAGCACTCGGGCACGTGTGGGATCTTCCAATTGAGTGGAGGCAAAGCGGAACAACGCATTCACCCAGAAGGAAACCTCGCGGAGAGGCAGGTCACTGCGTTGCGATAGCTCAAGGCTCAGGCGCGGCCCCAGCACTTCAAAGTTTTCGCGTGCCCAGTGGGCGGTCACCGCGTTTGGATGATGGAAGTCAAAAGTCTCCACGGGCTTGTTTTGCAAGGCTGCCAATGCGCCTTCACGATCCTGACAAGGCACTTCCCCGGATTTCACCAGAGGCTGCAGAGCTTGAGAAAAAAGCCGTCGAGTCACCAGATCCAGCACGCTCAGCCCTCCAGAAGCAGGCAAAGCACGCACCAACCGGCGCAGCGTGTCATCAATCACCGATCCAGCATCAATCCGGTGTCCGGAGGCCGCCTGCAAGGGGACAAATTCATGGGTATTACCCAAACGGTTTTGCACGCGGGAGAGCAAATGTGTCTTACCGTGACCGGCGCGGGGAGCGCGCAGCAGGATGCAGCGCCCCGCCTTTTCGACAGGGACTGAAAGTACATCTGTCAATTGTTCGAAGGCCTTCTTGTTCACTGACTCGGCATGAGCAGTGGGAAGACGCCCGAAAGTTTCAAAAAGCATCTGGAACGGATGATCGCTAGCCATGGGGAGAACTCGATTATTTGGGATGATCGACAGCCAATCTGCCTTGCTTTTTGTATTCTCACAAGAACAGAGCTAAGGAAAAACCATTAGTTCGTGCGCCCTCCAGCCACCAAAAACAAAACCCCGCCATGCATCAAGCACGGCGGGGTCTGCTTAAAATTTCTGAAAAATCAGAGAGGCGTCAACTCAAGCCTGAGCAGCTTCCTCTTCACCAGCATCCACGCTGATGGTGAGGGTGGCGACCACCTGTGGGTGAACGCGCACGGAGACTTCAGACTTGCCAGACTTCTTGACTGGCTTGTCGAGCTCGATGGAGTGACGGTCGATGATGATACCAGCAGCTTCGAGTTCCTTGTGGATATCGATGTTGGTGACGGAGCCGAATGCCTTGCCGCCTTGGCCGGTGGAAAGGACGAACTTCGGCTTGAGCTTGGAAATCTTGGTGGCGATTTCCTGAGCAGCCACGAGTTCTTCAGCTTCACGGCGTGCACGCTCGGACTTGAGAGCCTCGATGTGGCGCAGGTTGGAACGGCTGGCTTCATAAGCCTTGCCTTGTGGAATGAGGAAATTGCGGGCGTAGCCAGCACGGACCTTTACGACATCTGCTTCGGCACCAAGGCCTTCGATTTTTTCTTTGAGAATAACTTGAGCGTTGGCCATGGGAATGAGTGGTAAAAAAGTTCGTTTGGGGGCGGCGATTTAGGAGCTTCGCGATGATCAGTCAAGAAGAATGCTGCCACAATCTGATCCGGGGAAGGAATTCCTGCAATTCATTGTCCAATTTTCGGTATTGGATGGCAAGTGAAGGGAAATCCGCCAGCTTTCCGCCATGACTTACCTCACGCAATGGCGAATGAAAGCCGAAATCCTAATCCCACCTCTACCGTGGGATAAACCGGTCTGGCGGGAGCGGGGTGAGGAAACCATCATCCTGTTGCACGGCTTGTGGCGAGGGCGGCGAGCCATGGAGCCGCTGGCCAGACATCTGGCAGATCAGGGATTTTCCACATTGAATCTCCCCTACCCCTCCTCATCGCGACCTCTGGAAGAACTTTTGAAATGGATTAAGAGCAATGCTTCACCCCTTGCCACTGAGCGCCCAGTTCATTTTTTAACCCACTCTCTGGGCGGGCTGATGGCACGGCTGCTGATTGATCAGAATCCCTCTTGGAAAATCGGTCGACTCCTGATGCTGGCACCTCCCAATACTGGCAGCGAAATCGTGGACCACTATGGCAACTCGCTTCTAGGCCGGTGCCTGGGCCCCACCGGCAGAATCCTGCACACTCATGGACTGCCTCTCCAGCTTCCTGAGCTTCCTACGTCTCTGGAAGCTGCAGTCATCATGGGAAAACGTAGCACACTGCCGTTTTTCCGCCGATTGCTCGACGAGGAAAACGATGGGATCGTCTCAGTTTCTCGAGGGAAAATCCCCGGATTGAAAGGCTTCAGCGTAGTCCATGCAGATCACACCTTTATTCCACTGCATCCCGAGGTGTGGAAAAAAAGCGTGCCCTTTTTCAGGACAGGCGAGTGGACGGATTAATTCTGTATCTGGGTAAGAGTCTTTTTCTGATACTCTTCATCCCGCCGTTTACGCAAGTATTCCAAATACTTCCGCTGTGCTTCGATATCCGGATCACTGGCAGAATTGGCAGCCAAGGTATCCTGCCCATATTTTTTCCACGGGCCGTAAGGCACCTGCCCCGCTTCCACAAAACGCCAGTGGACCTTCTGCCCGGATGCCAGACCGAGGTAATCCCGGATGGATGGGGAAAGATCAATCCCGGCAGCCCCGTTTTCCTTTGTCTTGGGTGGTTTGTTGCCAAACACATATTCCCAATCGTCCGTCACCCATGGGCCGCAATCCTCCCATTGGGCATAGCAACTGCGGTTGGCGTAAAAAATCTGCACCCACCGTCCCTTGCAAACGGTCTGTCCCGGCTCTGGACTCACGCGGGAAAACCAGGGAATGGCGCGCGATGCTTCCGGCTTGTGCGTTTTACTCCCGGTTACATCATTATAAGGCAGGGCGATGTAGAATGGATTCAGCTTGGGAATGAACGCCTTCGGCCGGAATTCTCCCGTTGAGTGGTTGGCAATGCGGTTGGCCGGATTCGGATCATCAAAGCCGCCATAGTTCACGGCCCAGGCCGTATCCCACGAGGATTTACAGTTTGGAGTCGGATTCCGATCCGTGGGCTGCTCGCCTATCCAGAAAATCGTAGAGGTTACATACGTTTTCCATGGATAGAGGATTCGTGATGCCGGTGCCGTAGGACGGGAAGGCACGACAGGACGGCTGCCTGTCTGCACCACCACGCGCGGCACCTGCGCAGTGCTGGCAGCGGCGGCATTCTGGGCATCCGCGCTTCCCACCATCCAAAGGGCGGCGCCGAGAAGACAAGAAAAAGTAATATGGGTTTGAGAGCGGACCATGAAGGGCTTGGGACCGAAGAGTCCCGACTCCTACCGATTTTCCACTGATCCTGCAACCTTGTTTTAACTACGCGAAAAAGTCCGCGCTGATTGAACAGGCGGACTTTTTTGAAAATTGGATGCCCCCCCGTTAATCCAATCAACGGCGGCGGCGGCCAAGAAGAGCCACTGCAGAAAGCAGGGCCAGCGCCGCAGAACCGGGCTCGGGAACAAGATTCCATGTCACGACATCCTGCTGGTCTTTATTGGTCAGGTAGGTAAGGGATGCCGGAGCCAAGGTATTTGGATTATTTTTGGCCAAACCAAGATAAGTGTTGGCGAGATCGCGGGTATCTTCATCACCTGCGAGAATGCGGACATTTCCATCCGTAAGCGAAAGAGAACTCGAGTTTTCTGTCGTCAGCTCCCAGATCGCCCATTGCACTGCAGCGGCATCTTCCGGAGTTTGCTGGGAAGCAAGGTAGTAGGCGACCACGAGAGCAACCGCATTGGAATTGGTGAGGGTAGCGATATCCGTCACCTCATAAACCAAGGTGGTATCATAGGGAAGATCCACCAAAGGCTCCACACAAAAGGCATCGAAGCTGATGTTTTTGAATGACATGACGCCGGATGGATAATCCAGAATCAAATCCTCATTGTTGACAGTGCCATTTACTCCGAATCCAGGAGTCACCAGATCGTAAGTCGTAGGGATCGACTGGGAGTAAGCTTGAGAGGCCACCAATGCAGTAGCCATGCTTACTGCGCAAAGCAGAAGTTTTCTCGTTTTCATGTGTGGGGGGGAGTGCAGTTGCTTTAAGGGAGCAATCTGCGGGGGTCAAGAAATGTGAACAGTATTTAATGAAGCTTTGCAAATCAATTAGACAAATCGCTCATCATCAACAACTTGAGAAATAACCTAAACCTAAGCACCATAGGAGAACTCTCCCTATGGTCATTAAGGGCACCTAAGTTAAAATCGGTTGTCCGACTTAACCTCAAAACTTACGCAAGACCGTATCGTGTGTTTCCTTTTCCGAAGTGAAAGGGTGATCCAGCGTATAATGTAATCCGCGAGATTCCTTGCGGCGACCTGCGCACTCCACGATCAGTCCTGCCACCGCCACCAGGTTACGCAGTTCGAGGATATCCGCATCCACCCGGTGGCCCCAGTAAAACTCGCGCACCTCCTTTTTCAGATTCCGCAGCCGGGCTGCTGCACGGCGTAGCCGATTGTCTGTCCGGACGATGGAAACATAGTCCCACATCAGGCGGCGGATCTCATCCCAATTGTGATAGATCACCACCAGTTCGTCAGGATTTGTCACGTCTCCGTGATGCCATTCCGGAATATCCGGAGCATCCGGTGTCGGCTTATCCGGAGCATAAAGGCGCAGCATTTCATCCAGCGCCCGGCGCGCCATGACGTTTCCTTCCAGCAAGGAATTGGAGGCCAGTCGATTGGCTCCATGGAGACCGGTGCACGCCGTTTCTCCGATGGCATACAGCCCACGAATGGTCGTTTTCCCATTCACGTCTGTCTGCACGCCCCCGCACTGATAGTGGGCGGCGGGAACGACAGGGATCGGCTGTTTCTCACAATCGAGGCCGAATTTCAGAAGAGTTTCATAAATGTACGGGAACCGCTCGCGCATGAAGCCCTTCGGCTTGTGCGTTACATCCAGATAGACGCAGGCGGCGCCGGTGCGCTTGATTTCCTGGTCGATTGCGCGAGCCACGATGTCCCGAGGAGCGAGTGAACCACGCGGATCAATCTTTTTGGTAAAATCCTCACCTTTTGCATTGATGAGAATGCCCCCCTCTCCTCGCACCGCTTCACTCACCAGAAAGGAACGCGCTTCCGGTCCGGTAGCTCCCGGATTATAAAAGCAGGTCGGGTGGAACTGGATGAATTCCATATTGGAAATGGACGCGCCAGCACGCCAGCCCAGCGCCACGCCATCACCTGTCGCCGAGTCCGGATTCGTGGTGTAGAGATAGACTTTTCCGCAGCCACCCGCAGCCAG
>Ga0207705_10002616_pt1 | contig 13801 bp, 21 predicted proteins | sample KBSC13metaG_FD_184314 | JGI IMG/M metagenome (GOLD analysis project Ga0207705, IMG submission 184314) | Corn rhizosphere microbial communities from Kellogg Biological Station, Michigan, USA - KBS C1-3 metaG (SPAdes) (version 2) | ecosystem: Host-associated > Plants > Roots > Rhizosphere > Soil ...
AGCATGTTGTTGGTGCCCGAGGCCGTTCCGGTCTCGCTCGGGTGGACGGCGCCCCCGCCCGCGAATATCTGAAGGCCCGGGGCATCGACGGCTCGCAAGTCACGCGCTTCGGGTCAGGTTGAAGGGTGGTGCGTCGGGACGGTTCGCTAAGCAGCCAGCGTTCGTCGAGGGTCCGGTGCTGCGTACCCTCTTGGGGGTCCAGACCAGGCGCCCTTCAACCGCTGGTGCCGCGCCCGTCACACCTGACAGCGATCAATCTGGCGATGCCTTCCCTTCGTGTGGGTAGGTAGCGGCTTAGCGGGCATGCTGCCAGTGTCGGACGCGGTCCGGACCACGCCGAAGTCGACGTACCTCTTCGGAAGGACGCGCGCGTGGCTGGGACGCCGACTCACAGGGGTGGCCCACTCTCGCGCCCCGCTGAGCTAGTCCTCCGGCTCGGGCCGGACTCACTGTCGTGTGGCCAGGCACGCCATGCGGTGCGGACGTTCTGCTATGCGCACGCGCTGCCGCACCTCGCCGACGATGCCGAGCTGCTCACCTCAGAGCTCGTAACGAACGCGGTCCAGCACACGGGCACTCTCATCACGCTCGTCGCAATCTGCGACGACGCACGACTCATCGTGAACGTCCGCGACGACGGATGTGGCACCGCACCGTCAGCTCGGGTCGTCGCCGTCGACGCAGAGTCGGGGCGCGGCCTGCAGTTGGTCGATCGGATCGCCGGGCGCTGGGGCACCACACCGCACGGCGACGGCAAGTCGGTGTGGTTCCGACTTCCGTGATCACGGGTGATGGTCCCTACGGCTGCGGCTGTCCGGGTATTCGGACTACTGTGATGTAACGCTTCGCGCTCCAGCCTTCGGCGCTCCTGGCGCTAGGTCGGTTGGACGCGAAGGAGTCTGTGATGGGTCTGTTCAGGGTCGCGATCGACCGGCCCATTCAGACGGCCCGCGTCGCCGTCCCTTTGTTAGGCACGCGCGGCCCGCCGGACATGAGGCCTCGCGATGTTGACTGGGCCGGCAACCCGGCGGACGCGACTCCGGCTGGCTTCGATGACTGACCGCGATCGCTGGATCAGGTTGATGCGTGATGCGGCGAGTGACGTTGCCTCCCAGCCGCAACGGATCGCGGAGCTGTGCGTGCAGATGTTGGGTGTTGACGGCGCCGGCATCTCGTTGGTGAGCGATACCGGTCACCGCGGAGTGGTCTGCGCCACGAACGCGGTCTCCGAGCGCATCGAGGACTTGCAGGTCACGCTTGGCGAGGGTCCCTGCATCGACACGATCCGCACCGGCACGCCGGTGCTGGTCGCGGACCTGCACGACCGCGACGAGGTCGCCACCGGGCGTTGGCCGGCGTTCATGACTGCTGCCGCGGATGCGGGGGTGCGTGCCGTTTTCGCTTTCCCGCTGCGCATCGGGGCGATCGGCGTCGGAGCACTCGACATGTACCGATCCCGGCCTGGAGCGCTCGACGACGACGAGCTGTCCGCAGCCCTTCTCGGTGCGGAGACCGCTGCGGTCGCGCTGCTGGGGCTGGAGACCTCGCCGGACGGCGCGTTGCTCGACGGCGCGGATACGGGAGTCGGGTATCGGGCCCAGGTCCATCAGGCCACTGGCATGGTCATGATCCAGCTCGGTGTGACGATCGAGCAGGCCTTCCTGCTCCTGCGCGCCCGTGCCTTCTCGACCGGACGCTCGCTGCAGGACGTCTCGGTCGACGTGGTCGAACGACGGCTACGCTTTTCCTCGGAGGATCTATGAGCGAGGACGAGAGCCGCGCCGGTGCCGCAGCCCCGTCGGGAGTCCACGGCCGGGAACGAGCGCTCGCGCGCACCTTTGTCGTGCTCGCCGACACCCTCGTCGCCGACTACGACGTTGTCGAGCTGCTGGACCAGTTGGTCGAGGCTTGCGTGAGCCTGCTCGGCGTCACCGCGGCCGGACTGCTGCTGAATGACCAGAAGGGCAGTTTGGCTCTGGTCGCGTCCTCGAGCGAGGAGACCAGGTTGCTCGAGATCTTCCAGCTGCAAAACAATGAAGGTCCCTGCCTCGACTGCGTGCGGACCGGCACGGCCGTGAACAGCGCCGACCTGGAGGCCGACCGCGCACGCTGGCCAGTGTTCGTCCCCGAAGCCCTCTCAGCAGGTTTCCGCTCGGTGACCGCGGTCCCGCTGCGGCTCCGCAACGAGACGATCGGTGGTCTGAACATGTTCAGCGACGCCGAGAGCGTGCTCGCCGGCGACGATCGTGACCTGGCGCAGGCGCTGGCGGATGTGGCCACGATCGGCATCCTGCAGCAGCGGTCCGCACATCGGACGTCCGTCCTCGCCGAGCAGTTGCAGCGTGCCCTCAACAGCCGGGTCGTGATCGAGCAGGCTAAAGGCGTGCTCGCCGAACGGGACCAGGTCAGCATGGATGTCGCCTTCGCCACGCTGCGCAAGCACGCTCGCGACAACAACCTCAAGCTCGGCGACGTCGCCTTCGCCGTCGTCCGCGGCAGCGCCGAGCCTGGCGCGGTTCCTCCTCCTTTGGGGCCGTAGCGTCGGCCGGTTCTCGGCGCGCCAGAACTCGCCAACCGCACGACGAGCCTCGCCCACACTTCGCGGCAACATGCACCCCGTTACCAGTCAGAAACTCCGCGACAGCTTGTTTGATCGTCCGCTGGGTCTTTCGCCCCTTGAACGCCGCCAGGTCACTCGGTGACGGTGGTGGAGACGACGGAGGAGGTGCATCTGCATGTCCGTCTCGACCTATCCGGTACACGTCGATGCGAGTCTCGAGCCGGGTATCAGCCGCTGGCTGTGGCTCGTCAAATGGCTGCTGGCGATCCCACACTTCTTCCTTCTGATCTTCCTGTGGATCGCGTTCGTGGTGGTGAGCATCGTTGCGTTCTTCGCGATCCTGTTCACCGGCCGCTATCCGCCGAGCCTGTTCGAGTTCAACGTCGGCGTACTGCGGTGGACCTGGCGGGTGTCCTATTACACCTACGGCGCGCTTGGCACCGACCGGTACCCGCCGTTCTCGCTGAACGAGGTGCCCGACTACCCGGCGCACTTCGACGTGGACTACCCGACTCAGCTGTCGCGCGGACTGGTGTTGGTCAAGTGGTGGCTGCTCGCGATTCCGCATTACCTCGTCGTCGGCATCTTCGTCGGCGGCGGCACGTGGGCGTTGTGGCGGACCACCGACAACACTGGCGGAGCACCCGGCCTGATCGGGCTGCTGGTGCTCATCGCCGCGGTCGTGCTGGCGTTCACCGGCCGCTACCCGCAGCAGATCTTCGACTTCGTGCTCGGGATGAACAGGTGGGCGCTGCGAGTCGCGGCCTATGCCGGGTTGATGACCGACGAGTACCCGCCGTTCCGGCTTGACATGGGAGGTCATGAAGGCGGCGGCACGATGACCGTCGGCCCTGCGACCGCACCGGAGCCCGAGACGGCCCCGGTGCCCACCACCGCACCGGTGGCGCCGGCGCGCCGTGGATGGACGGGCGGCCGAGTCGTCTCGCTCGTGATCGGCTCGGTGCTTGGACTGGTGTCTCTCGGCCTCCTGGCCGCCGGCGGCATCGCGACGTGGGCGACGAACACCCAACGGGACGCAGCCGGATACCTGACGAGCGACAGCCGCAGCTTCAGCACTGCGTCGTACGCCGTCACCAGCGATGGCATCGACCTCGGCAGCTCGGCCGACGCAGTCACCCCGGGCGACATCCTGGGCACCGTGCGCTTACGCGCGACGAGCACCGACCCTGCGAACCAGGTGTTCATCGGTGTCGCGCCGCAGGCAGCGGTGACGTCGTACCTCGCCGGCGTCGACCATCAGGTCGTAACGAACTGGGCGAACGGGCACACGCGGAACGAGGTCGCGCGAGGTGCGGCGCCCGCAACGCCCCCAACGGTCGCCCGGATCTGGACGGCGCAGGCAAGCGGACCGGGGACGCAGGCGCTGACCTGGCGGCCGACCGGGGGGCACTGGGTTGTCGTGGTCATGAACGCCAACGCTCGAGCAGGCGTTGCTGTTACTGCTGATGCCGGAGCCCGGGTTCCGGATCTGGGATGGATCGCGGCCGGTCTGTTCGCCGTGGGAGGCGTTCTGCTGCTGGCTGCGGTCGCGCTCATCGCCGTGCCGGTTGCGCGGGCCCGTCGGTAGCGTGTGCGAGCAGGCCATGTCCGGGAAGCACGACGGCCGGGCGCCCGCGCTGGCGCGCCCGGCAGTTGGTTGGTGCCCCCGGGGCGATTCGAACGCCCGCACCCGCCTCCGGAGTGCGCTTTTCACGTGTGGACAACGTATTGCTGATGAGCGTGAGAAACGAGAAAATAGGCGTCTGACCTGCGGTTTTACCTGACCGGTGCTGCCCGTGACAGCCCGCTCGCGACCGCACGGTCGCGGGAAGAGTGCGGGAAGACCGGGAGGCGTGGGCTGTGGCGAGTCTGACGTGGCGGCGGGGTGGCTGGGAACTGCGTTACCGGGACCGGTCCGGCCGCGAGCAGACCGAGCGGTTCCGCGGACCTGAGACCCGAAAGCCGCCGGCGGAGGCGACCGAGCGCCAGCATGAGGTGGAGCGGGACCTGCGCCGCGGCACCTACATCCCGATCCACGAACGCAGGGTGACGTTCGGGGAGTACTACGACCGCTGGCACGCCCGCCGCCGCATCTCGGCCACCCGCGCATACACCGATGACAACCGGGCGAAGCTGCACGTGATGCCGCACTGGCGAACCTGGCGACTGGAGGAGATCCGCCCGTCCGACATCGACGACTGGATCCACGACCTGTCCACCAAGATGGGTCCGACGTCGGTGCGGCACTGCTATGCGCTGCTCCGCGGGCCGCTGCGACGCGCGGTGAAGGACAAGATCATCGACGACCCGTGCATCGACATCGTGCTGCCGGCCAAGCCAGAGATCCGCAAGACCTTCGACGACGTGCTCACCGTCGAGGAGCTGGACCGGCTGGTCGCCGCGATCACCGACGTGGGGGAGAAGTACTCGACGCTGCGGACGAACGGCCGGTACGGCGCGCTTGTGTTCATGGGCGGGTGGCTCGGCCCGCGGTGGAACGAAGCGATCGGCCTGCGGGTCTGCGACATCAGCCCGGAACGCAAGGAACTGACGTTCGGACGGATCGTGGTCAACCAGAACGGCGGCCGAACCTTCACCGAGAAGATGAGCAAGACCGAAGACGCCCGCACCATCCCCGTCCCCACCGACGTCATGAACGCGCTCACCCGGCACATCGACACCTACCTGCCGAACGCGCGACGCGCCGATTTCCTGTTCACCACCACCAACGGCACCCATCCGCTGCGCAGTAACTTCGCCCGCGACGTCCTGCGCGCGGGCGCCACCCGGGCGAAGCTCGACGGCCGCAAGATCACCTGGCTCACCCTGCGGCACAGCGCCGCCTCGCTGATGTTCGACGCCGGTCTCACGTTGTTCGAGGTCCAGCAGCGGCTCGGGCACAAAGACCCGAACCTCACCGCGAAGATCTACACCCACCTCATGCGCGAACGCTTCGAAGAAGGCCGCGAACGCCTCGAGACCTACATGGCGGCCAAACGGCAGACAGGGGAGTAGCAGCTTCGGCGTCTGGCGTCCGACTCGCCCTGGCTGCAGAACTGCTGTTATCCAGTGCCGCGAGCGGGTCACTCGTGCACAGCATCACGGCACCTATCGACGGTTCCCCTCCCAGCGCGGGGACCACCGGAACTCGTACGCATAGTCCAGTTGCACCGCGACCCAGTAGGCGATTTCGCGGACTACGTCGAGTGGGATGTCGATCTTGCGCGCCCCGAGTTGGGTGCGCAGTTCGTCGTCTATCGAGTCCCTCAGGCGGACGATGTCGTCCGGTATCTCGGTGTCGTCGGTGCTCACCGGCTCATTGTGTCGAGGAAGGCAGGGAGCGGCACCTCTAGTGCGCGGGACGAGCTAATGCCCGAGACTCTCAGCGTGGGGTTGAGCACGATGCTGAGGCGGCTGGACGATCGGGTGATCGGCAGGGCCGACCGAGATCGAGCCACGCGGCGACGGGCCGGCATGTGGGCGAGCGGCGCGTTGCTGGTGATCGTCCTCGTCGTCTTCGCCGCTGATTACATTTCGAGCAGGCACCGCGGAGTACCCATGGCTTTCCCAGGAGTCGCAGCGGGCGTCGTGCTCGGAGGCGCCGTGGGACGGTTCTGGCGACGGTCGCGCAGGGACCGATAGCGCCGGTGGCGGGGCGGACTCTGACGTGCTCGACCGCCGATATTGATGTTGTTACTCGACACTGCCTATGGCAATGAGCATCGCGCGGATACGGTCCTTGCCGTGGATGCGCAGACGGCCGAGGTGCGAGCTGCCCACGATGTACTCGCGGAGCCGTACGCCGACCGTCTGGCTGGTGCGCTGGACCGCATGCCACATGAGCGCGCTGTCCTGGGCCTGTTCTGTGAACTCGTCGGTCGCGGCGGTGTTGTCGCAGACGTAGGTTGCGGGACGGGACGGCTCGTGCCATTCCTTGCGGGGCATGGGCTGGTTCCGTTTGGCGTGGACATTTCGTCGGGGATGGCGACACTCGCGCATCGGGACAACCCGTCGTTTTCATTTGCCGTGGCGGACGTGCGAGCACTTCCGGTCGCTGCCGCGGCCCTCGACGGTGTCGTCGCGTGGTACTCGCTGATGTACCTCGGCCCGGATCAGCGGACCCGAGCGTTTGCAGAACTCGGCCGCGTCGTGCGTCCCGGCGGATACTTCGTTTCGGCGTTCAAGATCGGCGACAACCAGCCCCGCCGCAGTGGACAGACCCTCGTTCAAGGCGTGGCGTACGACGTGTACTGGCACTCCGCCGACGAGGTACAAGACCGAGTCGTCCAGGCCGGCTTTCAGGTCGCCCTCGTCGCGCAGCGACCTGCCGACCCCGATGAAGCGCAGCCCCAGGGCTATCTCCTTGCGCGCCGGGACTGACGGTCGCGCGAGCGCCGCCCAGCGCCAACCCACGCCGTTCACATGATCGGCACTACTCGACGCCGAGTTGCCCGATCGGGATGGTCACGGAGGACGCATCGCAGCGCCAGACTGCGCGACCATCCTGTGTGCCCGCTACCAGCGCGTGGTGGGCGTGCGACGGACAGGGAGGCCAGAGGCGCCCTGGCAGTTGGACCTGATCGTCATCGCAAAGCACCTCCTGGACCTGCGTCGCGGCCTCCACGACTTGCGCCTCCGCCGGCGCGGTCATGTCGATCGAGACGACACAGCCGCGCGAATGTCGGCGGGGCTTGATGTAGACGCCCGGCATGTCTGGCGCGATGTCGTAGTCGGGGTCGAATCCGAGTTCGATGCGGAAACCCAATGTGCGCTTGGCATCGTCCAGAGTCGGCGCAAACACCGCACGGATTGCGCTTCGGCCCTCGTTCACCACGTAAGTCTTCCCAACGCGATGGATCGGCACTGTTTGAGCGACAACTCGGGCGCAGCACGGCAGTTCCATCGCATGCTCCGATTGCGGCACGGGATCCCCACGGCTGTGCGGTCCGAACGATCTTGTTTGCCCCGCGGCGGGTGTCTGGCACTTGGCTGAGATCTGCCAATGCAACCGAATGTCCTCGCCGTTCCGTCTTTACTGGTGAGAGGGCAGGTTGGCCGAGAGTTAGGCACAGTGTGGCGGGGGACGCGGTTGATCTTGACGAGTTTGCGTACGCGCATCTTTCGTCGTTGCGTCGCGCTGCCTATCTGCTGTGTGGGAGCTGGGCGGACGCGGATGACCTGACCCAGGACGTGCTGGTGCGCTTGGCGACGTCGATCAGGCAGGTGCGTGATCCGGCGGCAACGCTGGCGTATGCCCGTAAGACGCTGTTTCGGGTCTTCCTGGATTCTCGTCGCCGGCCGTGGCGACGGGAGACGCCGGTCGAGGAGGTTCCGGCCGTTGCTGTCGTCGCCGACCGGTCGACAACTGTGGATGAGCGGCGCGACCTGGTCGAGGCGTTGCGCGGTCTTCCGCCACGTCAGCGGGCGACGCTGGTCTGCCGGTACCTGCTCGACATGGACGTTGCCGACGTGGCGTTGGCGCTCGGGTGCAGCGAAGGCACGGTCAAAAGTCAGACCGCACGCGCGTTGAACGCGCTGCAACTGCGGGCGGGGCAGTTCGGAGAAGACCCAGCTGTGACCGATCATGTTGGCGAGGGGACCCGCGGATGAACGGGCTGCGCGAGGCGTTTCACGAAGCCGCGACCCGCGATGAGCCACCGCTGGGCTTTGACCCGGCAGCGGCGCTGCGGCAGGGCCGGGCGCGCCGGCGCCGTCGATACCTGTTCGTCATAGCTGGTGCCACGACCGCCGTGACAGTGGCAGCCGCAGGCGCCGTCGCGGCCACCGTCGGCTCCGGCGGCGGACGGACGTCAGTGGTGACGACAACTCCATCGCCGCAGACGCACAACACTCAACCGCCACCATCCGCCGAGTTCTCACCCTCGCCCCTCGGTGCGCACGGCCCCGCATGCGGCCAGTTCGACGCCACGATCGCCCAGGTCGCCTACGACACTCTGCCCAGGGTTGGGACCTGGGGGCCTGTCTCGGCCGCGCCAGGACTATGCCGGAGCAACTTCCGCAGCTTTTCCGTGACCGTGCACATCGGCGGCAAAGTCGGGTGGCTCGACGTCGTGATCAGTCCTGGCACGCCCCGCCCGTGCCCGCCGCCGTCGGATACCGCCACTAGCGCGGGCGGGTTTGTGACGGTGCAACCTGGCACCGTGACCTGCCGGTCCCTGCCGGAAGGTCAGCTGATCGCCACCGACAGGTCCACGACGACCCAACTGCAACAGATGCCGGTCGAGAGCGCGCACGCCACTCTGTTCCTCAAGAACGGAATCATGATCGACGCGTTCACGACAGGAGAACCGGACGAGCAGGGACCTGCTCCGGTCGGGACAGAGCCTTACACCGGGTCTGATCTCACACGGCTAGTGACAGCCCTTGCGCAGAACGCCGTCATGGCCCAACTCACACCAAGCCCTACGCCATCAACCTCCTGAGCGCCGCAGGTTCAACCTGACCTCCCCGCCGCGAGGACCGGACAACTGCACATCCTCGGCGCCGGGATCGACAGGTGTGCTCCGACGGAGAGATCCTCACCCCCGTGGCACCTCAGCCGACGTGGTGGCATGACCTGACGATCGTGGCGATCGCCCGGGCCGCGTTGCTGAATCTCGTGGCGATCGTCGGACTGTTCATCGCCGAAAGATTCGCGGCACACGTCATCCACGGCCACACACCTGTATGGGGATTGATCGGGAACATCTGCTACGGGTTCGGCCTCGCAGTGACCGAGGTCGTCGCAGGGGTGATCCTTGTCCGGGCGAGCTCCGCGCCGTAGCGGCACATCCATTCGGGCAATCGGGGCAAGGAACGGCGCAGGCTCCAGGCGCGTCCCATCATTGTGACTGTGCCGTCGGGGACGCGGGCAGTGCTGGTCGGATGCTTCGTCTTGATGACCGCTTGCTCCTCCGGGCCTACGTGGTGGTCCGGCAGCGGAGAGTCCAGCTGCGGGATGCCGATACTCATCCGGCTTCATGCATCCGTCCGAGGGGTCGGAAACTGCGCGGGGGTGCTACTGGAGCCAGCGCAGGCCGTCTCCATGCGCGTCGGCGACCACCTGGACGTGCACGTGCCGCAGGACGCCAATGACCTGCCTGTTATGCCAGTCCCGACCTCGACCAACCCGGGCGTACTGCGCGTCACCGCCCGACACGAGCACGATGCCACTGTCACCTTCGTTGCTATGCAGCGCGGCACGACGGACCTCACGACAAGGACGGTCTTCTGCATCGGCAATGGAGAACGGCAACGGGTAAGACCCTGCGTGGCTCTGCACGTCACGGTCACGAAGTAGATCTACACCTCCGGAGCGACAATCCGGGCCGCACGCGTGACGTGCAGCGTTCAAGGGGTAAGCAGGACGTGACGCCGGGACGACGGCTAACCGCCCGCCTGAATGGGAGACACCGTGCCGACGAACCTCCCCTCGGAATACGCACGGCGGCGGGAGCAACGCCGGCATGCTGCCCAATGGCGCGGAGCCGTGTACGCCACCGGTTTCGGCATGGCCTCGGTCCTCAAGAGCGGACACGGCGTCGCCATCGCGATCGCCGCGTTGGCTGTGGTCGAAACAGCGATCTTGATCGGTGCCCGGCTGTGGATCACCACTCACGTCGACCTGTCCCAGGAGCCGGACCGGGAGGCGATCTTCCCGGCCCAGATCCCGGTCTTTGTCGCACGTGCACGCGGACAAACAGTCAAGGCGTCCCTGCCGGACACGACTGTGATCGCGGGCGCGCTGCACATCAGTGCCAGCAGCCTCACCTGGAAGCCCTCGCGGTGGTCGGCGAAGGGCGCGGTCGGCGAGATCCGTTGGTCCGACCGTGACCTCGGGGCCGTAACCGTCTACGCACTTCGCAACGTCATCATTCCGATGTGTCTGGTGCACGTTGAACACGACGATCAAAGCGCCGACATCTGGGTACGTCGGCCAGCCTCGTCCGTGGCGGGACGCCTGCGAGCCTTCGCCCTTGTCACCACCGCGTGAGTTAGATCTACACCTAGTCGGTGTTTGGCTCGGGGGCGGTAGGAGATGCGGCCCATCTGCGGGCACGGCTCCGGGCGACCTAGCCCAACGAGGCAGTGACGAGAAGTAGCAGGGCCGTCCATACGCCCTGTGCCACATCCGGCCACCAAGACCCAAGACCGGCGGAGGCGATCCCGAGTGCAAGACCGAAGCCAGCGATGAGCGTGCAATGGGTCAGCAGACGGTCACGCGCGGCCGATCGAGCGGTTGCCAACCGCGTATGGCCACTCGTGAGCTTGTGGGCTCCGATACGCAGAATCGCCTCGTTGTTGATCGTGCCGAGCAGCCCATATGCGACGGCGCCTGCAACCGCAACCGCGACGCCGACTACAAAGGGGCCCCATCGCCAATGGCCGCCTACGAAGATGGCGACTGCAACCGCCGCAATCAAGATCCAGATGATTGAGCCCAACTGAGCGCGCTGCGAGGCGTTCACAGTGCCATCCTTCACGACGCAGGGGCTACGGCACTTCCCGTGCTCTCACGCCAGCGGAATGATCTCCTTCGTCGCTCTGTCGCCCCGCTGGGTCCACCGCACGAACGTCTTGTCCACGCTGACGACGATGTCGACGACCTGTGCTGAGTCGGGGCCGGTCGGCACCAGGCAGCGGACAACTCGGCCATCATCCGGGTAGTTGTCCAGAGGGCCTGGGGGAAGGTGTCTCGGCCTCGGGCCTCCGGCAAAGCGCACATCCGCAACCTTCGTATCCACCGCCACCGTCGCGTGCGGGTACACGGCACCTATTAGTCTGCCGCCTGGTGGCGGACTTCGGTGCCGAAGAGATGACATATGCCGCCGGACCCCCTCCGCACAAAGAGAAGGATCCGTCCTTGAAGGCGGGTTCTCGTAACAGGAGCTGGAGGAGGTCCGGTCATGGCGATCGTAGGAGCGCTGGACATTCATCGGCAACAGATCACCTTCGATTGGTCGACCGTGACAGTGGCGAGGCCGGCCGTGGCCGCATCTCAGCGGCGGACCGGGTCGGGTTCCGCAAGTGGCTCGGCCAGTTCGGTGACAAGCCGATCGAGCTCGTGGTCGAAGGGTGCACCGGGTGGCGATTCGTCGCCGAGGAGTGCCAAGCGGCCGGTGTCACGGTGCATGTCGCGGATCCGGCTGAGGCGGCAGGGCCACGGAACCGGAAGATGCGAGCGAAGACGGACCGCATCGACGCCCGCATGTTGCGTGAGCAGCTGGAGAAGGGTGAGGTTCACGATTCGTGGATCGCGCCGCGTCACGTGCTCGAGATCCGGGAGAAGGTGCGGTTGTATCTGGACTTGAGTCAGGAGAAGGAGGCGTGGCAGAAGCGGATCCACGCGACGTTCTTTCACCAGGGCGTGCCGAAGCCGGACGGCAAGCTGTTGCGTGGCGACCGGGTGCAGCGCGGGCTGGCTGACCCCGACCTGTCACCGGCCGGCGAGCAAGCTGTCGACGTGGCGCTGCGGATGATCGCGGCGATCGACGCCGACCTGGTCCCGTTGCGCGCTGAATTGACGGCGTTCGGTCGCCGGCACCCCGGCCCGAAAGGACTTTCACGCGAGTATGGCCTCGGTGCGCTGCTAGCGACCGCGGTGTGGGAAGAGCTCGGTGACACCCGGCGGTTCGCCGCCTCCAAGCAAGCGGTGCGTCACTCCGGGCTCGACATCTCCATCTACGACAGCGACGGCAAGACCCGGGGTCGCCCGCGGATCACCCGCCAAGGCCAGCCCGTGTTGCGGTGGGCGCTATATGAGGGTGCGGTGCACGCGAGCAAGAAGACCAGCCCCGACCATCTGTACTACGTGCGACTGTCACACCAGATCGGCCGCGGCCGCGCGAAGCTTGCCGTCGCCCGCAAACTCGCCCGCCGCTGTCACCATCGACTGCGGGCCCTCGGCGATCAGGCCTGGATCGACCTCGCCACCGTCTGACCGGTGACGGTGACGTGACCGCGAACCAGCCCACCGCCGAGGACCTTCCAGGGAAGGCGCGACCAGTTCCCAATGTGCCGTTGTTCGCCAGCTGCAGCTGGACGACCCGTCAGAGATTGAACGGCCGCGCAAGTCCCGCCACGGGACACCCCATCAATCCTCTTGTGACCGAACGAGAAACAAACGTTCGCGCGCCAAGGTAAGCCAGGGCGCCCGCGGCACCTCACACCGTTCCCCGACGACGGCAACCATCTGAACATCGGAGTCGGCCATGACCTAACTCACCAACTCGAGCGTCGTTCTCAACAACATCAGTGTTGGTTGGGCGCCGCCGGCGTCAAGGTCGTTCGTCCAGCAGGGCGCTGATAGCACTAACCTCCTCGGCGAGGGTCTTCCCGCAGGGAACGCTTCGGGCGCTTGTCCTTCGAGGACTTCATGGAGACGGCGTCCCTGCGGGGTGACCCGGGAGGCTTGACGCCCAAGAGGGTGTTGTCCTGCGAGGACTTGTCTATCAGCACGGCGCCGTGCCTCCAGCGTGGCCTGGTCGGCTCGGCTGAACCGGTCGCGTCTTCCCCGGCAACTTCCCCAGTCAGCTCATCGGGACGGCAGAGGACAGGAGGCAATGTTGCTCGGGGTTGGGGTGGACTGGGCCGAGGAGTTCCATTTGGTGGCGCTCGGCCGTCCAGGCGACGGTGTGATCGAAGTGGTGCGGTCGAGCACCGACCGGAGGCAGTAGCGGCGTTGCTGGAGCGGATCGGGCGACTCGAATCCGACCCAGCCGAGGTGCGGGTGGTGCTGGAGACCCGGCACGGTCTGCTGGTCGAAGCGCTGATCGACGCCGGTTACACGGTGCTTCCGGTCAACCCGGAGCTCGTGTCGCGTCGCCGCGGGCCGGCGCGGAAGAAAGACGACGCCGAGGATGCTCGGATCTGCTGCTTGCTCGCGTTGGATCGCCACGCTGGACTGCGACGGTTGATCCCGCACGGCGAGATCGGCGCGCAGTTGCGTTCGATCGCCCGCGACGATGAACGGGCCTGCCGCGACGAGCGGCGGCTGCTCAATCGGCTGCGGGCGGACTTGATTGCCACCTTCCCGGCCGCGTTGACCATCGCCGGCGACGATCTCGGCGCACCAAGAATCCTGCGGTTGCTGGAGAAATGGCCCACCGCAGACGCGATGCGAGGCGCCTCCCGCGACGACATCATCGACTTCGCCCGAGCCCAGCGCACCGGCTACCTGCAACGGTTCGCCGACCTGGTGGAGCGCGCGCTCGCTGAGGATCACTTCGTCGCCGGCGATGG
>Ga0207705_10002620_pt1 | contig 13792 bp, 8 predicted proteins | sample KBSC13metaG_FD_184314 | JGI IMG/M metagenome (GOLD analysis project Ga0207705, IMG submission 184314) | Corn rhizosphere microbial communities from Kellogg Biological Station, Michigan, USA - KBS C1-3 metaG (SPAdes) (version 2) | ecosystem: Host-associated > Plants > Roots > Rhizosphere > Soil ...
CACGAAAGCGCGACCCCATCCACCTGCCACGGCGCAATCGCACACGTGACCTCTCCCTCCGGCGGCGAAGCCAGAATCGGGCTGGACGGCACAGGCACGCCCTTCACCGTCGGCAGCCAGACCAGAAAGCTCTCGCTGTTTAAAACCGGTGCACGCGGCAGTTCCAAAACGGACTTCAGCGTCGCAACAAGCGCTTCAGAACCCGCATTCCACGGAGAAGGAACCGCCGCCGACCGTTTCGTCCGCGCAGCACGCCCCCCTGTTCCTGTCTTGGAGGCCGCCTCCGTCTCGCCCCACACCACAAACCGCCCCGCAACCAACCCCGCATGAAGGAGGAGCATCTCACCTACATTCCTTTCCTATATCTTCTCCAACACAGATTATACGATTATAACACAGCCCAAGACTTCGGTCGATAGTAAGCGTGGTGGTCAATGGAGCAGGAAAGAGGCTACAACCCACAGAACATATTTTGCATATTTCGAAGTGTTGCAGAGTTATGCCAATGCGAAAACCATTTGTTCTTCCAAACTATGAACCGGAAAGTACCGCGCCGTTGCCGCCGATAGAAGTATTGCGCGATGCCGCCGCCAGCCTGACTGCAAGAACCAATAGGCGCGTCGAGGGGAGTGTCTTCACGGGAAGTTTGGGTGGAACTGGAGTCTATCGGCACACTTTCTACCTTCGGGCGCCTGCGCTGGACGACTTTACAGACCCGCTCTTTTACGCATGGCATGGAGCAGAACTGTATCCCGTCAACGTTTGCATGGCAGGTTCTGCGGGAGACAAGGCTGGATCATTTGCGGATGAGAACGCGTTGCACGATGAAGTCCAGCGGATTTTGACGTCCGAAGTCGCACGCCAACGTATCGGAGCCATGCTGGCACAGGTGGGCAGGCGTTCACGTACAGCAACCGCTTAAACGAGGACCTACCGTTTGTGCCTTACACTGTTAGACAGGTTCTTGTTCCGAATAGGTGGCTGTAAAGTTGCTGTCTGCCAGCCATTTACGAAAGGACGGGTTATCTGAAAACTGTTTGAACAATTCGGTGTGGTCCGAGAGAAGTTCGAGGATGACGCGCTGAAGCGCCTTATCATGTTCGATGCGGGCGTTCTGCTTGTCGGAGTTCTTCATCGCGTTCTGATAGGCTGTATCGGCGGCGACTTTCGACGGGATCTCTTCCGTGATGACCTGCCGAATCTTATCCATATCCTTCCAATCGACATTTCCAAATTGCTCGTTGAACATCCGGAGGATATTGCTCAGTCGGTCGAGTTCAGGCTCGATGATTTTGCCTCCAGCAGAGGTTGGCACGGGCTCGATTTCCTTGTCTGCATCGGTGAGCGCGATAGCAATAGCAGAGCGGGCTTCAACGCGATAACTATCCATGTCGATGCTTTCGAGCACCCCTTTGGAGAGATCGGTCTCCTTCGGCGCAGGCAGTTTGGGGACCAGGAAATTCAGGAAGATGCTGAGTTTCTCCCACGCTGCGTTGGTATACGGCAGAATGGATGACAGAAATCCGTAGGTGCGAATGAATGCTTTCGCCTTGCTCTTGAAATCGACCTGCTGATCTTCGTCCAGGTCGTCCTGAAATGTCCCGACACATGTTTCAAGGATAGGCTCCAGTTTGTCTCGATCAACTCCGGAAAGATAGAGTTCGACCAGATTGTCTATACCATCCTCATCGTAAACCTGGTAGGTGTCGAGGTCGGCTTTTAAGTCGTGAAGCTTGTTCGGATCTGTCTCCTGGCTGAGAATTGTTGTACGATAGAATGGTTCGAAAGACTCCTGAATCATGTTTGCGTCATTGACGAAGTCGAGCACAAAAGTGTCGTACTTTTTCGGATGCGCTCTATTGAGCCGGGACAGCGTCTGTACCGCCTTGATTCCGGAAAGAGCCTTGTCCACGTACATCGTATGAAGCAGAGGCTCGTCGTAGCCAGTCTGAAACTTTTCCGCGCAGATAAGGAACCAATAAGGCTCTTCCTGGATGGTGTCGGCAATCTTGGAACTGGCGAATCCATTCAAGGTCGCTTCCGTGACTTTCACACCCGCGACTTCGTGCTCGCCCGAAAACGCGACAATGGCACGGAAAGGACTCTTGCGCTCGACCAGGTAGGCTTGAAAGGCTCTAAAGTATTCGATCGCTCGTAGGATGCTGCCGGTAACCACCATCGCCCGCGCCTGCCCGCCGATTTTCTGCTTGGTGTAAACCTGGTCATGAAAGTGATCGATCATGATCTCAGCCTTTTGGCGGATCGCGTGTTCGTGCCCCTCGACATAGAGTTTAAGCTTGCGCTGCGCCTTGTTGGCGTCAAACTCCGGGTCGTCTTCGATGGTCTTCACGAGGTTGTAGTAACTCTTGTAAGGAGTGAAGTTCGCGAGCACATCAAGGATGAAGCGCTCCTGGATAGCTTGCTTCATCGTGTAGCTGTGGAAAGGGCGATGCTTCACTACGTCCCCACCGGAAAACGGCACTCCAAAGACTTCGAGGGTCTTGTTCTTAGGCGTGGCGGTGAAGGCGAAATAGCTCGCATTTGCGAGCATCTTGCGCGCCTCCATGATGCGGTTGATTTCGTCTTCAACATCGTCGTCCTCCTCGGTCTTACCTGCCTCGGAGAGTGCGATATTCATCTTCGCCGCGGTACGGCCACTTTGACTGGAATGCGCTTCGTCGATGAGAATGGCGAATTTGCGGTCACGATGCTCATTGCCGATGTCGTCGAGCACGAAGGGGAACTTCTGAACGGTCGTGACGACGATCTTCTTCCCGCTCTTCAGAAAGTCTTTGAGTTGTCCGGCGCGCTCCGCATGCCCGACGACGCTTCCGACCTGGGCGAACTGCTTGATGGTATCCCGAATCTGCTTATCGAGCAGAACACGATCTGTGACGACAATGACGGTGTCGAAGATAGGCACAGAGTCCTGCTCTAATCCGACGAGTTGGTGAGCAAGCCAGGCGATGGAGTTCGATTTGCCGCTGCCTGCCGAGTGCTGAATCAGATACCGTTTGCCGGGGCCGTTGGAGCGGGCGTCTGCGAGGAGTTTTCTCACCACATCCAGTTGGTGATACCGGGGAAAGATGAGGGTCTCTTTCTTTTTGCCTGTCTTGTCGTCTTTGGTTTCTACACGCTGCGCGTAGTTCTCCAGGATGTCGGTGATGCCTTCCTTGCTCAGGATCTCCTTCCAGAGATAGTCTGTCTTTATTCCTTCCGGGTTGGGCGGATTACCGGCTCCGTCGTTCCAGCCCTTATTGAAGGGCAAAAACCACGAGTCCTTTCCGGCCAGTCGCGTGCAGAACATGACCTGTTGCTCGTCCACAGCAAAATGGACGAGACAGCGCGTGAACTGGAACAAGAGTTCTCGATGGTCCCGATCCCGTTTGTACTGCTGAACCGCATCGTCTACGGTCTGCTTCGTGAGGCGGTTCTTGAGTTCAAACGTCGCGATAGGAAGGCCGTTGATGAAGAGTGCCAGGTCGAGCGCAAGTTTGGTGTTGTCTTTGCTGTATTGGAGCTGCCGGGTTACGCTGAAAACATTGGCTTCCCAGAGTTCCTTCGCCTTCTCATTGCCCAGAGATGGCGTTCCGTAGAACAGTTCGACTTTGGCAGGCCCGTGAGAGATGCCCTTCCGGAGCACGTCCACAATTCCCCGTTTTGCGATTTCGCCTTGAAGCCGATTGAGGAACTGAAGTCTTCCAGGGCCATCAGTTCCGAGCGTAAGCTGATCGAACACTTTCGGCTGTGTCTGCTTTAGGAACGCCAGCAGATGCGGCAGATCGATGGCGTGGTCGCGATCGTAGTCGCTTGAACTCCCCAGCAGATAGCCTGAACCTCCGTAGCTGCCGGCCACCTCACTAACACTCAGCAAAGATTTCTGCTGTATCTGCTCGCTTGTGAGACCTGTAAGGGAACGTACAATCAGAAGTTCCAGACCTTTTTCGCTGGTATCCGTCATCATGAGGGTGTCACTGGCTCTGTCCAGCCTCCACGATTCAGTACGTCGAGAGCGATTGCAATCTGCCGTTGCGAAAACTGCTTCTTGTGATCATTCCAAGCGTAGACAGCCGCGACAATATCCTCCGCTGATCTTTTATTCTCATTTGCTACCAACCAGTGGACGGTAGCGAGCAGTTCCAGCCCGAAAGGCGATTCAAAGCCTTCAACGAGTCTCGAAACGCGTTCCAATCTGGCCTGAGTTTCAGGATGTTTTTCTAGAAACTCGCGAGAATCGTCCAGGGCTCCTGGCAACAGAGTCAACTGTTTCTCCGGTGCATCACCTCCATCCGCATAACCCGAAACGAGATGACCTTCGATGGTTTTGAGCACATGTCGTAAGTTTACGGCATAGGGGCCATAGAGCCCTTTCGTATATTCCAACTTAAGTTGCTCTCCGGAAGCCTGAAGAAAATACATGAGTTTATGTAGTTCGAGTAGAGTGACGCAGGGGTCCAGCAGACCGTTCAGATAACGATCCATCAAGGCAATCAGCAGCGCACGCCCCACCGTCATTTTTGGTGGGGTTGTAGAGCGGTTGACTGGTGTCTCGCCATCCGAGGCAATAGGCTCGTAAACGATGGCGTGCAGATCCTCGATTCCTTGTAGAGCGTCTACGATCCGCGAGCGCACTTGCCCCCAGTCCAAGCCACCAAGACCGGCGCCCAACGGCGGAATGGCGATAGAGCGGATATTCCGGGAGCGGATCTCCTCCACCAACGCGACTAGGCCCTTTTCGATGTCTTCCAGGCGACTCTTGCCGCGCCAGTCACGCTTGGTCGGAAAATTGATGATGAAACGCGGGTTCATGAGTTGACCGGTTTCGAAGACGAACATACGCCCTGGCTGCACCTCACCACGACGGCAGGCAGCAACATAGGCGTCAAAGTTCGCCGGAAATACGTTCTTGAACTGCAGCGCGACGCCACGGCCCATGATTCCGACGCAGTTCACAGTATTGACCAATGCCTCAGCATCGTCCGCCAGGAGATCCCCATGTTTGAATTCAATCATGTAGAGCCACTCCTCTCAGTAGTACCAATCCGGAAGAAAAGAAACCGCTGGGCGGTGCTCTGCTTCATGCGTGGCTGCACTAACGAGCCCGCTTACCCGCACAGAGTTTACCCCTATCCGCTCGACGAGTTCCCACGGCACCTGCCGCTCGACCAGAAACTCCGCCTGTTTGCCTTCCGTACGCCCTTGCCAATCCCTGGCATGAACCGCATCCCAGTTGATTTCATTCAACCGAGCCAAATCAGAATAGTCTTTGAAATAGTACGAGCCCGCATTCGAGAGCGTGAATGCCCAGCGCAACGGTTCGCATCCTGCCCACTCTACCACCTGATGCAGATCCAATTCAAGATGTACGATCGGCCCTTGCCCACCACGGTAGGCCAGATCGGGATGATTCGCACGCCAGATGAGATACAACATTACAGAACGTGGGCAGAAGTAAAAGGGTACACAGGAGCCGACATGCAGATCCGGATGGCTGTCCAATATAAGTTCTGTGAGCCGACGACTCTTGATGGTGTTCATACCGATCGTAGTCCCGGCAAGGTTGCGCCGCACTGCTTCCGAGTCTGACCAGAGGAAGCCGTCAGCAATAATGGACGGCAGCCTATCAACATGCACTATATGGTAGATTTTCGGCTGATCTGGGACGACCACGCTTACTCTTCCTCCTGTTCGATATCCGTTTCCTCATCGCTCACACCTAAGTCGGCTTCCCCAGCGTCCATCAAGTTCTCGGCCTCTTCGAACTCTGGAATGTCAATTCCGCGAACGTCGATTTGCCCGGTCACCACATCAGCGACGAGGCGAGTGTGATATTCACGGATCAGTTCAATCTCACTCTCAAGCCTAGAAATAGTGGCTGTAACTGGTTCGGTTCGTTTGGAAAGAGTACGGAGAATCGATTCGGCCTCACCAATAGGTGGAAGTGCAATTGTCAGACGATTGACGACACCAGCGTCTAAAATCGGAATAGTTGCAGTGGAAGCCGTAAATTTCAGCCAATACTCCGCTTGTCGAATTTGCTGGAGAACGAATTCCGGAATGATGTTCCCCCCCATTAGTTCAAATGCAGTGATTTGTTGGTTTGTAGAACCTTCTTCCAGTAGTAATCCCGATCGTCCCGCTGTTGCGCCAATTACGGTTATCAGAATTGCGGGGCCAGTGATCAACCGTGCTTTGCCCTGTTCAAATGCTATTTTCGCGAGGTAACGTACTGGAGCACCAATTTGTTCCTTTGTGGCTAAGCTAGAAGGTCCATACCATGGCACTGAACCATCCAAATAGAACTGTTGTTCGACTGTGGGTGGCGTTGCGCCATTCTTGATGCGCCTACAAAGATACTTCAGCGGTATCAATTCCCAGTGTGCTGGAATGTCACAAAGCCAGTCATTGCCAGAAGGTTTGAGAGGAACATCGTCCGCAAAACCCCCTGTGACACCATGATTGATAATAGCTTTTTTCTGCTCCTTCAGTAGTTCTATAAGTCGTCGTTTTGCCTTGATTAGACGGTTCACCCGGTAATCGATGTGGCAAATATAACGGTCGATTGCTTCTTGATCTTCAATTGGGGGTACAGGCAAGTAAGCCCGGCTGAGTCTTATATAATCAATATTTTGCCCCTCGCGAATACCGGTTACGAAAAGGGTCATACTTTGGACGAAGGGTGTAGACTTGAAAAAGCGTTCGTAGTAACCACGCCGAACCATAGGGGCCGGCTTAAGAACGGTATAGGCTGGACTGATAATGCCTCGAACATGAGCATACTCAATACCGCCTTGAAATGACCTTAATGATATAACATAATCTCCTGGTTCTACCAGCTTTAGAAGATGCAAGTCTTTCTGTGCTTCAACCGTTCTGGTTCCATAATCTGATTTTGGAATAACTCCGTGACTTTGGGATGCAGTGAGCAAGGGCTCATCTGGAAACCCTTTCTGAACACGCTCATCGACGAGATACTTCATACGTTGTATAGACCAATGTGCAGGACACCGTTGGATCCAGGGCATGTCAACGTCTCGATATTCTGGATATGGCTTTATAATGGCAACCATTCTTGACTCCCACTGCCCATCTGGCGCTCAAATGACTGACGCACGAGCCCCATGACATAAGGCAACTCATCAAGTGATTTGAGGTCTACATCCACATCCCCATTACCCCAGCGACCGATGTTGGTTATATCTCGGCAGATGCCCTTGGGATCGTTAACCTCGGCAAATTTCATGTTGAGGCTTAGGCGCAACCGTTTAGCTTTCGGTATCACGTCAACAAAATTGGTCTCGGCCTTATACGCCACATATAACTTCATGAACTCTTCGTTCACACATGGATCAAGGGCGAGCACCTCCTGGCGGAACGCTTCGAAAAGCTCGCGTAGGCCGTGGGCCAGCAGGAATGGATGATCGTTGAGGGTGTAGGTACCTGAGGAAGGTAATTTTGCTGACTGATAGTCGGCCAAGATGCCAGGATCAAGTCTAGGCATGGGCCATACGGTGAGCATCTGATCTGCCAGTCGTCCGGCACGTTCCTGGATCGCGGCTTCATTCCATACATCGATTTGTCCGAGGCCGGTGTTGAGCCGGAGCGGGCTTTGCTTGAAACCACCGGTCATATCCCGCTTCTCGGCGAACGGACGGTCGCTATACTCCGCGTTATAACCGGTGAGTGTGAGATTACCTAACGTGTGAAGCCACTGCTGTTGCACACGCTGCCAGTCCGCACCGATTGCCTGTTTCCAAGCCGCAGGCAGATTGGGGTTTTGCGGCAGGATATGCTCTATGGTGTATTCGTCCACAGGGACACGTTCTTTCCTGTCGTGGTTTTCGAGGCGGCGGAGCCAGAACGTACGGCGCGGGAAGTGGTAGAGATCACGAGTATGCAAGTCGCGCCGGAACTCTTCGTCACTCGGAAAGCGGCGGTAAGATTGCAGTATGAGGAGGTGCGCCTGTATGCTTTCGAGGTAGCGTTCCTTCTTTAGCCCTTTGCCAAAAGCAGTAAAGGTCTTGCTCATGGAGTTACTGGGAATAGCGCAGATTGCGCGGCGGAACACATACGACTCGATCAGCCGTACTGCTGCCGCGAAGTCAGCAGCAGTCAGAGTATCCGTGGCATAGTCGTGATATAACTCCAGCAGAAACGGGTAGGCGACGTCTACCTTCAGTTCGCGGAGGTCATGAAAAACGGTACTCAGCGTGGAGTTTTTCTCCTTACCGAGTGCCAGTGCACAGAAGTAGCGGGCGAAGGCGCGGATTTCCTTTACCAGGGACTCAATGCCTGCTGCCTTCACGAGCGGTTTATTAGAGTATTCCTTAAACGCCTCGTAGACTTCGCGCTCACGAGGGATTTCCCCTGTGAGTACGGTGAGGTAATGGCGCATAAAGTTGTCGAATTGGGTGCCATATGCCTCCTGCCCGAAGTCCTGCTCCATCGGCCGCCAGTAATCCTCGTATAGCTGCGTCTGAAGGTTGGGGGCGAGGCCCATGAGGATAAAGTTGCGAATCAGGTCGGCCTGACTCAGTTCTTTCCCGGTCGAGTTCATGCTCTCGAAGATGAGTTGCGGGTTGTCTTGTTCACGGGTGAGCGCGACATCCACGACCATCAGTTTAGCGAGGCCACGGCAGACCGAAACTAGATCGCCCTTCCGTTCCTTGAGCAGTGTCGTAAACAATTCGAAGTTCTGCGTGACTCGCAGAGAAGGCTCCCTTGGCTTCTCACTGTTCTTGATAAGGGCTTTAAGTGTGGTGTTGTCTGTCTGCGAGAGCAACAACTTGTAGAAGCGGTCGCCACTTTCGAGCGCGTTGCTCAGGTAGTAGTGACGCAGTTTTGCGGCAGAGAAGCCATCTATAGGCTCACCGTCACCTATTGCGCGAGCCAGCGCCTCAAGCAGAATCACCACTGTGGTCAGGCGTTGCTGTCCGTCAATCACGAGTAGGGGCGACTGATGCGTGGCCTGCGACTGCCCTTCCTCAATATAAACAATAGAGCCGATGAAGTGGACGGCGATTGCGTCGCTCGAACCAGCGCGCAAGATATCATCCCACAACTGGCGGCACTGCTTCTCCGTCCACGAGTAGGTGCGCTGGTAGATCGGAATAATGAATTGCGGTGATTTGTATAGGAGACTCAGCAGTTTGGCTTCGATTGCTTTCACTTGGCGCTCACCTCCAGCAACTCCTCTAATAGTCCTTCGGTCTCTTTTTCGAGCGCCTCTATGTCGCGTCGAATCTCATCGAGGGTTCGCATGGGCTTTGGCTTGTAGAAATAGCGTGTGAAACTGATTTCGTATCCAATTTGTGTCTTGTCGCTGAGAATCCAGGCGTCAGGGACGTGAGTCAGAACCTCGCGGCGGATGAATGCTTCAATGCCGCCCGGTTCAAGAAGCGGCACACTTTCCGTGTCGCGAAGGTCGGGATCGGGTTCGTATTCGACGACGTACTGCTTTCCTGCGATTGTGGCCGTGAATAGCCCATTCATCGGGTCGGGCTGGACTTTGGAGAGAGGGTGGATCTTACGGATAACAGGCGAAGCATTTTCGTCGCGTGGGTGGTTCTCTTTGAGGTCTTTGATCTCTTTTGCGGAATAGGCGCGGTCGCAGGCGATGCCTGCGAGGCGAAGGGGACGCTCGACAGTCACTTTCCAGTAACCAAACGCCTCATTGGGGAATATCTTGGACTGCTCCGTCTGCTCAAAACCATTGAACGTTTCAATGATCTGCTGTATGTGTTCGTCGGCAAACTCACAGTTCTTGCTCCCGAGGTTCTTGCGGAGCGGCTTGAACCAGGACATCGCGTCGATGAGTTGCACCTTGCCTTGACGATGTTCCGGTTTACGATTTGTGAGCACCCAGATATAGGTGGCGATACCCGTGTTATAGAACATGCTCAGTGGGAGGGCGATGATCGCTTCAAGCCAGTCGTTCTCTAAGATCCATCGTCGGATGTTGCTTTCCCCCTGACCGGCGTCGCCGGTGAAAAGGGAACTTCCATTGTGAACCTCAGCAATACGACTTCCGCCTTGGGCGTTATCTTTCATTTTGGCAAGCTTGTTCACCAGGAACATAAGTTGGCCATCGCTGCTGCGTGTGATGAGCGATAGCTCTTCGTCACGATGCGTGATGGTGAAGCGGGGATCTTTCATCTCCCCCTTGCCTCCCATCTTCTCAAGGTCGTTCTTCCAGCTTTTGCCATAGGGAGGATTTGAGAGCATGAAGTCGAACTCACGGGCAGGAAAGCCGTCTGCCGAGAGGGTGGAACCGTAGACGAAGTTTTCAGCCTCTTCGCCTTCTCCTTTGAGAACCAGATCGGCTTTGGTGATGGCGTACGTTTCGGGCTGGACTTCTTGGCCGTACAGGTGAACGGATACCTGCTTTCCATGTTCTTGCGCCAACGCCTTCAATCGCTCTTCCGCTACTGTCAGCATTCCACCCGTGCCGCAAGCCGCGTCATATACGGTATAGGTGCCATCTTTGATTTCATCGGCGATCGGTCTAAAGATGAGTTCCGCCATCAGTTTGACAACGTCACGCGGGGTGAAGTGCTCTCCGGCCTCTTCGTTGTTCTCTTCGTTAAACCTCCGAATGAGTTCCTCGAAAATGGTACCCATAGCATGGTTATCGAGCGCAGGGAGTCTCACGTTTCCGTCGTTGTCGAGTGCCGGTAGGGGCGAGAGGTTAATATTGTGGTCGAGGAATTTCTCTATCAGTCCACCAAGAATGTCGGCATCCACAAGAGTCTGAACCTGGTTCCGGAACTTAAACTTGTCGAGGATCTCCTGGACATTGGGTGAGAATCCGTCGAGATAGGCTTCAAAGTCTGCCTTGAGTTGCTGTATCTTCGCTCTCGATTTGAGATCTCGGAGTGTATAGGGTGACGCATTGAAGAAAGCCTGCCCGGCTGCCTGCCGAAGCGCTGCATCCTGGTTCGCGATCCCTGCTGCGTCAAGGTTCTTCTTCATGCTTAAGACAGCGTGTTTCGTAGGCTCCAAAACGGCGTCCAGACGACGAATGACGACCATTGGAAGAATCACATCACGATACTTGCCTCGAACGTATACGTCCCGAAGTACATCATCAGCGATGCCCCAAATAAAGTTCGTAATCCAACTCAATTGCTGCGGTGTCATTTTACTTTGAGTTCCTTGGTTCTATCAGCTTGTTAATGGAGATCGCAACGAGCGGATGTCGCCGAATACCGATGTATTGGCACGGCTTATGCGAACGATCTATTCTTACCGTGTCTCACCTCAATGTGATAAGGCCAAGGGGTGACAGTCAGGTGCAGTCGCATGTCGCGCCTGGAGGAGTAGTGTGTGGTACAGAAAAGGACAGCGACCACAGCAAAAGTATACCACGGCGCTCCAAGAGATCGTTGCACTCATTTTCATACGGCTATTCTCAACCGAAGCGCTTGGCTGTATGGTCCGATGATAAGGCATAGGGGAAAGGCCGGAAGCGCCCGATAGCTCAATGGTCGTCTTCAACATCGGCTTTCTCAGTACGTTGTCCGAAGACCACGCAGGTTGCACATCTGTTATTATACTTTTATGCCATAATGTATAATAACGAAGAGGCTAACGGAACGGGAGTATAATAACGTGCAACGAGAGGATTTCATTGATCAGGCTCCTGGGGAGCTTATCCTGGCACCGATGGGCCATCTTGCGTTCGTGCCCGCGCCGTTGCCTCCGATCATACCGCTCTCATGGTCGCTTGTCAGTCGGATTACGGAAGCAGATCGCGCCCTGAGCGAACTGGTCGGTATCGCCCGTAATCTCCCCAATCCACATCTGCTGATACAGCCCTTTCTACGACGCGAGGCACTCCTTTCGAGTCAGATCGAGGGAACGCAGACATCTCTTTCGGAACTATTTTTCTTCGAAGCCTCCGATTCGGGCACACCTCCCACCCCCGATGTAGAAGAGGTTGTCAACTATGTGATGGCTCTGGAGTACGGTCTGAAAAGTCTGGAGCATCGCGATGTCACGCTATCCCTGTTGCGCGACATCCATTACCGCCTCCTCCAGGGAGTGCGCGGGGCGACCACATCGCCGGGCCAGTTTCGTAAAGAACAAAACTGGATCGCCGCTCCTGGCAGGCCTCTTCACGAGGCACGCTACGTGCCCCCGCCCCCCCTACAGATGAGAGATGCGCTGGATTCATTCGAGGCATTTTTGCACTCAGAATCGGATCTTCCTGCCTTGGTCCGCATGGCCTTAATTCACTATCAGTTTGAAGCGATCCATCCCTTCGACGATGGCAATGGCAGGATTGGACGTCTCCTGATACCACTTTTGCTTTGCAAAGAGGGACTGCTGCCACGTCCACTCCTCTATCTCAGCGCCTACTTCGAGAAGCATCGCCAACAGTATATGGACGGGCTGTTGGCCATCAGTCAGCGAGGAGCCTGGGAAGCCTGGATACGCTTTTTCCTACTGGGTGTGATAGAACAGTCACAGGACGCCGTGCGCCGTTCGGACCATCTTCTTCAGTTGTGGCGCACCTATCGCCAGAGGCTACAAGAAGCCAGTTCGTCGGGGCTTGCGCTACGACTGGTGGATGAACTGTTCGAGGCGCCGGTAACCTCCATGCAGGGGGTGGTTCAAAGGTTAAACATAACGCCCCGCTCAGCACAGATGACGATAGATCGTCTGATCAAAGCCGAGATCTTGATGGAAACGACCGGTCGTCAGCGCAACCGTATCTATGTCGCCTCTGAAATACTTCATGCCGTAGAGCAGGACGAGGCGTGATGAGCCGCACTAGATTCATCCGGAACGCTTTGGCACTCCAAAGAGCAAGGAGAGGCTCAAGACGAGCCTCTCCAAAAAGATCCTTTTCCGGGCTGTTCCAGCAATCAGGTGTGGGTAAAGGATAGGAAGGTCTGCGGGACGCACGCCTTAGCGTTTTTTCGGGGACGCCTGCACTTCCACGGATTTCGCGCTTTCACCCGCTGCATTCACCGCCGTCACCTGATAGTAGTAGACGGTTCCATTCTTCAGGCCGGTGTTCGTGTAGGTGGTGCCGGTGATACCCTTGATGACCGGAGTCGCTCCTTCACCGCCTGACCGGGTCGCGCGATAGAGGTTGTAACTGACGGCTCCCGCGCTCGCCGCCCAGCTTAATGTTACCTGAGCGTTGCCGGCTGTCGCGGTAAGGCCCGTCGGAGCCGGGGGAACCGTAGGCTGCGTGCCGTTGCCGACCGGCAGGACAAAGAGCGTGATGCTCTGCGCGGGGACGCTGGTCGTGAGGCTGCCGGACACAGGCAGATCGCTCAGGCGGCTGATCGTATTGGCCGAGGTGAGCTGCCATGCCTTCGCCGTGCCGCTGCTGCTGAAGCCTGAAAGAGCCAGGGTGACGGGCGTCGCGCCGCTCAAAACCTTGCTGATCACCATGACGGTGAGCGCCCCATCGGCCGTGCGGGTGGAGGCGAACGCCGCCAGATTGTCCGGGTTGGGAACCGTCGCGGAGACCGATACGTCTCCAAAGCCCGATTGAGCATTATCGTAGTTGCGATAGAGCTTCATGGCCTTGTAGGTCGGCGTAGACGGGTCGGGGTAGGTCCAGCGCGCCGCCATGTCCAGCCCCTCGCGTCCGAAAATACCCAGAATGTCCGCCTGCGTGGTTGCGCCGTTGATGTGCGCTTCCGCCCCCCAGTTGTACTCCGTAATGGCGGTTTTCAGACCGGGATAGTAGGTGTTGACCCAGCCCTTCATGCGCGGGATCAGTTGTACCTGACTGTTGATCCAGGTCTGATCGACATAGTTGGGATCCCAGAGG
>Ga0207705_10002621_pt1 | contig 13792 bp, 18 predicted proteins | sample KBSC13metaG_FD_184314 | JGI IMG/M metagenome (GOLD analysis project Ga0207705, IMG submission 184314) | Corn rhizosphere microbial communities from Kellogg Biological Station, Michigan, USA - KBS C1-3 metaG (SPAdes) (version 2) | ecosystem: Host-associated > Plants > Roots > Rhizosphere > Soil ...
GAAATTTTATTTGAACCACTGCAACATGTGCAACAGCCATTAATACAGAAAATTGTGGATTATTTTTTAGGAGAAGGACCTAATCCATGCACACCAGAAGATGGCGCAAAAGTGATGTGGATGATGAATGAATTTACCCGGAAATAAAAAGAAATTCTTTTTTGAAAGGAGCGTATCAAAAACAATTTGGTAATCACCTATTCCCTTATGTCATGATTCCACGAACAAGTAGGGTTTGATTTCAGAAGAAAATTTTTTGTATCAAAATGAAACATCCGACATTCCCTTACACCGCTTCTTTATTATATCTCTCCCTGTATTCCGATGGTGACATTCCAGAGATCTTTTTAAACACTTCACGAAAAGCTTTTGGATCAGAATAACCTACTTCATACATCACTTCATTGATCGTTTTACGGGTAGTTTCAAATGCTTTTTTTGCAGACTCAATTTTTACGCGTTGAACATATTCAACTGGCGTATTTCCAGTGGCTTTTATAAATCTTCTGTCAAAGTTTCGCCGGCCCACAGCAAGCCGTGAAGATAAATCTTCAACGCAGATCTTTTCCTGGAACCGGGTTTCAATATACGTTTGCGCTTCTTTTACCATTTCATCACTGTGTATTTTCTGGCCGGTAAAAATGGCAAATGCCGATTGGCTTTGCCTGTCCATTTCAATTTGAAAAACTTTTGAACAAAAAATCGCAGTTTGGCGGTCGTAATATTTTTCTATAAGATAGATCATCAGGTTCAGAAAAGAATAAGCGCCGCCGTTGGTATAAATCCCATTTTCATCAGTGATGAGCTGGTCGGTTTGCAGGTTCACTTTCGGAAACATCGTTCTGAAAGTATCTGCGGCTGCCCAATGAGTAGAGCACGTTTTTCCATCAAGCAAACCAGATGACGCAAGCAAAAAAACTCCTGTGCAGATGCTCGCTATTTCAGCGCCCATTTTGTATTGTTTTTCTAGCCATTCAATCAATGCCTGGTTTGGCTTCATAGCGTTTTGATAATTGTGATTCAATGAAGGAATGATGATAAGATCTGTTTTTGCTACCATAGAAATATCAGTGTGTGGTTTCACACAAAACAAACCATCATAAAAGTTCACTTCTTTTGAAATGCCTGCTAATTCAATCCTGAACAAAGGCTTTTTGTTTTTTTCTTTCCAAATCTCATTTGCCTTTGTAAAGATTTTATAAGGCCCCACAATGCTACTAAGGTTATTTCCAGTTCCTTCCGGAACTAATATCGTAAGATGTTTCATTAAATTTTTGTCCAAAGATAGAAATTAAATGTGTCCAAACTACCCCGCTATAAAGTCTCTTTTGCACCCCATTGAATCAACATTTGGACAATATTTTTGCCAAATAAAAAAGAAAGAAAATGGCACAGATGGTTGTAATTTATAAAACACCGGAAGACAAAGAAGCTTTTGATAAACACTATTTTGACATACATGTTCCTCTTGCAAAAAAACTTCCCGGATTAATAAAATATGAAGTGAGCAAAGGGCCGGTTATTGCGATAACAGGGGAACAGCTTTATCTCATCGGCACCTTATATTTTGAAAGCCTGAAAGCAATTAAAACTGCATTTGCTTCAGAGGCAGGAAAAGCATGTGCTGCAGATAGAAAGCTTTTAGCTCCTGATACCAAAATTCAAATGTATTTGTTTGATACAAAAAACGTATAACAATTGATTTATTTCCATAAAAAAACAAAAATGTCCGCAACAAATTTTACAGCTACTTTTCTGGCAGATCAATCTGCAAAAGAAGTTTTTAATGCCATCAATAATGTTCCCGCCTGGTGGTCAGAAGATTTTAAAGGCGATTCAAAAAAATTAGATGATGAATTTGAAGTGCGTTTTAGCGACGTGCATTACTCAAAACATAAATTGATTGAGATGATTCCCAATCAAAAGATTGTTTGGCTTGTGACAGAAAGCCAATTGAATTTTCTTGCAAATAAAAAGGAATGGAATGGCACCAAAAACATTTTTGAAATCTCTTCCATTAATGGCAAAACGCAACTCCGTTTTACTCATTCTGGCCTCGTCCCTGAAATTGAATGTTACAAGGATTGTTCAAACGGATGGAATTATTATTTGCAAAGTTTGTTTGAATTCATAACGACAGGAAAAGGGAATCCGAACAAAAAATAAAAAAAGAAATTAATCCATAAAAAATAAAAAGATGAACAATCAACATTTCACAACCACTATTTTAGTTGATCAAAATCCGGAAGAAGTTTTTAAAGCCATCAATAATGTACGTGGCTGGTGGTCGCAGGAGATTGATGGAAATACCGCCAGCCTCAATGACGAATTTACCTATCGTTACCAGGATGTGCATCAGTGCAAAATGAGATTAGTAGAAGTAGACTACGGCAAAAAAGTGGTGTGGCTGGTGGTTGACAACTATTTTAGTTTTACAAACGACAAAAGCGAATGGACAGGCGACAAAATTATTTTTGACATTTCTGAACAGGATAATAAAACGATGCTTCGCTTTACGCATGAGGGTTTGGTTCCGGAATATGAATGTTATACAGCGTGCGTAAACGGATGGAGCCAGTATATTCAAAAAAGCCTCAAAAATCTGATTACTATAGGAAATGGCGAGCCAAACTCCCGGGAAAAAGCATATACGATTCATGAAGTGGCCGCACGATTCAATGAATTGGCACAAGCGGAAAAATGGTTTGAAATTCAGGATGAACTTTTCGCAGAAAATGTAAAAAGCATTGACCCTGCTGACTCGCCGTACATGGGCTATGCAGAAGGGAAGGCAGCCGTTCGCAAAAAAGGAAAAGATTTCGTTAAGAAGATTACAGATTTTCATGGAGCGCATACAACGACGCCGGTTATCGGTGGCAATCATTTTGCCGTGGGAAGAGAAATGGATATCACCGTGCAAGGTTTTGGAAGAATCCGGTTAAATGAGATAATGATGTATGAAGTGGAAGCCGGTAAAATTATTTCAGAGCAGTTTTTTTATTAAGAAGCTTTCAATAAAAATTATTTGTGACATTGAAGCTTTTAAATTGACAAAATAAATAAAAACAAAAATCAGGTTATTTCTTGGTTCACAGCGAACCAACGATTTTGTCATCTATATTTTTGTGCAGAAAGGTTGTTCCCACCTTTCTGCACAAAAATTCCAATGAGTATCTTCGCGGCCAAAATGTATCAATTACTTCGCAAAATATTATTTTGGTTTGATGCGGAAAAGGTTCATTATTTTTCAATGAACATGCTGCGTTTTTTCTGCAGATTTTCTTTTATAAAAAATATTTTAAAAAATAAATTTACTCCTTCAACTGATTTTTCAAAAGAAGTTTTTGGCATTACATTTTCAAATCCGGTGGGCCTTGCAGCAGGCTTTGATAAAAATGCAAAGTATCTGAATGAGCTGGAAACATTGGGTTTTGGTTTTGTAGAAATAGGAACTGTTACCCCATTACCGCAGGAAGGAAATCCGAAACCAAGATTGTTTCGTTTGCCAAAAGACAAAGCGCTGATAAACAGGATGGGCTTTAATAATGACGGCGCAAAAGCAGCAGCAGAGCGAATTAGAAGTCATCGCAAGAAAAATAAAAGCTTACTAATCATCGGGGGAAATATTGGTAAAAATAAAGTCACCCCAAATGAAGATGCCTGGAAAGATTACGACACTTGCTTCAATCAACTGCATGATGCTGTCGATTATTTTGTTGTAAATGTAAGCTCACCGAATACACCTGGATTAAGAGATTTACAACAAAAAGCTTCATTAAAAAAAATACTGACCAACCTTCAGCAAATCAATAAAACGAAAAAAAATCCAAAGCCTTTGCTCTTAAAAATTTCTCCGGATTTGAATCGAAATGATTTGGACGATATAATTGATTTGGCAATGGAAATTCAGTTAGATGGGTTGGTTGCAGCAAACACAACCATCAGCAGAAAAAATTTAATAACAGGAAGCAAAATGCTTGAAAGCATCGGCGCCGGTGGATTGAGTGGCAAGCCCTTGAATGGAAAATCGAATAGAATGACAGATTACATTTTTGCAAAAACAAACGGGACCATTCCGATTATCAGCAGTGGTGGTATTTTTTCGGCAAAAGATGCGGAAGAAAAACTTCAACTGGGTGCAAGCCTTGTGCAGGTTTGGACCGGTTTCATTTATGAAGGGCCGGGAATTGTCAGAAAGATTTTACAGGGAAAAATAAATCAGAAATGAGAAATTGAAAATGATTTACTAAGTATCCTTCAACTCCGGCTCATCCAATTGCACCACCCTTTTATTTTGCCTTTTTATCATGATCATATTCAGCACTTCGACAATAAAAGAAAAGGCCATTCCAAAGTAAATATAATTCTTCAGATGAAGCTCTTCGGCTTTATCTGCAGCCCAACCTTCTATCACCAGGCTTAAGCCAATCATCACCAAAAAGGAAAGCGCCAGCATTTTAAACGTAGGATGTTTGTGAATAAAAGCGGCAATATAAGGGCTGAAAGAAAACATGATAATCATTGCAATGATAACCGCAGCGATCATTATTTCCACGTGCTTTGCCGTGCCTCCGGCGGTAATCACACTGTCAAAAGAAAACACCATATCGATCAAAACAATTTGAGAAATTGCCTGTGAAAAACCGAGTGACTTCGCTTTTGGTTTCAATATATTTGGATCTTCTCCTTCTAATTTTTGATGAATCTCATGAACCGATTTGTAAATCAAAAATATGCCTCCCGCCAACATTACAATGCTTGCAAGGTCAAAGCCTTTGTCAAAAATGGTAAATACAGCTTTCCCTTTTTGTGCTAATAACCATCCGAGTCCGAGCAATAAAACGCTTCTAACAATAGAACCAAGAATCACCCATGCCAGCCTTGCTTTTTTATGCTTTTCTTTTGGGAGCCGGTTAATAATAATGCTGACAAAAATCACATTATCAACACCGAGAATAATTTCAAGAAGTACAAGAATAAAAAAACTGATAATGCTATCAGTTGTAAATAAATCGCTCATTTAAATAATTAAATTTGAAGAAAAAGTTTCAATATCCTTTGTCCGATCGCACTTCTACAATCCGATCTACAATGTATTTCGTATCTCCACGCCAAGGAAGCTTCGCCATTTTTTCTTTGTAATGAACACTGATTTCTTTTCCTTCCAGCTTCAACAAACTATCGGCTACAGACTGGTTGGTAACAGAAAAATCCCACATATAGTTCATCATCATGCTATTGTTTGCGGCATTAGTAACGCCGCCCAGATTCATTTCACCTTCATAAGTTTTAAACATAAAACCCTGTTTCGAAAACTTAATTAACCTGCCCGCCCGGTTTCCTTCACTATAGGTGTAACTATATCTTGCTACAAAAAAAATAATCAGAAACACAATAATGATTCCGATTATGGGCAAAACATACTTTTTCATAATGAAATTTTGCACAAACATAAACATTCCCGTAAAAAGATTGATTTACCACCAGTAAAAAAGCTGCCTTAAAGATGTCGTAAATTGCATCGTTTTAATTTTAAATTATTGCGTTAAAGTAAAATTTATGAACATAGGAATTGTTTGTTACCCAACGTTCGGTGGAAGCGGAGTTTTAGCTACAGAATTGGGAAAAGCGCTGGCAGAAAAAGGGCATAATATTCATTTTATTACCTATCAGCAACCCGTAAGGCTTGGCGGTTTTCATACAAATATTTTTTATCACGAAGTGAGCGTGCCTACGTATCCATTGTTTGATTATCCGCCTTATGAAACTGCCCTTGCCAGTACTATGGTAGATGTAATCATCAATCAAAAAATAGATCTGCTCCATGTACATTATGCCATTCCTCATGCTTCTGCCGCTTATATGGCCCGACAAATTCTTCTTAAAGAAGGCATCAATATTCCGGTTATAACCACCTTGCATGGAACTGATATCACGCTCGTTGGAAGAGATAAAACGTATTCGCCGGTGGTTACCTTTTCCATGAATGAAAGTGCCGCCATTACTGCTGTTTCAAATAATTTGCGTGACGAAACCTATAAGAATTTTAAGATGGAAAAAGACATTGAAGTGATCTATAACTTTGTTGATGCAAAACGGTTTAATAAAAAACCCGTTACACCTTTCAAACAATTAATTGCACCAAATAATGAAAAGATTTTATTGCATGCTTCAAATTTTAGAAAAATAAAAAGAGTGCAGGATGTAGTATATATTTTTGAAAAAGTAAATAAAAAAATCCCCTCTAAGTTATTGTTTGTGGGTGATGGCCCGGAGCGTTCCTTCATCGAAGATCTTTGCAGAAAAACGTGTGTTCGCACAGATATACGGTTCCTGGGAAGGCAGGAAGAAATGGAAGAAATACTGGCGATTTCAGATCTTTTTCTATTGCCAAGTGAATACGAAAGTTTTGGCCTGGTTGCCCTGGAAGCCATGGCAGCATCGGTTCCGGTGATTTCTACCAATGTTGGAGGCTTGCCTGAGATAAATATTAACGGCGTTACCGGGTTCTTAAGCAAAGTTGGCGATGTAGAAGACATGAGTAATAATATCATTAAAATTTTATCGGATGAAAAGGCTTTTGAAAAGATGAAAGAAAATGCCCTGGCCCAGGCGATGAAATTCGACATTACTAATATTGTTCCTCAATATGAAGATTTGTATAGAAAGGTTTTGCAGTTTAAGACCGAGAACGTTTAGTTGTTTTGGTTTTAGAAAGTTTAGAGGATTTCGAGAGTTTGGAGGGTTTAGAATTACTATAGTTATCAAATAATATCGAGTAAATTTAAAAAAATCGTGTTTAAGCTTTTATCAGGTACATCTGATGCGAATTTCAGCTTTGAACATTTAAGGACATTATTATTAACTTTAGGATTTAATGAAAGAACAACCAGCGGAAGCCATAGGATTTTCACCAAAAATGACGTTGCTGAAATCATTAATATTCAACCAAAAGGAGCAAAAGCAAAACCGTATCAAGTTAAACAGATTAGAGAAATAATTTTAAAATATAAATTAGCCGATAATGAAAAATAGCAAATATGAATTAATTGTTTATTGGAGCGATGAAGATGATTCTTTCATCTCGGAAGTTCCTGAACTATCAGGCTGTATGGCTGACGGAAATAGTTATTCTGATGTTGTAAAAAATGTTGAAATAGTGATCCAGGAATGGATAGAAACAGCTAAAGAATTAGGACGTGAAATTCCTCAACCAAAAGGAAAATTGATGTATGCTTGAAGAACAGTACTGAAATCAAAATGACTAATCGCCAGATATTTCTAAATCACATCGGGCAAACATCTCCTGATCCGCTTGCATTGGAAATCGTAAAAGCCAGGGGCAGCAAGCTTTTCGATATTAACGGAAAAGAATACATTGATCTCATTGGCGGCATCAGCGTTTGCAATGTAGGCCATGGAAATCAAAAGGTAATTGATGCCATAAAAAAGCAGGCAGAAAACTTTATGCATGTGATGGTAAATGGCGAACTGGTTTTATCGCCACAAACTGCGTATGCAAAATTTCTCACTGAAAATTTAGCGTCTTCTCTAAATTCTGTTTTTTTTACAGCTTCAGGAACAGAAGCAACAGAAGGCGCCATGAAACTGGCAAAACGTTTTACAGGAAGAACGCAAATTGCTGCTTTTAAAAATTCATATCATGGAAGTACACAGGGTTCGCTGAGCATCATTGGCGATGAATATTGGCGGAATGCATTTCGTCCTTTATTGTCGGATATCCTGCACCTGGATTACAATTCTTTTGACGCACTTCAATTCATTACAACAGATACCGCATGTGTGATTGCCGAAACGATACAGGCTGAAGCAGGCGTAATTGTTGCTGAAAAAAAATGGCTGCAGGCGCTTAGAAAAAAATGCACAGATACCGGAACTTTATTGGTGCTTGATGAAATTCAATGCGGCTTTGGAAGGAATGGAACGCTTTGGGCCTTTGAGCAATTTGATGTTGTTCCTGATGTATTATTATTGGGTAAGGCATTGGGCGGTGGATTGCCTTTAGGTGCTTTTATTGCCGATAAAAAAATTATGGACTCATTCACGAATAATCCTGTTTTGGGTCATATTAATACCTTTGGCGGCAATCCGGTTTGTTGTGCTGCAGGAAATGCTGCTATGCAGTTTTTATTAGAAGAAAATCTTATTGAAAAAGTTTTTGAAAAAGAAAAATTATTTATTGATAATCTTCATCATCCAAAAATAAAAAATATCAGAAGCCGTGGATTGATGATTGCACTTGAATTTAAGAGCTTTGAACATAATAAAAAAGTGATTGATGCAATGTTGCAGGAAGGCGTTTTTTCTGATTGGTTTTTATTTGCATCGCAATGTTTGCGCATCGTACCACCGTTAATTATTTCTGAAGATGAAATTTTGAAAGCGTGTGATTCAATAAAAAAAGTGGTTTCAGATTTGTAAAAAGATTTAAAAATTTCAAAATCATTTATGAGAGTGACCGAATCATTTCTAAATGCATTTCATGGGTTGAGAGATTGCATTCTTCATGAAAAAAATTTCAGGATACAATATGTCGTTGCAATTTTGATGATAATAGCAGGATTTTTTTTTAATTTAGATCAAACGGAATGGATCCTTATTTTGATTTGCTTTGCAATCGTTTTAAGTTTTGAAATTATTAACTCTGCTATCGAGAAACTTTGTGATTTGGTTTGCCCTGATTTTAATCTCACTATAAAAAAAGTAAAAGACATGGCAGCTTCCGCCGTCTTATTATCTGCAATTATTTCTTTTATTATTGGATGTATCATCTTTTTACCAAAAATAAAAATGCTGTTTTTTAAATAAAAAAACAAATACTGTTTATTTGTTTGTTTGTCGCAACTGCTAATGTTATTCAAAAAACCTTCGTTTATTATCAGCATGTTCTCAAATTATTTATTCACAATATCGATTAACTGACCAATCGTATAATCAATTTCTTCTTCTGTAGTAAATCTTCCGAGGCCGAATCTTAAAGACGAACGCGCCATCTCGTCTGTCAATCCCATTGCTTTTAAAACATAGGATGGTTCATTGGTTCCTGAAGTACAGGCAGAGCCAGAACTCAATGCAATATTTTTGTTTAGTTGAGAAATCAGATCAACACCATTTACATTTTCAAAACTCATGTTACTTACATTTGGCAACCTGTGTTCTGTATTTCCATTTATAAAAGCCCGCCCTGTTTTTAATAATTCTGCTTCCAGTTTATTCCGGAGTTTACACATTCTTTCTCCATCTTTTTTCATTTCAATTCGGGCTAATTCACAAGCTTTTCCAAAGCCAACAATTCCCGGAACATTCAATGTACCGCTTCGCATGCCTCTTTCATGGCCGCCGCCATCCGTTTGTGCTGCAATTCTTACCCGTGGATTTTTGCGTCGCACATATAGTGCTCCAGTACCTTTCGGACCGTACATTTTGTGCGCGGAAAAAGACATTAAATCAATGCCATCTTTTATTACATCTACCGGTATTTTGTCCACAGCCTGTGTAGCATCTGAAAAAAATAAAACGCCCTTTTTTTTTGCAATAGCGGCAATTTCTTTTACTGGTTGTATAACTCCGGTTTCATTATTCGCATACATTACAGAGATCAAAATAGTCCGAGCATTCATTGCCTCTTCCAAAATTGCAATATCAATTAAGCCATCAGCTTCTACATCGAGATAAGTAATATCTGCACCCATTTTTTGCAGGTGCTTACAGGAATCTAAAACTGCCTTATGTTCACTTTTTACCGTAATGATGTGGTTGCCTTTTGACTGATACATTTCAAAAATTCCTTTCAATGCAAGGTTGTCCGCTTCTGTAGCGCCTGACGTAAAAACTATTTCCTGAGGTTCTGCATTTATTAAATAAGCAACCTGTTCGCGGGCATATTCTACTGCTGCATCTGCTTCCCAACCAAATGAGTGCGTGCGGCTGGATGCATTTCCAAAATATTTTGTAAAAAAAGGCAACATCGCTTCCAGCACTCGTGGCTCCATTGGGGTAGTTGCGTTATTATCCAGGTAAATAGGAAACTCAAGCATCGATTTTTTATCAAATTTACTGAAAGAAGGTTAGCGACGTTTAGAAGAGGTTAGATCGTTTAGAGGTTTAGGTTATTTTTGTAAAAATTATTTTATGAAAAAGATTGAACACGTAGGGATTGCAGTAAAAAGATTATCCGTATCTATTCCTCTGTTTGAAAAATTATTAAATACACCGTGTTATAAAACGGAAGTATTAACAGGCGAATTGGTAAATACCGCTTTTTTTGAAACAGGAAAAAATAAAATAGAATTGTTAGAAGGTTATTCTCCCGAAAGTGTCATTAGTAAATTCATTGAAAAAAAAGGTGAAGGCCTTCACCATATTGCTTTTGAGGTGGATGACATAGAAGCAGAAATGAAACGTCTATCAGATGAAGGTTTTACTTTGTTAAATGAAAAACCAAAAGAGGGTGCAGATAATAAATTGATTTGCTTTTTGCATCCTAAAGATACGAATGGCGTTTTGATAGAATTGGTGACTTCTAAATAATTGCTTTTAAGATTACTAAAATGTAAAATTACAGCAACTATTTGTGTAGATTATTTTAACAATTTTCCAAAAAAAAGCTTCTAAAAAGGTAGCAAATTTTTTACAATCTTCGTTTGACGTTTCCAACTGATTTTAATAGCCTCAACAAGATAAATTTTCATATTACCGGACGTTAAAATTCCTACAGGAATTTTACCAAATAACCGGTTTACCAGCGATTTAAATTAAAGAAAACATAAAATATTTAAAATCCTTTTCTCAAGCCATTCTCATATCATTATTGGCACTTTAAATGTCCTATAATTGATGATGAAAAAAGTAATTTTCTTTATCCTTTTGATCAGCCCTTGCATTCTTCATGCTCAATTATTTGTAAATCTGGGTGCGGGTGCAGCTACTTTTGAGCAAAAAATTCCCGTTAGTAATGAAGGAGCGCACGTATTACCTTCTCAGCTGCTTGTACCGGTGGTAAAAATGGCAGCTGGTTATCAAATCAGGCATATTGTGATGGAAGCAGAGCTTCGTCCAACTCTGACACGGCAAAGCAACTCACCAAATAACTTTGGTCTGAAAGCTGGCTATTACATCCATCATTTCGTTCCGGCGATAGGATATTATTATAATTATTGCAACAGTGACAACCCTGCAAATAATACTTCCGGCTTTGGTTATTCGTTGGAGTACCTTCTTCCTGTCACACGAAACGGCGATTTGTACCTGGAGGCGGCTTATATGAATCATTCAATGCAATTAACCGGCGGATTTCATATTCCATTTTGAATTCAATACCAATACCGGGATGAGAGTAGCTGAAAATAAAAAGGGACTTTCGATGAAAGTCCCCTCAGGTGGAGCTGCAGGGATTCGAACCCTGGTCCAAACACATTCGCCGTAAGCCTTCTACATGTTTATTTTTGCATTATTTGTCGGGGAAAAGCCGGGGCAAAACGAACCAATTTTTTCCGTAGCTGAATTTTCTTAAGCAACCGTCACAGCCTTCGGTTGCAGCATCCCGTTTTATTTTGAGTCGGCGGAAGAGCGTGGCAACAGGACTAGCCAGCTCAACGGCCCTAATGGAAGCGAATCTATCGATTACGCAGCCATGGCAAATTGTGTATTGCCATTTAAGGTTTTCGTATTCAGATTTAAGCGCTAATTACGCAACGCGCTACATGCTTATACTTACAAAGAACTATGCTGTCAAAACCGGTCAGCCCCGTATTTTTGAATCTGCAAATTTACCGAAAATTGCCCGGATATTTTAAAATTAGTATGAATGAGAGCTTGTTAATTTTTCTGCTTTCTTTTCCACTTCTTCCTGCATTTCCTTTTTAAATGCAATTAATTTTTTACTCAAATCCTTATCAAAGACCGCCACAATTTCTGCAGCTAATATTCCGGCATTTTTTGCTGCATTCAGTGCAACTGTGGCAACAGGAACGCCATTTGGCATTTGCAGAATAGAAAGTACAGAATCCCAACCATCAATTGAATTGGAAGATTTTATGGGAACGCCAATAACAGGAATGATCGTTAAAGACGCAATCATGCCGGGCAAATGTGCTGCCCCGCCTGCACCTGCTATAATTATTTTTAACCCGCGTTCAATTGCAGATGATGCATACTCTACCATTCGCAAAGGAGTGCGGTGTGCAGAAACGATCGTAATTTCATAAGGTATTTCAAACTGTTTTAAAACTTCTGCAGCTGCTTCCATTATTTTTAAATCACTATCGCTGCCCATGATGATACCAACGATTGGGTTTTCCGCTTTTTCCATTTTTGTATTTTTAAAAAGGTTAAAGATAAAAATAGCAGCTACAGTAAACAAACAAATAATTGCATTTCCTGTTTTTATTCAATAAAAATTTTGATGCAGCGTTTTAATTACTTTAGAGGTCATAAAGAATGATAGAAAAATATTTTTTACTTTTCTTCTTTGACAAATCTTGCTTATGAAAATTATTCGCTTTCTATTAATAAGTACTATCTGTGTTTCATCTATCACTGCTGCAAATGCGCAATCGTTTTTTTCATTCTCTACCGGCATTTCGACAGATATAAATCGTAACCGTAAATCATTTTATCAGATTCCTGTTTCGGTTCAATGGAAACCGGAAAGCAGCACGCGTTTGCCCTTGATATTTGAATTTGATTATGGAATTCCTTTGATCACAACAGGATCTGGTGAAGCATATACATTAAATCCGCAATTACCTGAAAAAGTAACTTTGACAGAAAGTATTCGCGCTTCTATTTTTACCATAAGTGTTGGATTTCAAATTAACTTGCTCAACAATGAAAAAAAAGGCAGGCTTTGCCTGGACCTTTTTCCATTGGCACTCAGCAGCCAACACTATAAGATCAACTACAAAAATTACGACAAAGAAAACTATGAAGTTTTAAACCCTGATCTGAACCGCAACACTGGTGGCCTTGCTATGGCAACGGCACTTATTTATAATTTTCATAAAAACCAGGATATGATGGCAATGATCCGCATTCAATCTCCTACGTTCACGAAGAAGGCCGATTATCCATTGTCATATAACTGCATTGCGCCACTCCAATTTACTATCGGATACAACTTTTATTATAAAAAATGAACATGAAATTAATAAAATCCTCAGCTTCCGTTTGCATGATTTTTCTTTTATTATCGTCATGTACCAAAAGAAATTTTTATCCCGATGCTGATGATCCCGGATTGAGTATTTTATCTTCTTATGGATTTAATATTGCTTCAGTTTACATCAACAATGTGCCTTACGTTAATCCCTATAAAAGAGGAATTATCGGTGGTATTGTAAATTATGCTCCTACACTGCGGAAAATCCAAACTGCAGCTGCACTTGATACACTGAGCCTTTCGTGGCTGATTAATAAGAATGATAACAGCACGGGTTATAATTCTCCATACCAAAATATATCTTTATTAATTCCTGTTTCGAAATCTTTCTCTGTTAATGATTTTATTGCGTTGAGTGGAAAAAGATTGGCCGCCAATTCAAATGCAATTGCGGTAAATTCTTTTTACAATCCTGGGAATCCAGGAACGTCCAACCTTTATTTCATCAAAATACACATAGATACTTCTGCTCTTTATTTTTCCGGCTTATTTGATGGGAAGATTGGTGATAGCATTGTCATAACTAAGGGAAGATTTGATTTTAAAATTGATAAGAATGCAATCAATTTTTAAACATCTGTCTTTCCAGATTCAGTAAAGCAATAAATAACC
>Ga0207705_10002622_pt1 | contig 13790 bp, 12 predicted proteins | sample KBSC13metaG_FD_184314 | JGI IMG/M metagenome (GOLD analysis project Ga0207705, IMG submission 184314) | Corn rhizosphere microbial communities from Kellogg Biological Station, Michigan, USA - KBS C1-3 metaG (SPAdes) (version 2) | ecosystem: Host-associated > Plants > Roots > Rhizosphere > Soil ...
GCCTGCTCCGGCCGGAAGGCAAGGTCACCGCGCTGCTGGAGGAATTCCGCATCGTGAAGCGCCAGTTGCTGCTGGCGGCGCTCGCCGCACGGCGCGCCGGGGGCGGCCATGCGGCGCAGCGCGTGCTTGTCTGCTCGCCGTTGCCGGGCGAGGGCAAGACCTTCTGCGCCACCAACCTGGCCCTCGCGCTCGCCGCCGAGAAGGACAGCGAAGTCGTGCTGGTCGATGCCGATTTCGCCAAGCCTTCGGTCCTCTCGACGCTCGGCCTGACCGGCCGGCATGGCCTGATGGACGCGCTGGCGGACCCGTCGATCCGCGTCGAGGACTGCGTGATCCCGACCGATGTCGGTGGGCTGTACGTGCTTCCCGCGGGCAATCCGACGACCTCGGACAGCGAATACCTCGCCAGCGCCCGCACGCCGGAAGTGCTCGACCGCCTGACGCAAGGCGCGCCGAACCGCATGGTGATCTTCGATTCGCCCCCGGCGCTGGCGGCGACGCCGGCGGCGGAACTGGCGAAATACGTCAGCCAGGCGCTGGTCGTCGCCCGGGCGGACCTGACGGGGCAATCGGCGCTGGAAGACGCGCTGTCGCTGCTCTCGGCCTGCCCGGACATCAAGCTGCTGCTCAACGCGGCGCATTTCAGCCCCAGCGGCCGCCGCTTCGGCACTTATTACGGATACGGCGAGTGACCCTCGCGGCGCGCCTTTCCGGGTGGCTGGTCTGCGGCCTGGCGGCGCTGGCGCTGCCGGGCGCGGCGCGGGCCGACGACACCGACGCCAAAGGCCTGCACGCCGGCCCGCACACCGAGATCGCCCCGTACATCGAGGCCGATCAGGTGGTGACCGCCGAAATCGATCCCGGCAGCGACGTGGTCACCTATTCGACCCTGGCCGCAGGGGCCGACGCCACCATCGTCGGGCATTATTCGGCCGCTTCTGCCTCGGTTCGCTACGAGCGCCATTTCAGCGAGAGCCGCGGCCTCGCCGACAGCGACACGGTCAGCGGTATCGCCCGCGCGTCGTACGCGATCGTGCCCCGCGCGGTGACGATCGAGGCCGGCGCGCTCGCTTCGCGCGAAGGGGTGGACGGCAGCGGAGGCACCTTCGCCGGCGCGCTGGTGGGCGACAGTGGCGTGGCGAGCACGATCTACTCCGGTTACATCGGCCCCTCGGTCAAGACCCAGGCCGGCGACTTGCAGATCGAAGGCCATTACCGCTTCGGCTACACCAAGGTGCAGGAGCCGGACGCGGTGGTGGTCGGCACCACCGGCGCCATTCCGGTCGATCTCACCGACGAGAGCACGACCCATAACGCCCAGGCCCATATCGGCTTCCGCCCGTACACGATCGCCCCGGTGGGCGTCGGCGTGGGCGGCCAATGGGTCGAGCAGGACGTCTCCAACCTCGACCAGCGGGTGCGCGACCGCAATGTCCGCGGCGACGTGATCGTGCCGCTCAATCCGTCGTTCGCGCTCGCCGGCGGGGCCGGCTACGAGGATGTCGAAGTGTCGAGCCGCGACGCCCTGCGCGACGGGTCGGGCGCCCCGGTGATCGGCAAGGACGGCCGCTACGTCACCGACGACAGCGCCCCGCGCCGGATCGCCTACCAGACCGACGGGCTGATCTGGGATGTCGGGGTCATGTGGCGCCCGAGCACGCGCACCTCGCTCGAAGCCTATGTCGGCCGCCGCTACGATTCGATGACTTATTACGGCACCTTCGCGTATGCGCCGAACTCGCGCCAGAGCGTGAACGTGTCCGTCTATGACGGCATCAGCAGCTTCGGCGGGTCGCTGACCGACGAGATCGCCGGCCTGCCGACCGAGTTCACCGCGGTGCGCAATATGCTCTCCGGCAACATCGGCGGATGCGTCGCGAGCCTCGAAGGCGGCAATTGCGTTGGCAGTACATTCGGCTCGCTGGCGTCGGCCGCGTTCCGCAGCCGCGGCTTCACGGCCTCCTATTCGGCCCGCTTCGGCCGCACCACCGCCGGGCTCGGCTTCGGCTACGACCATCGCCAGTTCATCGCCGCGCCGGGCACGGTGATGGCCGCGGCCAACGGCGTGGTCGATCAGACCTGGTGGGGCGCGGTCTATCTCACCAGCAAGCTCGACGAGCGTTCCGGCGTCAACTTCAACGCCACCGAGACGCTGTTCGACAGCGGCTTTGCCGGTGGCGGGCGTTCGGTCGGCTACAGCAGCTCGCTCGCTTACTACCGCCACCTGATCCAGGGCCTGACCGGCACCGCCGCCGTGGGTCTCGACGGCATAACCCGGCAATCCCTTCCTGATACCGTGTCCGCCTCGGCCCTGCTGGGCCTGCGGTACGGCTTCTGACGCCCGACGGAGACGCGCATGTTTCACGACTTCTATGGCCTGACGGGCAAGCCTTTCCAGCTCACGCCCGACCCGGCGTTCTATTTCCGCAGCCTGACGCACAGGAAAGCGCTGTCGTACCTCGGCTACGGCCTCGCCCAGGGCGAAGGCTTCATCGTCATCACCGGCGAGGTCGGGGCCGGCAAGTCCACCCTCGTCGCGCACCTGATGGGCACGGTCGACCCGAACCGCCTGACAGTGGCGCAGATCGTCACCAGCAAGCTCGACGAGGAGGAAATCGTCCACGTCGTCGCGCGGAGTTTCGGCCTCGCGATCGAGGGCCACGACAAAGCCAGTGCGCTCGGCACGCTGGAGGGATTCCTGCACGAGCAGGCGCGGTCCGGAAAGCGCTGCCTGCTGGTGGTCGACGAATCCCAGAACCTCTCCGTCTCCGCGCTCGAGGAGCTGCGGATGCTGTCGAACTTCCAGCTCGGCAGCCACCCGCTGCTGCAGACGCTGCTGCTCGGCCAGCCGGAGTTCCGCGTCACGCTGCAATCCAGTCCCGGCCTCGAGCAGCTGCGCCAGCGGGTGATCGCCGCGCACCATCTCGAGTCGATGGAGAAAAGCGAGATCGAGCCCTACGTCGTTCACCGCCTCAAGACGGTCGGCTGGAACGGCAACCCGGCGTTCGACCAGCGGGTCTTCGCCGAGCTCTACGCGGCCAGCGGCGGGATACCCCGGCGGGTGAACCAGATCGCCAACCGGCTGCTGCTGTTCGGGGCGGTCGAACAGCGCTCGCGGATCGATTCCGCGATGCTCAAGGCGGTGATCGACGAGATGAACGGCGAGCGCGCCTTTCCCGCCGCCGCGCCCAGGCCGGCGCCCCGGGCGCCCGCGCAGCCCCAGCCGCAACGGCCGCCCGCACCGGCCCCGCGCCCGGGCCTCGACCGCGAGGCCGTGGAGGCGATGCTTGCAGGGCGCGACGCCCAGATCGCCGAGCTGCAACAGGCGATCGTCGAGCTGTCCAACCGCCGGGAAGACGCCGTCCGCCTTTCGCTGATGCCCGAAATCGCCACCTTGCAGGAAAAGCTTGGCCTGCTGGAGGCCCGGAGCTTCGAGCTGGAACGCACCGTGCGCCACACGCTGACGATGGTGATCGAATGGATCGAAGGCGAAGCGGACGCGAGCAAGGCCGCCTGAGGAGCTTGCGTTGAACGCCGTCACCCGCCCTTTGCAGGCCGAACAAGGCAGCACGATCGTCAACGGGCTGTCGGTCGACGTGGAGGACTGGTTCCAGGTCGGCGCGTTCGAGTCCGTGATCGAGCGCGACAACTGGAACTCGCTGGCCGACCGGGTCGAGCGCAACGTGCGCGAGATTCTCGACATGTTCGATGAAGCGCAAGTCCACGCGACCTTCTTCGCCCTCGGCTGGGTCGCCAAGCGCCACGGCGGGCTGATGCGCGAGATCGTCGTCCGCGGGCACGAGCTGGCCAGCCACGGTTGGGATCATGGGCGGGTCTTCCGGATGGACCGCGCGACCTTCGCCGAGGACATCTCCCGCGCCCGCCAGGTGCTCGAGGATGCCGCGGGCGTGCGCGTCGTCGGCTATCGCGCGCCGAGCTTCTCGATCGACCGGCGCACGCCGTGGGCGTTCGTGGAGCTGGCCGAGCAGGGCTATACCTATTCGTCGAGCGTCGCCCCGGTCAGCCACGACCATTACGGCTGGAGCGACGCGCCGCGTTTCGCTTTCAAACCGCTGCCGTGGGCGGACCTGATCGAGATTCCGGTGACGACCGCGATGTTCGCCGGCAAGCGCCTCGCGGCCGGCGGCGGGGGTTTTTTCCGGGTGATCCCGTATGGCTTCACCCGCTGGGCGATCCGCCAGGTGAACACGCGCGAGGAACGCCCGGCGATCTTCTACTTCCACCCGTGGGAGATCGATCCAGGCCAGCCGCGCGTCGCCGGCGCGCCGCTCAAGTCCCGGCTGCGGCATTACACCAACCTCGACAAGATGTCCGGCAAGCTGCGCCAGCTGGTCAACGAGTTCGCCTGGGGGCGGATGGACTTGCTTGCCCACCGCGAAGCGGCGCGGCTCGATAGCCTCGTCGACGCGTGAACGCGCCTTTCGCCTTGAGCCGCGACACCGTTCGCGTGGCCGATCTCGGCCAGCCGGACGAGGCGGCGCGGATCGAGGGTTTCGTCGCCGAGATGGGCGGCAGCCTGTTCCACCGCCCGGCGTGGCTGCGCGCGGTCGAAGCCGGAGCGGGGCAGCCCGCTCGCGGCCTGGTCGCGGAAAAGGCCGGCTCGCTCATCGGATGGCTGCCACTGACCGAACTGCACTCGCCGATCTTCGGGCGGATGCTGGCGTCGAGCGGGTTCGCCGTCGGCGGCGGGCCTCTGGCCGAGCAGCCGGGCGCCGCCATCGCGCTGTGCCGTGCGGCCGAGGAGCTCGCCGCGCGCCGCTCTTGCTCGACCATCGAGCTGCGCGGCGGCGAGGCTCCGCCCGACTGGCGGCTGCGCACCGACAGCCACTGCTCTTTCGCCGCGCCGCTGGCGGCCGACGACGAAGCGCAGCTTCTGTGGATAACCAAGCGCCAGCGCGCCGATGTCCGCAAAGGGCTGGCCGAAGATCTGGAAGTCCGAGTGGGCGCTTCGGCGGCCGATTTCGACGCCTTCTACGCGATGTATGCCGAAAGCGTCCGCAATCTGGGCACGCCGGTGTTCCCGCGTCGCCTGCTCGCCGCCACGCTCGCCGCCCTGGACGGCGAGGTGATGACGGTGTTCCACCTCGGCCGCCCGGTTTCCAGCGTGCTCTCCTTCTACCACGGCGATACTGTCATGCCCTATTGGGGCGGGGGCACGCACGAAGCGCGACGGCTGCGCGCCAACGACCGGCTGTATTACGAGCTGATGATCCATGCCCGCCGGCGCGGCTGCGCGCGCTTCGATTTCGGCCGCTCGAAGACCGGCAGCGGGCAGTGGGCGTTCAAGAAGAACTGGGGCTTCGAGCCGCAGCCGCTCGGTTACGCCAGCTGGACCGCGCCGGGACACGCGCCACGCAACGCCGATCCGACAAGTGCGAAGCACGCCGCGCGGATCGCCGCGTGGAAGCGCTTGCCGCTGCCGCTCGCCAATCTCCTGGGGCCGGTGATCGCGAGGGGGCTGGGGTGAACGGCGAGATCCTGTTCCTGGCCCACCGCATCCCGTTTCCGCCGGATCGCGGCGACAAGATCCGTTCGCACCATATCCTGACCGCGCTGGCGGAGCTGGCCTCCGTTCATGTCGGCTGCTTTGCCGAGACGGCGGCCGACCGGAGGCAGGAGCCGGCGCTGGCCGCGCTCGCGCAAAGCCATTGCCTGCCGATGCGCTCAAAGCCGCTGGCGCTTGCCGGATGCCAAGCGCTCGTGCGCGGGAAGCCGATCAGCCTCACCGCGTTCCATCATCGCGCGATGGCGCAATTCGTCGCGCGCACGCTGCGCGAGCGGCCGATCGACACGATCTACGTTTTCTCCGGGCAGATGGGGCAATACGTGCCCGTCGATTGGGATGGGCGCCTGGTCACCGACCTGGGCGACGTCGATTCCGCCAAGTTCGAGGCTTACGCCGGAGGGAAGCCCGCTCCGGCGGCCTGGGCTTACGCCAGAGAGGACCGGCTGCTGCGGGCGGAGGAAGAGCGGCTGGCGCGCATTTCCGATCGGACCCTGCTGATCAGCGATGCCGAGGCGGCGTTGCTGCGCTCGCGGCTTTCGACGCCGTCGACGGGGCATATCGAGGTGCTCGGCAACGGGGTCGATTTCGCCGCGTTCGATCCCGCCGGTAGCGCTCCGCATCCCGAGCTCGCGGCCACGCCGGGCCCGCATTTCGTGTTCACCGGGCAGATGGATTACCCGCCGAACATCGCTGCCGTGCAGCGGTTCGCGAAGACGATCTTCCCCGAGATCCGCCGGACTCACCTGGCCGCGCAATTCCACATCGTCGGCCGGGCGCCGGCTGCGGAAGTGCGCGACCTCGCCGACGGCTGCGCGGTGCGGGTGTGGGGAGAAGTCGCTGCGGTGCAGCCGTTCCTCGCCGCCGCCGACATCGTCGTCGCGCCGCTGACGATCGCCCGCGGCGTGCAGAACAAGGTGCTCGAGGCGATGGCGATGGCCCGGCCGGTCGTGCTCTCGCCACAGGCCGCGACGGGGATCCCGGCGACCGACGGCGTTCATTTCGCCATCGGAGACGGCGATCGGGCGATTGCCGACCGCGCGCTCGGCCTGCTGGCGGGCGGAAAGGCCGCCGCGGCGATGGGAGCAGCCGCGCGCCGCTTCGTGATCGAGCGGATGAGCTGGCCGGCGATGCTCGAACCGCTGCCGCGGTTGCTCGGCCGCCCGCCGCGACGGGAAAAGCGGCTCGATGCCGCCTGAGCTGAGCTTTCGCCTGGCGCCGGCGGCCGACGCATCCGCCTGGCGCCGGCCGCTGACGCAGCTCGCGCTCGCCTGGGCCGGGTTGTTCCTGCTGACCATCGGCGACTGGTCGGAGATGGCCTGGCAGTGGTGGAACGCGTCGACCTGCAATCACATCCTGCTCGTCCCCCCGATCCTTGCCTGGCTGGTGTGGCTGCGCCTTCCCGAACTGGCAAAGCTGAGGCCGGACGCAGGCTGGCCCGGCCTCGTCTGGTTCGCCGCCGGCCTGCTGTTGCGGACGGCGGGCGCGGCGGCCGAGATCGATCTCTTTGCCCAGCTGGGCGCCGTCATGCTGCTCCAGGGAGCGGCGATGAGCCTGCTCGGGCCGCGCGTCGCCGCCGGTCTGCTGTTTCCATTGGGTTACATGATCTTCCTGGTGCCCTTCGGTGACGAGATTGTCCCGCCGCTGCAGCTCGCGACCGCGCACATGGCGGTCGCGCTGACGCAGATGAGCGGCATTCCGGCCGCCATTCACGGCGTCCTGATCGATACCCCGGTGGGCCGTTTCGAAGTTGCCCAGGCCTGCTCGGGCGTGAAGTTCCTCGTCGCGATGATCGCGCTGGGGACGCTGGCCGCGCACCTCGGCTTCCGCAGCGCCAGGCGCAGGGCGGTGTTCATGGCCGCCTGCTTCATCGTCCCGATCCTGGCCAACGGCGTCCGCGCGTGGGGCACGATCTACGTTGCCCAGTTCCGCGGCGTGGCCTTCGCCGCCGGGTTCGATCACATCGTTTACGGCTGGGTGTTCTTCGCCATCGTCATGGCTTGCGTTCTGGGCATGTCGTGGCGCTTTTTCGACCGCGCGGCCGACGATCGGCTGGTGGACGTGGCCGCGATCGAGGCGTCGCCGGCATTGGCCCGGTTGAGCGGTTACTCCGCCAACGGCTGGCTCGTCGTCACCGGCCTGCTCGTGGCGACGGCGCTGGCGGGGACGTGGGGCGCCGCGCTGGCCCGTCCGCTCGTCGAAGGCCTGCTTGCCGCCGTGGGCGCGCGCCCCTAACGGCGACAGGCCATGTGCGGGATCGCGGGGATTTTCCATTGCGGCACGATCAAGCCGGTCGATCCCGCGCGGATCGAGCGGATGACCGAGGCGCTCGCCCATCGCGGGCCGGACGGGTCGGGTGTGTGGACCGCGGCGGGCGTAGGGCTCGGCCACCGCCGGCTGTCGATCATCGACCTCGCCGGCTCGCCGCAGCCGATGGCTTCGGCTGACGGGCGTGTGATGCTGGTCTACAACGGCGAGATCTACAATTATCGCGAGCTGCGGCGCGAGCTTGCCGGGCTCGGCGCGCAGTTCCGCACCGACGGCGACAGCGAAGTGATCCTCGCCGCCTGGCAGCAATGGGGCGCCGATTGCCTGCGCCGGCTCAACGGCATGTTCGCCTTCGCGATCTACGACCGCGAGCGGCGCGAGCTGTTCCTGGCCCGTGACCGGCTGGGGGTGAAGCCGCTCTACATGGCGGATCTGAGCGACGGCAGCCTCGCCTTCGCATCGGAGCTGAAAGGCCTGCTGGCCCATCCGCTGCTGCGCCGCGAGGTCGATCCGCTGGCGGTCGAGGATTACCTGACCTGGGGCTACGTGCCCGATCACCGCTGCATCCTCAAAGGCGTCGAGAAGTTGCCCGCCGGCCATCACCTGACGCTGCGGCACGGGGCAGCGCCCGGCGCGCCGGTGCGGTGGTGGGGGGTCTCGTTCGCCGGGCGGCACAAAGGCAAGCCGGCCGACCTCGAGGCGGAACTGCTGCACCATTTGCGCGAGGCGGTGACCAGCCGGATGGTCGCCGACGTCCCGCTCGGCGCGTTCCTGTCGGGCGGGGTCGATTCCTCCAGCGTGGTCGCGCTGATGGCCGAGGCCAGCCGCACGCCGGTGAAGACCTGCTCGATCGGCTTCGACCAGGCGGCGCTCGACGAGACGTCCTACGCCGCGCAAGTGGCGCGGCTGTTCGGCACCGAGCACCACGCCTACACCGTCAGCGCCGACCAGTTCGATGCGACCGGCGCGCTGGCGGCGATGTTCGACGAACCGTTCGCCGATGCTTCCGCCTTGCCGACCTGGCGCGTCAGCCAACTGGCGCGGGAAACGGTCACCGTGGCGCTATCAGGCGACGGGGCCGACGAAGCTTTCGCCGGTTATCGGCGGCAAGTGTTCTTCGCCCACGAGGAGCGGGCGAGACGCTGGCTTCCGGCCGGCTTCCGGCGGTCGGTTTTCGGGAACCTGGGTGCGGTCTATCCCAAGGCCGACTGGGCGCCTCGCCCTCTGCGTTTCAAGACCACGCTGCAATCGCTCGCCGGCAGCTCGGCGGAAGCTTATGCGCGGGCGCTGTGCGTGGTTCCGCCGGAAATACGCGGGACGCTCTATTCAGCTGGCTTCGCGCGCCAGATCGGCGATTACCGGGCCGAACAGCCGCTCGTCGACGCATTCCAGCGGGCGCCGGCGCGCAGCGCGCTCGATCGCGCGCAGTACGTCGACTTGACCTTCTGGCTCCCCGGCGACATCCTGACCAAGGGCGACCGCACGAGCATGGCCGCCGGGCTGGAGGCGCGAGAACCGCTGCTGGACCACCGATTGATCGAATTCGCCACCGCGCTGCCCGAGCGGCTGCGCGTCCGCGGCGGGCAGGGCAAGGCGCTGCTGAAGCGGGCGATGCGGCGCTATCTGCCGGACGACATCCTTTACCGGCCCAAGCAGGGCTTCGTCACGCCGATCGCCGCGTGGTTGCGCGGCCCGCTGGCCGGCGAGGCGCGGGCGATCGCCACGAGCGCGGCCATCGCCCGCACGCACTGGTTCGATCCGCAGGCGGTATCGGCGATCGCGGAGGCGCATATTTCCGGCCGTTCGGACCATTCGCGGCTGTTGTGGCAGCTGCTGATGCTCGACCGATCGCTGCGCCATCTCGGCGTCGTCGCCTGACTTTGGATAGGTGTTACCCGCGGGGCACAACAGATGTGTCAACGCGGGACTTCCGGCCCTCCGCCGACCGCTAAGGTAAATATTGCGTTGCCAAAACAACTTCTGCCAGCGTAGCCTCCTGTCCGGGCACCGAAAATTCTCAACAAGGGGCGGTGCGGGATCGCAAAGCGGGGTACAATATGGACCGGTTATCGGGACATATCGACAATATCGAATCGGTTTCTCACGAACCTGATCCTCCGGTCATTGGCTTCGGCCCCGGGGACGAACATCTTTTAGAAGACAGAGCGCGTCATCGCCCGATCGATCCGCAGCTTTTCGAGCTCGAGGAGCTTGAGTGCCGCTACGAAGCCGCGACCGCTACCTTGTGGAGCTACATGCGGCCGCTGGGGCGCCCGAGCTTTACCCCGCGGTTGCTGCGCGATTTCGACGCCTGGCAGCGCCTGATCTCGGCCGACTTCGGGCCGGACAAGGTTCCGCTGCGCTATCTCGTGCTTGGCAGCCGCGCGCCGGGGGTGTTCTGCTTCGGCGGGGATCTGGCGCTGTTCCAGCGGTTGATCCGCTCGCGGGACCGGCAGGGCCTGGCGCAATACGGCTTTCGCTGCGTCGAAATCCTCCACCGCAACATGCACTCGCTCGACTTGCCGATGCTGACGATCGGCCTCGTCGAAGGCGCGGCGCTGGGCGGCGGGTTCGAGGCGCTGCTGTCGTTCGACGTCCTGATCGCGGAGCGCGGGGCGACGTTCGGCTTTCCCGAAATGCTGTTCGGCCTGTTCCCCGGCATGGGCGCGCACGCGATCCTCTCGCGCCGCCTTGGCAGCGCGATTGCCGACCGCATCATCCTGTCGAACGAGACATACAGCGCCGAAGAGATGTACGAGCTCGGCCTGGTCCAGCAACTGGCGGAGCCGGGCGAAGGGCTGCAAGTCTGCCGCGACTTCATCAAGCGCTCCGAACGCCGTCATCCCGGCCTGGTCAATTCGCGCAAGGCGATGAAGCGGACGCGGCCGATCGAGCTGCGTGAGTTGAAGGACATCGTCGAGCTGTGGGCCGACGCCGCCATCCAGCTCACCGAGCAGGACCTCAAGGTGATGAGCCGCCTGACCCGCGCGCAGGAGCGCGTGGCGGCGGCTTGACGGTTCCCCTCCCGCTTGCAGGAGGGGAGAGGCCTACCGCGCGTCGACCATCACCAGTTCGCAATCCTCCAGCGCTTCGACGGCGATCGTGTCTTCGCCGGTGATGGCGATGCCGTCGCGGGCATTGGCTTCGGCGCCGTTCACGCGGATGCGGCCGCCGGTGGCGACGAGGTACTGGTGGCGCCAGGGCGCGGCTTCGTAAGTCACCGTCTCGCCCGCCGGCAGGGTCGCGGCTAGGATGCGCGCGTCGCTGCGGATCGCCAGCGCGCTGTCCTTTTCGGCCTCGCCGCTGGCGACGATCTCCCAGCGCCCGGCGCGCTCGCCGCGGGGGAATTCGCGCATGCCCCAATCGGGCTCGCCGCCCGCGACATCGGGCATGATCCAGATCTGGAACAGCGCTGTGTCCTCGTCCTCGACGTTGTACTCGGCATGGGCGACACCGTTACCGGCGCTCATCACCTGCACGTCGCCGGCGCCGGTGCGGCCGGTGTTGCCGAGCGAATCCTTGTGCGTGATCGCCCCGGTGCGGACGAACGTGACGATCTCCATGTTCGCATGGCTGTGCGGCGGGAAACCGGACTGAGGCGCGATCCGGTCGTCGTTCCACACGCGGATGCGGCCCCAGCCCATGCGCTCGGGATCGTGATAGTCGGCGAAACTGAAGTGATAGCGGGTGTCGAGCCAGCCGTGGTCGCGGTGCGCCAGGCCGGTGAACGGGCGAATGTCGATCATGCGGGTAGTCCACTTCGGCGGGGTGTTGCCGCCGGCATGTCTGTTAGATGAGGGCAGCGGCGGAGGGGTTCAAGCCCTCGGCAAGCGTGGGGGCAGGCGCGGGTCGCTGCCCATCGGTTCATAGCGACGTTCGCCCGTCAGCGGGTCCATCCAGACCTCGAGCGCCTGGCCGGTTTCGTCATCGACGAACTTCTCGTTGGTCAGTTGCCAGTCCGAATGCTCGAGGCGGGGCGGCGTGCCCGGTCGGCCGTAACGGCGCTCCAGCCCGAGGCTGGCGATGATCAGCGCGCCCGCGATCATCAGCCCGATTCCGCCACCGCCGGTAAGGACGGTCAGCACGGTGCCGCCGAACAGCAGCAGCGTACCGAGCGCCAGCACCACCATGCGGGCGTTGGCGCTCATTCCGCCGCCAGCTTTACCGCGGTGCCGTAAGCGACGACCTCGCTCATCGTCTGCCCGATCTCACCGGAGTCGAAGCGCATCATCACGACCGCGTCGGCGCCCATCAGTTGCGCGTTGGTCACCAGGCGGTCGATCGCGTGGCGCCGGGTATCCTCGACCAGCGAGGTGTATTCCTTGATCTCGCCGCCACCGATCGAGCGGAGCTGGGCCATGACATTGCCTCCAAGCCCGCGGCTGCGGACCACGACTCCGAAGACCTGGCCCAAGGTCTCGGTAACGCGATGGCCGACGATGTTTTCGGTTGTAGCGACGATCATTCGACTCTCCCCAGAGCTATCCTGACGCTTTGCTACTCCACTCCATGCCCGTGCGCCATGTATTCGGCGCTCTGCATTTCCTTCAGGCGGCTGACGGTCCGCTCGAACTCGAAGCGGCCGTCTCCGGCGGGATAAAGCGCCTCCGGCATAGCGGCCGCGGTGGCGAACAGCTTGACGTTGTTCTCGTAGAGCGAGTCGATCAGCGTGACGAAACGCGCCGCTTCGCTTGGCATTTCGGGGCCCATCACCGGAATGCCGACGATGATGACGGTGTGATAGGCGTGAGCGATCGCCAGGTAATCGGTGGCGCCGCGCGGCTCGCCGCACAGGCGCCTGAAGCTGAACACCGCGACTCCTTTCAGGCTCTTCGGCACGTGCAGCTTTCGACCACCACCGAGATCGAGATCGGCCGAGGGCACGTGCGCGGCATCCTCCGGGGGGTAGTCGGTCAGGCGGAAGAACACCTCGCGCACCTGCTCGGTCGCTTCGGGCCCAAGCGGGGTGTGCCAGGTGCCGATACCGGCGAGGCGATGGAGGCGGTAATCGAGCGGACCGTTAAGGGGCAGAACGTCCAGCTCGCGCTCGATCAGGGCGATGAACGGCAGGAACAAGGACCGATTGAGGCCATCCTTGTAGAGGTCCGATGGCGGCCGGTTCGAGGTCGTCACGACGGTGACGTTTCGATCGCAGATCAGCGCGGTGAACAGCCGGCTCATGATCATCGCGTCGGCGGTGTTCTTGACCACCATCTCGTCGAAGGCGAGGCAGCGGACGTCCTCGGCGATGCGCGCGGCGACGCCGGGAATCGGATCGCCCGCCTCCTTCTGCCGCTCGTCGCGCAGCAGCCGGTCGACCTCGAGCATGAACGCATGGAAATGCACCCGGCGCTTGCGGCGGATGGCCAGCGTCTCGTGGAACAAGTCCATCAGCATCGACTTGCCGCGGCCGACGTCGCCCCAGAGATAAAGCCCTCGCACCCGCTCCTGCTCGCGGCCGAACAGGCGGGCGAGGGCGCCCGGCTCGCGGGCGGCGACGAGCTCGTCCTGCAGAAGCTGGAGCCGCTCGGCGGCGGTGCGCTGCTCGGGGTCGGCCTTGAGCTCGCCAGCGGCGACGAGCGCTTCGTAGCGCGCCAGCATGCCGGTCATGCGGCGATCTTGCGGATGATGCCCGAGAAGCCGGCGACGGCGTTGTCGCCCTGGACGATCCGGCCCTGGCAGAAGATCATCCGACCGGTCTCGCGCAGGATCGCGACGAGGCCGTCGAGCGGTTCGTCCATCCTGCCCGCGCCGATGAACTGGACCGACAGCTCCACGGTCACCGATGCGCCCAGGTCCTGCCCGGTCAGCAGCCCTGGCCCGGCGAACAGGGTCGCGTCGGCCAGCGCGGAGATGATCCCGCCGTGGATCATGCCGTGGACGTTGCCCATTTGCGCAGCCGGGAAAATGCGCGTGCGAGCGAAGCCGTTGCCTTCTTCGCGCACCAGCAGCGTGCCGATCACCTCGCGGTTGAACGCGCCCGGGACTCGCCATTCGT
>Ga0207705_10002627_pt1 | contig 13777 bp, 10 predicted proteins | sample KBSC13metaG_FD_184314 | JGI IMG/M metagenome (GOLD analysis project Ga0207705, IMG submission 184314) | Corn rhizosphere microbial communities from Kellogg Biological Station, Michigan, USA - KBS C1-3 metaG (SPAdes) (version 2) | ecosystem: Host-associated > Plants > Roots > Rhizosphere > Soil ...
GAGTTCAGGTGAAACCTCTCCAGCCGCCCGGATATTCCACGATTTCAAGGCCCGCTCGGCCGCGCTGCTTCATCCACCCGGCCCACTCGGGTGAAACGAGACACGCCCGATCTCCGCCGCCAGCGTCGGGTCAAGATCCGTCTTGCGAATCGTGAAGGACTCATACTGGTAGTCCGTATGGGTCGGATTGGGAGTCGCGAAATCGATCGCGTAGTCCGTGGGAGAAACGGTCCGGACGCTGACCATCGCCCCCTTGCTGCGGCGATCGGCGAAGATCTGCGCGAGTTGATTGCGCGTCAGGTTGTTTCCGTGAGTGCCAGGCGCCGCGGGTTGGGCCGGTTTGGCGGCATGCCGCGAGAGCGTGTGACATCCGGCCAAGGTCCCGGCAAGCAAGGCGATCACTGCGATTCGAATAATCTGCATAGGGGTGTGCCAAATACTTGCCCACCGGGGGCCGAGATTCCAGCGGAACCGTCGGGACATGGAAGATGCGAGGGCCATCAACCCATCAGCCCCAGGGGAGGCTCTGAAATCGTCCTTCACAAATGTGATGGGAACCCCGAAACTTCCAACCGCATTGATGTCCATGCAAGGCACTTCCCAAACAAGCATCACCGGTCTGACGGCCAACCTCTCCGGTCGCCCGCCTTTTGGGTCCCGCCCGTGCCTTCCAAATACTGCCATGAAACCCGTTGTCCCGAGAATACGCCAATTCGCAATCACGCTCGCATGCGTGCTCACACTCCCCAGCTTCTTGCACAGCGCCGCCGCGGAGATTCCTGAAGGGCTGGCGGAAGCGCTCACGACCCACACCTGGTCCTTCCCCGGAGCGAAACCGCCCCTTTATTTTCACAATGACGGGAACGTCATCGATGGGGATTACCATGTCCGCTTTACATGGAGCTTGGATGCGAACACCGGCGCTGTGCATCTCGTGGAATACAAGTGGAAAGCAAAAGACAAAGACAAGGCGAGGGTCGATCTTTGGTTTTCGAAGGACCTGGCCAGCTTCACGTGGTACGACAGCCGCACTCAGGCGAGCGGCGTTGGTTCGCGCGCAGACGAGGCCGCGAGTGACAAAACTCCTACGGTCGCGGCCAAGGAACCCGAAAAAGCGCCGCCAGCTTTCGATCCAAAGACAGCCCCATCGGCTCAATTGCAGACATTCTCGACGGCGTGGCTCGATAAACTGACAGGCCCGCTCGACAACGCTCCGCTCCCGCGCGCGCAGCTCCTGCAGTTGCAAACTGATTTCCAGGCGCATCTCGGGGTGGCCACGCCCAAGCAAAAGCCTGCCTACGAGGCAGCACTGCAAGCCTGTGTGACCTTCGGCAACCTCATGGATGCGCGAGAAAAGGCGCGCACCGCCCTGACCACCTCTCAAGCCGAGACCTCCACGGCGGTCCGCAAAAAAACGGCAGGGAAACTAGCCGCACAGCGAGACGATCAGTTCATAAACTCGGGTGCAATAAGTTCCGCGACGAGCCAGTGGCAGCAGCAGCAAAAACCCTGGCGCGACGCCATCCAACAAGTGTTGGTGCGGGAAAAGCAGGCGGAGCTCATCGCGAACAATCCGCCCGACAATACCGTCACGCATCAGTAAGTTGCAGGATACGTCCATCGGGGGCTCGGGGATATTCCGAAGGCATTGAATAAGTCAGCCCAGGGTTGCCGAGCTTGCGAGGCTACCCTGGGTACCAGAGCGCGAGCGCTCAACCCTGCAAGGGTTTAACGCCGTGTGCGCATAGCCTCGCCGGCCGTTTTTGCCACTGAATCGATAGCCCAATCGGAGGAGGACCTTGAGCACCCGGGTGAAAATCTCCTCCCAACCCTGCCAAGGGTTGAACCGAGCCGGGAGCCTCAAGCCCACACGTATCGCTCGTCGAAATCGATCTCATTCCATCCATTGCAGGATTGGGAGGTGATTGTCACGCGAGTTCCAGACGGACTCGTCCGGTCGGCCCGTTTGACCTTATGCAGAATCACTCTGGCGGCAAAACGCACACGGCGTGAAACCCTTGCAGGGTTGAGCGCTGCGCGCTCTAGTACCCAGGGTAGCCTCGCAGGCTCGGCAACCCTGGGCTGGCTTATCGAACGCCTTCGGCGTAACAGGTCGCGCGAGAGAAACAATGCATGACACGCTTTAGGGAGACCGGCTCCTGCGACCGAAGATCAGGATGTAACTTTCGAGTGCGTGCTCGATGTGCGGCGACTTTTCACACGCCCACCATAAAGGCGTGTAGAATTTGTAAACGGTCTGGCGCCATGATACCTCTTCCGGGGTCAATTCCGACCTGCCATCCCCAGAGTATTCATCCCAGGCCCTGCTCAGCGGTTCAGCGTCGCGCTCCCCCTTCCCAAGACCTCCCTTGCGATCTTCAATCCATGGCATTTCTCGAGACAGGATGTATGCTCCAAACACCGGACCCACGGATAGGACATAGAAGGCTGCGAGCACTGAGGTCAGCATCGGATACAAGTGGGACCACTTCAGTTTCATTGGCACATCGGTTATCCGGCTGAGCAGGATACTGCGAATGCTTAAAGCAACGAGCGCGTAGAATGGGGCAGGCATATGCCCGCCCCCTTTCCCAAGCGCTAACCGCCACTTACTATGCTCTAGTTTCCCGAGGTTTGAATTGCAGAGACAAATTCATTTATATCGCCCTCAATTTGTTTCAGGAGATTTCGCTCTTCGTTGCATTTAAGCATATCGAGTGTGACGACATAACGAGACCAAGCAACTGTCGCCTTGTCTGAGATAGTCACGGTGGCGAGTTCCTTAGCCATTGCATCGGTACCGATCTCGACAACAGGAAACAACGCTTGAGCTATCAGGACTGCCATAGGGACATCAGGAGTGCAAATCCTGGTCCATCTTATGACGTATATCTGTAAGCGCCACGCTAGCCACTCAAGCAGGGCGTTACGGGATAGTTGCAGACGTTTCTCCTCGATGTCATTCGACAGGGATGCAGCGATTTCTTGTCTACGAGTGGGCTCCATACAATGGTCAAATCAACAAGGAAAAACGGGGCAGTTTTTTTTGGTGCCCGCTTCCCACCACCGGCGGGTCGCTGGCGGCAGTCGAAGATATTCATATTCTCACATCACGCATTCCTGCAGAAATTGCTCGAGCAGGTTTTTTGCAGGCGCGGCGATAGGCGGGCAGGGAAAGGGTGCCGGTATGGGCAGGCCTCAGAAAACAGCTGCCGCGCAGATGGCGCGCGTACGTAGCGGCGCCTGGACTAATTTCGTGAGGCCACCTCGCCTCGAAGCTCGTAGCGCACTCTGCGGCCAAGGTTCGGCGAATAAATTCGCCGCTCCGTAAGAAATCACTCCGGCCGCACGATCGCGGTGATCGAAGCCTGCGTGAAATATTTCCGCGCGACGGCCCGCACTTCATCGATGGTCAGCGCTTCGATTTGCCGGCGCTGCTCGAGATGGTAGCTATGGCCGAGGCCGTAGAGTTCGTTGAGCGCGGCCTGGAAGGCGAAGGCCCCGTTGCTCTGGTTGCGAATCTCCTGCTGCCCGATGTTCTTTTCTTTCGAGCGCGCGAGTTCCGCGTCCGTGAGGCCGTGGCGGGCGAGCTTGGAAATCTCGTCGAGCAGCGCGGCTTTCACGTCGCCGATCTTCTCCGGCGCGGTGCCGAGATAAAACGCAAACATCCCGCGGGCCAGGCCGCTCATATGGCTGCTGCCCACGAAATAGGCCAGGCCCATCTCCTCGCGAATCCGCAGGAAGAGCCGGGAGCCGAGGTCGCTGCACGCTTCATCGATGATCTCCAGCGCCGCGCTGTCCGGGCTGAACAAATCCACTCCGGGGAATCCGACCATCAGCACCGCCTGCTCCTTGTCCTTGAGCGACTCCACTTCGCGCGAGGCGGCCAGGGCCGGCGGCTCAGGCACATGGGCCAGCGCCGGTTCCCCCGCGGGCAGCGCGCTGAACAGTTCCTCCGCCATGGCGCGCACTTCTTCGGCGCGCACGTCTCCGAAGACGGCGAGGACGCCATTGCGCGCCACGAGATGCCGGTCGCGAAACGCGAGCAGATCCGCCGGGGTCAGGCGGGCGACCGATTCCGGCGTGCCCGAACCCCGCAGCCCGTAGGGATGGCTGCCGAAAAGCTGCGCGCGCAGGAGATTGCGCGCCACGACGGTCATCTCCTCCTCCTCAGCCTTGATGCCGGCGAGTTGCGCTTCCTTCTCCCGCGCCACGGCCTTTTCCGGCATGGTCGCGTTCATCAGCACATCGGCGAGGATGTCCATCCCCGTCCGGAAGTCCGGACGCATCACGCGCACCGATACGCTCACGCTGTTGTTTCCCGCTTCGCTGCCGATGCCACCCCCCAGTTCCTCGATCTCGTCCGCGATCTGGCCCGCGGTGCGGGTCCGGGTCCCCTTCAGCAGGACCCGGGAAAGAAGCCGGGTGATGCCGTTGTTCCCAGCCGTCTCGGCCAGGAGCCCGGCTTTGAAGGCCGCGTTCACCGAAATGAGCGGCAGCCGGTGATCCTCCCGGACGATCAGCCGCAGCCCATTCGAAAGTTCGAATTTCTGGATCTCCCCCGCCACCATGGCCGGCGCGGCGACGGCCGCCTTGGCGAGAGATCCCGGCGGGTTGAGAGAGATCACGCTCAGGTTGCGATCGATGAGATAGGTCGCGAGCACCCGCTGGATATCCGCGGGAGTGACCCGCTGGATGGCCTCGAGATAGTCGCGGGAAAAATCGAGGTTCCGGGTGAGGAGCCAGTTGGAGCCGAGGTCGGAAGCCCGGCCGCGCATGGTGGTCACCGCCTGGAGCTGGTGGCTCAGCGAGGCCCGGCGCGCCTTGGCCAGTTCGCGTTCGGTCACGCCAGTTTCGCGCAGACGCTCGATCATCCGCAGGATCTCGGCTTCAACCTCCGCCCGCTTGCCGGGATCGAGCACCGTATCCACACCGAAGAGGCCGGCATGCCCCGGCGCGTAGCACCACGCATCCACGGAATGGACGAGCGAAAGATCCTCCCGCAGCACCTTGTAGAGCTGTGAACTCCGCCCGCTGCCCAGGACCACCGCGGCCACATCCAGCGCGGGGATATCCGGATGCGAAGCCGGTGGCACGTGCCAGGCCATGTGCAGCCGCGTCAGCTCGGTGGCAAACTCCGTATGCGACTCGCGCCGGCCCAACTGGGGCGGTTCTTCCGGGATGAAAACCGGCGAGGCCGCTCCGCGCGGATGCGGGGCGAACAGTTCCGTGAGCTGCGCCTGTACGCGCCCGGCCTCCACGTCGCCCACGACCACGAAGAACATATTGTTCGGCACGTAACGGCGTTTGTAATAGGCCATCACTTCATCGCGCTGGAGGCCATTGAAGACGTCGAGGTAACCGATAATCGGATGCCGGTAGGGATGCTCCCGGTACGTCGTGGCAAAGAGCGCCTGGCTGCTCATGCGATCCGGGTCGTCCATGCCCATGGCAAATTCGCGCCGAATGACTTCCTGCTCCTTCACGTACTCGTCCGCCGGCAGCGTGGAATTCATCACGGCGTCGGCCAGAAGCTCGATCGCCACCGGCACGCCCTTGGCCGGAATGTCGATCCAGTAAACGGTGCGATCGAACGAGGTGTAGGCGTTGATGTAGCCGCCCGCATCCTGGACGCTCTGCGCAAAGGCGCTCGCCCCCCGGGACGGCGTGCCCTTGAAGAGCATGTGCTCGAGCAGGTGCGACAGGCCGCCCCCCAGGTGGCGCCCCTCGTGAATGCTCCCTGTCTCGACCCAGACCTGCACGCTGGCCACGGGCGCGCTGTGATCTTCCTGCACGATCACCCCCAGGCCATTCGGCAAAGTGGTGGTACTGGCGGTCACGGCGGGAAAGCGGATCCCCTCCCCGGGCTTCAAAGCGGAAGCAGAATGCGATTGCATCATAGAAGGCGAACTTTCGTCCATCATGGCACGGGAGCAAACGGGAAAGCGCACCGGCTTTTCCCCAAGATCCACGGACTCCTTGATTTAGTGCAGTTCCTCCGCCGGCAGATCCGCCGGGCGGCGTGGCGAGACAGGCGCGGACGCCGGCAGAAACGGGGCCACGAACGCGTCGTGAAAGGTGTAGCCGCCCCTGAAGTGCTCGATGGAATCCGTCTCCGTTTTTCCAAAGACGCCCTCCCGGATGAAATTGAAGACCATTTCTCCGAAGTCATCGCCGCGCCGCACGCCCCAGTAGGCGAAAACGGTCGGGACCATGGGCCCGTACTCCTTCAGCGCGAAGAGGCGGATGCCCTCGAGCAACTGCTGCCCGTTGACGTGGTCCGCGCCTTCCTTGGCCTTTTTGCGAAGCTTGACCGTGAAATCGAGTGCGTCGCGTAGAAAGAGGTAGGCTTCGCGATCGTACCGGGGATCCTGCCGCACGATGAGGTCGAGTTTTTCACCAAAGTCGAGTTTCTGCATAGGTGGAATCGCGCTGGAAAGAATATTGGAAACGCGTGCTGGCGCCACCGGGGGCCGCGCCTACTGTGCATTACCAACACCTCGTGAATACGATTCACGCTTCCCAACTGCGCGCCGAAGCTAACCACACCTCGTGGCAGCGTCAACTGCCAGCTCACGGCTTCCTGGCCGTCTGCCTCGCCGGTCTCCTCGCATTTTCTCCGGCCTCCGCCCGGGCTGCGGAGCCCACCGCCCGCGACGAACTGGCCGCGGCGGAGCTCATGGAGACGGCGCTCCTCGCCCGGCAGGCCGGACTGGAGGACATGCGCAAGATGGAAACCGTCTACGCCGGCCTCGTGGCAAAATACCCCAAGGATGCCGCAGTGCGAAATGGCCAGGCGGAATTCTTTTGGAACGAGGGAAAGCGCGATCGCGCCGTCGAGACCTGGCAGGCCGCCGAACAGCTCGATCCGAAAAATGCCGTCGTGCTCGATCACCTGGGAGACTGCCACCTCGGCAACGGCGAGGCGAAGAAGGCCGCCGGCTATTACGCGCGGGCCACGGCGAGCGCGCCCGCGAATCCCGCCTATCACTACAGCTACGCCAATGTCGCCTACATCTTCCGCCATGAGTTGCTCGATGTGGATCATCCGGACGCGGCGGCCGTCCTCCGCCTGGCGCTCCATCATTTTGGGGAAGCGTCCCGCCTCGAGCCGCTCAATATCGAATACGCCCGCGCTTACGCGGAGACGTTTTACACCATGCCCGATCCCGATTGGCCCACGGCGCTTCAAGCCTGGCAACATTTCTACGAGATCACACCGGGGAAGGACTTCGCGCTGCTCAATCTGGCCCGCGTCCACATGAAACTGGGCCACAAGCCGCAAGCCCGGGAGAGCCTTTCGCAAATCAAGAGTCCGGAATATGACCGGATCAAAACCCGGCTCCGGGAGCGAATCGAGGCCGAAGCGGCCATCCCGTCAATTCCGTCAATTCCTGAGCCCGCGAGGCAATAATACCCATAATTTACGTATTATCTATATTAAACGAGCTTATCGATGTAGGGTCTTTTTCGGGGTTTTCAGAGGCCCGAAAATTTCCCGGAACGCATCATTGACGACCTGCCCCTCCGCTCCTACGCTCATGCCCCACTCACCAAAATTTCACGTTCAACCTATTAGCAAAGGGAAATCACATGCCTGAAGTCATCGTTCGCAAAGGAGAGCCAATCGACCGCGCTCTCAAACGCCTCAAGAGCAAACTCGACGCGGAGGGAATCATGGACGAAGTCCGCCGTCTCCGCGCCTACGAGACCCCGACCCAGAAGTCGAAGCGCAAAGCAAAAGCCAACGCCAAGCGCGCGAAGGCCAAGTTCCGCTTCAATCCCGCTTAATTTTCTGCGGGTTTCCTCCCGCATACGAATTTTTGGTTTAGGAAGCAGCCAGCCCCGCACGGGCTGGCTGTTTTTGTTTGGGGTGTGAAAGTTGGGGTCATGACGCGGGACCCAACGATCAAGGCGTAATCGTCGGATGAAGTCCGCCTGATTAGGCGCACGCCCTCCCGTGTCATTCTTGAGCGAAGCGAAGAACCTCCGAGGTGGCGGATGAGGTGCTCGTGGTGGCCGGTGCCTTTCGGGCGAGCCGATCTCTGCCTTTCCTCACCAGCGAGGCGTCAGATGCCGGAAGAGATCAGAGGTTCTTCGTTCCTCAGAATGACGGGGACCGGGTCGCCCGCACCTTCGCTTAACGTGTTATCTGGTTGGCGACTCGCGCTTCCGCCTACGCCTCGCACTCACACACCACACGGAAGCCCACATCGTTCGATTGGTAATCCGGCGTATTGTGATTGCGGGCGGTCGTCCGCAAATTCGGGATCCGTGATTTCCAACTGCCGCCGCGATACAGCCGCTTGTTGTTGGTCATCGCACTGCGCGGGTTGATGCGATCCTTGCTCTTGTACGGTTCGAAATAATCGAGACACCATTCGAAGACATTGCCCGCCATGTCCTCGATCCCGAACGGGCTCGCGCCCCGCGGATAGCTCCCGACCGGGGCCGTCTCCGCGAAGCCATCATCGATGAACGGGTCGCGCCACGCGAAATTCGTCCGCTTGTCCGCAAAGTTCGCATACTGCCCGCCATCGAGCTTCTCTCCCCACGGAAAGGTGCGTCCGTCCGTGCCACGCGCCGCATACTCCCATTCCGATTCGGTCGGCAGCCGGTACTTCTTCCCCTCCCTCAGGGTCAACCACGTGCAGAATTTCTCCGCCTCCTTGCTGGTCACATAGACCACGGGATGCTTTCCGTCCGCCCACGGTGCGCGCTTGTTTGCATGGGACGGGTCGAACTTCTCGTACTGCTCGTTGGTGATGGGAAACCGGCTCAGGTAAAAGCAACTGATGGAGACTTGGGCCACCGGCTGCTCATGCGGCGCGGCATCCTTGGCCGTGCTGCCCATGTAAAAAGCCCCCGACGGGATGAGGAGCATTTCCATCCCATAGGGACTGGTGAAATTGGGATAGTTCTGCCGCTCCTGGGCTCGGGCCAGTGGAGATGTATTGATGGGCTCCTTGACCACCGCTACGGCCACCGCAGGCTCGGCTTTCTTCGCCGGCGCCGGCGGCGGAGCCATGGTCCTCGGAGCGGCGGCGGTGCTGGTCCTGGGTGCAACCGGAGTCAGAACCCGGCCGGCGGGCGCCGTCGGAGTCGGTGGCATACCCGCCGCCTCTTCCAAATATTCGTCGATGATATCTTCGGCCTCACCACCGGTGAGACCCAGGCTCTCTCCCATGTTGCACATGGCGTCGCGCTGATCGTCGGTCATGTCGTCCCCATCCAGGGCGAGTTTCGAAAGGCGAAGCATGCGGCGGAACTCCGTCACCGGATCGCGTGCGTCCACCGCAGCGGCGGTCGCCACCGCTTCCAGAGCGGCCGTCGTCGCCGCTGCCGTCGCGGGAGCCGCCACGGCCACAGGCGCCGCGACGTACATCACGGCGGCGACGCGTTCCGCCCCGACTCGGGTCAGCTCCGCCTCGATCGCCGCCTGCATGTCGTCCCGCGACAGGCCCAGGCCCCGGCCACGCTCGTAAAGCCGGTTTTCGTCTTCTTCGCGCAGCTTGTTGTCGCCAAGTGCGAATTGGAGGAGCTTCTTGAATTCGCCCAGCGCCTCGATGACGATCTGCGAGTGCAGTTGGAGATCGAATTGCGCCCTCGCTTCCGCATCCAGGAGCTTTGTGCGCGCTTCCGCCAGGTAGGCTGGCGCTTCGTCCATTCCCCCCCGCAGCATCTGCGAGAGCGGATTGCTCGGCTGATTCTTCAGCGGCAGCTTTTTCTGCCACCAGACCAGCAGTTGACGGCAGTTTTCCTCGATCTGATCCGGGCTCGGATTGGATTCGTACGAAAGACAGAGACGCTTGTAGAGGTCGTCGGAATTGTAATCCCGCCAGCCCTCCCACCGCATCGGGTTATCGGGTATCGGGTTCGGTAACGCCACGCGTGATAAATACAATGAGATGCCCGATCAGACCACCTTGATCTGGAGCAAATCCGCCGTCGCCATTTCGATCTCGCTTTCCGAGAGACCGGTATTGCGTGCGATCTGCACGCGATTCTGGCGACCGTAGGCGTCCACGATCACTTCGAGCACCTGGTTTTCGTTGTAGGTGTAAGTCAATTCCACCGGCGACCCCTTGGGCAGGAAAGGCGGCAACTCAATGTCGCAGATGCCCAGCGGCGTGCACTCGCCCGGCACGGTGCTTTCTCCTTCCACCACCCGCACGATGGCGTTCTTCATGTTCGCCTTCGCCGTGCCGAAGGAATTCTTCGTCTCCACCGGCACCGGGGTCATCTTCCGGATCATCGGGAAAACGTATTCCTCCACCTTGCCATCATCCCAGAGCACCACCCCCAGGGTGTGCGTGGTGATGTTGGTCACCTTGATGAGCGAACCGTCGTCGCTGGAAAACTGGTCGCGCACTTCCTGTGGGAGCTTCCGCTCTCCGAGCTTGTCCTCCTCGCTGAGCAGGGCGAGCACGCCCTGCACCGCGGCGCCGATCGCGACCGCTTCGTCCGGGCTCACATCGTCGGCCACCGGCACATTGGAAATCTGTTTGATCATGTCGCGCACCGAGGGCATGCGGGTCATGCCGCCCGTGAGCAGGATGCGATCGATCTTGCTCCAGTCGAGGCCCGCCTCCTGCATGACGATTTCGCAGATCGTCTTGCACTTCTCGAGCAGGTGCCGGCAGCGGTTTTCGTAGTCGTCGCGCGTCAGGTCGAGCTTCACGCTCTTGCCATTGTAGCTGTGCACGATCGTGGTGCGGGTGCGGCTCGAAAGCTGGATCTTCGCGGTCACCGCGCGGTTGTAGAGGTCCTGGTAGCTCTGGAGATCGAGCAGCGGGTTTTCCCCGTGGATCTTGTCGAACTCGTCGGCCACCCAGTTCACGATCACATCGTCCCAATCCTTGCCCCCCAGCCGGTGATCGCCGTTGCTGGCGATCATGCGGATGTGATGGCTCTCGATCTTCATGATCGTCACGTCGAACGTGCCGCCGCCAAGGTCGAACACGAACACCGTCTGGTCCGAGTCCAGCTTGTCGAGGCCGTAGGCCAGCGCGGCCGCCGTCGGTTCGTTGATGACCTGCAAAACGTTCAACCCGGCAAGCTGGCCGGCGTGCAGCGTGGCCGTGCGTTCGGCGTCGTTGAAATATGCGGGCACCGTGATCACCGCGTCGGTCACCGGCTCGCCCAGATACTTCTCCGCGTCGTTCTTCAGCTTCTTGATGATCAGCGCCGAGAGTTCCTCCGCGGAGTAGATCTTCGAATTGAACTCGCGGTGAAACTGCGACTTGCTCTTGCCCATTTCGCGCTTCACGAAATCGACGATCTTCTCCGGCTCCGCGACGGCATTCTGCTTGGCCAGCGTGCCGACAATGGCATTCGTCCCGTCAAACAGAATGACCGAGGGCGTGATGCGCTCGCTCTCCGCGTTGGGAATAATCTGCGGTTTCCCGTAGGCGTCGATATGGGCGATGGCGCAAAAGGTCGTTCCCAAGTCGATGCCGACGGCTTTTCGGGAGTTCGCAGAATCAGGGGCGCTCATGAAGGAGGGTAGGGAAATCTAAAAGGGTTGAGTGTGCAGAATACGTATCCCACACAAAAAATCATTCACTTTTGCTGGGATGCTGCACCACCGAGGGCCATGAGGAAACCTTCTTTCCACTTTTTAATGATGACTTCCTCCACGCGCAGGTTGCGGCCCTTCCACGTGAAACCGCGCTTGACGCTGCGCACGATCATTCCGTCGTCGTCGGGGTCCTCGGCGATTTCGACCGCCACGGCGCGTTGCGAGTGCTTGTCGAGCTTGCCGGAGCCCACGGGCAGGATCATGACTTCAAGCCGGGCCAGCACTTCCACGATGAACTCGCAGTTGTGCTCGATGTTCGTGTCCATCGTCTTGAGTTGCTGGAGCAGCTTGGTCCCGGATTCGCCGGGGCATTGCGCGGCGCCGGCCACCGAATCCTGCATCTGGCGGTGGATCGCGGCCAGATCGTCGTAAAGCGAAATCAAATCGCGGATGATCGGCTTGTGCACCGACTCGAGCAGGAAGCCGTCCTTGTAGCCCTTCAGCTCCTCATGCATGGCGTCGAACATGCGCTGGGTGAGACCATTTTTCTGTTCGAGAAGGTCGTGCAACCCGTTGACGAGCCCCGGAAGGTCGGCGTTCGCTGCGATCGATTGCTCGCTCGTCTTGTCGAGCTTGTGCAGCACGGTGGTATTATCCCCCGTCGCCCGAGTGACGGCTTCGAGCCCCTGCACCAGGGGACGCAGCAGGCTCGGCAGTTTCACGTAGGACTCCGCCATCCGCTCCTCCACGCGCCGGGTGATTTCACGCTCTTTATCCTCTTCGGCCTGCCGGATCGCTGTCTCCCGATCCTCGATCTGTTGAGAGGCTTCCTGGAAGAGACCTTGCAGCTGGGAGTCGAAATCGGCGTCCAGATTTGGTTCGTGGTGAGGCATACTTGCGCTCTCATTTAGCCAAAATCACGCCAACCCACTCCGCTAATTTTAGAAGAATTAGAATAACTGGAGCCACAGTGGCGGAATTACGCGTTTTTGCGGCCCACCCTTGAATTAGGCACTCCGCCAGTCCGGGTTTCCCATACGGAGATTCCCCCATTCCCAGTTTTGGGCATCTCAAATCGCGGCTATGGGAAAATCAAAAGGCGATTAGGCCCCGTAATACTCCCGGATCGCATCCATGAGGCCGGGAATGTCGTACTTTTTGGCCTCGATATCCACCTTCAACCCGTGTTCCCGCATCGTCGCCGAGGTGACCGGTCCGATCGACGCCGTTTTCAAATCGGCTGGCAGCGGCAGCTTGAGCGCGAGAAAATTCTCAACCGTGGATGAACTGGTGAAGGTGATCATGTCCGCCCCTTCCGCGCGAAAACGAGCCGCCGCGCCGGTGACATCCTCGGTCTCCGGAACGGTGCGGTAGGCGATGGCCACGTCGACAATGGCGCCGAGTTTCGTCAATTCCGTAGGCAAAACGTCGCGCGCCACCTCGGCGCGTGCGAGGAGGATGCGCTGGTTTTCGATCGAGCTGTCCTTTTGGAAGGCTTTTATGATCGCCTCGGCCACATATTCCGCGGGCTGCAAGTCGACGTTGAGATGAAACTCCCGCACCCGCGCCGCCGTGGCCGGGCCGATGGCCGCGATGCGCGCGCCGCCGATTTCCCGCGCGTCGTTGAAGATCTTGTAGAACATCTCGAAGAAGGCGCTCACGCCATTCGGGCTCGTGAAAACGATCCAATCGTAGGTGTGGGCGTCCTGCACGAGTTGGCCGAACTCGAACAAATCCTTCGGCGGCTCGATGCGGATCGTCGGCAACTCAAAGACATCCGCCCCGAGTTCCCGCAAACCGGAACTCAAGGCGCCGGCCTGCTTGCGCGTGCGGGTGACCACGATGCGCTTGCCGAAAAGAGGACGGGTTTCGAACCAGTTCAGCGATTGGCGCAGCGTCACGACCCCGCCCATCACCGCAACCGCCGGTGCCTTGAACCCCGCTTCCTCCACCTTGGCCGCGATGTCGGCGAGTGTGCCACGCAGAGTCTGCTGCTGCCCCGTGGTGCCCCAGCGCACCAGCGCGATCGGCGTCTCCGGCGCGGCGCCGTTCTCGATCAACCGGGCGGTGATCACCGCGATCCGCTCCACTCCCATCAGCATGACTTTCGTGCCCGGCGTGTGGGCGAGCTGCTGGAAGTTCAGCGAGCTTTCCGTCTTGGCCGGGTCCTCGTGCCCGGTAAAAATCGTGAGTTGCGCCGTGTGGTCGCGATGCGTGACCGGGATGCCCGCATAGGCCGGCGCGGCGATGGCCGAG
>Ga0207705_10002628_pt1 | contig 13774 bp, 11 predicted proteins | sample KBSC13metaG_FD_184314 | JGI IMG/M metagenome (GOLD analysis project Ga0207705, IMG submission 184314) | Corn rhizosphere microbial communities from Kellogg Biological Station, Michigan, USA - KBS C1-3 metaG (SPAdes) (version 2) | ecosystem: Host-associated > Plants > Roots > Rhizosphere > Soil ...
CGACCGCGCCCGGCTGGAAGAAGACCTGCGTCTGCTGTACGTGGCGCTGACGCGGGCCCGGCACTTCCTGTGGCTCGGCGTCGCCGCGGTCGCGGCGCGCAAGAAGGGCGAGAACCAGTTGCATGACTCGGCCCTCGGTTATCTGCTGACGGGCGGTGCACCCGTGCCGGCAACGTCCGTGCGCGAGCGGTGGGAGGCGTTGCGCGGCGATGTCGACGCGGCCGTCGACACGGGCATCGAGCTGCATGCGCTGGCCAGCCCGGACGGCTGCACGCCGCTGCGCCGCGCGGACACGCGGCCGGAACTCGTGGAGCCGCCGCGCTTCGAGGCACGCTTCGAGCGCAACTGGGCCGTCGGCTCGTTCACCTCGCTGACGCGCAACACGGTGGCGCCGCCCACGCGGCCGCAGGAAGAAAACCTGCTGGAGGAAGAAGATCCGGGCGTCGTCGAGGTCGCGCACAGCGAGGACGCTCCCTGGCACCGCTTCCCGCGCGGCGCCGGCCCGGGAAACTTCCTGCACGAGCAGCTCGAATGGATGGCACAGGAAGGATTCGGCCAGGTCGACGACGAACAGTTCCGCGACCGCCTCGCCCAGCGCATCCAGCGTGCCGGCTGGGGCAACCGAGTGGACGATGCGCTGGCCTGGCTGCGCATGATCGCCGTGACGCCGCTGCCGCCGGTCGGCTGCGCGCTGGCGGACATCGATGCTCCGCTGGCCGAGATGGAATTCTGGTTCCCCAGCCGCCAGCTGGACGTCGCCGCGCTCGACCGCCTGTGCCGCCGCCGGATGCTGGGGAACACGCCGCGCCCCGTACTGCCGGAGCGCCAGCTGCACGGCATGCTGAAGGGATTCACGGACCTCGTGTTCGAATGCCATGGCCGCTACTGGGTGCTGGACTACAAGTCGAACGCGCTGGGGCCGGGCGATACGGCATACACACAGGCCGCGATGGCGGCCGGCATGGCCGAGCACCGCTACGACATCCAGGGCGCCATCTACATGCTGGCGGTGCACCGCCTGCTGCGCGCGCGCCTTGGCGACGAGTACTCGCCGCATGAGCACCTGGGCGGCGCCGTGTTCCTGTTCCTGCGCGGGATCGGCAACCCGGCCACGCACGGCTGCTACCTGCTCGAGCCCGACCTGGAGCTGCTGGAGGGCCTGGACCGCCTGCTCGGAAAGGACACGCATGAACACTGACGCCATTGATATCGGCGCGTTCTGGGCCGAGGTCGAGCGCCTGACGGAAGCGGGAGAGCTGCGCCGCCTGTCCGGCGTGTTCGCGCGCTTCGTCGCCACCCTGGGCGCGGCCGCCTGCGCCAGGTCGACGCCGCTGCTGCTGGCGAGCCTCGTGCTGTCCGAGCTGGAAGGGAGGGGGCACAGCTGCCTGCTGCTGGACGACCTCGTGGGCGACCCGGCCGCGCTGCTCGGCTGGGATCTTGAAAACTGGAAGGCGCTGGCCAAGGCCGCGAAACCGCTGCCGCGCGGCGTGAAGGGCTGGATATCCCAACTGGCAGCATGCGAACAGGTGTGGCGCGTGGGCGACCTCGATTACGACCAGCCGCTCGTGCTGGACGACTCCCGCCTGTACCTGCGCCGCTACTGGCGCGACGAGACGCTCGTGGCCTCGTGCGTGCGCACGCGCGCGCAGGAACGCCGCCCGGTCGACATCGACCATGCGCACGCGTGGCTGGAGGCCCTGTTCGGCGCCCAACGCGCGGGCGAATCGCCGGACTGGCAGCGCATCGCCTGCGCCGTCGCGCTGCGCGGCGCGTTCGCCATCATCACGGGCGGCCCGGGTACGGGCAAGACGTACACGGTGGCGCGCCTGCTGGCGCTGCTGTTCGCGACGGCGCCGGACGCCGCACGCCAGCGCATCGCCCTTGCCGCGCCGACGGGCAAGGCGGCGGCGCGCCTGAAGCAGTCGATCGACAAGGCGCTGGGCGACCTGGCCGAGCGCGTCGGCGAGGCGCTGCCGCTGCGCGAACTGACGGCCCGCATGGGCGCCGCGCGCACCTTGCACAGCCTCCTCGGCGCGCGCCCGGACACGCGCAGCTTCGCGCACCACCGCGGCAATCCGCTCGACGTGGACGTATTGATCGTCGACGAGGCGTCGATGGTGCACCTGGAGATGATGGCGTCGCTGCTGGACGCGCTGCCGCCGGGCAGCACGCTGATCCTGCTGGGCGACAAGGATCAATTGGCATCGGTGGAGGCGGGCGCCGTGCTGGGCGACCTGTGCCACGATGCCCAGGCCGGCCGCTACGACGGCGACACCCTGGCCTATGTGCAGGCCACCAGCGGCGAGACGATCCCCGCCGGCTTCGCGGGCGACGGCGGCGCGCTGGCCCAGCAGACCGTCATGCTGCGCCACAGCCGTCGCTTCGGCGGCCCGATCGGCAAGCTGGCGCTGGCCGTCAACGCGGGCGACGTGGAAGGCGCAGCGGCCGTGCTGCGCGCGCCGGCATCGACCGGCGTGCTGCGCTGGATCGACCACGCACACCAGCACCACGTGATCCAACTGGCCATCGACGGCTATCGGCCTTATCTCGAACTGCTGCGCGCGGGCAGCGGCACGCACGCGAACCATGAGGCGTGGGTCCGTGCCGTGCTGCAGCGCTTCGAGGCGTTCCGCGTGCTGTGCGCCGTGCGCGAGGGCGAGTGGGGTGTCGAGGGCCTGAACGACGCCATCGAACAACGCCTGGCGCACGCGGGCCTGATCATGCGCGGCGACTGGTATGTGGGACGCCCCGTGATGGTCACGCGCAACGACTACCCGACGGGCACGTTCAACGGCGACATCGGCCTGGCGCTGCCGGACCCTGCGCGTCCCGGCTCGCTGCGCGTGTGGTTCCTCGAAGGCGACAACGTGCGCAGCGTGCTGGCCACGCGGCTGCGCCACGTCGAGACGGCGTACGCGATGACGGTCCACAAATCGCAGGGCTCGGAATTCGCGCACACGGTGCTGGCCCTGCCGAAAGAGGGCGGCGCCGTGCTGGCGCGCGAGCTGGTCTACACGGGGATCACCCGGGCGAGCCGGCAATTCACCCTGACGACGCCGGCGCCGGCCGTGCTGGGGGAGGCCATCCTGCGGCGGACGCACCGGGCGAGCGGGCTCAGGGGGATGGTGGAGCGGTGATATGCGGCCGAGCTTATGACATACACCAATCCCAGTGTGACTGAAATCCGGGAGTGGGCTTCCGTTTTACTCGAGTCTTGTAGACCATGATTAGCGCCGGAAAGTCCGGCTGCCAAAAAGCTGGTCAGGCTCTATATTTCCAACTATTCCAGAGCGACCCCGCCGTATCGATGACTTTGCCACCGCGACGCCGAGCGGATACATTCCCCTTGCACGGTATTTGTAGTCCGCTTGAGGGCAAGTCCGGTCGGTTCGTGGCAGTCCGTGATTTTTTCGGACTGGCAGCATGATATGCTCGACTGAACGGCCGTCGTGTGGCCCTAGTGGCCCATTAAGTAGTGCCGCCGTACAGAAATCGATAAGTATCCATGACACCAATCCTTACAAGATGCATTGAAAGTATTTGTTCCGAGCGGGATAGTGGTTGGAATGAGACTTTTGATGTTGTTGATCAGTTAGTCAAAGACTATGGGGAAGAGAGGCTGGCGAACCGAGTGGTTGAAGAGGTCCCCCGGACCGTCCCCTTCGAAGTGGTCGCCGATTTATTGAGCATCCTGATCTGGTCAACTTCTGACAACGGCTGCTCTATCACGAACTCTGCGAATTTATGGCTGCGCGACCAAACAGACACACGTAAGGTTCTGATCGCGTTGAACCTTGAAGTTATCCCATTTTCCTCAGAGGATGAGGCCAAGCAGGTCTTGATGCCTTTAATGAAAAGCAATCACTTGGCCTACGCTCATTGCTCTCGGATACTCCGTTTCTTTGAGAACAGCGAAGTAGAACATAGGCAGACGACCGCGAAGGTCCGCGATGGGTCGGGTGCAGCTTGTCGGGCCAGCGATGACCTTTCCAGCTCGACAACATGCTATGCTGACTCAACCGGCTAAGTACAGGGTTGTCGAAGCTCACCCAAAGAATGGTATCGGCTTTCTTTGCGCCATGGGATAGCGGCCAATTCGACACCTGACTCCTGGTTGGGTTGCAGTCTATCGTGTCAGTTCGTGACCAGCCGGATACCCATGCAAAAATTCCTTTCGCTTATCGGCGCCGTCTGCACCCTCGGCTACCTTGCCGCGTGCCTTGCCCTGTTTGTATTCCAGCGCTCGATGATCTACTACCCGCCGGCGACCGCGGCTTTGCGTGCGCCGCAGGTATCCACGCTCGACGTGCCCGGCGCGACGATCCGAGTTGCCGAACGCTCGCATCCAGGGCCACAGGCAGTTCTGTATTTCGGCGGCAACGCCGAAGACGTGTCCGTAAGCCTGCCGCAGTTCAATCAAGCGTTCCCGGACCGTGCCCTGTACCTGCCGCATTACCGCGGCTATGCGGGCAGTACCGGCAAGCCAACCGAGCAGGCCTTGATTGCGGATGCGCTGGCGCTATACGACCGCGTAGCGGCGCTCCAGCCGCATATCCTCGTCATCGGCCGCAGCCTCGGGACGGGCGTCGCAATCCAAGTGGCGAGCCGGCGCAAAGTCGACGGGCTGGTGCTGGTGACGCCGTTCGACAGCCTGCGTGAGTTAGCTGCCCGGCAGTTCCCGTATTTTCCCGTACGCTGGATGTTGAGGGATACGTACGAATCCTGGCGCTATGCACCGAATATCACGGCGCCGACCTTGATCATCGCTGCGCAGCACGACGAAATCATCCCGCGCGCCAGCACCGAGCGCCTGCTGGCGCACTTCCGACCAGGTGTGGCGTCGATGGAAATCGTCGAGAATGCCGGCCACAATTCGATTTCGGACAAGCCAGTCTATGGTCTCCTGCTGCAGGCAGCGGGCAAGCACTGAGCGAAAAAAACATCGCCAATGCCGCCAATGCCGCCAACGCCGCTCAGTTAAGATCTTTCTTGAGGAAGCGGACGATATAACGGTAAGGCATGGCTTCGACGATCCTGTCGACTTTTCGACCAGGCGGTCCTTCGTTCGAGCCGAGATCGGCGCGACAGGCCGCAACGTTAATTCTAGCGGACAACGCAGACACCCTTATAGGAGCTCTTCGATCAAATGGATAATCGATTTCGGGAAGTCGAGAAGCGTGCCCGACGCGTTTTTGTCCTGGCGATGGTTATTGCTCTGATGGTGCTAATGGGTGTCGACTATCTGGTAAATACCAAACCAAGCGCCCTGCAAGCTTGCGTACAGACGTGTGCTGTCTATCACCGCCAAGGAGAACTTGTGTACAAATATACTAGAGAACAAATCTCAGGTGATCGATATAGAGGACCGACGGAATGCCAGTGCCGATAACGCCTTCTGTGTCTTGAGCGTCCGCAATGGGTCGACTGCTGCGGTACAATAAACGGTCGAGATCGGTCACAGCCGGATGTAGAGTTACATCGAGCGCCGCCCAGGAAACAAGAACGTAGAGGAATCAAAACATTCTATGATTACGGCAGAGAACCCGGATGATCAGCTGAGTTATTGTGTCGTGGTGCACGGGGTCGATACTCATGCTTTTGAACGGGCCGCAGTTCGCTATAACTGTCGTCGTGGCGGTATACGACCGACTGACCAAAGTCGGTATATTTCTCTTCCTGTGACACCTGACACATTAGGTGCCACACTTGCTTGGATCAAAACAGAGCTGGCTGGACATTACCGGGAGATTTACTTAGGAGTTTCTGTTCAGGCTAAATTATCTTGGAGCGAAGTCATCATTCCCGCTGAGGTTGCGTCGTTAGCTGGTCAACATAACGCGGCGATCAAGGTTCTAACCTCACACCTAAAATCCGCATAATTGCTGTGCCGGGATAAGGCTGCTTCAGGTCGAGTCCAGCCGGTCGCGACAGTTAGGCTCGACATGCCGACAGTTCGCATATGGACTCAGGGAGACGGTGGGGCGGCAGCGGCCTTGCGCTTTGTCTTGAAGAACGACCACGCCTCGTTGGCCGTGTCGACGTCGTGATTCATCTCGCCCACGAGCTTGCGCAGTAGCCAGGGAAGCGTGTTTCTCATGTCTGCCTCCACATGCCCGCCGCCCTCGATCTTCAGGAATTCGATTTGTATGCCGGCAGGGACGGCGCCCCAGACGTAACGCGTCGCCGACGTCGGGTCGTCCGGATGCAGGTGCGGGTAGCGATGCACCGCCGGCGTGTCGGACAAGCCGGCCAATTGGCGCCAGATGGCGACAGTCTGCTCGGTGCCGAGAGTGGTCCCACGTCCGCGCAGGAGCCAGTTGCCCACCTGGCCGCCGGCATAGGGCACGATCGTGTCGGCCGTGCCGTGTTCGATGAAGACTGGCAGCGGGTGCACCGGTGCCGGGCAGGTCGTTTTTACCGCCATGAGGCCGCTCTGTACGCCGATGGCGGCAAGCCGCGGCGCCAGTTCGATCCCGGCCCGGTATGCCATCGCGCCGCCGTTCGACACACCGAACACATAGACGCGTGCCGGGTCGGCGCCGAACCGGCTGATCGCAGTGTCGATCAGTTCCGCGATCAGTCCGACGTCGTCGACCTTCGTATTGGTCGGCGCATCGCTGCGGCAATCGTTCCAGGACTGCTTGCCGTCGCTCGCCTTCACGCCATCCGGGGCGAGGAGCAGGACATTCTCGCGCTGGGCGAGCGTCGGCCACGCCTGCGTCCTGTAGCCGGCCAGCGAGGCCAGGCCGACCATCACGGCCGCGGACGCGCCATGGCCATGCAACAGGATCAGGACAGGGCGCTGCGCTTTCGGCTTGTCGTCCGCCTCGACGGCGATGTAGTGACGCGGTCCTTCGGGGCGTGCCAGCGTGTGGTCCGTCACCGTGACGGCAAACGCTGGCGCTGCCAGTCCCATGGCGGCCAGGCAGGACCAACGGCTGAAACGGAGCGGCATGCGTAATCTCGCGTTGAATGTTTGGTAACTGATGGTGACACGTTTGTTTTACTCTGTCATCCATTCGCCCACTGCTACAATCTGCCTCATCGTGTGTCGCCCGGGCACCCACTGCCCTCAAGCAAGGAATCCGCATGAATCATGATTGCACCCATTTCCACGAGATCGTGACTCGCGACGCCAATACCGACGGCTGTGAAGAATGCCTGCAAATGGGCGACACCTGGGTGCACCTGCGCGTGTGCCTGACGTGTGGCCACGTCGGTTGCTGCGACGATTCGAAAAACAAACATGCGACGCGCCATTTTCACGCGACGGGGCACCCCGTGATCCGTTCCAAGGAGCCGGGCGAGACGTGGGGTTGGTGTTATGTGGATCGGATCGTCAAGGATCCAGTCTAGTTGGCCTAAGCCTCAAGGTGTGTTTACGCGACGAGCGAGAACGAAGCGCTTTCGCCAATCGAGAGCGTGGCTTCCAAATGTCTGGTACCACCGCTGCGGGCAATCACGTCGTCGAAGCAGTAGGTCCGCAGACTGATGCGGGCCGTGTCGGGATGGTAGCAATTCCATAACAGCCTGAACGTGAAGCAGGTGTTGCGTTCATCGCTGGCCGCCATTGCCCGTTGACCTGATGATGTCCCGGCCTGAACGATGAATGCCTTGTGTAGCCTCGGACGGGAGCGTATCTCTGCGGCCATGTCGGCGCTGATCGTAAAGTCGGTCTGCTCGCATGCCGGCTCATCCGGATACAGTTCCGCAATGGTTTTGCCCTGGTCTGCGATGCCGCTGATTTCGGTCAATTCGACGCACAATATCTCACCAGTTAGCAGGGCATGCTCCGGGATCCAGATCAGATGGCCGCACCCCCCGTCTTCGTAATTGCCGCCGGACGCGGTGAGGTCTGCTTTTGGATCCGTGTCGAGTGCGCCAGATACGGACACGTCCATCACCTGGATTCCCGTCAGGTCGATCGTCGCAATACGTATATCGTTCACGTCGATTGTTATGCCGGGCATGTGAATGTCCTGTCTGTTTTTCGATGATGGACTACGGTTGCACTTCGCTTGGCTCAGTGTACGAGACCTATTGCTCGGTCGCAATCCAAATACCCGCCTGACGCTCGGCCTTTGCTTTCCGAATGGCAACAATGTTAAAGTTGCGACCTGCGTAAAGTTATCGGAGCGGTATCATGTTGATCGTCGTGGGTTTCATCACCGTGCTGTTGGCCGTGTTCGGCGGCTTCGTCCTGCAGGACGGCCACCTGGCCGCGCTGTTCCAGCCCTATGAACTCCTGATGATCTTCGGCGGCGCACTGGGCGCCTTTGTCATTGCCAATGACCGCAAGGCCATCGGCCTGACCTGGCGCAGCCTGCCGATCCTGTTCCACGGTTCGCGCTATACGCGCGAGCTGTACATGTCGCTGATGGCACTGCTGTTCGACCTGTTGACGAAGGTGCGGCGCGAGGGGTTGATGTCGCTGGAGGACGACATCGACGCGCCGTACGAGAGCGCCATCTTCGTGAAGTACCGCGTCATCCTGCTGGACGACCACCTGCTGGACTTCATCACGGACTACCTGCGGCTGATGGTGTCCGGGACGATGAACGGCTACCAGCTGGAGAACCTGATGGACAACGAGATCGCGACCTACCAGGAAGACGCCGACATTCCCATCCAGGCGATCCACAAGCTGGCCGACGGCATGCCTGCGTTCGGCATCGTCGCGGCCGTGATGGGCGTCGTGCACACGATGGGCGCCATCGGCCGTCCGCCCGCCGAGCTGGGTGGACTGATCGCGGCCGCGCTGGTAGGCACCTTCCTCGGCATCCTGCTGTCGTACGGCCTCGTCGCGCCGCTGGCGAGCCTGCTGCACCGGCGTCACCAGGAAGTCGTCAAGGCGCTGCAATGCGTGAAAACGACCCTGCTGGCGTCGATGAACGGCTATGCGCCGGCCATCGCCGTGGAATTCGGCCGCAAGGTCATCTCGGCCACGGAGCGCCCGACCTTCGCCGAGCTGGAAGGCCATGTGCGCCAGTTGAAGGCGCGCTAGCGATCAGGTTTTTTCTTCGGTTTCGATGCCGGCCAGTTTCCAGCTCCACAGGCCGGCGCGGCGGAAGATGAAGCTGCCGTCCTGCGTCTTGACGGCGAACCGGTCCCAGCCGCGGTAGTTCACCGCGTAGCGGGGACGTTCCGGCTCCACCTTGGCATCGTTCGCGTGCGGTGCAAGTTTGGGGAATTTGATGCGTCCCTGTTCCAGCATGATCGTGACGCCCCGCGGCGAAGCAATCATGTCGACGAGCGGACTGACGAACGCCATCGCGACGGAGGTACCCAATTCGGCCACCGGATTCGTGCCGCCGGTCGTTGCCGGGGCGCCTTTCATCGATGCGAGGATCTGGCTTTTCACGCTCTCGCGCAGGGCAGGGAAGTCGACCTGCGCGCTGACGGCATCGGCGTCGCGATGGGCGACGGCCGATTGCAGGCGTTGCAAGGTCCACCACGGGCTGGCGAAGCTGGTGGCGGCAACGACGAGGAGGGCGCCGGCGGCGCCGGCGGCGAGGACACGGGTGCGTTTCATGATGCGGTCATTGCTTGTTGGAAAAGCGCCATGATACCGGAACTCGACTCTAGTCGAACCGAATGCGAGGAGAACTGTCCAATCGTGATCATGGAAAGCATAATTGGAATCGGCAGGCCGCTAGGCTGCTCAGAACCACGGTCAAGACTCTGCGGTGCCGAGAGCGTAACGACCAGCGCGCGATCGGCGAGCGCACCCGGATGTGCGCCGATTCGGCGCACATCACAACCGCGACGTGAACGCGGCGATCGTTCTGTAACGGCTCGCCACCGGTGCCCATGTGGCGCGAACGGCGCTACCCGAGGCGAGCCAGGCGGTGACGCCGGGCACTGCCGCCGGCGATGAGCCGGCGGGAGGCGGGAAAGTGACGCCTGTCAGGTACGAGCACGGTCATCAGGACGGCTCGGGGCAGGAAGAGATCGGTGAGCACTTGTGCACACCTTCTCGATAGCAGAATGCACCGCGTAAATATTAAAAAAGCCGGGGCGGTGACCCGTCCCGGCTTGTCGTTGCCGCGTGCGTCCGGTCAGTGGTGCCGGCGGTGGCGCGTCACGACGACGTGCTTGTGCCCGCGCCGGGTGCTGCCGCCGACCGACGCGCGGATGCGCGGACCGCCCGCGCTGGCGCGCACGCGCGAGGATTCGGCGCGTGTTGCCACGGGGCCGGCGTCGCCCAGCACGTGGCGGCGGATGTTCAGGGCGTCCAGAATGCGCACCGACGAGGCGCCCGCGTTCAGCAGCACCATCGTGGCGTTCTTGCCGGCCGCTTTCACGCGCATGATCAGGCAGCGGCCCGCTTCCTGCGTATAGCCCGTCTTCGACAGGCCGATATCCCAGCCCTTGGCGCCGACGAGGCGGTTCGTGTTGTGGTATTCGACTTCGCGACCCTTGATGTTGATCAGGTCCTTCGACGACGTCGTGATGCGGGTGATTTCCGCGTAGTTCGACGCGGCGGTCGCCATCTTGACGAGGTCGGCCGCGGTCGAGCGGTTGTTCGGGGAGAGGCCGGTCGGTTCCTCGATCACGGTCTGCGTCATGCCCAGCGCGGCGATCTTGCGCTTGACGGCGGCGCGGAACGCGTCGATGCCGCCCGGATAGGTGCGCGCCAGCGCGGCGGCGGCGCGGTTGTCCGAGGACATCAGCGCCAGCTGCAGCACGTCGCGGCGCGGAATGGTCGCGCCGACGGGCACGCGCGACGTGCTGTGCTTCAGCATGTCGACGTCTTCTTTTTCGATTTCGATCGGCTCGTTCATGTCCTGGTGGGCATCGAGCACGACCATGGCGGTCATGAGCTTGGTCAGTGAAGCGATCGGTGCGACGGTGCTGGCGTTCTTTTCGAACAGCACCTTGCCGGTGTCGTCTTCGACGACCAGCACCGATTGCGATCCGAACGGCACGGCGAGGGCGGCCGCACTGGAGATCGTCATCACAACGGCGGCGAGGAGTTTCTTGATCATGGATGGTGTCTGGGTACGGTTAATGGTCGGGCGCCGGACGGCGGCTGAACATCAGCGTCGAGGGGCGGCAGATAGCGTCTAGCTATGCAGCTGCAATAAGTTGAACCATAGCATCAAAAGTTGACGCATGTCTACATCAACAAGTGAAATATCGAGTCCATGAGCAAGATTCTACAAGAAAAAAAAGCCCCGCGTTGCCGCAGGGCCTTGTTTTTGAACGGGTGTACGCGTTCTGTCTTATTTTGAGGTGTAAATTTTGTCGAATTCGCCACCGTCGTCGAAATGCCGTTTCTGCGCAGCACGCCATCCGCCGAATACGTCGTCCACGGTGAACAGCTGGATCGGCTTGTAGTTGGCGCTGAACTGCTTCATGACCTTGTCGTTACGCACACGCATGTAGTGCTTTGCGCCGATGGCCTGGCCCGTTTCTGAATACAGGAAGTTGAGGTAGGCCGTTGCCTGCTTGCGGATGCCCTTGCGGTCGACGACCTTGTCGACGACGGCCACCGGCGATTCGGCCAGCACGGAGATGGACGGGTACACGACTTCGAAGTCGTTGCCGAATTCGGCGCGCACGAGGTTCACTTCGTTTTCGAAGGTGACGAGGGCGTCGCCGATCTGGCGCTGGGTGAACGTCGTCGTGGCGGCGCGGCCGCCGGCGTCCAGCACGGGCACGTTCTTGAAGATCTTGCCGACGAGCTCGCGCGCCTGCGCCTCGTTGCCGCCCTTCTTGATCACGGAGCCCCACGCGGCCAGGTAGGTGTAACGGCCGTTGCCGGCGGTCTTCGGGTTCGGGATCACGACTTTCACGTCCGGCTTGGCGAGGTCGGCCCAGTCCTTGATGCCCTTCGGATTGCCCTTGCGCACCAGGAACACCATGGTGGAGTAATAAGGCGCGGCATTGTCCGGGAATTTCTTCGCCCAGTCCTTCGCGACGAGGCCGCGGTCGGCCAGCATGTCGATGTCGTTGGCCTGGTTCATCGTCACGACGGACGCTTCCAGGCCGTCGGCCACGGCGCGGGCCTGCTTGCTGGAGCCGCCGTGCGATTGCTTGATCGTGATGTTTTCGCCGGTTGTTTTTTTCCACTCGGCGGCGAAGGCCGGATTGATGTCCTTGTACAGTTCGCGCGCCACGTCGTACGACACGTTCAGCAGTTCGACGTCGGCGGCATGGGCGCTATAGGGCAGCACGGCGCTGCCGAGTGCGAGGGCCAGCAGTGCCCGGCGCAGCGAGGAAACGGATGGGATCGCCATTTTATTATTCCTTTATCGAGACTCTCTAGGGGTGATGGATGATCCGTTAAAAAATAGCAAAACAAAAGTATATTTTTATCATATGCTTAATCGCCGTATGTGTCATGCATACGTTTCGGACCGGTGCAAAGCAGCCGAATCGTGTTTGGGTTATAGTCCGGCCTTCTGCTGTTGGGCCGGTCTCCGGCCCGTTGAATCACCGTTTGTTCGAGGTTGACGCTGAAAACCATGGGTATCGACATTCGCCAGGCAACACCGAATGATGCGCCGGCGGCCTGCGGGCTGCTGCGCCGTTCGATCGAGGAGGGCTGCGTGCAGGACCACGGCGGCCGTCCCGAGATCCTGCAGGCCTGGCTCGGCAACAAGACCACGCAGAACGTGCTCGGCTGGCTGTCGTCGCCCAGCAACTTCGTCGTCGTGGCGGAACGGGACGGGGACGTGGTCGGGCTCGCGCTGCTGAACCAGGCCGGCAAGGTCGCTTTGTGCTATGTCCGGCCGGACCTGTTGCGCAACGGCGTCGGCCGGGCGCTCGTCTGCGCACTGGAGGGGCAGGCACGCACGTGGAATATCCGCAAGGTCCACATGCACAGCCCGGCGTCCGCCAGCGCCTTCTTCGAACGCCTCGGCTATGTCAACGCCGGCAAGGACAAGGCGTGTTTTGGCCTCGAATGCGACTTCCTGTGGAAACAACTTGACGCCGAAACGGTGCCGGCACGCAAGAGATTTTGCAATTGCAGCCAATGAGCTGCGCCATGCCTGTATCGTTGTGTAACATTACGCAACGTGAACTCATCTTTTGTCGGCGGGGCGCTTGCGCTATAGTACGCGGGTTGCAATGATGAGTTCGTTATGGCTTCCCGCAGAGATTTTCTTCACCAAGGCTTGCGCCTGACCGCGCTGGGACTCGTCGCCGTCCCGCTGATCGACGCGAACGCGGCGCGCGCGAGCGGCCGCGACCAGCTCGAGGCCCCGAGCACCGAGATGGAACCGCCTCCCGACCTGTTCGATGCCCAGGTCGTCGACATCGACTTCTGGGTCAAGCCGCGCACGTTGTCCGTGGTCCGTCCGGCCAGCGGCGAAAAGGCCAGTGTCCTGTACTGGAAGGATGGCGAGGTGATCGATTCCGCCTACCAGGAACTGTGCCATCTGTTGCGCGATGTGAACGGCAAGGCCGCCATCCCCATCGATCCGAAACTGATCGAGACGCTGTGGGCCTCGCAGGCCTTCGTCGCGCGCTACGGCCTCGACCGGCCACTCGAGATCCTGTCCGGCTACCGCACGCCGGCCTCGAACAACCGCCTGATCGAGCAGGGCGTGCCGGCCGCGCGCCAGTCGCTGCACATGTCCGGCAAGGCCGCTGACGTCCGCATCGCCGGCCTCACCGAGGAAGTGCTGGGCGGGCTCGTGAAGAGCTTCCGCAAGGGCGGCGTCGGCTTCTACTATCGTTCCGGCCCCAAGGGCGGTTGGATCCACACGGACACGGGCCTCAACCGTACCTGGAAGGGCTGATGGCCGCTGGCGCCGCCGTATCC
>Ga0207705_10002630_pt1 | contig 13773 bp, 10 predicted proteins | sample KBSC13metaG_FD_184314 | JGI IMG/M metagenome (GOLD analysis project Ga0207705, IMG submission 184314) | Corn rhizosphere microbial communities from Kellogg Biological Station, Michigan, USA - KBS C1-3 metaG (SPAdes) (version 2) | ecosystem: Host-associated > Plants > Roots > Rhizosphere > Soil ...
TATCTACACCGAGCCGGAAGTCGCCGTGACCGGCCTTACCGAGCAGCAAGCCAAGGATGCCGGCTACGACGTCAAGGTCGGCCGCTTCACCTTCAAAGCTCTCGGCAAGGCGCTCGCCATTAACGAGAATGTCGGCCTGGTCAAGATCGTCTCCGAGGCCCGCTACGGCGAGATCCTCGGCGCGCACATCGTCGGCCCCCACGCGACGGACCTGATCCACGAGGTGTGTGTGTCGATGAAGCTCGAGTCGACGATTGAGGAGCTGATGCACACGATCCACGCCCACCCGACATTGGCCGAGGCCGTGATGGAAGCCGCGCAGGACGTCAAGGGGCACAGCATTCACACGGTGTATAAGAAGTAGAAGACGAGCAAAGAGAAGAAATTTAACATCAATTAAGAGGATGTACAGGATTTAGGAATTGGATTGGTAAGAAACGGCCGCGTCTGGAAGTCAGGCGCGGCCATTTTTAGTAGCTCATGCGGAAAGGACAGCAATGGCAATTGAAGTCGAAGGGTCGAACACCATCGTTGTCATGTTCGACTTCGACACACTTGGCGACACAGACGACCGGTGCTCAAAGATCGCTAGCTGGATCAGGACCAACGTCAAGCAGCACGTCGAGGTCGAAAGCCGGGTGTGGCTGATCGTCAAGTCGGAGCAGACGATCGATGAGCTCTTCGGAAAGATCGTCGCTCAGTTTGGCGCGGGCGATTGCGTGGCGATGTTCAAGGTGGCGTCGATGATGCTCAATGTCGACGGGCAGGATGAGTTATTCAGTCGACTCAAGCGCAAGAATTGAGTTTGGTGGCAGCGGCCGCGCCTGAGTGTCGGGCGCGGCCGATGTCACCTTTGGCCTACTCTAGCGTGAGGTTGTTGAGGTCCTCGATGAGGCTGGGGCCGGTCGGTTCCCAGCCTAGTCGCTCGCGCGTCTTGGTATTCGATGTCGGCGAGTCGAGCATGGCGAAGTGGGAGAGGAAACCGAAGTACGCGGGCGCTTCCTCGGGCGAGATGGACTCGACGGGCAATTTGAGGCTGCGGCCGAGGGCTTCGGCGATGTCCTTAGCCATCACTCCGTTTTCGCCCACGGCGTGCCACCTCGATCCGGCCAGTCCCTGTTCGAGCGCCAGACGGTAGAGTCTGGCCGTGTCGCTGATGTGCGCTGCCGCCCATCGACTGCTGCCGTCGCCCACATAGGCAACCTTCTTCTTTTCCAGCGCGATCTGTATGAGGAAACTCACCAGCCCTTGCCGGCGTGTGTCGTGGATCTGGGACAGCCGCATCACGATGCCCATCACGCCTTGATCGATAGTCGCCAGTGTCGCCTCTTCGGAGAGGCGCGGGAAGCTCTCGACTGGTTTGGTGTCGTCTTCATCGTAGGGCTTGCCCGTCTTGAGGTTCGTGACCAACACCCCCGCCGTTCCGATGAGCGGGCGGCTCGATCCGGCGAGCGCCTGCCCCAATGCTTCGATGGCTTTGCGGTCATCTTCGCAGTTCTTCTGGATCTGGGAAAAGTCGTGGTTGAAGGCCAGGTGAATGACGGCGTCGGCCTTCGATGCTCCCGCCTTCAAGCTGTCCAAATCCTCGATCGTGGCGTAATGAACCTCCGCTCCCGCCTGTGCGAGCGCCTTTGCGCCGGCTTCCGACCGCGTCATCCCGAGAACCTGATGGCCTGCCTGAATGAGTTCGGGGACCAGGGCAGAACCGATGAAACCCGTTGCTCCTGTCACAAATACTCGCATCTTCTTAATCCTTTCGCCCACATCCCGGTGTCCGATTGCGAGGCCAGTATTGACCAAACTTCGCAGACACTGGTAAAATGGAGACAGTCTCCGCATATATAATACCGGAGATTGTCTCCGTTTATCAATAGTTTGTCGGCATTTTTATGGAAATTGAGAATTCGTCTACGCCTACCCGCAAGCCTCGTGCCGACGGTCAGCGCAATCGGGATCTGATAGTTCGTGTCGCCAAGGAAGCTTTCGCTGAGAATGGCGCGGGGGCGAGCCTGGACGATATCGCGAAGAAAGCGGGCGTCGGACCGGGGACCCTCTATCGACACTTTCCGACGCGCGAGGATCTTTTCGAGGCCGTTTATCGGGCGGAAGTGGATAAGCTTGCCGAAGCTGCCGTGGAGTTCGGGCGGACGCTGTTGCCGATAGAAGCGATCCGGGCGTGGCTTTTCCTGTTCATTGACTATCTCGCAACCAAGAAGATCATCAGCGCGGGGCTGGGCAGTCTGGTCACTGTGAACAGAGTGGTCGACGAGAATAAGCCGAAAGTGCATGGGGCGGTCAAGTCGATCTTCGAGCGCGCCGTCGAGGCGGGCGAGATCCGCGCCGACGTCGACCCGGTCGGCATCGTGCTGGCCATCGTCGGCGTGACGTTCTTTGGAACGAGTGAGGATTGGAGGAAAAGTGCAGAGTCGCTGGTGGATGTCCTGATTAGGGGAGCACGACCGGAAGCTTGAGTACAGTTCCGTTGGTAGGAAGTGAAATGGCCGCGTCTGGTAATCAGGCGCGGCCTCTTGTATTTGACGTCGGCGGTCAGACCAATCCACCGACCGCCTACTCCGGCAATACCTCAATCCCGCTGATCTTAGCGTTCTTATCCGGGCTGGCGGCGGTTGTCGAGACGCGGATCTTGACGACACCCTTGGGCGCGGTGACGCCGGTGAACTCTTTTACCACCGCTTTGTTCATGCCCCCGGCCGCTTTGTAGATTTCGAAGTTGGGCAGCACGGTGGCGCCGTTGACGGCCACGTTTTCGATCCGTTCGCCGGGCCCGTTGTCGAAGACCTCAGCGAAGTGGAGGCGGACGGTGTACTTCTTGCCCTTGGGAACTGGGAAGGCGTAGGTGAAATCGTCGCCGTACAACTCGCTCTGGTAGACGGCTTCGGGTGCGGCCCCGGGGACGCCGGCGATGTCGACGCTGTGGCCGCTGCGGTTAGTGCTGCCTTCGAGCATGTTTGGGTCGGGAAGCCAGTTACCGATTGGGTCGTCCGTACCGCAGGCCACATGGATGGGAAGTTTGAACGTCGCCATCTGGTTGACCGAGGGCGGGGGCAGGGTGGGGTAGCGAATGGCCGCGGGAATGGTGGCAGGGGGCCTCGACGCGCTCGACTTGCCCCAGGTGGGGCTAGGGCGGGGGCCCATGGTCAGGGCCAATGTGCCGCCGCCGGTGATCTGCTTGTAGGTCACGTACGTCTTGTCGTAGGGCTTGCCGTCCCAGGTCGCGCTCTGGATGTAGACGTTCGTGGGACTGTTATCCTTTGCGACGACGGTGAAGGTGCGCCCGCCGTAGACTTTCTTGTCGAGATGCAGGACCGCCTTAGCAACCGCCGGACTGCCGATCGCGTAGACGTCACTGTCCGGGTTGACGGGATAGAAACCGATGGCGCTGAAGACGTACCAGGCGGACATCTGCCCGCAGTCGACATTGCCGCACTCGCCGTCGACGGCGTCGCTAAACTCCCGGCGCATGATTTCCCGCACCCAGCGCTGGGTCTTCGACGGCGCGCCGGCGTAGTCGTACAGGTAGGCCACATGGTGGCACTGCTCGTCGCCTTGAGAGTACTGCCCGATCAGGCCGGTGATGTCCGGAATGTTCGTGCGGATCTTGGGGCTCGCGGCAAACATGGCGTCGAGTCTATTGACGAAGCCGGTATCGCCGCCGTACAGCCGGATCATGCCGGGGACGTCCTGCTGCGCTCCGAAGGCATACTGCCAGGCGTCTGCTTCCGTGTACTCGTCGCCGATGAGGCCGATCGGGTCGAAGTGGGCTCGCCAGGTGCCGTCGGCTTTGCGGCCGCGCTCAAAGGCGACTTTGCGGTCGAACAGGTTGTAGTAGCTGAGGGCGCGCTTGTAGAACATGTCGGCGTCGGCCTTGTGTCCGAGCGACTCGGCCATCTTCGCGAGGCACCAATCGTCGTAGGAATACTCGATCGTCTTGGAGGTCGCCTGCGCGCCGGACTTCGAGGGGACGTAGCCGAGGCGCTGATAGTCGCCAATCTCGCCCCCTTGCATCGCCGTGTCCTTCAGGTCCTGGTAGGCGGCCTCTTTGTCCGGTCCGGCCAGGCCCTTCATATAGGCATCGGCAATGACGTCCACGGAGTGATAGCCGATCATGCACCACGTTTCATTCGCCCACAGCGGCCAGATCGGCGTGGTGTGCCAGCCGAGTTCGCGCTTCTGAGCAAGCATTGCCTGGACCATGTCGTGCGCCCGCGCCGGCTGGATGATGTTCAGCAGCGGATGCTCGGCGCGGTAGGTGTCCCAGAGCGAGAACGTGGTGTAGTTGTCGAAAGTGGCGTTTGTGTGCACCTTATGATCGAAGCCCATATGCGCGCGGTCGACATCGTCGAAGAGCGACGGCGCGATCATCGACAGGTACAAGTTGGTGTAGAACGTGCGCTTGACGTGCGTATCGGGGGTGTCGATCTGGACGTCGCCGAGCGCTTTGTCCCAGGCCTTCGACGCCGCGGTTCGGATGCCGTCAAAGTCCCAGCCGGTGTTTTCCGCGTCCAGATTCTTACGGGCTCCCGCGACGCTTGTGGCGGAGATACCTACCTTGACCATGATTTGCTCGGCCGTTTTGGTGGTGTACCCGACCATCGCCTTGACCGTGCCGCCCGACGCCGACGGGGTTCCGTCCGGAAGTACCTGGCCATTCTGTTGCAGGGCGAACGTGCTGAACGGACGTGAGAACTCGGCAACGAAGAAGACGGTGCGCTCACCGCCCCAGCCGTTCGCCTTCCGGTAGCCCGAGATAGTCATGTCGTTTTCGAGCTTCACGCTGGTGTCTACCGTCGAGCTTTGAATGCCATGGCCAAGGTCAACGATGATGTGTGCTTGATCGGTAGCGGGAAATGTGTAGCGGTGAAATCCGGTACGGTCGGTGGCCGTCATCTCGGCGGTCACCTTCGGATCCTGCAAGTACACTTTGTAGTAGCCGGGATGCGCGGTTTCCTGCTTGTGGGAAAATCCGGAAGCATACCCGTTGCCCGGAGTGCCGGCCTCCCACTGGACCGGGCCGACCTCAGGCATCACCATGATGTCGCCCAGACTTCCGCCTCCGGTCCCGGAAAGATGGGTGTGGGAAAAGCCTTGGATCGTGGAGTCACTGTACAGGTATCCCGAGCAGCCGTCCCATGTTTCGGTGCGGGTGTCCGGGCTGAGCTGAACCATGCCAAAAGGCAGCGCTGCACCCGGGAAGGTATGTCCATGGCCGGCCGTTCCGACCATGGGATCGGCGTAGTTAGTCGGGCTCACTGGCGCTGCAAGCCCTTGCGTTGTAAACGTTGCGAACAGAACGCCAAGCGAAAGAACGCTAAGTACGCGGGTGTTGGGGAAGGTATATTTGTGGGCCGGGACGATGCCCGAATTTTCGAAATTGATGGTCGACACTAAGTGCGCTCCTGAGCTCACGGCGACACCTGAGCGATGCGCTTTTCGACGCCTCTCTTTGGCCGTGTGATTGTATTATGCGATACCTCAGGAGCCGAATACTTGCGCTATACGAGCGATTTATTGTACTATACGAACATTGTGGTCGGAGAGGGAGGTCGCTTCACAGGCGACCCAAGCGCGAAGAAGGAGCAGATTGCCCAAAGTGACCACGCCGCGCCACTCGCAGACCATGCCCGCGCCTCTTGGCTCCCCAGGTGATGTCCAGCCGCCGTCCCGCTGTTGATCCGCCTCGGTCGCGTCCAGGTGCGCGTTCAGAACATCGTCCGAAAAGAGCGTGCGGCACAGGCTTTGCGGGTGGAGACCGCTCGAGCGTCGCGTCTCAGAATAAACCTGAGTATACTTCAGGCAAAACCAAAAGCCGCCTTACAGATCGACTGATCTGTAAGGCGGCTTTCGCTTAGAGCGGGGGTCGGACTTGAACCAACGACCTTCGGGTTATGAGCCCGACGAGCTACCGGACTGCTCCACCCCGCGTCATGAAGGTGTACTATACCCGATCGACGGCCCGCTTGGCAAGTGCTTTAACCGGTGGCGCCGTCGATGACGCGGACGGGGATGCGTGACAGCATGGGGACGGAGTCGCCGGAGATGACTTTGCGGACGACATCGACGGCGGTGCTAGCGACAGTGTCCCAGGGAACGTACACGCTGGTCAGCTTGACGGGGACCCAGGGCACCTCGAAGCCGTCGAAGCCGATCAGGGCGAAGCGGTTGGTCCAGCCGCCGGGGGCCCAGCCGGTGGTCTGGAAGAAGCGCACCATCTCCAGAGCGTTGCCATCGCACCAGCAGACAATGGCCGTCGGGCGCTCATCCTCAGGCAGGAAGAGTTCGTGCAGCTCACTTTCGCTCGGGGTGCCGACGTAATCGGCGGACACACCCGTTTTGACTGTTAGCCCGAGTTGCTCGGCCTCCGCCAGGAATGCGCTGTGTCGACGCATGCACGACATGCGCTCGACGGGTGGGGTGCGGTAGAGGATGCGCTTGTGCCCGTTGGCGGCGATTCGGTGCGCGATCATGCGCGAGCCCTGTTCGTCGTCGGCGGTGACCGACGGCAACTCCGGACAAGCGTCGGCAATGGCGACGGCCGGGAAGTGGCGCTCGGCGACCATGCGGACGAGGGGGTCGTTCAGATGTGTCCAGAGGACGACGCCGTCGACCTTACCGCTAATGATCTCCTGAAATTGCGCCATCTTATCCTCGCGCTCGGACACGCGGTGGATAAGCAGGTCGTACTTGTGGTGGTCGCACTGCATGTGCATACCCGCGATGAGCGAACTCAAGAAGGCGTTGCGGGCATCGATATAGCCGAAGCCGTTGTAGAATCCGATAGTGTGGGTGGTCTGATGACGCAGCGACCGCGCGACCGCGTTAGGTCGATAGGCGAGTTCATTTGCCGCCAACCGGACACGCTCCCGTGTCGCCTCCGACGTTCGCGTGCTCGACCGTGCGCCGTTCAATATCGACGATGCCGTCGACCTGCTGACACCGGCCCTGTCGGCGACATCTTGTAGCGTCGCCGCCTTCATCTGCTGGAGTTTCAATCGTTACCACCAATGGCGAAAAGTTAATCAAGATTAGCATGTCCAACAGGTATCTGTCAACATATGCTCGCAATAGCGCCAAAGTATACGAATGTGCCTTTGAGAACTAAAATCGACGATAGATCGCGTGCATTTCACAGTAGGTGTTGGGATTGAACGATTGGTATCCTGGATCGAACGATGGATAAATCAAATAAGTGGATTTGATGAACGTTGTTTACGTATGCGCAAATATGGGATTTCGGCCTTTATGCGTGCTCTGTACAGCGAGCGACGTTGTACATTTTTACCGTCGACCGCTCACGAATTGCTATCTCGCTTGCGACGGAAATCGAACCGTCACCAACTGTGGCCTCACGGTCCCTACCAAATCAAAATCGGCCTGCGCGTTGACGCGCAGGCCGACCGATCTCACCTATTCCAACTCCCTATTCCCCACTCCCTACTACGCCTCGACTGCCACCTTAGGAGCGGGGGCGAAGCGGACCCAGTCGACGCGGCCGGCGCCGTTGGCGCGGACGCGGAGGGTGTGGCGGCCGGCTTGGAGGGGGTGGGTGGTGATTTCTTGCAGGTCCCAGTCGCCGGCTTTGGGGGCGACGGTGGCGGTGGCACGGCCGTCGACACTGACGTCGAGTTTGGCGTTGGGGTCACCGTCGAGCTGGGTCCGGATCGTCACGCCGACGTGGGAGTCGCCGGGGACGTTGAACTCGTAGGAAACCCATTCGCCGTCGCGGAGGAGGATGCACAGATCATCCGCGCGTCGCTTCTCTTCTTCGGTCAACTCACCGTCGACGGGGGCGTCGCTTCTGGGGAATGCGTGCTGGATGACGATGGCCTCACCCTTGCGAAGGTCGATTTCGGGTGCGGGCGTGTGGCTCTGGGCGTCTACGCCGGATGCCTGAAAGGAGATGCCGCTGCCGCGGTAGCCGTAGTGTTCGGCGTTGATCTTGAACGGGACCCGGCGCAGGAGGGCGTCGACGACGGGTTTGAAGTACTCGCAGTTGTCGAAGTGGATGTTGTCGAGATACTCGTTGAGGATGGCCTGCGCCTCTTCACGGCCGGGCTTGTTTTCGCCGGTCTCCACATACTTGGTGATCTTTTCCCAGCTGGCCGGTGGCTTGACGGAGCACGGACTCGACGTCGCCCCGAGCTTCTTCCAGCACCAGAAATTCCAGCCGATGCCGTGGTCCTCAAAGAGCTGGAAAGCGGCGGCGTACCAGTCGTTCGAGTTCTCGCCGCTCTCGCCCATGTAGAGCGGGACCCCGAGTTCGTCGGCTTTGTCGATGTAGCGCTGGATGCTTTCGGTGTCCGGATTGTTCCAGTATTTATGGAACTGGATGACGATGTTATCGCCGAGCGGCTGGTGGATCATCGAGAAATCGGTTGCCCAGTGCGCGCCTTCCAGCATGATGATGTGGTTGGTGTCGATCTCACGAATGGCCTCGGTGACTTCCCGGTAGACGTCGGCGAGACTCGGGTTGAACTCGCTGAAGTGTGACGGCAGCGGCTCGTTCAGGAGGTCATACGCGGCAATGATGGGTTCGTTCACATAGCGCCTGGCAAGCTCGCGCCAGATGGCGAGGTTGTACTCGCGGAACTTCGGGATCTTGTAAAGGTCGGGTGAGTCGCTCTCGCTGTCGTCGATGTTGGCGCCGGTCTGTCCGCCGGGCGCGCCGTGGAGGTCGAGGATGACGTACAGGTCGTGCGCCTTGCACCAGTCAACGAGGCGCTGGATGTACACGAAACCCTGCTCGATGAACTCGCCGGTGTTTTCGTGCATGATGACGCGCCAGTTGATTGGCAGACGGATCGAGTCGAATCCCTCGTCCGCCACCCGCTTGACGTCGGCCTCGGTAATGTAACGATCGCGGAAGACGGTCCAGAAGTCGCGGGCGGCGTCGCTGCCGATCAGGTCGGTGATCAGCGTTTCAATCCGCCGCGGCCGGTCGGCGCGTGGGTTGTAAAACTTCCACATATAGCCTTCGGGGAGCAGCCAGTTGCCAAGCCCAACCCCCCGCAGGACTATGCGCTCGCCTTTGTCGTTTTGAATGGTCTTACCCACCGTTTTTAGGAAACCGTCGTTCGTTTTCATAAAAGTCATTATACACTCATTCAACGATAAATCTGGCGAGTAATATATTAGTAATAAGCATTTCCTGGGTTCGATTTTGGTGAATAAACGATGAATGTAAAATGCAGACTAGGCAGACTGAAGCGTTAATGAGGAAATTGGGTTACGGAGATCGATTGGTCAATTGACATCCCAAAATCGGTCGGGATCTGTCTGTTGGACTGATCGGACCGATTTGGGAACTACAAGGGTTTTTTGTCGTCGGCAAGTTTGGGAGCAGGCAGAGCGATTTCCATCGACGCCGGCTTAACGACCGGGGCGGACGCCGTTCGAACGAGGACTTCTGCCTGGAGGTTGCGGCTGATGAAGCCGAGCGCAACAAGTTCGGGGTGGGTGACTTGTCGATCCTGCCGACGCGCATGTGACGTCGTCTTGAGGAAGTCGTCGAGGGCGTCGCTGAGCTGGGCTTGCTGACGGCTGGGCGGGTCAGGCATACGGAGCTGCAGCCAGTCGCGCAGGCCGCGCAGGTCAGTGGCGATCTCGCCGACCGTCGGCAGAAGCTCGGGCATTTCCTCGGCGGATGCCACCTCGGCGACGCCGGCGATCAGGCCCTCGGCGTACCATACGTTGCCGACGCGGTTCTTATGTCGCCCCTTGAGCCAGGCGGCGATATCGGGGCTCTCGGTAAGGCCGGAGATGCGCTCGAATTCGTTAAGAGACGCGAGCGTCTTGCCGGCGTCGGGGCTCATCTCGGCGAGATCCTTGGCCGCGCCGGTGGCGATCAGCGGCTTGTTGAGGCCGTCGGCGGCGTCCTTGACAACCGATATTGCGCGCTCCGAAGCATGCAGTGTCCGCATCCTGGCGAGCGTGATATTGAGGCAATCGCGCACCGCGAGGCGGTCGCGCACGGCGGCGGGGGCGAGGGCCGCGAGCTGCTTGATTTGCGCCATATGGTCGGTGCCTTTTTGAATGGCGACCGACTGCTTGGCGATGTCCGCATAGCCGAAGGCGGCCTTCGACAGCGAGTAGCCGAACTCAAAATAGTCGCGCTCGGTCTGGGAGATCTGCAGCGGTATCGACGGCATCGGAGCGGGAATTGCAATCGGCGTCGTCAGCGGCAAGGGCTGTGGCGTAGGCGCGGCGGCCGGTGTGGCCGGTGTCGACGTGACCGGGGCGACGGTTGCCGGTACGGCCGTTGTCGCGTCAGTCGTCGACGTGGACGTCGGTTGGGTCGACGGCGCGGCTGTATCGGATTGATGCCGGGAATGTCTTGATCCCGCGATGGCTGACGTGCCGCACGCAAACGTCAAGGCAAACGCGAGCGTCAGAGGCAGGGACAGTTTCATGCAACAGTTATAACCCCTGATGAGTTGATTGTCAAGGCGGCTGACAGACATTGATAAGTATTCATATTAAGATTGGATCGACTTCGCCACAAGCTCTCTCACGTCGACGGCCGCATCGTAACGTGCCTCTCGTCGGATGTAGTCGGGAATGCGATCGATGTCGCACATAAGGTCGATCAGGCTACCGCGGCACATGAGGCATCGGCCACGTTCGTAAAGTTCGACGAGGATAGGTAGGGCGGATGGCGATGGATTTGCCTTGATGAAGTAGCGGATCTCCGTGCTGAGGGCGTGGTGGTAATCGTCGGAGTGCTGAGTGGAGATCAAGTTGGGAAACAGCGGGTAATCGGCCTCCGAACCGTTCGCAGCGAGAAGCGAAAGGCCGGAGCAAATGTCGGATTTGCTTTTTATAAAGTCGAGGGCAATCTCACGTATCCGAGGATCGGTGTAGCGCTCGGCGACGTTGACGGCGGCGCGGCGAAGCTCTTCATCCTCAGACTTGACCATCTCGATAACTGGACCGATATCACCGAGGAAGTCGCGCCAGAAGAACAGGCTGAGAATTTTGATGCGGGAGTGCCGCTCTTTTTCGGCGGCAAGGTCAGCGGCGAGGCGTTGCAAGGTTTCCTCCGTGGCTCCCTGACCGTAACGCCACCAGGTCGTTTTGTAGCGCGTGGGATCCTCCTTCTCCATCAGAGATCGAAGTTCGGAATACGCCAAGATAGGCGCCGGCGGCCGGCCCTTGCCAGGCGTGCGGCTCGTTCGCGCTTCATTGATGCGCGAATAGTAGGCGCGGACATCGGCGTTGGCGGATGCGATGGCGGTCGACACCGCTTCCTCTCCGCACTGTTCGATCAGGTCGTCGAGCAGATATACTTCGTCTCGCTTCCCCTCCTCATTGTCCATCGCCACCGGAAACTGAACAAGCTTTTCGGCGATGTAGACATAGCCATCGATGCCGTCGAGTCTGACGATCGGGTAAGTTGCCAGTAGCCAGCCGTGCACCACGTCTTTCGTAAACTCTTCGTAAAGAGTCCGCCTCGCCTCCGCATGCCCATGTTCCGCCATGACTCCCACTAATTCGTAGAGTTGTTGGTGCGAGAACTCCTCGATGTCGCTCCGGAGCATCTCTAAGATTTGCGGGATGTAATAGTCGATCTCCCCGGTCGCCTCGATGACGTCGTACATGTACGTGTGCCGAACGCCCTCGAAGCCGGAATCGTAGCCGAGCCAGTGCCCGCAGGCGTGCAAGATGGCTTCGCGGAAGGTTTAGGATCATGCTCTCTTAAATAGTAAACGACGCGGCCGAGGCCGCGTGCGAGGCAGTCGTCGAAGGTGTGGGCGTCGATAGCTCCGTAGGTGTTTGTCATCACGGACTCTATCGACGTTCGGGGGAGGTTGTGCTCAGTCCGATTGCCTTCGACCGAGCATCGTCTCGACAATCACCCTCAGCCGTTCGACATCGATCCCGTTGCGCTGTTCGACGGCGAGCGGATGGTCGACCGGCTCGAGTTTTATATGCGGTCGCGCCGGTAGAGGAAGAAAATTAAGGTTGGCCGCCAGGTTTTCCTTCGGGTATCCCTTGGGCATGTTGGCAAGCGTCGTCGTCAACGGCGCGTGGTTTTCGCGGCCGGGCGTCTCCAAAAGGCTCTGAAAGGTCATGAAGTCCTTTTGAGTAAGTTTCACCCACACGCCAAACGCGAGTCGCTCAACCAAGCCGTCAACCGAAATGTTAAGGTTGCCGCGAACGAAAAAGGATCGGTTGTCGATGACGCATGTCTCCGGCGTTGACCAAACACGTATGAGGCGTTGCCACTTAGAAATGGCGTAGTAGGCCGCGGGATGCGGGAAGACGAGAGCGGGGATGTCGGTGTGCCACTCGTCACAATTGGCGCATTTGTAGCGGAATTTCGGTGTCATCAGGATGATTGTACATCATCAGAGAGCATCTGCTGCAGACTCTTTAGCCACCGGGTCGCGATGTAACCGCCTCCGTCGAAATCCTTCGCCACGGCATCCTTGACGTCTGCGCGGTCGACAAGGGGATTCAGCCAGAATTGCCATTCCGGACGAAGTTCGCACATTGCGATGAGGGCAGAGAGTGCTTTGCCCGAGAAGTGGTTGACGACCCCCGGGCCGGATTGGTCTGGCGCACCGCCGATCGAAAGCCACCGTGTCCCCTCGATGCGGCAAAGTCCGTCGATCTTACGCTGTGCAATCTCTTCGAAGTCCCGGTCCGCAATGGACAATACTGCCGCCAACTGAGGGGCAACCCAAGTCCCACCAAGGAGTGCGCTCCAGAGCGACGGAATTGCAATGTGCGTCGACGGGTCGATAGCAATGGCGACGGCGGCGACCAGTTGAGGACGCCAGTCGACGTCCGCGAGCAGCGCTTCGATCTCGGACATCTTGTATTGCTCGGCGTCAAGGATACCGCGTAGCCGATCAATGGCCGCATCAGCGCCAGGGCCGAGATTGAGCAAGTCAAGGTAGTTGCCGTCGCGTCCTGGCGGTTGACGAAACATCGGCTCGAAGGTCGGCCAGTCTGGAAATCTGGGTTCGTGATTGGACATAGCTTAGAACAGGAAGTACCGCTGCGCCATCGGCAATGTCGTGGCAGGTTCACACGTCAACAGTTCGCCGTCGGCGCGGACTTCGTAGGTTTCGGGGTCGACTTCGATGTTGGGCATGGCGCTGTTGTTGACCATGTTCGCCTTGCCGACGGTTCGGCAGCCCTGGACGGCGACGGGGATCTTGCGTAGGCCGAGTTTGCCGGGAACGCCGGCGTCGACGGCGGCCTTCGACATGAACGTCATCGACGTCGCCGCGGTCGCGAGTCCGAAGGAGCCGAACATGGGTCGATACAGGACGGGCTGGGGGGTGGGGATGGACGCGTTGGCGTCGCCCATGGCCGACCAGGCGATGAAGCCGCCTTTGACCACCATCTCGGGCTTCACGCCAAAGAACGCCGGCTTCCATAGCACGAGATCCGCGAGCTTTCCCGGCTCAATCGACCCGATCTCATGGCCGACACCGTGGGCAAGGGCCGGATTGATGGTGTACTTGGCGACATACCGCTTCACCCGCGTATTGTCGTTGCGCGACGAATCCTCGGGCAAGGGGCCGCGCTGGGTCTTCATCTTGTGGGCCGTCTGCCAGGTACGCATGACCACTTCGCCGATGCGGCCCATGGCCTGGGAGTCGCTGGAGATCATGCTGAGGACGCCCATATCGTGGAGGATGTCCTCGGCAGCAATGGTCTCTGGGCGGATGCGGCTCTCGGCGAAGGCGACATCTTCGGGCACTTGCGGGTTGAGGTGGTGGCAGACCATCAGCATGTCCAGAT
>Ga0207705_10002631_pt1 | contig 13770 bp, 7 predicted proteins | sample KBSC13metaG_FD_184314 | JGI IMG/M metagenome (GOLD analysis project Ga0207705, IMG submission 184314) | Corn rhizosphere microbial communities from Kellogg Biological Station, Michigan, USA - KBS C1-3 metaG (SPAdes) (version 2) | ecosystem: Host-associated > Plants > Roots > Rhizosphere > Soil ...
TCGTGGCCGTGCTTCTCGGCTTCCGCCGTGATCACGCCACTCTCGTGATCGCCGGCATCGGACTTCTTGTTCTTGCCGTAGCGATGATCGCCACCGAGCCATTCGGTCTCTGTGCCCCAAAACACATCCAGGTCCGGTTCCCACGTGTCCTCGCGGCCGCCGGCATAGCCAAACGTCTTGAACCCCATCGATTCCAGGGCGACATTGCCGGCCAGGATATAGAGATCGGCCCAGGAGATGCTGCGGCCGTACTTCTGCTTGATCGGCCAAAGCAGGCGGCGTGCCTTGTCCAGGCTCACGTTATCGGGCCAGCTGTTCAGCGGCGCGAAACGCTGCTGCCCGCGACCGCCGCCGCCGCGGCCATCGGCGATGCGGTAGGTGCCGGCGCTGTGCCAGGCCATGCGAATGAACAAGCCACCGTAGTGGCCGAAGTCGGCGGGCCACCAGTCCTGGGAGTCGGTCATCAAGGCGTTCAGGTCTTTCTTGACCGCTGCAAGATCGAGCTTCTTGAATGCTTCGGCATAATTGAAGTCCGGATCCGGGTTGGACCTGGACGAATGCTGGTTGAGCAGATCAACGCGTAGCTGTTTGGGCCACCAATCCCGGTTGGTCGTGCCGCCACCGGCGGTGTGGTTGAAAGGGCATTTGGCTTCGGTTGTCGACATTCGCGTTCTCTCCTTGGGGTGGGCTGGCCGGAGACGAACAGGGCAGTCGCCGGCGGGGCGTGTGGACACGTAGCCCGTCGATCATACGGCGACCATGGAGATTGCAAAAATTGATTGAAGTTATGGTTACGACAGGCAGTAGCTATCGGACTCGGGGATATTGCGACGCAGCACCCCCGAGTCCGTGGCGCTTCGTTAGTAGTCGTAGCTCACGCCGAACTGCACATACCTCGGCTGCTGGCGTACCAGGGCCAGCCCGTATTTCGGATCGGCTGTGTAGGGTGCCGTGACGGAATACGGATAGATGTTGGTCTCGGTCTGCCCGTTGTTCACGTTGTAGATGTTGGCGGTGAAAGCGAGCTTCCCCGCGCCGAACGCCGGCCGCCAGGTGGCGCCCAGATCAAGTTGGCGTATCCACGGAAGCCGGCCATGGCTACCGGGAGGCGAAGGCTGGCCATCGCACCAGTGATAGGACGGGGCATAACCCACGGGATCCGTTTGGTCGGGCCCGTAGTAACCAAGGCAGGTCTTGGGCGCGCCGGATACCAGGCTCAGGTTCGCCGACACGATCCACTCCGGTGTCAGCTGGTAGTACCCGAATAGCTTGAACTGGTGCTTGTGGTCGTTGCTCTGCGGCCCATTGGTGTTGTCCATGATGGCGCCGTTGTCCCAGTCCTCGCTGGTGGACGCCGCTGTCTGCTGCAGGTCAGAGCGCAGCTGGCCTTCGGTGTTGCCGTAGCTGCGCGAGAAGACGTAATCCACCTTCGCATACCAGGTGCCGTCGAACGGATGCTCCAGGAAGGTCTCCAGGCCGTAGTACTTGCGCTTGAGGGCATCGAAGCCTAGCTCTTTGTTGCTCAGGCTTACATTGTGGTAATTCCCTGAGGAGTCGACCAGGTTGAAGGTATTGGCCGAACCGGGATTGAACAGCCAGCAGCTCACCGGATTGCTGTCGCTGGTAACGTCATAGCCAAGCGACTGCGCCTTGCCCAGCACGGCATCCAGGTCGCAATAGTCGTCGATCGCATCGCGAAGGATCCGGCGCGTCACCTTGGCGCCATAGGTCCAGTTATCCCCCGCGGTCTTGGTGAATCCGAGCAGGAATTCGTCCTGGTTCTCGGATTTCAGATTCCGCGCCGTCACCGTCTTTGGATCGGGCAGGATGCCGAAGGCATTGTTCGCCGAGACCGGGACGGACATCTGGGATAGTCCGGTGGGCGTGCCATCGGCAGCAATCCCGCTGTAGGTGTAGTACTGCGACGTACTGACATAAGCGCCAGCGGCATTCAACGCAGGGTTCAGCGGCAGGCCCAGGTAGTAGCGGCCGGCATTGGCGTAGATCTTGAAGCTCGAATCGCCATTGACATCCCAACTGGCGCCAAGCCGCGGTGCGAGCTGTGGCTTGGTCTGGGTGATATAGGCCTGGCCGTTGGCGTTGTAGTCGGTGAACTGGTCGTTGCGCAAGCCGATCTTCACCAGCCACCGGTCGCTGACCTGCCAGCTGTCTTCGATGTACTGCGCACGTTGTGCCGAACGCACGCTCGCCAGCGAGTTAGCCACGTGCTTGACCACGTAATAGCCATCGGCGCCGTTCGGGTAGGCCGACGTGGCGCCCACGCCCAGGCCGGACGACAACGGGACATCAGGCGTATCGGTCTGGCCATAGGTCCAGTAGTAGCCCGGGCCCGAGGTTTGCGAGCCCTGCGACAGGGCGCGGGCGTTCTGGTTGTCGATACCGGCGGAGATCGTGTGGTCGCCGATCTTGTAGGTCAGGTCGATGCGAAGGTTGTTGGTGTGGTTGGCGCGGTCCGGGCTGTAGAGCGTTTGCACGGTCTGCGGGCTGGTGATGGCGTTGCCGCCGTTGAGGGCCGGGTTTTGCGAGGATGTCCCGTTGACGTAGGTGAAATCCTGGTTGTAGCTGCCCGGCGAGTCGTAGTTGCGCGTCTTCATCTTGCCGTAGAGCGCGGTCAGGGTGAGGTCGTCGGTGATGTAGCTGGTGAACTTGGCGGAATAAAGGTCGCCACCGGTCTTCGTGCTGTCCGTGGCGCCGATATAGGCACCGCGCGTGCGGTTGACGTAGTCGTAGTCGTAGATCGACCCGTTCGCACTGCGCTTGTTGGAAGCGCCGGTGACTTCAAGGATGTTGCTGTCGGTGATATTCCAGTCGAGCTTGCCGTACCACTTGGGCTGGTTGTAGGTGTAGCGCGTTTCCGGACTGGTATTCTCCACCGAATTGACGGTGGTAGCGTTGCTTCGCTGTGCTTCGACCGCGGCGAAGAAGAACAGCTTATCCTTGATGATCGGGCCACCTACATAGGCGTCGACCGTGGTAACCCAGGTCTTGTTCTTGCTGTTGGGATCATAAAGGCCACCGGCCACCGGGCTCGCCGGAAGGCCCTGGGTGTAATAGGTGTTCTTTGCGTCCGCAGCCGCCCAGGCGGGCTGCCAGAGCACCTGTGCACCGAAGTGCCAGTCATTGGTGCCGCGCTTGCCTACCTGGTTGATCACGCCGCCATCGGAACGGCCGTACTGGGCGCTGTAGCCGCCGGTATAGATTTCCTGCTGGTCGATCGCGCCATAGGGCAGGGTGATGCCGCCGAAGCCGCGCAGCGGATCGGTGGTGTTGAATCCATTGAGGTAGTAGGCGTTCTCGCTGGCCGCCGAGCCGCCGAAGCTGGTGAGCTGCTGTCCGGTGGGACCGGTGAAGTTACCGCCGTTCGTCACCACGCCTGGCGCCAGCAGTGCGATCGCCTCGGCATTGCGCGCCAGTGGCATCTTCGTCAGCTGGTCGGCGGTGATCACGGTACGGGAATCGACGCTGGTGACATCGATCAGCGGTGTCACGGCTGCCGACACGCTAACCGCGCTCAAGGTCGTGGCATCGGATGGGGCGAAAGAAACTTCCGTGTTCGCACCCACTACCAGCGAGATGTTTTTCCGGGTATCGATCGTGGCGCCGCCCTGGCGCAGGCTTACCGTGTAGCTACCCAAGGGCAATTGGCCGGCCGAATACCGGCCCTTGGCATCCACCGGTACCTCGCGGCTGATGCCGGTACTGCCTTCGATAAGAACGGTTTCCCCACTGACGATGGGCGCCTGGCCAAAGAGGCTGCCCGTCGTGGACTGGGCGAACGAAGCGGTACCAAAGAGTGCCAGGCCAAGTGCGGCGCTGAGCGCCGTGGTACGAACGATGTATTTTTTAGTCATGACTCTACCGAGAGCGACATTTGTCGCACGCTGATGGGTCCAGGCGATTGCCTGGGGCGATGTGGTTTGGCCACGTGGTGGCCGCGATGCAAAGCGCGTTCTTCCGTGGCGACGAATCACCAAGCCGCAACTGTCCATCCCGGCTGTGGTGGACCAGGGCTAATCAGGCGTTGAGGTGATGCCGTGCTACGCGCGGATGCTGTTTTGTTACGGACAGCAGGTACAGACGTCGCTACATCGGATACCGGGACGCGATACGCCAACAGCGAGTGATGGGTTGTAGCTGAACGCGTTCACTGGAGTGATCCCCGTGCGGTACAGGAAAATGGTGCACAAAATCGGCCTGCAGGTCATTTGTTGCACCGCAACGAACATTTGTCAACAGTTTTCTTACGAAATTTGCCAAATTGCCAAAAATTGCCGTATAGACGCATGGACGGCTAAATGGCTCAGGGCCAGGATTTCTTCTTCGCGGCGACCGTCTTGGTGGTCGCTTTCCTGCTGGATGGGGATCGCGTCGGCACATCGATCTCAAGGTCCACCCAGGTGGGCGCGTGGTCGCTTGCGTGGGGAAGCCCCCGCACCCAGGTGTCCACGCCGGCTTCGCGCAGCTTCGACTTCAACCCCGGTCCCAGCAGCAGGTGATCGATGCGCAACCCGGAATTGGTTTCCCAGTGCCGACGAAAGTAGTCCCAGAAGGTGTAGACACGCTCTTCACCGAACAGCTCGCGCAATGCATCCACCCAGCCTTGAGAAAGCAGGCGTTGGTAGGCCTCGCGGCTCTCGGGCTGCAACAAGGCATCCTTCAGCCATGAACGCGTGTTGTAGATGTCTTCGTCAGTGGGTACCACGTTGTAGTCGCCAGCCAGCACCACGGGGTGGCCGCTGGCATGCAGCTTCTTCGCGTGGCGGATGAACCGCTCGAACCAGGCCAGCTTGTAGTCGAACTTCGGGCCCGGTTGTGGGTTGCCGTTGGGCAGGTAAAGGCAGCTAACGATGACGCCATGGACGGCAGCTTCCAGGTACCGGCTCTGCGTGTCCTTGGCATCACCGGGGAGTCCACGGCGGCTCTCCACCGGGTCGCCGCCGCGTGACAGGATGGCCACGCCGTTCCACGAACGCTGGCCTTGCCAGATGGCTCCATAGCCGGCGTCGTTGATCTCCCGCACGGGGAACAGGTCGTCGTCCGCCTTCAATTCCTGCAGACAGACGATGTCCGGTTTCTCGTGCTTGAGCCATTGAAGCAGGATCGGCAGGCGAGGGCGGATACCATTGATGTTGAAAGTGGCGATTTTCATGGCGACGCATGCTAACGCCAGGCCCGGTGGAGACTGGGTGAGCGTCGATGGGCGTGGCGGGCCCATTGGGTCGGCGAACGCTTCAGTCGTAGGTGGCGCCCGATAGCGGCGTTGCGAGCATCGAAGGCCGGCTCTCGAATTCGCCAAGCCAGGCTGCAAGCCTCGGATGGTTTTTGCCGAACATCGGCAACTCCCGGAAAGCGATCCAGCTGAGGGTCGTTGCCAGGGCGATATGGCCCACATGCGTCGGCGAGGTTGTATCCAGTTCGCGTTCAAGCCAATCGTAGCTTGTGGTCAGCTTCTGGGTGTAGCCATCGCACAGGGGTTCAAATCGAAAGGCCTCGGGCCTTCGCGTCGTTTCCCAACGGATGACGATGCCGGCCTCGGCCAAGCCCTGGGCAACGGCCTGAACGCGCAGCGCCTGCCATCTCGCCTCGCCTTCGGCAGGGACCAGCTTGCGACCATCGTGCAAGGTATCAAGATAGGCACAGATCACATCGGAGTCGAAGATCGACGTCAGCCCGGGCCGAATCAAGGCGGGAACCTTGCCAAGCGGGTTCTCGGTGAAGACAACCTCATTGCGGCGCAAGGGGCTGGTTTCGTGATGGATCACTTCCAATTGGTCGGCGATGCCCGCTTCATGGGCGAAGACGAGGACTTTTCGCGCGTAGGGCGAATGAGTCTGATAGAGAAGTTTCATGATCGTCATCGGGGATTGATGGAACCGGACTTCGGATTCGGTTGGAAGATCAAGCTGTCGCACGAGCGATATCCTGGATTTGACGCTAGCATCCTACGGGCGCTCTTGGGCATATTCGTGGCAATATGGGTGGCCTTCGCGCTTATTTTCTGCGCTTCTCGTGACTTCAAAGGCTCGCTGGCATGGAACTGGACAGATTCGATCGTCAGCTTCTCAATCTCGTTCAAGAGGATTCGGGGGTAACGGCCGAGCGCCTGGCCGAGCAGGTCGCCCTTTCGCCCTCGGCTGTTCAACGCCGGCTGCGCCGCATGCGCGAGCAGGGCGTGATCGTGAAGGATGCGGCCATCGTCGATCCGAAGAAAATCGGCAAGCCGACCTTTTTCATCGTGTCGCTGCAGGTCGAGCGCGAGCGGCCCGAGCTGCTTGCGCAGCTTCGCCAATGGATGGCGGCGCAGGCGCACATACAACAGGTGTTCTATGTAACGGGCGAGGCGGACTTCATCCTGGTCATTACGGCGCCGGATACGGAGGTCTATGACGAGCTCATGTCGCGCCTGGTCAGCGAACATCCGAACGTAAAGCGTTTCACCACCAATGTTGCCCTGGGTGTCGTTAAACGCGGGCTGGCCATACCGATACCGCTTGATATCGACGACTAGGGGCGTCTAGCCCGGTAGAAGCCGAATTCGCATTTTGCCCGCAAATAGGCCAGCTATATTGCGGCCAAGTTTCGTCGCGCCGCGGCAAACTTGTGTGCATGAACGAATCCCTCCTGCATGATGTCGTAGCGGCTGCCACCCTTTTATGGGGCAGCTACCAACCAACCCGATTGATCGAATTGCCGACTCTTGCGCAACGTGCAGGGGTAGGGCGTGTTCTGGTCAAGGTGGAGGGCGGCCGCCCATTTGGCAACTTCAAGGTACTCGGCGGCATGACGGCCGGGTTATGCGCGCTCGCTCGTGCCGCTGGAGGGTCCATCGAGGAGTTGCTGTCCGGGCAAGCACCACACAAGTCGTTGCCCCGGCTGATTTGCGCCAGCGACGGCAATCACGGCCTGGCGGTGGCGGCGGCCGCGCGGCGCGCGGGAGCGAGCGCCTCGGTCTATCTTCCGAAGAGCGCAAGTCAGGTCAGGGCTGAAAGGATCGAAAGCCAGGGGGCTGAGGTCATCTGGATTGACGGAACCTACGACGATGCGGTCGATGAAGCCGCGGGCGCGGCATCGCGCGGCGAGGGCCTGCTCATCTCCGACACGAGTGCCGATCCGGATGATCTTATCGTCCACGATGTCATGGCGGGATATGCGTTGCTCACCACGGAGATCGCCTCGCAATGCCAGGAAATGCTTGCAGGCTATCCGACGCACCTGTTTGTCCAGGCGGGCGTGGGTGGGCTGGCGGCAGCCATGGCTGAAGGCCTGTGCGACCACCTGGAAAGCCCCGGAAGGCTTATCGTCGTGGAGCCCGCCTCCGCCGCGTGCGTGGGTCATGCCCTGGCCATGGGGCGACCCGAGCGATTGCCGGGCGATCTACATACATGCGCGGAAATGCTGGCATGCGGGCTCGCGTCAGCTTCGGCGGTGCCGATCCTGCTAAAACACCAGGCACGTACGGTCGTTGTGAGCGAAGAGCAACTGCAGGGCGCGGTAGGTTCATTACGTGACGCGGGCGGCCCCGCCACGACGCCTTCGGGTGCGGCCGGTCTTGCAGGGTTTCTGCATGTCGCCACGGAGCCTGCGCTCCGCCATGCTCACGGACTTGATGCTCATAGCGTGGTGCTTCTGGTCGCTACCGAAGCCTCCCCGGAGCTTCGTGGTTAGTCTGCTAAGCTGGGCTTCTTTCTGACGCATCCGGGGCTCATGCGTTCAAAAGATCTTACATTTCATCACCCTGTGGCCTTCTGGCTGGGTTGCACAGCAGTGATTGCGGGTGTGCTTGCGCACTTGCCGATGTTCGCCATGGCCGCCCCCATGCACTACCACCTGGCCGGGATGCCGATGGACAACGCGATGCTCGTGGGCATGGCGCTGGTGCCATTGGGCGTACTGCTGGCCGCGTATGGGCTGATGCCGCGGATCGAGCAGATGCGTCGCACGCTGCACGCTGGCCGTAGTCCATTGCCCTTCGACGTTGCCGACAGTGTTCCGCTTAACCGTGAGCACTGGAAGCTGGTGACCGTGCTCACTATCGCGCTCGCCGTTGACGTGATGAAACCGGCCACCATCGGTTTCGTCATGCCAGGCATGTCGGGCGAATATGGGATCAGTGCTTCGACCGCCGGGTGGCTGGCGTTGTCCGCGCTCACCGGCACGGCTATCGGCTCGGTCGTCTGGGGTCGGCTGGGCGATTTATTCGGCCGCCGCGCGACCATCCTGCTGTCTGCGCTGATGTTCATGGGTACGTCAATCTGCGGCGCCATGCCTGCCTTCGGCTGGAACCTGGTGATGTGCTTCATGATGGGGGCGGCCGCCGGCGGCATGCTGCCCATCACGTTCACGCTCATGGCCGAGACCATCCCTACGGCTCATCGCGGCTGGTTGCTGGTGGCACTCGGTGGTGTGGGCACATCGGCCGGTTACCTGCTTGCATCGGGCGCGGCGACGCTGTTCGAGCCGACTTACAGCTGGAGGGCGCTGTGGCTGCTCAATCTTCCTACCGGCGCGCTGATCGTTCTTCTCAATCGCTATATTCCCGAGTCGCCGCGCTTTCTGGCCCTGGCGGGACTGGAAGACCAGGCCCGCGCGGTACTGCAGCGATTTTCCGGCGGCGCCGTGGTGGATGTGCCTGACATGGCGCACATCGGCGACCCTGCGCCGGCCGACGTGCCATCTGAAAAAACCGGCCTGCGCCGGCTTCTGCGCGGCCGACACGCACGCATCACCCTGGGCCTGGCGACCTGTGCGCTGGCCTGGGGATTGGTGAACTTCGGTTTCCTGCTGTGGCTGCCGGCGAATCTGGTGAAACTGGGCATCGATGCGCACGGCAGCAGTGCGTTGCTGGCACGCTCGGCGATCCTGGCGCTGCCGGGCATCGCTATCGTCGTATGGTTCTATCAACGCTGGAGCAGCATCCGAACGCTGGTGCTTTTCATCGGCGTCACCACGTTGTCCCTGTTGTTCTTCTTCCTGATCGACCTGATCAATGTGCGCGTCTCTGCCGTTACCACGGTCGGAACCGTGGCGTTGCTGTTGAGCATCAGCGGCGTGATTGCCACGCTAATCCCCTACGCGGCAGAAATCTATCCGGTGCACCTGCGCAGTACCGGTGCCGGGCTGATCGCGGGTTGCTCGAAGTTCGGCGGCATTCTTGGCGCCGGATTGGGCGTGGCCGGTATGTTCGAGCATTTCATGTTGTCAGCAGTACTCATTGCCGTGCCCATGGCCGTGGCCGGCTGGATGCTCGCGCGAAGCGGTATCGAGACGCGTGGGCATGGGTTGGAAGCCATCCAGGATGTGCTGACTACCGAATGAGTCGTGGTTCATCAATGGCAGTGCACTGACAGCGCGCTTGGTTCGGCGAACAGCTGTACGATGCGTGCCTTGGAAGTGAGGTGGCGGGCAAGCCAGGGTGACAACGCGTGCCTATTGCTCCTGGACATCTTGTCGATTCCACCATCCGCCGCCTAATGCCTGGAACAGTGCGACCGTATCGGCGTAACGGGCGGCTTTCGCCTGGACCAGGGCGATGCTTGCCTGTTGCCAGGCGAGTTCGGTCGTGAGCATGGTGCTTTCGCTGATGTCGCCTAAAGACAGCTGCCGCTGCGCGATGTCCTGGCTACGGGCCGCAGCGCGTTCGGCACGTTCGGCAGCCTTCAGCGCATCGGCATCGGACTGTATGGCGTGCAGTACGTCGGCTACCTCTTGTGCCGCGGTAATCACCGTGCTGCGATACTGCGCCGCAGCTTGTCGGTAGCTGGCCTCGGCCCCGCGCTGCTTGTGCTTTAGCGCACCACCATCGAACAGGGGCTGCGTGACACTGGCCCCCAGGCTCCAGAAACCAGTACCGGCGGTAAACAGCGAACTGGTTCTCTCCGAGGCGCTCCCCAGCGCGGCATCGATCTGCACATTGGGAAGTCGATTGGCGATGGCAACCCCAACGGCCGCGCTGGCGGCGTGAAGTTGCTCGTCGGCCGCCCGTACATCGGGGCGCTGCTCGACCAACTGCGCCGGCAGGCTAAGCGGGAGCTCGACGGGAAGTTGCAGGTCTTCCAATTGGAACTGCGCATCGATGTGCTCATCGGGCATGCGTCCGGTCAAGGCTGCCAACAGGTCGCGCTGCTGGTTCAGCTGCTTTTCCAGCGGGGGCAGGGTGGCACGGCTTTGCTCCAGCGCCGCTTCCTGTCCCGCCACCGTGGCCTCTGCTACGTCGCCTAGCGCCTGCTGGCGACGCAACGTGCCAAGGATTCTGCTCTGCGCGTCGATGATCTTCTGTGTTGTGCCGATCTGCGCCCGCAGGGACGCCTCCCCGATAGCCGCGTTGACCAGGTTGCTGGTCAGCGTGAGGTAGGTAGCTTCCAGCTGAAACCGCTGCGCATTGGCTTGCGCCGCCAGCGATTCCACCTGGCGGCGGTTGCCGCCCCAGAAATCGGGAGCGTAGGACACGCTTACCTGGGCAGTGGTGAGGTTGTACAAGCTCTCGTTGGACACAAGCGCACTGGATACGTCTTTTGCCAGCTTCTGCCTAGTAGGATTGACGCCGGCACCGACCGTGGGAAGGTAGGCACCGCGCTGCGCGTACACGCTCTCCCACGCCGCCTGCAGGCCTGCATGCGCGGCCTCGACGTCAGGATTGTGCCTTAGTGCATCGTCGATCAGTGCATTGAGAGGATCGGAATGGAACAGCGTCCACCACTGGCCCGGGATGTCCATGGACTTCACCAAGCGCTGCGCCTCGCCACCGCGCACGTCGGTGGCGGTTGTGGTCTCCACTTGTGGCGTTGACGCGTAACCCTGCGCCCTGGGCGCGTTCGGACGGTGATAGTCGGGTCCGACCGCGCAACCACTAAGGAGCGCCAGGACCAGGCAGTGACTACTGCGAAACATCGTGGCGTGCTTGTTCATGGCTGTGTCCCTTCGCTGGCTGCCTTGGCTTCCCTGAGGCGGCGAGGCGCATAGAGATGTTTCTCGAAGAACCGCTCGAACGTTAGGTAGACAGGCGGCAGAATGAACAAGGTGAGCAAGGTCGCCACGGGCAGCCCTCCGGTGATGACGGTGGCCAGGCCCCGCTGCACGTCTGTTCCCACACCTGTGGCAAGCGCTGCCGGCAGCATGCCGACGGTCGCCACTGTCGCGGTCATCAGCACCGGTCGAAAGCGTTCGATGGCGCCGGTCAGCACGGCTTCGAATACTTCAACACCTTCATCACGATGACGATTGAAGTTCGCGACCATGATGATGCCGTTCTGCACCGCGACGCCGAACAAGGCAATGAAGCCCACCGCGGTTGCGATGTTCAACGTCTCGCCGCGAAGATGCAGCGCCACCAGACCGCCCACCGCCGCCGCTGGCACGACTCCCAGAAGCAGTGCAGCCTGATGCAGCTTGTGGAACATCGCGAACAACAGGATCGCCATCACCGCGACGACCATCAGCATCACGACGATCAGGCGTGCCTGGGCCCGCTGCTGGTTCTCGAATGTGCCTGCCCATTCGAGCCGGTACTTCTGCGCGTCAAATTGTACCTTCTTGCCGATCTGTTGCTGTGCATCGGCCAGATACTCCGACAAGGCGCGATCACGGTTGTCGACGCGAATGGTGATCTGTCGCTGGCTCATTTCGTGCGCAATCGTGGCTTCGCCATTCTGCAGCTTGATATGCGCAACCATCGCCAGGGGGACGTGCGCACCCTCCGCCGAGGTCAGGGGCAATTGACCGATGGCTTGCAGGTTGTTCGCGGTCGCCTGCGGTATGCGCGCGGTAACGTTGTAGACCCTGTCGGCAACGTAGACCTGGGTAATCGGCGCGCCGCCCATGGCGGTCTGGATCAGGCTGGCTATATCCGCGACATTGATGCCATAGCGCGCCGCCGCGGCGCGGTCGATATCAATGGCAACCTGCGGAACCGGCGGCTCCTGGAAAATCGACGCATCCGCCGTGCCCTTGATGCCATGTAGAACGTCGACGATCTCGCCGCCTATGCGGCGCAACTCGGCAAAATCGTCACCGTAGATGCGCAGTACCAGCGGCGAATGTGCACCGCCGATCATGTCGTTCTCGCCGTCGACGATCGGCTGGCTGATGCCGACGCTGATGCCGGGAATCCGCTGCAGGCGTGCGTTGAACTTTCGCAGGAATTGCTCCCGGGTCTCACCGTCGGGCCATTCGCTATAAGGCTTGAGACCCACGCCCGATTCGACATGCGACGGCGTCCACGGGTCCGTCCCGGAATCGTTGCGGCCGAGCTGGGTCACGATGTACGACACTTCGGGAAACTCGCGCACGATATGGCGCAGTTCCCTGGTCATCTGGCTGGCCTTGTCCAGCGACAGGCCAGAAGGCATCGACACCTGCAACCACAGCGTGCCTTCGTCGAGTTCGGGTAGGAACTCGCGGCCCACCGTCAGGCCAAGAACCAGTACGCCGACCATCGAGGCGCCCCCAAGCACATAGGCGATCAGCGGAGCATCAAGCAACTGCTTGAGCACCTTGCGATAGCCGTCCTGCAACCAGAGCAGCGGCTTGTTGTCATAGGTGCGATGTGGCTTGCGCAGGGCCATATAGGCCAGGCCCGGGATCAGCACCAGGGTCGCGAGCAGCGCGCCGAACAAGGCGTAGCCCACGGTGAAGGCCATTGGCTTGAACAGCTTGCCCTCGGCGCGCTCGAAGCCAAAAAGTGGCAGGTACGCGGTAATGATGACCAGGGTCGCGAAGAAAATCGGACGCATGACCTGACTCGCCGCCGAGCTAACGTCCTGCGGCGTCAGGGTCACCGTAGGGTGTTCCTCGCGTCGTCGCAGGATCGCCTCGGTCACGACGATCGCGCCGTCGACAATGACGCCGAAATCGATCGCACCCAGCGAGAACAGGTTTGCAGGCATGTGCGTGGCCTGCATCAGGATGAACACCATCACCAGCGACAGCGGAATGGTCACTGCCACGACCAGTGCGCTGCGTGGACTGCCCAGGAAAAGGATCAGCACGATGATGACCAGGCCCATGCCTTCGACGACGGTGTGCGATACCTTGCCGATCGTCGCCTGTACAAGGTCGTCGCGATCGATATACGGCACGATACGCACGTCCATTGGTGCCAGCCGCTTGCGAAGCTCTTCCACCTTGGCATGCACGCCTTCGAGCACGCGCGAAGGGTTCTCGTACTTGAGGAGGGTCAAGATACCTTCGATCGTATCGGGATTATTATCCTTTCCGAGAATACCTTCGCGTACCTGGTGGCCGTACTGGAGCTTGCCTAGGTCGCCGATCAGTACCGGCGTGCCGGCGTGTTCGGTAACGACGATCTTGCCCATGTCATCGAGCGTCCGGACAAGGCCAATGCCGCGCACGATGTATGACTGCTCGCCGCGAGTGATGCGGCCGCCGCCGGCATTGGCGCTGTTGTTGTTGAGTGCAGTGATGACGTCGTTGACACCGACGTTGTAGCGATCCAGTTGCGCCGGATCGAGTTCGAGCTGGAATTCCTTGGTGTAGCCTCCGAAGTTGTTCACGTCGGCAACGCCCGGGACCTGCTTCAACGCCGGGATCACGATCCAACGCTGGATCTCCGACAGCTCCATCAGGTTCTTGGTGTTCGATTCGAGCGTGTAGCGGTAGATTTCACCGGCAGGTCCGGTCAGTGCACCGAGCCCGGCGACCGCCCCTGGCGGCAGCGTGACCTGGCTGATCGCCTCGGCGACGCGCTGGCGTTCCCAATAGTCGTCGGCGCCTTCACGGAAGGAGATCACGATC
>Ga0207705_10002632_pt1 | contig 13770 bp, 6 predicted proteins | sample KBSC13metaG_FD_184314 | JGI IMG/M metagenome (GOLD analysis project Ga0207705, IMG submission 184314) | Corn rhizosphere microbial communities from Kellogg Biological Station, Michigan, USA - KBS C1-3 metaG (SPAdes) (version 2) | ecosystem: Host-associated > Plants > Roots > Rhizosphere > Soil ...
GGCTTCGGGTTGTTGGGCAGAGAGATATCGGCGAGCGGCCCATTCTTGTTGAAATGCCAGATCCGAATGAGCGTCGGGTTCTGGCTAAGCTCAAAGACCAGTCCCGGTTTGCCGTTCCCGGTAAAGTCCCCGACGCCGACCAGATTATAGTTGGAGGGCGGCGTGGGCAGTTGTATGCCTCCCACCCGAGTCGTCCCCACCATGTACCAGATCACAAGCTGTTTCGTCGTGGCGTTCTGGAACACCAGATCGGGAAAACCATCGTCATTGAAGTCACCGATACCGCCGACCTTCCAGCCGGCAGCCGGGAGCGCACCGATCCCGGCGCCGCCCTGAAGCGACAGGCCGTTCATATACCAGGCGACGAGACTCCCGGTCGCACTGTTTTGGAACAGAAGGTCGTTGTGTCCGTCGCCATTGAAGTCGAAGGGCGGGCGGAACTCGACCGCGCCGATGTCGATACGACCGCCGATCACACGGGCCATCCCGCGCTGATCCGTGGCGGAAGGGGTGGCGAAGCCGGGATCTCCGGCATCGACGGCGGAGCCGCCGGCCACGAGGTTGTAGGTCATGGTCAATCCGCTATTGTACTGGAGCGGTCCCAACACCTGCCCTGCCGCAACCTTCTCACCGACGCCGGTCAGCAATCCGATGGTCGCGCTGTCCGTAAGATTGTAGCCGTGCGAGACAATCGTTCCTCCGGTATTCACCAGAGTTCCACCGGGCTGGTCGGTGTCCGGTACCCGCGCCTGGATCAGGATCGTATTGTCGAGCGTCACGGAGCCGGTGCTATAGATCGCGTTTCCCTCTCCGGACTCAAAACCGTAGGAGACGATCGTAATGTTATAGAAGAGCCTGACCGTGTTTTCGGCAAGGGTGCAGTGAGAAAGGGTTACCGTGCCTGCATTGTAGATACCGCCGCCCTGTGCCGTGGACTGTCCCGGCCCGGCTTCATTGATGCCGAGATTGTTCTGCCCGAGCGTCGAGTTGGTCATGGTTAGCACGCCAGAATTGTAGATGCCGGCTCCCTTGTAGCTCGGGGCGGCCTGGCCGCCAAGTCCGCCCAGTCCGTTGCCGTTGACAGTGCATCCGACCAGCGCCATCGTGGCTGCATTGAAGATGCCGCCTCCCACCGTATCCGCGTGGTTTGAACTGATCATGCAGTTGCGCAGAGTGACCGTGCCGTGCACATTCTTGATCCCTCCGCCTCCCCCGATGGCCGTTCCATTCGTCATGGTCAGACCTGTCAGTGTCACCGTGGGGCCGCTGCCCGTCCCATCGACCAGGAAGATTCCTGCATAGAGCGCCGCCATCTGTCGGAGCGTCAGCACGTCCGCGCCCGGTCCGTCGATCTCGACGTCACCGGAGAGCGTGGGCAGGATGGACTGTAGAACGATCGAACCGGTGACGCCGGCAGCGAACACGATTGTGTCCGCGCCAGCGTGGCTATTGGCGTCTGAAATGGCCTTTCTGAGAGATCCGACGCCGCTGTCGTTGAGGTTCGTAACGGTGTAGGTGTCCGCGCTGGCCCTCCCTCCGGAACCCAACAAGAACAGACCGCAGAGAATGGAGAGCTTCGAGAAAAATCGAAGAACCTGCGAGGCCGCCCCAGTGCGATAAGTAAACATCCCTTGTTCCCTTTCTAACCAACGCCAGCCTTCAAACGGAGGTAAAAACCTGCGCGCGATTTCATTCCACCGATCTATCCGTTCGTCGCAAAACGACCGGCAGAGGACATTTCGAGAGATCAGTGGGATCCGACGATCTGGTAGGGAATGAGCGGCTGTTTGGTCGTAAAATCGCCTCCCTGGAAGTTCAGGTCCTTCATAAACCAGAGGACGATCTTGCCGGTCGTGACGTTCTGGAAGACGATATCGACCGAACCATCGTTGTTGTAGTCTCCGATCGCTTTTGGCTTCCAGGCGGGATCGGGAGAGGGCTGGAGAAATTTGCCGCTCTTATAGTCGAGTCCCGTAAAATACCAGGCGACCAACTGCCCGGTAGTCGCGTTCTGCAGCAACAGATCCGCATATCCGTCCTGATTGAGATCCCCTACCGCCACAATAGGAAAGTTATCTTGACGGGGAAGGTGCAGTTTGGTATCCAACGCGATCGTTCCCTGGTTCAGCATCCAGATATGGATATCGTGGGAGACGCTATCCACCAGGACCAGGTTCGGCCCTCCAGTGCCGATGAAGTTTCCGGCGCCGACCACCGTGTAGTTCGAAGGCGGGGAAGGAAGCTTCATCCCTCCGATATACGTCGTCCCTGCCATAAACCAGATCACGATCTTTTTTGTCGTCGTGTTCTGGAAAACCAGATCGGGGGAGCCATCGTCATTGAAATCATCCGTGGCGACCACCTTCCATCCGGGTTCGGGTAACGAGCCGATACTCATGCCGCCTTGCAGGGCCAAACCATGCATATACCAGGCGACGAGGCTGCCTGTCGCACTGTTTTGGAACAGGAGGTCGTTGTGTCCGTCGCCATCGAAGTCGAAGGACGGGCGGAACTCCACCGCGCCGATGTCGATGCGACCGCCGATGACACGGGACCGCCCGCGCTGATCCGTGGCGGAAGTGTCGGTAAAGGCCGGGTCTCCGGCATCGATGGCGGGGCCGCCGATCAGCGGATTGAAGGTGGGGGTCGGGCCGCCGTTATTCCTCAGACCCAGAGGGTCAAGGACTCGCGTCGTCGCGACCTTATCCCCCGTGCCGGTCAACAGCCCGATCGTGTCGCTGTCGGTCAAGTTGTAGCCATGAGAGACCACCGTGCCTCCCATGTTCGAAAACGTTGCGCCCAGGTATTTCGTCTCCGAGACCTCACTCTGGAACAGGATCGTATTGTTGAGCGTGACCGAGCCGGTATTGTAGATCGCGTTTCCCTCTCCGGGTTCATCCACGGAGGAGACGATCGTGGGACTGTAGTAGATGTGGACGTAGTTCCCGGCAAGGGTACAGTGGGAAAGGGTCACGTCGCCCGTATTGTAGATACCGCCGCCTTGCCCTGTGGCCTGCCCAGGCGTCAGTTCGCTGACATTCACATTGTTATCACCGAGAGTACTCTGGGTCAGAGTCAGCGTGCCGGTGTTATAGATTCCGCCGCCCTTGTAGAGGGGAGGCGGACCGGCGATGCCGCCCACCTGGTTATTGTCGAGGGTGCACCCGACCAGCGTCATGGTACCTGCATTGAAGATACCGCCCCCCGAAAAGTCGGCCCGATTGAAGGTGAGCGCGCAGTTACGCAGCGTGACGTTGCCATGCACGTTTTTGACTGCCCCGCCCCCCCCCTCACCGACGCCATTGTTGATGGTCAGACCGGCGAGAGTCACGGTGGGTCCGCTTCCCGCCCCATCGATCAGGAAGAACCGGAAACCGAGCGCCGCCACCCGCCAGATCTTAAGCTGGTTCGCGCCCGGCCCCTCGATAGCCACGTCGTCGGAGAGCGTGGGCAAGGCGGACAGCAGAGTAATCGCCCCGGTAACGCCGGGAGCGAACACGATCGTATCCGCGCCGGAACGGCTATTGGCGTCCGAAACAGCCTGTCTGAGCGATCCCGCGCCGCTGTCGTTGAGATTGGTGACCGTGTAGGTATCGGCTCCAGCCTTACTACCAGAACCCAGGAAGCATAAAACACAGAGGAGGGAAAGAACTGAGCAAACCCTGGGTATCCGCGATACCACTCCAACTAGAAAAGTGCACATCCACGCTTCTCCTTTCAAGGCCACCAATAGCCTTCCATCAAAACAATCCTACTGTGTTTCATTCGCCCCGCTCTGCTCCTTATCCTTCTCGTTCCTCAAGGAATCGCTCCCCGGACCGAGGCCGCCGCGGAGAGGATTGGGCTCTTGCCTTTGTGCTTTTCCAGAAGTCGAGCAGGATTTTGGAGAGGATCTGCTCGCCGTATTCGTTGGCATGGATTCGGTCGCGATAAAACCGATGTGGATGCATCTGCGTGGAGCGGATGTATTCCGCCCAGGGTGTGGTCATATCCAGATAGGCGCACTTTTCCTCGGCGGCCAAAGATTTCAAAGCCTTGCCATACGCCCCTGTTCCCGACCAGGGAGCCTGGGCAAGTTCCTCGGGGATCCGCAGATCGGCAGGTCCAAACGCTCCGCTTGCCAGAAGTATCTCCACCTCCGGTAATGCGGCGCGTAGTTGATGAATGACCTCGCGAATACTCCCGATGTCCTGTTGACTGATGCCGCCCATGAAGATAAGATCGGGCTTGTAGGGCAGGACATATGTCTGGATGCGTTTCTCGCTCTTATAGTGCTGGCATCCTCCTCCACCTCGAACGTAGACCCTGGCCTGAATGTCTGCTTTTGGGTAGGCTTCGCGCAGTTTCGCCACCCATCCGGAGCGCATGGTATCGGCCACGATGCTGTCTCCGATCGCCATCAGACGCAATGCACCCCCTCCTGTCAGAATGCGCTGCGTTCGCCGCAGGTGCGTCCAGTTCTGCGGGGGGGCAGAGAAATCGCCTCGGGGCATCTCGGCCTGAATGGTGGCAATCTGCTGGAGGGAGCGTTCGGGAGAGCTGAAGATATAGTAGTCCTTTTCGCTGGGTTCTGCTGTTTTCGCAGGCTGATCCAGCGGATATTTCGCGGGCAATGCCCCTTCCGCCGGGAATTTCACCGGCGAATCCGCCATCAAATCCGCCTGGGAGAGGTTATAGGAGCAGACAAAGCAGATGAAGAAGGCAATCGCCAAAATCGACCTCATGATGGATTCTCCTGATGAAAGTGCGCGTAGTCGTCCATTAACTTGACGACACGGGCATGCTCACTGTCAAAATGCCGGGTATAGATGCCGATCGCGCGCTGGAAGAGGATCTCTGCTTCTGCGATCCGGCCCTGACGCCAGCGTACCCGCGCCAGTCCCCAGACGACGGTTCCCGTCTCCGGATGCTCTTTGCCCCTCCCCTGCTCATTGATCTCCAGCGCGCGCAGATAGAAGCTTTCGGCCTCCTCATAGCGCGCCAGGGTCAGGTAGAGCAGGGCCAGATTGTTACAGGCCGTCGCAACTTCGATGTGCTCCGCCCCCACCAGGGTTTCGTAGAGATCCAGAGCGCGCTTGCAGTAGTCCTCTGCGCGGGCAAAATCCCCCAGATAGCGAAACCCGCCCGCCACCTGAGTGAGGGTGGCGGCGACCAGAAAAAGGTCCGGAGAGGGCGCCTGCTCGTAAATGGCGAGCGCACGCAGGAAGAGAGGGGTGGCCCTGGCATACTCTTCGTACTGGACATAGAGCACCGCCAGATTGTGTAGTTTTCCGGATGTGAGGAGGTGGTCCGGCCCCAGGGTCTGCTCCATGATCTCGATGGCGCGCAGATGCAGGCGCTCCGCCTCCTCGCGCCGGTCCTGTGAGCGCAGCAGACAGGCGAGATCGTCGAGGTATTCGGCGGTGCTCTGGTGGCTCTTCCCGTGTACTTTCTCGGCGATCGCCACCGCCAGGTGCAGGTGGACATGCGCCTCCTCGAACAGCGCGCGTGCGCGGAGATACCGACCGGACTGGTAGAGGAGATACGCGGCCTCCTCCGTCTCGATATGGCCCTCTTGAATGGCTTGCGTGCAGACACGCCACTGGGGCAGCAGCAGTTCACAGAGCGCCCAGTCGTCGTACTCGAAATCCGGAGTGGCGGCGGCGACCGCCTGGACGGCCCGCCGCTCCCAGAGCCGCTGCTCCTCCGCATCCATGGCGTCCCGCGTCACCTGCTGCACCAGCCGATGCAGGGTGAGAGTTCTGTTTTCCGCGTTTCGCGTCGCCAGCGAGTAGCCGCAGACCGTATGGCATATCGCTTCATAGAGACTCATCGGGTCGAGAGCAGAGTCGAGATCGCTGCGGTCGAAGGGATGGGAGAGAAAGATGACTTCGGGGATGGCATCCGGACTCAGGAAGGCGGCCAGTCGCACCATCTCCACGGTTGCCTTCCCGTAGGTGTTGCGGTCGGCGATCTGCGCGAGAGCCAGGGTGAAGGTCACGGTGACCGAGGCGTGCTCAGGCTCGGTCGTGCTGTCCAGGAAGCGCAGGCCGGCCTCCCGGTAGAGCCGGTGATAGGTTTCCACGCCGCACTGCGTCTCGGCAAGATACGCGCCCGCCTGGCTGAGCGCCAGCGGCAGCCCATCCAACTCCCGGCAAAGCTCCCTGGCGGCCTGGGCGATGTCGAGGTCCGCGCTGTCGAGCGCCTGCGTGGCGCTGAGGATACCGGCGCGGCGCAACAAGAGCCATGCCCCCTCCTCCTGCCCGAACTTCACCAGAGGAATTGGAGCCGCCCACTTGACCGTATTGGAGGCGCGTGTGGTGAAGATCAGATGGCCGGTATGGCTGGGAGGGAAGTGCGGAGCGAGAGTAGGGAGATCGTCCGCGTTATCGAGGATCAGCAGCCACCGGGAGTGCTTGCGGAGCCAGTCGTGCATCCGGGCCAACGCCTGCTGCGTGGTGGCGTGCGCCGCGCCCGGAAGCTCCAACTCTTCGGCGAGTCCGGCCAGCCCTTCGGTCAGCATCTCCGGCGTCTCCGCGCCTACCCAGAACAGATGATCGTACTCGCGCCGGTGTTCGTAGAGGTACGCGATCGCGGTCTGCGTTTTCCCGATGCCGCCAAGCCCGGTAATCGCCTGGGGATCCGCGACCAGCGCGGCCGGCCCCGCTTGCAGCGCCGTGTGCAGGCGATCCAGAGCCTCACGTCTGCCAGTGAAGAGCCGATTGAAACGGGGCGTCTGCCTCGACACCCATCCCTTCCCCGGCACGGTCGCCCCAGGCTCCGCCTTCTCCTCCCCCGACGGACGATCGCCTTTAACACCGCTTTCGGTAAAGAGGTAGTCCTGCCCTTCGACCAGAAACGCGAGTCTCTCTCTATTCGCCTCGGCACGCTGCTGAAAGTAGTTCCAGATTCGCTCCAGGGTACTCACAAAAACCGGCTCCCGCCGGAGCACCCGTTTGATGGTGTTGACGGAAGGCGTGTCGATATCGTCGATCACATCGGCGACGGTCGTCTTGTAGGTCCGTCGCACCGTGTGCAGACGGTTCAGACCGGCTTCGGTCAGAACAACATAGCGATTGGCATCGGACTTTTTGTGCATGGCGCTTCACGGCCCATCGAGATAATAATAGATTCTGTTTGAGTCAGTTTGACTCCCGCAAGAAGAAGAGATCCCAGATAATAGATACCATAAGTACGTGGATCGTGCTCGCTTTTCATGAAGAGCGATGCGATCCTACTCTCTATTATTATGTCCGCAGATTGGCTTTCAGGAGATAACCCATGAACACAACGCTTCTTCGCAAACGAACCGCTCTCTTCGCTCTGGCTCTGTTCACGATCACCATGACCGGCTGTAGTTCGAAACTGGATGGAAAGTACGAAAGCGCCAACGGGGTCATGTCGGTAGAGTTCAAATCCGACAAAGCGTTCCTCAGCACATTCGCCGGAGAGGTCCAGGCCGACTACGAAATCAAGGACGACAAGGTCATCGTCAAATACAACGGGGAAAACACGGTTCTCACTCGCAATTCGGATGGGTCCCTGGAAGGTCCCCTGGGAAAAATGACGAAAAAGTAGAGAGACGCCAACGCTTCTTCGCCACAGTAGGCTGCGAACTCAAGGGGAGTTCGCAGCCTACTGAATAACCCGGTGGTCTCAACAGAGATCCACCTATCTTGCTCCTGTCATCACCGAACGTGGTGGTTATGCTTATCCCGGTAGATCACCTTGCTCTCGTGGTTGAGTTCGTGATTCAGGCGCCTGGTTTCGCCCTTCGTCAGATGACCATTGTGCAGGATGCGATCCCGATGCTCTTGATAGTGTATCCGCGCATCCGCCAGCCGCACATTCTTGGCCTCGCGCCGCGTAAGTTCGCCGCTCTTGACGCCTTGATGGATACGCGAACTCTGGTGCTCCAGGCGCTTGTTGACTTCGTGCGGACGCGGATGAGCGGTCTGTGCGTTGCTCTGCACGGGAGCCATTCCCAGACCAAGGACGGCGATCAGCGTCGCGGTTGCTATGTAGTTGGCTTTCATTTTTGTTCTCCTGAGTTATGTGAAATCTTCACCGCTAGATCTGCCCATCCATCTCTTGAGGGTTTCGGGCGAACGAAAGAGCGAAGATGTCTATACGGACGGGAGCGCCAACAGAAAGTTCAGCCCATACAATAAATATATTCTCTCTCCTGCCACCTACCGGGCCTCCTATGGCCCAAGTCTTGGGCGTGCGCTTGGATCTCCGGTGGGCGGAGGGGCATGGTCGGTGGAGGCGGGTGGTCCCAGAAGTTCGGTGAGGGTCGGCTTCAGAGCGTCGGCCCAGACCTGATAGCCTTTGACGGTAGGGTGCAGCTTGTCGGCGGCGTTCATCATGCCGTCGAAGAGACGACCGTCTCTGTCCGCCAGTTTGTCGTTGACGTTCAGGAAGCGGATCTTCTTGCCGTCGGCGAGATGGGATAGGTTCGTGTTGATCCTGCTTATGGTCGGCAGGAGGGCCATGTTATCGTTGCGGGGGAAAACCGCGGTGAGGAGGATCGTGGCGTGAGGCGCTTTCGCCTTGCAGACACGCAGGATCGCCTGAATCCCTCTGGTGACGCCGGCTGCGGCGACCTCTTCACTCTCGGAACCGCCGAGATTGTTGGTGCCTGCCAGGATGACGATGACTTTGGGGTTGACGCCGTCGAGTTCGCCGTTCTCCAGACGCCAGAGGATGTTCTCGACCCGATCCGCGCCCCAGCCGAAGTCGCCTGCGTTCCACCCGTAGAAGTTCGATTTCCAGTTTTGCAGCAGGTCTGCGTACTGAGGATCGCTGGCTCCCCAGCGGCGCACGATGGAGTCGCCCACAAAGTAGAGGTCGATCCCTCCCTGTTTGGCCTTCTCCACGAGCTGCCTGTGCGCCGTACCCGAGTTCGGATCGGACCGGGGTGTCGGAATCTCCGTCGGAATCAGGGTGATACGTGGAATCGAAGGCGCTTTGATGTACGTCGGCACCCACTCGAAAAACGCGGGCCAGTTCGGCGTCACATCGTGTCCGCCTTCATGCTGTCGCCACGCCAGATCGCCGCCAATCAGCGTTTTTATGGGAGGCATGGGGTCGGTCAGATAGTCGCCGGGGGTGCCGAGGTCTTTTTTGCCCAGGAGTCGGTAGACGGGCCCGGCGAGCACCGCTGCCATAAAGCTGCCGTGCGCATCCACCCACTTGGCGTCGCCGCGTTCGACCCTTCCATAGCTGATGAAGCAGGGGCGCGGGGCGCAGAGCGCGATCAGTTCGTGCGAGTCCACTGGAAGCTCAGAAGCATTGTGCGGAGGGTCCGAAGCGCCGTATTTGATGAAGTTCCCGGCCATCCAGTAGTATTCGCCGCCCGCCAGATTCTCCACCGCCTCTCCGTAGAGGTGCCGGTGGAGTTTGACTCCGCCTTCGCCGGAAGAGCCGATCAGTCCCACCGCGATCCGTGGATCGAACGCCTCGGTGACGATCGCGGCCTTGCCGTAGCGCGAAAGCCCCTCGATGCCCACCTTCTTAGGATCGACGTTCGAATCCTTGTTCGCCTCGAAGTAGTCGATCATCCGGCTCACGCCCCACTGCCAGGCGCGCAGTGCGCCCCAGTCGTCGGGCTTCCGGGGCTGGCCCTTATTGGTCAGGCCGATGATGCCGCTGCGCAACTGGTTGTTGTCGGCCTGAATGCTGGTCGGGATGATCTCTCCATAGCCCCAGCCTTTGGAGATGGCGATCTGCTTCCAGGCCGCTACCGATCCGGGAGGTCCGAAGCCGAAACCAAACCCGAATTCGAGCATGATCGGGACCGGCCTCTTCGATTCAGCCGGAACCGTAAAGTTCGCCTGAATGTTGACCGTGATCTGCGGATAGGCGCTGTTATCGACATGGCCGACCAGGGTTTTGGTCACCGTGGGGATTCCGCCGGCTTGACCCGCCTTCGTGGCAGTCACCTCCCAGGTTACTTTCGGAACGTTCTTCGGAATGCGCCCATACACTTCGCGCTCGAAGTCCTCCAGGATCTCCGCGCGACGCTTCGGCCACTGTTTGGCCGAACTGACCTTCGTACCGTCCTTCATCTCCAGAACCTTCGGCATGCTATCTCGATAGGGGTTCGCATTGGCTTCATCGAAGGTAGACTGGTCGTTGGGATTCGGTCCCGGTCGGATCGCTTTGACGCCCAACTGATCCATCATGTTCTGGTGGTCGTCGTACCGTGCGGGAGGCGGACCGTTCTGCCCAGAAGCGATCCGCGGCAGCGACAGCAAGAGCAGGCCGGCGGTGGCCCAGAGAGAACCGTGACGTGAATGGCGCAGCGAACAGCGTTGTTGTCTGGTGTACATTCGATCCTCCCAAAACAGAACGCTACCGAAACCTTTCCGTGAAGCGTCTCCGTCGCGTCGGCATCATACCATAGGGAGGGTGGCGTGTCAAGGATTAGGAGGGCGCTGGAGTCTCCTTACAGGCTCTGGAAAGCCCCGGGAAGGAGAAGCAGGAATAAGCGTATGCACGGTGAACAGTCTCTTGCAGGTCGGGGTGGATAAGATGGAAGCCCCGACACGACGGAGCCACCCTGATGGATACCCTGTGGACAATCGAACTCCTGGGCGGCATGGCGGCCGTGGGGCGGAGTGGGCGAACGACGCGCTTCGCGACCCAGAAAACGGCGGCGCTGCTCGCCTATCTTGCCTTCTATTCCGGAAAATCGCATCTGCGGGAGACGCTGGTCGAAACGCTGTGGCCGGAGACGGATCCGGCGCAGGGACGCGCGCGGTTAAGCACGCTGCTCTCCTATCTGCGCACGCTTCTGGAGCCGCCGGGCACGCCTGCGGGGAGCATTGTGGAGGCCGACCGAGCCTCTGTCCGCCTGAACCCGGAGCGATTGACCACCGATGTGCGACAGTTCGAACTGTTGCTTCGGAGAGTAGGTGAAAGCGACGCTCTGGAGGAGAAGATCGCGCTCTTGAAACAGGCGCACGCGCTCTATCGGGGCGATCTCTTGCCCGGTTTCTACGAGGAGTGGGTGAGCCGTGAACAGGCGCAGTTGCGTGAAAAATATGTGGACATGCTCCACGCGCTCGCGCACTGTCTACATCTGCATGGTGAGCGCAGGGAGGCACTGCCGCATCTGGAGAAGGCGATCGCCCTGGATCCGTACCGGGAAGGGCTGATCCGATTGCAGATGCGGTGTTACGCGGCGATGGGGCGGCCCGAGGCGGCTCTGGAAGTCTATCGACTGTTTCAGGAGCGGCTGCAGGAGACGCTTGATGCGCCCGTCTCCACACAGACGCGCGCCCTGGCGGAGCGCATTCGCCTCCAGCCGGATACCTTCGATGCCGGGGAGGAGGATCGGATTCCTCTCTCGGTGAGCGCGGAGTCGGGGACGCCTCCGCAGGGGCCGTCGGCAGAGCCTTCTACCACCCTGGTATCGCCCGTTCTGCCCCTGCCGATTACGCGCTTTGTGGGACGAGACGAGGAGCTGACACGGGTGCAGGAGTGGCTGCGCGCCCCCAGCTCTCGCCTGATGACGCTGACCGGGCCGGGAGGAACCGGCAAGACGCGTCTGGCCCTGGAAGCCGCGACTACCGTGGCGACTGAGTATGCCGGTCGAGTCTGGTTTGTCGATCTGACAGCAATCTCCCACCCGCGTCTCTTTCCTTTTGTGCTGATCCAGGCCCTGAATCTCGCCCCGTCCAAGGACAGGGATCCCTTCGATCAGGCCATCGCACACCTGAAGGAGGCCCGCAGCCTGCTGATCCTCGACAACTTCGAACATCTCCTCTGGGAGGAACCGGAACCGACCAAACGAGAAAAGCCGGCGGAGAACTATGGCGTGGATATGGTGCGCCTGCTGCTGGAGCGCGCACCGCGCCTGACCTGCCTCCTCACCTCCCGCCAGCCCCTGCGTTTGGGAATGGAGCAGGAGGTGGCGATCCCGGTTCTGCCGGTTCCGCCTCCCCACCAGCCGTTGGAGCGCCTGATGGAGTGTGAGAGCGTGCGGCTCTATGTGGATCGCGCCCGCGCGGTGCGACCCGATTTTGCGCTCACGGCCCATAACGGTGAGACGGTCGCAGAGTTGTGCCGACGCCTGGAGGGCATCCCGCTCGCGATCGAGATGGCCGCAGCCTGGGCGAAGACCGTGACTCCGGCCAGAGCATTGGAACGACTGGGCGCGCATCTGGAACTCCTGACCAGCCGACGCCGCGATGTCGCCTCGCGCCATCTGAGCATGCACGCCGCCATCGAGTGGAGCTACGACCTGTTGCCGCCCCCTTTGCCGAACATCTTCCGCCGTCTCTCGACCTTTCGCGGCGGCTGGACCCTGGAAGACGCCGAGGCGGTCTGCGGGCACGTCGATCTTCTGGAGGCCCTCACGGAACTCAGCGAGCGCTCTCTGATCTGCGCGGAAGCGCTGGACGACCAGATCCGGTTCCGTTTTCTGGAACCCCTCCGCGCTTTTGCTGCCGGGAAACTGGCCGAGTGCGGGGAGGCGGAGAGGCTGCGTCGCCAGCATTTCGAACATTTTCTCGCCGTCTCGGAGCAGGGCGCAAAGCAACTCGATGGACCGGAGGTACAGGAGTGGTATCAGCGCTTCCAGGCCGAACAGGACAACTTTCGCCACGCACTGGAGGTCGCGGAGAGCGGCGAGAGCCGCCTGCGGCTGGCCACAGCGCTCTGGCGCTACTGGTACGGTACGGGCCGATATGCGGAGGCGCGGCGATGGATGGAGCAGGGCTTGCTGGAGTGTGACGAAGCGCAGACCGGCCTGCGCGCACAGGCGCTGACAGGAATCGGGGCGATGGCCTCCAATCAGGGCGATTACGAAACCGCCCGCGCACGCTTGGAAGAGGCGCAGGCGCTCTGGCGGATAGCGGATGATCCAGCGGGCCTGAGCGGCGCGCTCAACAACCTGGGCGTACTGGCGTACCGCCTGGGCGCGTTTGACGCGGCACGCAACCTTCTGGAGGAGGCGCTGGCGCTGCGGCGTCAGTGTAAGGATATGCTCTCCATCTCCGCGACCCTGAACAATCTGGCGGTTCTGGCATGCGATATGGACGACTTCGAGGGCGCGGAGCGGTATCACGCGGAGAATCTCGCGCTGAAGCGCACTGCCGGAGATCGGGCGGGAGTGGCGCTGGCGCTCGGTAATATGGGGCATGTGGCCTATCGTCAGGCCGCCTACGCCCGTGCCCGCCGCCTGATGGAGGAGAGCCTGGCGGAGTACCGTCTGATGGGAACCCGCCCCGGCATCGCCTTCGCGCAGTTCAATCTAGGCGCGGTGCTCTACGACCAGGGGGCTCTGGAACAGGCGCTCCAGAGCTATACCGAGAGCCTGGAGATCTTCCGCGAGATCGGTGAAAAGCGCGGGATCGCCTATACGCTCGGCAAACTCTCCGGGATCGTGCTGCAACAGGGCGACTGCCTGCTGGCGGAACAGTATGCCGCCGAAGCGGAGCAGCTCTGCCGTGAGTTGGACGACCGGCCGGGCCTGGTTGGGATCTGGGCACGGTTGGCAGAAGTCGTCGCCGCCCAGGAGCGTCTGGCGGAAGCAAAAAGATACATCCGGCAGAGTCTGCTCGCGGCCCAAGAGCTTCCGGCAGTGACGACCCAGATTCCCATCCTGGAGGTGCTGGCCCAACTAGCCATGAAGGTGCGAAAATTCACGGAGGCCGCGCAACTGCACGGATGCACGACCCACGCCCGCGCCGAACTCCGTCTGACACGCACTCCCGCCGGCCAGACCGAGTACGAAAGCGTACTGGAAACCCTCGATGCGGCGCTGGGCACGCAGGAACGGAT
>Ga0207705_10002634_pt1 | contig 13763 bp, 11 predicted proteins | sample KBSC13metaG_FD_184314 | JGI IMG/M metagenome (GOLD analysis project Ga0207705, IMG submission 184314) | Corn rhizosphere microbial communities from Kellogg Biological Station, Michigan, USA - KBS C1-3 metaG (SPAdes) (version 2) | ecosystem: Host-associated > Plants > Roots > Rhizosphere > Soil ...
GATTTCTGAGCGCTTCCGTAATGGCGGCCTGAGAGTAGCGATGGGGCGGGTATGCTGTTCCGACGGACGAGATGCGCATGCTTATAAGGACCCTTTGCTTTCGGTATCTGCGAATTTGCCTGCAAACCAGTCGATCGTGCTCGAAGTGATGCAACCAGCCTACACGTAGGTTCCGATTTTAGGTTGGAATTTGAGCTTGCCGCCAGGAAACCATCAAAAATTAGCGAATTCTTGCCAGTTCGTGCTGATAAAGGGTGTTCTGGGGAAACTCTTTGGAGAGAGCGGCAAGAATATCCTTTGCTTCCTGCGGACGCTTGTCGCGGAGGGCGGCGACGGCGAGCATCATGCGGGCAAAGGGTGCAAGGTAATGGCCTTTGGCGGCGGTCAGGCGGAGAAGGCGGATGCCTTCTTCGCGGTCGGTTTCGGCCCCGGTAAGGCTGAGAATCCAGCGCACCGGCGCCGATTTCAGGCTGAGCATGTAATTCTCCACGCCGGTCGCAAGATAGGCATCGTAGAGCGTGGGATTGATAGCGAGAGCCTGTCGGGAGTAGCCGCTGGCCTCCTTGCTCAGATTCAGGGCGGCGATGTCACGCTTCTCGATCATGAGGGCATAGTCGGACTTCATGCCGCAGATGAGCGTTTTGACGTAGAAGGCGGTGGCGTCTTTGGGATTGCGCTGGAGGGCGGCGTCGGCGAGGCGATTGGCCTGGGCGGAGCGCTCGTCGAAGGATTTACGGACGGTAGGGTCGGGTGTGAGGCGCTGGCGGTTGTCGAAGCGGCTCTGGTCGGCAAAGAGCTGGACGTCAATGATATGGAGCCGCTCGAACTCTCCAAACAGCCAAGCCGCGGCGTCGGATGCCGGGCCCATGGGGTCTTCGGGGTGGTCGGACATCCACTGCTGAAACTCCCGGTGGGCGGCCGAGAAGTCCAGGTTGTACATGTCGTAATAGCCCTTGTCGAGGGCTGACCCGTTGAGCAGCGGGTCGCTGAAGGCAAAGCTGAACGGGGTGGCGGCCACCAACAACAAGAGAAGGACCATTGAAGCGCGGCGGAGGGCACGCAGGGAGAAAGAGCGGGAGAGCGGAGTGCCGACCGTAACCATCACTGACATTATCTGGTTTGCCTTATTTCTGGGATGAACTCAGTCCTTCAGGGTGAGATGCGGAATTTTAACTCGACGAGCGGAGGTTCATTTTTCGTCTGCATGTGAAGAAAAAGCTGCGGAGACTCCGGGCAGTGCAACTTTAAGTCCCCACGTTGAATGCAAACTTTTGCGTATCCGCAAAGATGCATCTTCGTAAGTGATTGATAGATATGGATATTAGGTTTGGAATTCTGGGTGCAGATAGGGATAGCAAGAAATCCTGCAATACAAATCCTGGGACTGATGTTCGCAGGCCGGCAGGTGATCTTGAAAGAGCCGTTAGGTCGGCAATTTTAGAAGACCCCGCGCCATGCGGAAATCAGGAGGACTACATGAAGTTGTACTCGAAACTCTCTGCTTTGGGGGCGGTACTCGTACTTTCGACCGTCTTCGCGTCTGCCAGCAGCATTCAACTCGGCAGCTATGACAACAGCGGCTCCAGCAGCTTTGGAAACGACAACTCGGGACTGTCTGGACTGACATCAGTACCCGGTACCACCAACCCCAATGGGTTCACCGATCATGCGCTGGCCAGCGCAAGCACGACGAACCTGACCGTTTCCAACAACAACACCTGGGCAGTAGCGCTTCCGAATTCGAGCTGGGTGTCCTATGCCCAGACCGGCCCGGAATCGAGCCCCTTGACCACTACGGCCAATGGCAACTATTTCTTCAGCAGCACCTTCAACCTCGATTCCAGCTATGTTCCGGGCACCGCTTATGGTTACCTGAACGTTCTCGCGGATGATACGGTGACCGTGTTCCTGAATGGGATCCAGATGAATACGCCGACTCCGGGCGCTCCGTACAGCCACTGCTCGAACGGCGTTCCCACCTGCGTCGGCGCTGCAACGCTGGTTTCTCTGAACTCGGGCCTGCAGAGCGGCTTGAACACGCTGGTCTTCCAGACGACTCAGGCCAATGGCGATGTCTTCGGTCTCGACTTCAGCGGATCGGTTTCCTCCGTTCCTGAGCCGAGCTCATTGATCCTTCTGGGAACCGGCTTGATCGGATCTGCCGGCGCCCTGATGCGCAAGATGCGTTCGTAACTTTGTCCTCCGGCTCTGTGAAAGGCCGTCGGGAGCGGTCTTGCACAGAGCTGAAGACAAGGTACTTTATAGCCGCCGGAGGAATCCGGCGGCTATCTATTTGTAAGGTATGAGAAATTGCCTGAGTTTTAACGTTCTTGAGGCGAAGCCAGCCTGAAAAGGTGGCTCATCCCTTGTTCGCAGCGACTTCCTGCTTCTGCTTTTCTTCCAGATACCATGCCACCGTCTTCTTCAGGCCTTCGTGGAACTGCGCCTTGGGCCGGTAGCCCAGTTCCTTGCCGGCACGGCTGATGTCGGCCAGCGAGTGCTTGATGTCTCCCTCGCGTTCGGGCCCGTACTTGGGCTTGGCGGAGAATCCGAGTTGGCCCGCGATGGCGGCGTAGACGTCATTGAGAGTATGGCTCTTGCCGGTGCCGATATTAAAGACCCGGCCGCTGGCCGCTTCGCTGGGAGCGGTGCAAGCCAGCAGGTTGGCGCTGACGGCGTTTTCAACATAGTTGAAATCGCGGCTGGTGAGGCCGTCGCCGTAGATGGTCGGTGTCTCTCCGGCCATCATCTTGAAGGTGAACTGCGCGATGACGCCGGAGTAGGGCGAGTCGGCGGCCTGGCGGGGTCCGAAGATATTGAAGTAGCGGAGGCAGATGCCCTCAAGCCCGTAGGCGCGGTAGAACGATTGGATGTAGTACTCGCAGGTGAGCTTCTGGACGGCATAGGGAGACAGCGGTCGGGGCAGCATGTCCTCCTGCTTGGGCTGGGTCGGTTGGTCGCCGTAGGCCGAAGACGATGCGGCGTAGACGATGCGGCGAACCTTGGCATCGCGGGCCGCGATCAGCAGAGTGAGGGTGCCGTTGATATTGGACTCATGCGAGGTGAGCGGATCTTTCACAGACCGGGGCACAGAGGCGAGCGCGCCCTGGTGGAGGACATAGTCCACGCCCTCGCATGCGGACTTCATTCCGACTGCGTCCTGCAGATCCATCTCCTGAAAAGAAATCTTCGAGCGGATGTCGGCGAGGTTGTCGAGGTTTCCTGTCGAGAGATTGTCGATTCCGCGAACTTCGTGTCCCTGTTCGACAAGTGTGTGAGCAAGCGTTGAACCGATAAACCCGGCAATTCCTGTGATCAGATATCGAGCCATCTATCCTCCGCCAGGAGACGAGTCACTGGCTGTTGATGAAGTCTATTGAAGCGAACCATGTCCCCGCTCAATTCTCGCGGGCACGCCTGGGAGCAGTTAGTTTGCCAATCTCGGTTGTCCGAGTCCATGCAACTTTTGTGCTGTTCATACGGTTTGGGGATAATCGTGCTGGACCTAAGAGAAACAAACATCACTATTATTGCAATGTTTTGCGATTGATGTTGCCGGCATACGTTTCCGGGGATCGAGTTCCAGGCAGATCGTTCGCATTGCAAGTGTGAAAAGATCCTCGCTTTATGGGGAAATTCGCGAATAAGAAGGAAAGATGCGGGACACCAAGGAGCGAATGCGATAATTCAGATATATGTTGACCAAGGATGCCGTTGTTCTTCCCCAGATTGCCCAGGAACGCTTCGATCGCCTGAAGAGCCACACCGCCAGAATCGGAGTGATCGGTCTGGGCTATGTCGGGTTGCCGCTCTCACTCCTCCTCGCCGAAGCCGGTTTTAAGGTAACGGGCTTCGATATCGATAGCAAAAAGGTGACCGAGCTTGAGGCCGGCAGGTCGTATATCTTCCGTATTTCTGCCGAGGAGATTCAGGGTGCGCGGGCGCATGGCTTCACCGCCACGACAGATTTTGCTCACCTGTCCGATATGGACGCCGTCATCATGTGCGTTCCTACGCCGTTGACCGAACATCGCGAGCCGGACCTGAGCTACGTCGAAAATACGGCTAAGACCGCCGCTCCGTGGATTCGCGAAGGCCAGCTGGTGGTGCTCGAGAGCACCACCTATCCGGGCACGACGGAAGAGTTGATGATTCCGATCCTCGAGGCCGGAAACACAAAGGGGTTGAAGGTTCAGAGCCGGGGAGCGGCGGCGGAGCATGGCGTCTTTTACGTTGCCTTCTCGCCGGAGCGCGAAGATCCGGGCAACGATACAGTGGCGCGGCGCGATATTCCCAAGGTGGTAGGCGGTCATGAAGAGATCGCCACGACATTGGCAGCTACATTGTACGAGGGTATCTTTACACGCGCGGTGCAGGTGTCGTCGACGCGCGTGGCCGAGATGACGAAGCTGCTCGAGAACATCTACCGCTGCGTGAACATCGCGCTGGTGAACGAGTTGAAGCAGCTCTCGCTGCGCATGGGCGTGGATATCTGGGAGGTGATCGACGCGGCGGCGACCAAGCCCTTCGGCTTCCATCCCTTCTATCCGGGGCCGGGCCTCGGCGGCCACTGCATCCCGATCGATCCCTTCTATCTAAGCTGGAAGGCCAAGGAGTATGACTTCAACACCCGGTTCATCGAACTGGCCGGCGAGGTGAATGAGGCGATGCCCGCGCATGTGGTCCATGCGGTCGGCAAGGCGCTCAATCAGCATAAGAAGGCTCTGAACGGTTCGCGCATTCTGATGCTCGGGATGGCTTATAAGAAGAATATCGACGATCTGCGCGAATCTCCGTCGCTGACGATCATTGAGCTGCTGCGCGAAGAGGGCGCGGAGGTTCTGTACAACGATCCTTACTTCCCGACCGTTGGCAGAGGGCGTCATTACAACCTGAATATGACCTGCACGCCGCTAGACAACCTGGAGCAGTATGACTGTGTCCTGATCGTGACCGATCACTCCGATTACAACTACGAGGAGATCGTCAGCAAGTCACAGTTGGTGGTGGATTCGCGCAATGCGACCAAGGGCATTCGCTCGCCGAAGGTCGTTCGCTGCTAAAACAGAGAACTGGAATTACTAAAAGGCGGGGAGATCGATATCTCCCCGCCTTTTCTTCCCACTGAAGAACTACCCTTGAGCCAGCACGTTCGCATAGGCCGCGACGGTCTGGTTCATCATCGCCTCGGTGGTGAATTTATCCGCCACGCGCAGCTTTCCGGCCGCTCCCATCGCCTTCGCGCGGGACGGATCGGCGAGCAGTTGCGCGATGGCTGCGGAGAGCGCCTGAGGGTCTTCCGATGAGACGATGAAGCCGCTTACGCCGTCTTGTACGGCTTCTGCGTTGCCGCCGACATCGGTTGCGACGACCGGCAGCGAAGCCGCCATTGCTTCGACGATGGCGTTGGAGAAGCCCTCGCTGCGCGAGGGCAGGACGAAGATGTCGGCGCCGGAGAGATGTTCGCGGAGATTGGTGACGCCGCCGAGGAAATGAAAGCGATCGGCGAGATTCAGATCGCGGACGAGCGCCTGGAGTTCTTCGAAGTAGGCAGGTTCGAGTACGCCGCCGGCGATGCTGAAAGAGGCGTTGGGGAACTGCGGAACGAGGGCGGCCGCGGCCCTGATGAAGATATCGTGGCCTTTGACGCGGCGAATATTGCCCGCCGTGGTGATATGAAATCTTCCTGCGGGATGAATCTGCGTGGAGGTATCCCAATCGCCGAGGTTGAGGCCGTTATAGATGGTCTGAACGCGTACCGGGTCGATGCGATCTACCTCGATGCAATGCCGGCGGACGAGTTCGGAGACGGCGAAGACGGCATCGGGGAAGCCTGACAGGAGGCGATAAGCAATCTCGTGCTTACGGGTGCGCAGTATCCCCATGTCCCTGCGGCTCCAGATGAGCTTTGCGTTCGACATGGTTTTGGTTACAAACCCCGCCCAGATATCGGAGCTCTCAAAAAAAGTCTGGACGATCCTGATTTGCTGCTGCTTGAGAAAACGCCGCAGGTGAAGCGTGGCTTTCATTGCGGCGAGATCGTAGGTGCGTTGAAGGGGAAGAAGATAGATGGGGCAGGGAGCTGATTGCAGGGCGGGGCTTTCGGGGTCGGCCGCAAAGGTAAGGATCGACGCGCGGTATCCGTACCCCGGCAGCAGCGCGGCGAGTTTGAGGACGATGCGTTCTCCTCCGCCCAGATTTCTGGAGAACTGGTCGACCACCAGAAGGACGTGGGGCAGGCTATTCGCTTCAACGGTTTCGGGGCTTGGCGCGCCCTGCAGGGAGATCATCATCGTGACTGGGTCAATTCAGGAGACAAAAAGCTATCGATAAGCGAGGTATGGATTGACGGCGGTGGCTGAATCCGGAGGAGCGATTGCTTCGGCTGATTCAGGTTCGACGAAGTGGGTAGCTGACACCGCAGTTCCCATCAGAGCCCATAGAAGTCCGTTGATCTCAAGATAAGTCCATCGATCGCCAAAGCAATTGAGGATAATACTGCAACATACTGTAAGGAACAGGCCGAAGCCCAGTCCCTGATAGAGAGGATCCTTCGCATGCCGGAAGAGCCGCCACGCCGTCGCGAGCATCTGCTGGAGCAGGGCAAGTGCAAAGAGACCGCCAACCAGGCCAGTTTCGACGAGCACTTTGACAAACCAGTTATGGGTGTCCTTCAAGTCATCCGTGTGTTGCCCAAACTGGAAGGCGGCATAGCCGATACCCAGAACCGGTTCGTTGTAGAACTTTTTCTTCGCAGCCTCCCATAGATCCACACGTTCCTGCGCGGACGCTTCAAGTTGACCACTCTCGTTCTTGGTCATCATAATGCGCTCAGTCACAGCCACGGGAACGATTGCCTGCCATGTGAAGAGAAAGATGGCAACGACGATCAGCATCTTGCGGTCTTTGAAGATGCCCAGGAGAATAGCTCCTGCCACAATGGCAATATACGACGCACGCGAAAAGGTATACATTGTTGCAAAGATCGTCGTGGCAACCAGGGCATAGCAGAGCAGCTTTGCCTTCCGCCGCTTGAGAAACTGTCCAAACCCCCAGAAGAACATGGAGAACTGCGCGAGGAATGCGGCGAGGCCATTAGAGCCTGCGAAGCCGAGCGGACCGCCGTCTCGCTTACTCTCGTCGAAGGTGGTCCACGATCTCGACATGCTGTCTCTCAGCGCGCTTCGATCAATAAAAAGCAGAGCGATTCCTGCAATGAGGATGACCGTTCTCACGGCCTTCCGATCTTCGACGACAAGACCTCCGGCGACAAAGACCAGAGGCAGGAGCAAGTAGTCTTTCCAGGTGGCGAAGTTGACATCATGAATCCAGAGCGGTGCCGGCTCGTTCCCCAGTGCTGTGCCCAACCACATGGAGAAATACATGTAGATACCGAAGGCCAGCCATATAAGATACAGCTTCGACTTCGGAAGGCGCTTGCCGTGGAGCAGTGCGCCGAAGATTACGGCCAGGACCAGGATGGTCAGGACATTGGTCCCCAGGGGATGCTCGAGAAAGTGATCGCGCATGGTGCGATAGGGCAGCAGTGGGATCATGTAGTAGAAGCCCCACAAAGGCCGTCCTGCCAGGGAGGCGATGATCGCGACCCAGCAACCTAAATAGGTCATCAGCGGGATGTAATGTCCGATTCCTGTTCCCAAGATGCAGCCTCTTCGATACGACGAGTAGAAGATTACACGGTTAGCGGAATCAGCCTATCGTGCCCATACAGTATTTTTGCCCGCAATGAAATTGTAGAACGCCAGCGCCGCGGCTGCGTTAAGCATGACAAAGGTACTGGCGATGGCCACCGGTTTGAGCTTTCGCAGGGAAGGATTCGCCATTCCGGCGGCGGCTAAAAGATAGAAGCAGACCTGGAGCCAGAAGATCGTGCTGTAGAGGGCTCCTCCGGCCAGGACGGAGGAGCCCAGCATTCCTATCAGGAACAAGGGCACGGCGAGCCGCAGAAGTTTGTGGCTGACAAAGCGAAAGAGCAGAGGATTTGCCGGCGATAGCAGCCATGGCGCAAGTTTCAGCAACTGATAGTTGCCGGTAAGAGTTCGGACCTTGCGTGAAAACTCCTTGCCCTTTTCGCTGAAGAGACGGTCGCGAGCGATGGCTGCGGATTGGAAGACGACACGCTTGCCGCTCCGCGCCACATGCATAGGTACAAAGACATCGTCGAGGATGGTTCCGGCGGGGATCTCCGTATAAAATTCGCGGCGAATCGCGTAGATCGCCCCGGTAACGCCTACGACGGAGCCTGACGCGGACTCTAGCTTGCGGACAATCTTTTCTATCTTCCAGTAGATTCCGAGGGCGTCGGACGAGGACGCACCGGTCGCATCTTCGAGCAGCAGTTCGCCGCTCACGGCTCCCACGGCCGGATCGGCGAAGCAGGAAGTCAGCTCGGAGACGGCGTTCGGGTCGACAGACTGACGCGCATCAAGGAAGACGAGGATCTCACCGGTTGCGTGTTTGACCGCCTGGTTAAGGGCGAGGGCTTTTCCGTTGGACTCTTCGAGGATGACCGGGACAAGAGGCAGAACCTGCTCGCTTCGCAGGATGGAGGCGGTTCGGTCGGTCGATCCGTCTGAGGCAATGACAACCTGAAGGCGGTCCTGGGGATAGTTGAGGCGGCGAAGATTCTCCAGCTTGGCGGCGAGATTGGCCTCTTCGTTCCGTGCTGCGATGACGATGGAGACTGTCGGAGCGACGGTGTCTTGAGCAACGGATTGCCGGTGCAGTCGGACATAGAACCAAAGCCAGACGGCATACCCGAAATACGCATAGACCGTGAACGCGAAACAGAGCCAGAAGAGCAGCTTCACTGTTTGCCTCGACATAACAGCGATTTGCAGGCGGCTGAGCGCCGGCAATTCGCGCCGTCGTCGCTCCCAGACTGAGCGAGCGGGCAGAACGCGATCTGGCGGCAGCCCGGATTCGATTGGCGGCTATGCACAGTGTTGATGATACGTCAGGCTATGGCAGGAGGTTCAAGACTTCGAACTGACACCAAAGTCGTACCGGAACCGGGAGGCAAAAGCGTCGCGACATGCAGACCATATGTGCCATAACACTGTAGTATCGTGGAACTTGCGCACTTAATTGCCTATGGCCAGCACGAAGCGTTTTGCATTCAATGTGGTTATGAACTGGATCGCCATGGCAGTGGGCATGGTGGTCCCGTTTTTCCTGACACCGTTCGTCCTTCGGCACCTGGGAGTGACTGCCTACGGAATCTGGATTCTGGCGGTCTCTACAGTCTCATATCTGAACTTGCTGGACATGGGCCTGCGGAGTGCCGTGATCCGGTTCGTATCCAAAGCCCAAGCGCAGGGAAAGCTTGAGGATGCGACCAGCGCCATCGGCGCGGCGTTGTGGGTTCGAGTTCTGATCTCATGCGGGGTCGCGGTGCTGAGCGTCGTTCTGGCACTGGCATTCCCCCATCTATTTCACATCCCCGGCGATTTGCGTCACGCCGCGCAGATCACGGTCCTGCTGTGCGCATTGGGCGTGGCCTTTACCCTGGTCTCCGGCGTATTCGGCGCAGTGCTGGCGGCGAACAACCGCTTCGATATATTGAGCGGCATCTCGGCGGTGCAGACGGTAGCCAGAGCGGGCGGCGTGCTCCTGATCCTTCTCAGCGGGCACGGCCTGGTGCAGTTGGCCTACTGGGAGGTCACGATTGCGCTGCTGAGCGGCATCGCCACATGCGGCATGGCGCTGAAGACATTTCCGCCATGCCGGGTACGGGTCGCAAAGCCGGATATGGCTGTGTTGAAGCTGATCTGGAACTATAGCCTGACGACCTTCATCCTGATCATCGCGACCCAGATCGTTATGAATACGGACAACATGGTGGTCGGCGCATTTGTCTCGGTGGCGATGGTTGCGTTTTACTCCATCGGTAGCAGCCTGATGTCCTATTCGTGGCAGGTCGTCAGTGCGGTATCGACGACATTTACGCCGCTCGCGAGCGGCCTGGAAGCAAGTGGGAAGATGGATGACCTGCGACGGCTGCTTCTGCGGGGAACGCAGGCGACGCTAGGGATTGCCATGCCTATCAGCGTGGCGCTTGCGCTGCGTGGAAAGACCTTCATCACTCTCTGGATGGGGCCGCAGTACAGCGAAACCTCTGGAACGGTCCTTCAAATCCTGCTCATCAGTCAGTTTCTGGGGATCGCCAATGGAACGGCTGCATCCATCATGATGGCAATTGACAAGCATAAGCCGGTTGCAAAGTGGGCTGTCATTGAAGCTGCTTTGAACCTCGGCCTCAGCATTATCCTCGTGAAGGCAATTGGCATCTATGGAGTGGCGTGGGGAACGTCGATTGCAATGGCCTTAGTCCATCTCACGTTCTGGCCTCGATATGTCAGGAAGATCCTCGATGTCCCCATACAAAAATTTATATGGGTCGGATGGATCAAGATCACGTTGTGCGCCGTTCCCTATGCTATTGTGTGCGCGGTTACAGACCGTTACTGGCATGCTGCGAACCTCGTCTCATTTTTTGCGCAGATCATCGTGATCTTACCGGTCTATGCGATTTGCGTGCTGGTGGTTTTTCGCAGCGAAGTGCGGTTCCTTTTTTCCAAGTGGCAGGCGTCAAGAGCTGTGCGGGTTTGATTCGATATCCTTGCTCCTGAGCTTATGCAGAAGCTCTAACACAAATGGAGGGAAGAAGGATGCCACGATAGAAGGCGCTACCGTGCGTAGCTTATGTGGATCGCTCCAGACGGAACGCACGAAGTTTTTGCGAGCCAGCCCCATATGGCCTTCTTTGAAGGCAGCATAACCGTTCCACCAGTATTGCCGGCCGAGCTCTTTATAGATCACATTCCGCGTTGGGAGTGGAAGCTTGAGTTCCTTTGAAAGCACCTTCCTCAATGCCAGAATCGTATATTGATTGATCTTACGGCTGTTCGAGGTGATGTTATGGGTGCCCTCATATCGAGTAACAAGCGGCGCATCAATTCCAGCGGCCTTCCATTGTGTGAGAATACGGGCAAAAAGTTCAATATCTTCGCAGGCGCGCATCTCCTCATCGAAGAGCCCAAATTCTTCGAAGCATTGCCTTCGAATTACCATTGTGGACGGAAAGAGGAATCTGGATTGAATGTAGTTTTCAAGAATGTATCCTTCTGACACCAAGGGACGGTTGGCGAGGTAGGAAGGTTGAAAACTTCCGTCAGCATATCGAACGGAAAAGTCAGAGTATACGATTCCAACTTTGCTATCTGCCAGGCAAGGTAGTTGTCTCTCAAGCTTGTCTGGTGACCATGAGTCGTCAGCATCAAGCAGAGCGATGAATTGTCCTTTTGCGACACGGAGGCCGGTATTGCGGGCAGCCGGAAGGCCTTTGTTGTCTTGTCGGATATATTGAATACGATCTAGAAATGGGGCAACGACAGTCTGCGTATCATCTGTAGATCCGTCGTCAATCAGGATTATTTCCAGGTCAGAATAAGTCTGTTCGAATACACTCTTGAGAGTCTCCGGGAGGAATGGGGCACAGTTGTAAGCAGGAATAATGACAGAAACTTTTGGCAATGGATCTCCAATTCTATCAGCGAGGACTAAGCCCACTATTATCTATTGTTTGGAGTAGTATCGTTCAATACGGATGAAGTGCTTCCCATAGATAAAGCCCAGAAGATCCCAGGATGCCAATTCATCTGCGAAGGCCTTCCCCGCATCCTTACTAGAGAGCAGGTGTTGCGGCAGAGACGCTAAACCTCTGATTGCCCTGCCCATCTTGTAACGAGGCACGCCAAACAAATAGGAGACGGGTTCCTGTAAGTCCTTGTCGGAGATTCCCTGGGAGACGCCCCTCCAATAACACCACCGGCGATGATATTTGCGAGTAAGGCGGTCAGCGGGAATGTAGTGGTAAATGATGAGGTCGGGAATATGCAGACCGTGAATCTCCGCTTTGAGGAGTCTGCGGTAGAGTTCTGCATCTTCTTCGGAGAGCAGCCCTTTGCCGCTGCGCCCAAGTCTCGTGGAATATTGGCCTATATTCTCAAACACCGAACGCCGCAGGACAGCATTTCCCCCGTTCAGATTGCCCGGGAAAGCTGGTCCAAACGCCGTGCGAGGCTTGGGGTCGATGATTCCGAGAGCCCCGTTGTAGCCGGGCGGAAGCCATTTGGGCAGAGGCACCGGACAGTTCGGCAGGCAGGGGCCGCCAATAAACTGAATCGATGGGTCCGCGAATTCGCGCGCGGCGACGTTGTACCAATTTTCGTCGATCTCCTCGTCATCGTCGATGAAACCGATGAGATCTCCAGAGCCGGCCCGGATGCCTGCATTGCGCGCGTGAGAGAGGCCCTGGGAGGTTTCCTTGACGTAGACAAGAGATCGGGTCGTCTCGGATTGGATCTGGCGAACGACTTGTTCCGTATCGTCCTTGCTGTTGTTGTCGACGATCAGGACGGTTACCTCCAGGCCCGCCGGGATGGGAGCTGCGAGCAGGCTGGAGATGGTAAGCCGCAACAGGCCGCTGCGGTTATAGGTCGGCACCACGACGTCGAGTTTCACAGAAATTACCTCTCAATACATGATCTGATACGCGGCGATGGTGGAAGTCCTCACCGCGAACGCACCGATGAACGTGCCTGAAAAGATAGGTTTGATCCATCATAATTTGATCGAACGCCGTAGTCGCTGCGGACTCTATCCTGATCTGGTCTATCCTCGTGCTCTATATATTTCGGGAGTTTACTGAGGCGAATGATGGTTTTGCGATACCGCCTCGTCGAGGTCGCGGAGCACTTCGGGATCGAAGGGGAACTTGCGGGCGAAGTGGTGGGTTGACTCCAGAAGCTGAGGAAAATCAGCCCTGCCAAGCGTTCGCGGGTGTGCGTAGCATCCGCGCCAGTCCGTGTAGCGTTTATTGTCCAGGCAGACACTATAGTCCCCCGAATTTGCCAGCAGGGTGTGATAGAAGGACTCTTCAGGAATAATTTTCTTTTCGTAATGGCGGTGGAGCTCTCGCCAGAGCGGCGTCTCGTTAAGCAGAAGATGCGCGATACGGCGATTCGCGGTGAACCAGGAGTCGCCGCCATGGCATGTAATACCGTCGTGGAAGGGCGTCAGCCTTTTCGTCAGGAACGTGAACGGGAGGCAAAACTTTTCGACGGGAGTATCCAACTGTTTTGCCATGGCACGGCTGAGCAGAGGGATGGCTACGTAGCGGTTATAGGCAAGCTGAGGCCACTTCGGATGCTCGAAGGTGCTCATTCCGCTCAGGCCCTCCTTCTTGATGGGCAGGTGCAAGTTTTTAACCGGTCGTGAATCCATATAGGCGTCGAAGGGACTCTCGCACAGCTCCTGCAGGATAGAGTCGGCAGGTTGAATCGGATAGTCTGTCGTGCTGAGCGTCACAAACCAGTCAGGATCGAACTGGCTATAAAGCAGGCGCAGAGCCGAGAGCTGCGCATCGATGACGGTCATCGATCCCCATTTGGTCGGGATCCATTTTTCGACAAAGCGGACGTTCTTCGAAAACGGAGCGGTGTTCATGGGGCTCTGTGAGAAATCGTGATGGATGACAATTGGAGGATGACTGAACATTGCGTTCAGGCGCTCGCATAAAAACAGCGTTTGTGCCGGGGAATTGTAGGTTACAAGTACGAATCCTATTGGAGGTTTCATGGAAGGACAGTCACTTTGAGGGGAAGGGGATGCGATCGAATTGCTTTAACTAGTCTACATTTAACGGTATGTCCTTCCCACGCCGTCTATGATCGTTTCGT
>Ga0207705_10002635_pt1 | contig 13763 bp, 13 predicted proteins | sample KBSC13metaG_FD_184314 | JGI IMG/M metagenome (GOLD analysis project Ga0207705, IMG submission 184314) | Corn rhizosphere microbial communities from Kellogg Biological Station, Michigan, USA - KBS C1-3 metaG (SPAdes) (version 2) | ecosystem: Host-associated > Plants > Roots > Rhizosphere > Soil ...
TGGGGCCGATACTGGCAACGACGGTAAGCTGCGGCGTGGCAACCTGCCTTCCCGACGCGGACGATTGCATCGAGAGCCTGCTGGAAGCCGCCGACAAGGCGATGTATGCGGCAAAGCGGGCTGGCCGTAACCGCGTCTGTTCCGGCCCGGTCGCGCCGTCCCGGAGCGTAGCCGCCTGTAAAGCGGACCAGGGAGAGCGGATTCACGCGCAGGGCGAGCGGCCGCTGCCCGGAATTGTGCGCAAGGTCGTCCTGCCGTAAGAATCTGTCCAGAAACTGCAATTGACTGCGAAGCGATCCTGTAAGTGCGAAGATCAAGCAAGTGCGAAGACTAAGGCATTTTTCCTGTAGGAGTAGCGCGGGGCTGCGGCTTCTATGGGCGTTTTCCCCAATGAAAACGCCGCTGAACCTCTGTTCCGGGATTCACAAGCAACAGGAAAAATGCTCTAAGGCGAAATACAGGGGTCTCTGCGCTTCGCTTCGGTCGAGACGAACGTGAGTTTGGGTTAGGCAAGACGATTTTTGTAGTTTCTGGACAGTTTCCAAGCGCGGATCCTGCCGGAGCCTCTCGGAATTGTTTTAGTAGAGTGAAATATTTTTTCGATGGGATCACGGCGAGAAGATATCTCTCGAGCGTGACCTCCATCCGAAGGTAGCTCCGGCCATTTACCTGGCGTCTTCGTACTCCTCGTGCCAGGCCTGCTGGATGGCCTCGAGGATACCCTCGTTCGATTTTGCAGGGTCTCCTGTAAAGCCAGGAAGCTCGGACACATAGCGGTGGAGGTCCGTAAAGCGGACAGTGTAGGGGTCGATCTCGGGGAACTTCTCCTGCAACTGAATCCCGATCTCCTCGAAGTCTGTCCAACCAATCTCGCGGGGCATCGCATCTCTCCTGTTCGGCCATTTTACGGGTGCGCCGGTTCACTGGTGAAAATCTTATCGAAGTCTCCACAAATTGCTTTTCCAGATAAGGTATTCTGATGTATATATCCCAACTGGGACAGTCTGGAGGTGTATTTCTCTTGGCAGAGGTTCGAGTACAGGAAGGCGAACCCCTTGAAAATGCTCTGCGCCGCTTCAAGCGCAAGGTGCAGACCGAAGACATTATCAAGGAAGTCAAGCGTCACTCCTTTTATCTGAAACCAGGTGAAAAGAAGCGCGTCAAAGAAGCGCTCGCGCGTAAGCGCAATCGCAAGAAGGTCCGCAAGGAGCAGGACTAGCAGCTCCTTAAACCAAGTTTGAGCCGTCCCCGCCTTCGCGGCCGGGGACGGCCGCTTGAAAACCGCCGGTGATGGACTCCCGCCATTAACCCGGCCCCGGCAGAGAGAGCCTGCGCAGTGGCTCACATTGACCGGCAAAACGCAGTCCCCCGCGGGATTGCGGCTTCGGGCCCCTTTTACATCCAGCAGGGAAGTCTTGAATTAAGGTTGAGCGCCCGGCGGCCTCACAATTACCGATGCCTACGGGTATTCACCCTTTTTCCGCAAGACGGGAGAAGCGGCTATGGAATTTGTGGATCGGCTATTAACCTGCGCAGACTGTGGCGGCGAGTTCATCTTCACCGCCGGCGAACAACTCTTCTTCTTCGACAAGCAGTTCAAGAACGACCCCAAGCGATGCAAGCCATGCAAGTTTAAGCGGGCATCGGCAGGGCGTCCGGGCGCTGCTCCGGGGACGGCAGCGCAATCGCGAACCGAGACTCGCACCCATTGCTCGGAGTGCGGCGTGGAGACGACCGTTCCCTTCAAGCCGACGCAGGGACGGCCCGTGCTTTGCCGTCAATGCTTCCAGCAGAGGCAGCCCCAGGCGGCAGCGGCCGTCGCGGTTGACCTGGTGGCAGCAGCATCGGATGCAACGACTCCGGCCAGCGTCGATCGGGCCCCGGGCCAGCAACTGTAAGCGCGAGGGTGTCGTCTCGCCGGGCGTGCTTACCTCTTGTCCTCCCCCCTTTTTGATGTAGCAACGAGGGCGGGCCGAAGCTGCGTTCCGAAGTTGGGAGCGCGGCGCTGGTTTGTCGGCGCGTTTGTTGGCGCACGGTCCTCCCCGATACGATGGAATGCATGCACGATCTTGACCTGGTGCGCGCGCGAACCACGCTTGGCGACTTCGAACTGACGGTCTGCACCGATGGGCCTTTCAAACTGGATGGCGGAGCCATGTTCGGCGTGGTGCCTAAGACGCTGTGGCAGAAGCGGACTCCTGCCGATGACGAGAACCGCATCCTGCTAGGGCTCAACACGGTGGTCGTGCGCACGGGCAGGCATACGGTGCTCATCGAGACCGGTGTCGGCAACAAGCAGCCGGCAAAGCTGCGCGAGATCTTCGACAACCACGAACTGCTGCCACGGTCGCTGGCCGCGGCGGGCATCGCCGTCGAGGAGGTGGACATCGTCATCAACAGTCACCTGCACTTCGACCATTGCGGCTGGAACACGACGCTGCACCCAGACGGGTCGGTGACGCCGACGTTCCCCAATGCGCGCTACTTCGCGCACCGCGGCGAGGTGGAACACGGGCATCTGCAACTGGAGCGGGACCGGATGAGCTATCTGTCGCCGAACTACGACCCGCTGATCGAGTCGGGGCAAATGACGCTGCTGGACGACGAGGGGATCCGGTCGAATCCGGAGATCTGCCCGGGTGTGAGCGTGGAGGTCTTTCCCGGGCACACGGCGCACCTGATGGGCATTCACATCGAGTCGGGAGGCGAGCACGCCTGCTACATCTCGGACCTGATCCCGACAGCCGATCATCTCGACATTACTTGGGCGATGGGCTACGATCTCGACCCGCTGGCGACGATCGCCGGGCGGAAGCGGTTCTATCAGCGGGCGATTCCGGAGAAGTGGCTGGTGTTGTTTACTCACGACCACCGCACGCCGATGGCGCGGATCGGGCTGAACGAGAAGCAGAAGCCGGTTGTGATCGCGACGGAATAAACTGTGCTGGAACGCAGAAAAGCCCTGCCGAAGCAGGGCTTTTCAATACCGATTAAAAGTTATGCGTTGGCCGTAATGGGGTCGACGGAGACGAAACGGCCGATCTGGCCGCGGTCCTGGAAGCGGACGACGCCGTCGATCTTGGCGAACAGGGTGTCGTCCTTGCCGCGGCCGACGTTCGCACCGGGCTTGAGCGGAGTGCCGCGCTGCCGAACGAGGATGGAACCGCCGGTGACAGTCTGGCCGCCGAAACGCTTGACGCCGAGCCGCTGCGCGTTCGAGTCGCGACCGTTTTTGGATGAACCTAAGCCTTTTTTATGTGCCATTGCATTGCCTCTTTCGCGCGGCCCTCAGGCGGGGCGGTATAAAAATCAAAAACGAAGAACTTTTTGCTAAGAAACTTTATTTATAGCTCTTGCCATTGACCTGAATCTCGTTGATCTTCACTTCGACGAAGTTCTGGCGGTGGCCCTGCATCTTCTTGTACTGCTTCTTGCGCTTGAGTTTGAAGACGAGAATCTTGTCGCCGCGGCCTTCGCCGAGGACGGAGGCGAGCACCTTGGCGCCGGACAGCTCGGACTCGAACTTGCCTGCCTCGCCGCTAACGGCGAGGACGTCGGAGAACTCGACCGCGCCGTCAGCGGCGGGGGTGGTCTCAACCCGGAGTTTGTCGCCCGGGGCAACCCGGTACTGCTTGCCGCCTGTGCGGATGACTGCGTACATAACTAAAACCTCAAGCGGGCGTTCCATCGCTGCCGCTTTCTTCAGATGAATTGTGCTGCATGGGGCGAACACAGGAGCACTGCATCAAGCCAACTGGCCGAATTCTGCGGAACTTTCGCGGTTCGGGCCTGTCGTCCCTGCAACCCAGAAATCAGACACACGGGCTGCAACGCCAAACTTAAGAAGTGTATCGCGTTCGGGGGAGGGGGTCAATGGATGGCTTCAGCGGGCGGTGGACCCGTTTGAATCGTTGTCCGAAAAGTCCTTCTTCGGCACCCTTTCATGCGTGTTTTTGGTGAGGGTAGCTACCGCCAAGCGCATTTTCGTTGTCGATCTCCGTAATCAATAAAGCTGGCGATATGTGGTCAAAGCGACCAGCCTCCGTCGATCACGGTTGCGGCACCCGTCACGAATCCGCCCAGATCCGAAGCCATCCAGAGCACGGCCTCTGCGATCTCCTCGGGCTTGCCGAGCCGTCCGACTGGCTCCAGGTCGATTGCCTTCTGTATGTCGCCTCCGGTGAAGCGGTCCATCATCGGGGTTTCGATATTCCCTGGAAGCACTGCGTTCACGCGGATATTCTCCTTGGCATAGTCGAGTGCTGCTGAACGGGTAAGGCCAATGATCGCGTGCTTGGATGCAGCGTAGGAAGCGCCGCCTGCGACGCCGCGGATGCCCGCGCCCGACGATGTGTTCACCACCACTCCGCTACCCTGCTTAACCATCTGCGCCAGCTCGTACTTCATACAAAGGAACGTGCCGCGCAGGTTGATGCCGAGGATGCGGTCCCACTCAGCGAGATCAATCTCGTGGACGGGAGCCGCCTTGTTCTCGACACCCGCATTATTGAACGCTATGTCAAGTCGACCGAACCGCTCGACAAGCTGCTCGATTGCGGCTTCAACCTGATCGGGCGAGGACACGTCGCCGGGGATCGCTAACACGTCTCCGCCTGCGGCCTTCACGGACGCCTGGACCGCCTCAAGCGCATCCGCCGAGCGGTCCAGAATTGCTACGCGCGCACCCTCGGCGGCGAAGGCGATTGCTGCGGCACGGCCAATGCCGCTCGCAGCGCCCGTGATGAAAGCGACTTTGTTAGTGAAACGATCGGTCCGTGCCATGATGTCTGCTCCTTCGTCCGGGGGACTGCTGCGTTTCCTAGATGAGATGCACAGGCGTGGTTGATGGCTACTCTAAGCAGAATCGGTACTGATAAGTCGTCTTGTCGGCAGTGATCCCTTTAAATCGCATCACTTCCGCTCTGCGTTTATCAGTATCAATCGGGCTCGACAGAAAATGCTATCAAGGGAACCCCTCGGGTTAAGCTAGGTCTTCAGCCTGTCCAGACACGAAACCTTTTTTCTGCAAGAATCTGTTCATCATTCGATCGGATACTGTATCTTCCCGCATCTGATTGATTACGCGGCTCAAGGATTTGCCGAGGCGCTTTTTAGCCCACTCTTTTTTACCCTCATCAGTCCGCCGCCATTCGAATGCATGTTGGTCCTTATCTTGATAGTCCGGGTGCGAGGGGCTCCGTCCATACTCATCCATCCCCCATGCGCCGCCATTTTGATAACCGATCATCATTCCGCTAGTGAAGCGAACTTTCCAGAGGTTCGGAAACAAAAACCAGTCGCTGTCAAGCTTGGTCCAATGGATGAGCCCAACTTGTCTCTCTGGGTAGAGTGACTCTTGGTTGGCAGCCGCAATGTATTTTTTTGCCCATCGTTTGACGATCAGATTGATTCGGAGAACTTCATTCTCTTCTAGTTCTCGGCCAAATTGTATGGTTGTGAGATTAGCCATGGTCCGCTGAAAAGCTCGAGCGTTAACGCGCTGTTCTGTCGGATTATTCCATGGGTTACGAGTGAGTTGTAGATGGGTGATAATCAAGCAGGATTCCGCACTGAGAGGAAAGATCGTGCGCGTCCCGATCATCGGGAAGTCAACAATTCCCGGGTACGCGAAGCCTCCCGGAATGATGCTGCGATTGAAGAAAGTTACAGGAACATCACTGATAATGAACTTTGTGGCAGACTGACGCGCGTGAACGATTTCCCAAACACCCTCCATCCACATCGTGCCGTATTGTTGGAATAACTGCTGCATTGCTATCAAGGCCATATTTTTATCACGCAGCCTCATGTGTTTTGCTAGCCAATCAAGCCCATGAGGAGTTCGGAACCTTTGGGCTCCGAGATACATGACCATTCCTTGATACGCTTCGTGAGTACCGTCTTTGAGATCGTCATAACAGTTGAAGAACTTCGAGGCGACCGCACCCCTCTGATCCACGACTCCGAACAGGCGTTTTTCAAGCACATCTGTTGTGTCGTCACCAAACCGAAGTGAATAAAGATCCGTGGCGCAGAAGCACCGCGCGGGCTCCCAAAAGCGCAAAGCTCTCTTTTGTGCTTGACTCCATCATTTGTGACGATGTCCGGCTTTAGGTCGAGATACCAGAGAGCTTTCTGACTTGGGGGCAGGAAACGCTTTTGGTACCAGCGAGGAACGTAATGATGGAGATGCGAATCACGTGAGGCCATTGTTGTTTTTATGCACTCTGCAAACTCCACCGATCATATTTGATCGTGCTTACGAGCCTGAGAGGGGGTGATGTGCCGAGGGTCTAGATCGGTATTGATAAGTCGGCTTATCGTCAGCAATCCAGCCAAATCGAACTTTTGGGTTCATAAACCAACGGTTTCGGATTCTCGGTGATTCAAGCTGACCCACTGCCATTCACCGAATGGGCTTGTTTCGATGCAAATTGAGGCTACTCGCCGCTTCAGGCGTTCTGGCGGTTGGGCTGGTTGGATTTCGTGATGCTGCCCTTGATCTGGTACCAGGTGACCACCCACGGGACCAGAAGTGAGAAGATCAGCCGCGCCGCCGCTACTCCGAAGGGCTTTCTTTGCAGGCTGCGCCAGTCGAGCCGGAAGGCGAAGTAGTTTTCGAGCACAAGGACGACGGCGAAGGGGATGGGGGTCCACCACAGCGCTACGATGGCCAGCACCTCGGCCACGCAGCGGGCCAGGTTGCGGGCCAGCCTCGCCGGGCGCACGCCGAGGACGCCGTCGGTGATCGAGTAGCTGGCCAATTGGCGGACGGCGGATCGGAAGCTGTGGCGCGGGTGGTAGAAGGCCTTGGCGCGTTCGGCGAAGGCGGGCGCGACCAGCTTGCGCACCTTGCCGTCGAAGACCGTGTCTTCGCCCAGGAAGACGGTCTCGGGAAAGCCGCCGACGCGCTGCCACAGCTCCTTGCGGAAGGCCATGGAGCGGGCGGTGCAGGATTTGGTGGGCTCATTGGGGTCGAGCTTGATGCCGAAGAAGGGGGCGGAGGCGAGGTCCCAGATCGTGGGCCGGGCGGGGTCGATGCAGGAGCCGCCTACGGCGTATTCGGCGGTGCCGGCGAGGATGGGGGCGGTGAGGTTGGCCAGCCAGTCCGGGCGGTAGGTGCAGCCGGCGTCGGCGCAGGCGACGATCTCGGACGTGGCAGCGGCGATGCCCGTGTTGCGGCCGCGGGCGATGGGGCCGGGAGAGTATTTGAGGCTGCAGCTCTCGTCGCGGATGGGGACAAGGGCGGGGTACTGCGACTGGGCGGCGAGCAGCCACTCCCAGGTGCCGTCGGTCGAGCCGCCATCGACGATGACGATCTCGGCGGGCGCGAGCGTCTGCGTCGCGAGGCTCGAGACGAGCGCCGGGATATCGCGCACTTCGTTGAGGACGGTTGCTGCCACGCTGACGGCCATATTCCACTATTAACGCACAGCGGCGGCGGCATGGTTTCGGCGACAATGAAGCGGCAGACAAAATTTGTTTTCGATAGGTGTACGGATGGCTTCTGTGACGGCGGCGGGGATTGAGTTGGAAGGTTTCGAGAGTGGCGCGGGTTCGCCGCGGATTCGGGTGCTGAAGCTGCATCCATCAGCGCAGTTGCCGAAGTATGCGCATACCGGGGCGTATGGCGATCTGGCCGCCGATGTGTATGCGGTGGAGGGGGTGGAGATCGCCGCCGGAGCGACGGTGGCGGTGCCGACCGGCATTGCGATGGAGTTTCCCTCGACGCACGGGGCGCTGGTCGAAGACCGTTCGGGGCTGGCAGTGCGCGGCGTGACGACATTGGCCGGGGTGATCGATCCGGGGTATCGAGGCGAGTTGAAGGTGGTGGTGACGAATTTGAGTGCCGGAACGGTCGCGGTGAAGGCCGGGGAGCGGATCGCGCAGCTTCGGATCGTGCGGCGGATCGAGGCGCAGTTCGAGGAGGTCACGGAGCTGGCCGAGGCGGCCCGCGGGGCGGCGGGTTTTGGGAGCACAGGGGCTTAACGGCGGCCAGAGGCTCTAATGCGCGCGTTATCTTGCGCCTCCCGGTTTGTCGTCTCGCCTCCCCGCTACGTCATCTCGACCGAAGCCGTGCGGCACTAGCGCGCGGCGAAGTGGAGAGACCCCTGTATTTGTTTTTGTCCTCCACCGGTAATCCGATTAAACCGGTCTTGTTCCTTCTTCCGGTAGCAGGCTTGCAGGAATGTGCAAAATACAGGGGTCTCTCCACTGCGCAACGGACGATAAAACTGTCCGTTGTTCCGGTCGAGATGACGTACTCTTTGCGGCAAGGCAGCGCTCACCGCGGCGGAGTATGCTTTTGCTCATCGTTTTTGGAGGGTGTCATGGCTGAGATAGCGAAGAATGGGGCGGCGTGGCCGTCGCTGGCGTGGAGTGAGTGGGCCGAGACTGCCGATACGCTGCACATGTGGACGCAGATTGTGGGCAAGACGCGGCTGGCGCTGACGCCGCTCGAGAACCACTGGTGGAACGTGCCACTGTATGTAACGGCGCGCGGGCTGGGCACATCGGCGATGCCTTATGGCGATGAGGTTCTGGACATCGAGTTTGATTTTGTGGCGCACCGGTTACGCTTTCGCCTGAGCACGGGCCAGGACCTCTCGATGCCGCTGCGGGCGCAGACGGTTGCTGATTTCTACAAGGAGTATTTGGAGTGCCTGGAGTCGCTTGGCGTTCAGGTAAAGATCGACCCGATGCCGTGCGAACTGGCGAGTCCGATCCGGTTCGATCTGGATACAGAGCATAAGTCCTATGACGCAGAGTATGTGCAGCGGTTCTGGCGGATTCTCGTCCGTGCGGAGAAGATCTTCAGGCAGTGGGGCACGGGGTTTCTGGGCAAGGTGAGCCCGGTGCACTTCTTCTGGGGCAGCTTCGATATGGCGGTGACGCGGTTCTCCGGGCGGCCTGCGCCGCCGCGGCCGGGGGCGGACTCGATTCAGCGCGAGGCCTACTCGCACGAGGTCATCAGCGCGGGATTCTGGCCGGGCAACGGCGGTTACGGTGCGGCGGCGTTCTATTGTTACGCGGCTCCGGTGCCGGAGGGGCTGGCCGAAGCGAAGGTTCGTCCGGCGGCGGCTGCGTGGGATAAGGCCTTGGGGGAGTTCATCTTCAAGTACGACGCGGTGCGGGCAGAGGCTTCGCCGGAGAAGGCGTTGATGGAGTTTTTAGACAGCAGCTATGGCGCGGCGGCGGACGCGGCAAAGTGGGATCGCGCCGCGCTCGAACGGCGGTAGGGACAGGGCTTAGCGCGGCATGGTGGAGCGTGGTCAGCGGCGGGTTGCGCTACGTGCGACAATCTTAATAGCGAGCCATGCCCAATACGCAAGTTCAGCACCCAGTACAGACACCCACCCCAGCTACCATCACCCCGGCGCTGCTTAAGCAGCACAGCATCACGCCGGAGGAGTATACGCGCATCGAAGCCGCGCTGGGACGCGTGCCCAGCCTGACCGAGCTGGGAATCTTCTCGGTGATGTGGTCGGAGCATTGCTCCTACAAGTCGTCGCGCGTGCACCTGAAGCGGCTGCCGACCGAGAGCAAGCTGGTGGTGCAGGGTCCGGGCGAGAATGCCGGGATCATCGACGTGGGCGACGGCTGGGCCTGCGCGTTCAAGATCGAGTCGCACAACCACCCTTCGTACATCGAGCCGTATCAGGGCGCGGCGACGGGCGTGGGCGGGATTCTGCGCGATATTTTCACGATGAATGCAAGGCCGCTGGCGGTGATGGACTCGCTGCGGTTTGGGCCGCTCGACGAGGCGGAGCCCGACGAGGCGCTGCGGCGGCGGAATCATGCTGTGGTGAACGGCATCGTCGCCGGCGTGGCCGGGTACGGGAACTGCTTTGGCGTTCCGAATCTTGGCGGCGAGACGCGATTCGAGGAGTGTTACTCGGGCAATCCGCTGCTGAACGCGTTTGCGCTGGGGCTGGTGAAGCGCGACGAGATTTTTTATGCCAAGGCGACCGGTGTAGGCAATCCGGTGATCTATGTCGGCGCGAAGACGGGGCGCGACGGAATTCACGGCGCTACGATGGCCTCCGAGGAGTTTACCGAGGGATCGGAGCAGAAGCGGCCCAACGTGCAGATGGGTGATCCGTTTATGGAGAAGCTGCTGCTCGAAGCCTGCCTCGAAGCCATGGCGACCGGCGCGGTGCTGGGGATTCAGGATATGGGTGCCGCGGGGCTGACCTGCTCGACCTGCGAGATGGGCGGGCGCGGCGAGCTGGGGCTGACGGTCGAGCTGGACCTGGTGCCGCAGCGCGAGACGGGCATGTCGAGCTACGAGATCATGCTGTCGGAGTCGCAGGAGCGGATGCTGCTGGTGGCCGACAAGCCGCGGGCGCAGGAGGTTCTTGACGTCTTCACGAAGTGGGGGCTCGATGCCTCGATCGTCGGCACGGTGACGGCCAAGCCGAACATGGTCATCACGCAGCACGGCGAGCTGATGGCCGATATCCCGAACAGGAGCCTGACCGACGATGCTCCGCTGTATCACCGGCCTGTGGGAGTGTGGAAGGCTCCGGTGTCGCTCGATCCTCCGGCTGCGGTTCTCGAAGAGCTGAAGAAGCCCCGCGACTACACTGCCGACCTGAAGAAACTGCTGGCAAGCGCGAATATCTGCGATAAGCGCTGGGTCTATGAGCAGTACGACTCGATGGTACAGACGAACACCGTGCAGGGACCGGGCGGCGAGGCTGGCGTGATGCGCATCAAGGGCACCCCGCGCGGGCTGGCGATGGCGCTGGCGGGCAACGGACGCTGGACGTACCTCGATCCCAAACTGGGCGCGATGCACGCTGTGGCCGAGGCGGCGCGGAAGGTCGCCTGTACGGGTGCGACTCCGGTGGCGGCTACGAACTGTCTGAACTTCGGCAACCCGGAGAAGCCCGAGATTATGGCGCAACTATCGAGTGCGATTGATGGAATCGCCGAGGCCTGCACCGCGCTGGGGACACCGATTACCGGGGGCAACGTCTCGCTCTACAACGAGACCAAGGGCGAGGGGATTTACCCGACTCCAGTGATGGGGATCGTCGGGATTATCGAGGATGTGACCAAGAGCGTGCCGAGCGGATTCCGTAAGGGCGGCGAGCGCGTGATTCTGCTTTCGGCCAAGGCCCGTCACGATGGTGGCGAGGGTTTGCTCGGACAATTTGGATCGTCGGATTACGCGAAGACGGTTCTGGGATCTCTCTGGGGACAGCCCCCACGGCTTGAAGTTGCGAAGGAAGCGGAGCTTCACAAGTGCCTTGCAGCGCTGGCGGAGGAGCGCTTGATGACTTCGGCAAGCGATGTCTCCGATGGCGGTCTTGCGGTCACGCTGAGCAAAGCTTGTTTTGCCAGAGGGATTGGAGCGGCGGTGAGCCTTGACCATTTCGATGAAGACGCGGTGGCAGCAGAGCTGTTCAGCGAAGAGGCGAGCGTTGTTGTGGTCACTTGTACAGATGCGGCATTTACGCGATTGACGGAGGTCTGCGGCCAGTTCGGATCGGTCACAGCCCGCGACATCGGCACCACCGGCGGGCCGATGCTGGATATCTTTACCCCGAATGGTTCTGCAATCTCCGACTCGGTCGCCGCACTTGAGTCTTCGTGGGCGGGCATTCTTGAATCGCAACTGGCGGCAGAGGTGGTGACGGCGTGAGTGAGCTTCTGTTGCAGGACGAGTTAGTGGGCCAGGAAGTTGTAACCGCAGATTCCTCCGCTGCGCTGCGGAATGACAAAGAAAAAGAAGCAGAGATGGACGAAGAAGACGGCACGCCGTTCGACAAGCTGCGCGAAGAGTGCGGGGTGATGGCAATCTATAACCATCCCGATGCGGCGCGGCTGACCTACTGGGGACTGTATTCGCTGCAGCATCGCGGGCAGGAGTCGGCGGGCATCGCTTCGGCCGACGGGCAGGAAGTCAACGATATCAAGGGCATGGGGCTGGTGTCGGAGATCTTTACCGACGAGGTGCTGGCCAAGCTGCCGGGACATATCGCCATCGGGCATACGCGCTACTCGACGACCGGCGACTCGGCGCTGCTGAATGCGCAGCCGATCTCGGTCGAGAGCACCAAGGGACTGATTGCGATTGCGCATAACGGCAACCTGATCAACATGGGGACAACGCGGGAGCGGCTGGAGCGCGATGGGGCGCTGTTCCAGACCACGAGCGACTCCGAGGTCATTATTCAGTTGATCGCGCACTCGAAGCACTCGACGCTGGTGGACTGCATCGCCGACTCGCTGCGCCAGGTCGAGGGCGCGTTTTCGATCGTGATGATGACGCGCAACCGCATCTTCGCCGCGCGCGATCCCTATGGCTTCCGCCCACTGGCAATGGGACGGATTACGGGAGTCGATGGCGCTCCGGACACGTTCGTGTTTGCGTCCGAGACCTGCGCGTTCGACCTGCTGCATGCGAAGTACGAGCGCGAGGTAAAGCCAGGCGAACTGGTGATGGTGTCGGAGGACGGCGTGACCAGCCGCTACTTCGATACGACCAAGAAGCAGGCGAGCTGCATCTTCGAGCATGTTTATTTTGCCCGGCCGGACTCCAAGATCTTCGGCCGCTGGGTGCAGCAGTCGCGGTCGGAGATGGGGCGGCAACTGGCGCGGGAGTCGGGCGTGCCGGCGGACATGGTGGTGCCGGTGCCGGATTCAGGCGTGACGGCGGCGATCGGATACGCGGAGGAGTCGGGCATCCCGTTCAATCTCGGCCTGATCCGTAACCACTATGTGGGGCGGACTTTCATTCAGCCGGAACAGCGGGTGCGGGACTTCGGTGTGCGCATGAAGTTGAATCCGGTGCGGCCGCTGCTCGAAGGCAAGCGAGTAATTTTGATCGACGACTCGATCATTCGCGGTACGACCTCGCGCAAGATCGTGCGCATGGTCCGCGCGGCGGGCGCCAAGGAAGTGCATCTGCGGATCTCGTGTCCGCCGACCATCGCTCCTTGTTACTACGGGGTGGATACTCCGAGCAGGAAGGACCTGATCGCGGCCAACCAGACGGTTCAGGAGATATGCGATTTCATCGAGGCGGATTCGCTGGCGTATCTCTCGATGGAAGGCCTGCTGCACTGCTGCACGATGGGCGATGCCGTACCGAACTCGTATTGCACGGCCTGCTATACCGGGAAGTATCCTACGCGCGTGGTGGATGTGACGGAGATTCTTCCAGCTGAAGTGGGCGTTTAGGAGCGGTCTGATTGAGTCTCCAAACTTTCCTCAGGGGCTAAAGCCCCACTGCAAACAAAGCGTCTGCGGCAGGACTGAAGCCGTGCCCTTAAGTGATCTGACTCAATGCGGCTTTAGCCGCTGAGGGAATCTTCGGAGGCTGAATCAGATCTTCCCTAGCGGTTCTCTTTTTCGGTGGGCGGAGGGCCGGTGAAGGGCGAGCAGCAGGTGGGGCCAGAGGGCTTGAACTCCATGAACTCGGCGCGGGTGAGGTCGGGATCGAAGAGGTTGAGCTGCACCTTGCCGTCGCGGCCCATCTTTGAATTGCTGCATTCGGGGCCGTTGCAGCCGTTGCGGGCGAGCGCGGCGACGGCGTCGCTCATGTGGGCTACGCCGAGCGAGAAGTGATTCATGCTGCCAAGCGAGCGAGCCGAGGGGTTTTCACTACGGTTGAGCATGTACTCGATCCAGTCGGTGCCGTCGGGCACCTGGCTGCTGACGTAGTTGATCTCGCCGTCGTGCTGGCCGCCGAACCAGAGGGGGCGGAAGCCCAGAATGTCGCGCCAGAAGGCATCTTCCTTAGCGCGGTCGTG
>Ga0207705_10002638_pt1 | contig 13759 bp, 8 predicted proteins | sample KBSC13metaG_FD_184314 | JGI IMG/M metagenome (GOLD analysis project Ga0207705, IMG submission 184314) | Corn rhizosphere microbial communities from Kellogg Biological Station, Michigan, USA - KBS C1-3 metaG (SPAdes) (version 2) | ecosystem: Host-associated > Plants > Roots > Rhizosphere > Soil ...
CCAACGCAGGAGCCAGCGTCCAGTCGCCGCTAGTTAAATAACTCCACAGCCAGACAGCCGCGTACCTGCTGCGTCGGCCTGGATGGCCGGGACCTATCTGTGCCTGCTTACAAATGCGGAGCCAGTCGTCACGAGGGATGTCACACAAGTCTGAAAACGTTTTGCGTCGCTGCCCATAGTCGACCTTCTCATTTTCCTTGGATAGGCGTTTGGCGATCGCATGCAGCGCTCGACTGAATTGCCGCTTCGTTTTCTCATCCGCCAGAAATCCGACGCATCGGTTGGCCAATTTGATGCCAGGGTACTCCGGCAATCCCAATAATCGGGCGGTGTCCCCCCAAGTATAGTCGCCACACAACTTAACCAAGCTCATGGAACAGAACCTGCGCGCGTAGTTGCTTCCAACTTCGGGGAAAAAATTCGAAAACTGGCTTTCAAAATCCGTCGCCCAAAGCAGTTGCGGAACGTGATCGGGCTCGAATGCGTACCGATTCTCTTGCGCCAGGAGCGAGCGATTGCCCACGGCACGATTGAAACTGGATTTCTGTGCAAGAGCAAGATGAAAGGCTGGAGCGATCCGTTCGCTGAAGCGGAAGTACTCCATCACTGCCCAACGTGCCTTAGAGGTACGGGCAATACAGCGCTCGGCAATCGGCTTGATCGTATCAGCCATCGCTTCCTGATCGGGCGCGCCGAGAATGCTAAGTGCGTGACGAACAACTGCTGCCATCAGTTCTGGATCGTCCGGTGGCCCGATAAAAGCCCGCATGCGCTCGCCATTTCTTGGCGTGGCCGACTCACGTCGCCTCGTGAGTGTGTCGTTGCGCTTTGCGGCAAATTCCGTAAACGCAGCCAGCTCTACGTCAGAGAGCCGGCCTAGGTCACTCGCCTCAGCGCAATATAAGATCAACGCACATACCGAACGCAGGTCTCCGAAGAAGTCACGCGGCAAAACCGGCACGCCGCATATCGTTCGCGGTGTGCCGGCCAAGGCCTCGTTCACTTGCTTTTGAGCCGACAGCACGGATTGCCCGGCGGGCTTAACAGGAATATCGGCGAGCGGGTACCCGCAGGCAACAGCGGCCTTACCTCTTCCCGCTGACTCGCCAAGCGGCATTGGGTTATTGCACATCCCCAACATGGGTACGTGTCGGACGAATACTGGGGACAAACGGGAGTCACGACGGCCGCCACGGAATTTCCTCTCGCAGCCGGGACAGTAAGCTACTAAGTAACACTTGTGCCTAGCACAGGCAAATGTCCACGGAAGCTTCCAGGCCAGTTGCCAAGCGCCATCATTCTCCGACACGCATTGCGGGCAAACATGCGTTCCAGCGAAGTATGCCCACTCGTCTGTAGCGCGCTTACGTAATGCGGAGGCGTTGTCAGCCGTTACACCGGATAAATTCAGCGCTACCCCGTCATAAATTGACATCAGCATTGCCGTTGCATGCTCCCTCGACATTTTGGTGGCAATACAGAATCTTTCGAGCTGCACTTCGCTCATCAGTATTCCATAACCGTTGATAGTCTCGTACCGCTCCTCGGTGATTATGCCTACGGCAAGGAGTATCACTAGCAGGTCTACCTGATGCATCGCGGCCAAGCGATCAACATAGCTGCTGAAGGCCTCACCGGGGATGTGCTTTGGGGCGCGCGGGAGTGGTCGGATAGTGCTCATGCGGCCGTCTTTTGCTCAATTGCGATCTGTTTCTTTTTATATGTTTTGTAACGTGCTTCTGAGTCGAAGTCGAGCTTGATTTTCCGGAAGGTACCGACCGTAATTTGTTCCGTTTTATCTTTAATAGCTAGGCTTGCAGCTTCGCGAATAAGGGTTGACATCGGTCCGAGAAAGCCGCCCGTACGTGCAAAGATGTATTCCCCCATCTCTTTTGCCAAGGATTGCGCAGGGTGACGGAACAGCATTAGATGGCTTTCGAAGGTGCCGAGTACATCTAGGAATTCTTGTCTAGACTTGGGATTTTCAAAATCGTAGGGTCTTAAGTCAAATTTTTTGAAACGATGACCAGTTTGTGAGTAGGCAGATCTCTCACGGCTGTTTCCCTCCGTTAAGAGTCCAGTACCCTCGCAATTGATGCCCGCATAGATAAATGTGGCCGAAATTGAATTTGCCAGATGCTTGATATGGTTGTTAAACACTTCGTGCGAGCGATTCCTGATTTGTAGGAAGTGGATATCATCAAGGATAAACATCGAGGTAGCGCAATCTGCTGCATGTTCCTTAATTCGGTCCGTTAGGAAACTTTCTTTGACCGACTTAGAAAAAGGAATATTGTAAAACTTGGCGAGCAAGTAATTGAAATTCATGATGTTTACCTCGCCTGGAAGGTTGACGTAAGCCACTGGGATGAACGTTTGACCGGTTGGCGTAGTCTTCAGACTAAAGTTTCTAGTGATCTGCTTTTCATATCGCCGTCCCAACTGCATGGCAATAGTCGATTTGCCGACCGTGCTGATGCCGTCCATAATGATCCCAGGTCGAGCGCCCGGTTGTGCTCGTAGGTTCTGGGTGGCCAATCGAAGTGCCGCTGCGTGTATTTTTTGCATGGCCGGAACTTCAATAGGACCGAACGAGTTGTGATAATACGTGCGTGCTTGATTGAATTCCTTCTTTTCGCCGGCTGACATCACCTCGTATTCATTCATCGTGGGCATCTGAGGCCGGGTGACGCCTGGATTAGATACGTAGGCATGCCAATCCTCATGTGTGCGAATGGCACGCTCTGGAAACGGTGAAAAGCCGGAGTGGCCGACGTTAGGTTGCACAGACATAATTTTCGTGTTAAATCGGTTTACGTATAAAATATCCTATTAACAGCAGGTCAAAAGCCGAGTTCATCATCGTCGTCTTCCATGGCTTCATTCATAGAGCGCAGAGGGACAAATTCAGACTGGCCTCTATCTGTCGCTGCGCTGTCACCGCTGACTGTGGTTCTGGCACCTTGGATCAAACCGTCTACGAACAAATCGACTTCTTCGTCCGGCTCTTCGAGCGGCTTTTTCAAACTCGGTTGATCCTTGCGAATCTGCTGCGCGTGCATGGCGTTGACGGCAGCCAACCTACGTTCCCGCCGGTTCTGGGCGCTGGGCGTGACTAAACGGTTGAGCAGCACATTCAAACTCTCCGCAACCTCATCGACTCCGTTGATATTGCCAGCCCGAGAAATCACTAAGGATTTGGCATAACTTAAGGTGGCCTCATTGAAGGGATGCCGTTCCCCCGAATCATGGGTCCATGAAAGCTCGTGCCACTGGTGCGAGTGAAAGTCGAAAAAAAAGATGCGGGATAGGTCGCGCGGGTCGTAACGAAATGGCCACTTTCCCTTGTGGATTCCTCCGTAGGGCGATGTTTGGTTCCGGTAGTCTTTTAAAATGTCGCCGTTGTAGCGTAGACCGCGCAATTCGACTCCGTAGTGTTGGACCATCCGCCATTCAGTAGGCAGTAACTCGTAGTACATCAACTCACTAGAGACGACGTGGACGAAACCAGCCCGTATTAGCCCTTCGTTATAGACTTCGTTGGGGCTGACCTCCATCAACGCTGAGCTCGTCAGTTTTAATCCGTCGTGAGGCTTACACTGGTAGGTAGTCGCGACCCAGAAGGCAAATCGGCTCTCGATTTCGTCGATGAAATAAAACGCATCGTCTTCAACATTGAGGCCGCGTGAGAAGACGTCCGGCCCCTTGTAACCGGGAAGACGTTCGACGAAATTTTCTCGAATTGTGCGGAACACCCGTTCAACTTGGGCCTTGTCGGTGGGCGTATATGGGCGAGCAAGTTGCAGGTTAATACCGAGTCGCACACAAGCGTCCTTAAATGCGCGGGATATGAAGACTTTGCCATGGTCGACGACAACGGTTTCAGGATGGAGCACCGGAACACCGGCGATGCCGTGCTCTGGCACTTCATCCGCCAACTCGACGACAATGGATTCCGGTACGCCGACGTATGGCCATCGCGCCTGCTCAGGCCAACCAGTCTGCATGAGTTTGGGTCTGATAACGTCGTAAAGCAGGAGTGCCGCGTCAACGCCTTTAGTACTGACTGGAGTGAAGCGCCAACCGACAATGGATCGGGTAAAGAGATCCAATGCGATGGTCAACTGTACTTGGATCCACTTGAATGACATCGGATCGAGTGCAAACGCATCGAGTGGGGTTGAATCGATCAGTACGAACTCTCCGGGCCGCGTTACCTCCTGTTTACGATAGGTGTCCTGCGGCCGGTTAGCGATACTACGGCGAGATTTTGCGGAGTCAAACGCCGCGATACCTTTCGACGCAACTTCGAGCATCCGGTAAAACGTTCTAGTTGCCGGGAATTTAATTTCTTCGCCAGGATATTGTTCGTGAAGGCGGAACTTGGTAAGCTCAAAGATACGCTTACGGGTCACGTTCGATTTGTCGCGCAGATCGGCTAGCACCCAGCGTAAGGCTTGATGTACGCGGTTGTCGACTCGGTCTTTCAGTTGCTTCGTCTGTCGCCGGTCGACTAGGCCATAAATGCCCTGCTGCAGGTAGGCCGCCTTCAACTCCCAAAGCGTACGCAGTGAAATGCCGACTTCCTTCGACTTATTTTGCATACGTTGACGCAAAGTTGTCTGCGTCGGGTCATACTCGAAACGAGGTTCATTCCGAACCGCTATAGCCTTTGAGCCGGATTTGTAACCGCATTCGACCTCATTTAGGTGCGCTAGTAGCTCCTCTGCCTTCTTGAGTAATTCTTCGGGCACACTATCGGTCAGTGAGACGACATTCGTAGCGTCAGGAGTGCAATCTATATCTAGTATTCTATAGTCGGTGGCGCCAGTGACAGTGGAAAGATCCATAAGGGCAGTATCTCCCTTTGGGCTTCTTAATTGGATTTGCCCTCCCACAAAGCCTTTGACAGTCCAGCGCTGGCCATCGTATTGGATTGAAGAATCGATTGCAAGTTTTGCTTTCAGAGTCACGACTTCCTCTTGTACGCTTGTTATGAAGCTGAAGCTAGTAAAGTAGTCGCAACCCAAGAGGTAAATTGGGTCTCGATTTGGTCTATGGAATAAAACGTACGTCTTTCGATATTCAACCCGCTTGAGGAAACGTCTTTGCCCTTGTGGCGTGGCAGTCGTTCGACGAAATTATTTTGAATTGTGCGAAACATCCGTTCAACTTGCATCTTGTAGGCAGGGCTGTATGGGTGAGCTAGTTGGAAGTTGATACCTAGTCGAACACATGCGTCCTGGAACGCGCGCGAGATGAAGACTTTGCTATGGTCAATAACGACAAGCTCTGTGTGGAGTACTGGAACACTGGTAATGGCGTTATCCAGTATCTCATTTGCCAACTCGACGACGATGGATTCCGGCATGCCGATGTCCGGCAATCGCGCCCGCTCTGGTGAACCATTCTGCATGAGTTTGGGTCTGATAATGTCGTATAACAAGAGTGCCGTGTCGACGCCTTCAGTACCGACTGGAGTGAAGCGCCAGTTGACGATGGATCGGCTAAAAAGATCTAATGCAATGGTCAGTTGTACTTGAATACACTTAGATGATATTGGGTCGGTTGCAAACGTATCCAGAACTGATGAACAGATTGCAAGTTTTACTTTAAGAGTCATGATACTCTCCGGATACCTGATGAGCTCAGTATTGCATTGTCGGTCATGCGCGTATGAAGATCTACTTCGAGAACACCAGTCCAGAGTAGATGGAAGAGTACTGGGCGAACGATAGAGGCTAAACCGCCGATCTCTTTAATAGAATTTCGTATGGAAATAGTATCGGTTGCCAACTTGATTAGTTTCGGTGCATAGTCGAGCAGGCCGACTGGCGGACGGCGGTAACCACTGAGCCACTTCAAGTTTCTCAAAAAGATTGGTTCGATTTCCGAACGGGTGCTGTAGGCCCAGCCCATTTCGATTGCAGCATCCTTGCAAGCTGAAAACGATCGGCGATTTCTCTCGAGATGAATAAATTGTCGAGGCTTCACGTTAATAATCTCGGCGGCACCGTTGCCATAAATGGCCAGAAAATCAGGGGTGTGGCGATAAATTTTATTATTTGAATGGTAGTGTAGGGCAAAGGGCTGGGACACAACGTAGCGAACCGCCTTATTGAAATCGAGATGCAGAAGATGCATCATCTCAAGGCGACTTTCATATGCAACTAATTCGTTCATGCATGACATCCAAAAGTAGCCAGGAAGATGCTTCTGATTTTTATATGATACCGGCAAGCGTACGGACTGAATTTCACGCGCCAAGGCACGGTCTACAAACTGTTGTAGTTTGTGCCGGTGAATCACTCTCCCAGAGTGCGTTTTATAGGTAACCTCTATGTTTTGCATAACGCTGGCAGCGCGATATAGGTCGACCTAGGATTGGAGGCAAGTTGCGCGCGTCCAACTACCAAAATGATTTTTGTACAAAGATCGTGAATTGTGTCCGACGTCTGAATATGCTCGAGACAGGTCCTTTTGGCTTTGTTTGGGAATCATTTCGTACCTATTAAAAATTCTGACGTGCGTAAACGTACGCATCCGGACGATATCATTCGTTTCGGTGGTGGCTAAACGATACATGCTTCAGCTAGCCCAGAAGCTGGGCCCCATTCTTGATGAGATCAAAAACCGGATTTTGAAATTGCTCACAAGACTCCATAGCCGATTCTCCACGGCGCTACCTGCGCTTGTTTAGTCGGCTCTAAGTTAAGCGAGAAGCAATATACATGATTTGAGAAAAGACAGCTATATCAAATGTGTGCTCGATATTTATACTTGGTGGCCCTGCATTAATTACCAAGAAAAATTAATTTTTAAATGGTTTATAATGTCTCGAATCCTTATTGGTTAATTAATTTTGTTTTATACGTTTTTTCCAAATTCCTTGGCTCAGGTATGCTAGACATATAATTTTCTGAGCAGACGGTTTCGTTGTTATTTGTGAATAAATAGAAAATTATTTTTTTATACATTTAATTAATTATTATATTTCTACGCCGGGGCAATATCATGGCATATAGTAATTAAAATTAATTTAGTTATAGCATATTTATACTATTGGATTTTTGAAAAAATTATTTTTCCTCCTGTAGTATTTGGTTGAATGCTGAGTGGAACGGGGCGGCTAGGATGGACGAGCGCAGAGCACCGCTACGACTCAGCGGCTGTTGATGAGTACTGGATTGATTGATGCAACTAGAGAGCTTGTGGTGTCTTTGCGACGCTTTCTGTTCGACGCATCATTGAAGTGTCTCAAGCGTCGTGCCTTGTGGAGAAGCCTCAGCTTGATCTTATTTCGTTGGGAGGCTGTCTGGCGGCAACTTGTGGGAAATGCAAACTGCAATCACAGTAGGACTTCGGGTGGGGATTTGTATAAGGCGACAATTGCGCCATCAGGTTGTAGGGAAGTGCGAACTACGATGGCAATTTGTAGGGAAGTGCGAACTATGATGGCAATTTGTAGGGAAGTGCGAACTATGATGGCAATTTGTAGGGAAGTGCGAGATATACTGGCAAAAGTTGATTGAATAAAATAAATCGCACCAAAACGGTGCGTTTTGGTGCGATTTACCTGTCAATTCCCAGTGTTTTGGTGCGAGATTGGTGCGAAATATAATGGCAAAGTGCGAGATATAATGGCATCCTACAGGAACGTGATCAGACCACCGACCCCAGCTTAAAGATCGGCAAATACATCGCCACGACGAGACCACCGATCAGCACCCCGAGGATGACCATGATCATGGGTTCCATCAGCGACGCCAGCGACTTGACGGCCTCGTCCACTTCTTCCTCGTAGAAGTCGGCCACCTTGCCCAGCATGCCGTCCAGCGCGCCGGATTCCTCGCCGATCGCGACCATTTGCGTGACCATGTTCGGGAAGACATTGGCGTTCTGCATTGCGGCCGTCAGGCTCGTGCCCGTGCTGACCTCGGTCTGGATTTTCTTCGTCGCCTCAAGGTAGACGTTGTTGCCGGATGCGCCGCCGACGGAGTCCAGCGCTTCCACGAGCGGCACGCCGGCCGCGAACATCGTCGCCAGCGTGCGCGTCCAGCGGGCGATCGTCGCCTTGCGGATGACTGCGCCGAACACCGGCAGGCGCAGCAGGATGCGGTCCATCGTCTGTTGCATCTTGAGCGAGCGGCGCCATGCCTGGAAGAAGAAGTACAGCGCGAAGAAGATCGAGGGGAAGATAATCCACGCCCATTGCACGACGAAGTCTGAGATAGCCATCACGATCAGGGTCGGGGCCGGCAGGTCCGCGCCGAAGCTGGCGAACACGGACTTGAACGCAGGTACCACCCAGATCATGATCACGGCCGTCACGATGAAGGCGATGCCGAGGATCGAGCACGGGTACATCAGCGCACCCTTGATCTTGCTCTTCAGCGCCAGCGTCTTTTCCTTGTAGATCGCGAGGCGGGTCAGCAGGTCTTCGAGGATACCGGCCTGCTCGCCGGCGCCGACGAGGTTGCAGAACAGCGGGTCGAAGTACAGCGGATATTTGCGGAAGGCGTTGTTCAGGCTGGTGCCCGTCTCGATGTCGGCGCGCAGGTCCATGATCAGCTTGGCCATCGACGGGTTCGCATGGCCCTTGCCGACGATGTCGAACGATTGCAGCAGCGGCACGCCGGCCTTCATCATCGTGGCCAGCTGGCGCGTGAACAGTGTGAGGTCCTTGTCCTGGATCTTCTTGCCGCTGCGGTAGGCCTTCTTCTTGACCTTGGTCACCATGATGCCCTGGCGGCGCAGGGTCACGTTGACGATGGTCTCGCCGCCGGCGCGCATCTCGCCGCGCACGGTCTTGCCGTTCTTGTCCTTGCCTTCCCAGGCGAAGACATGTTCCTTGATTTTCGCGCTGGCGCCGCTGCGCGGCCGGGCCGATGTGGTTGCCATGTTGGATCCTTATTCGTTCGTGCAGCCGAGCACTTCTTCAAGGCTCGTGAGGCCTTGCTTCACCTTCATGAGGCCGGAGCGGCGCAGCGAGTTCACGCCTTCGGCCTCGGCCTGGGCGGCGATCTCCATCGCGTTGCCATTCGCCAGGATCAATGCCTCGATCGCCGGCGTGATCGGCATGAGCTGGTAGATGCCCACGCGGCCCTTGTAGCCGGAGCCGAGGCAGCGCTCGCAGCCGACGGGGCCGTAGGGTTTCCAGTCGCTGTCCAGGTCGCTGTCGCGGAAGCCCGCCGCCTTCAGCGTGTCGCGCTGGATATCGAGCGGCTGCTTGCACGTGCACAGGCGGCGCGCGAGGCGCTGTGCCGTGATCAGGATGACGGACGAGGCGATGTTGAACGGTGCCACGCCCATGTTCATCAGGCGGGTCAGGGTGGACGGCGCGTCATTCGTGTGCAGGGTGGAAAACACCATGTGGCCCGTCTGCGCGGCCTTGATCGCGATGTCGGCCGTTTCCAGGTCGCGGATCTCGCCGACCATGATGATGTCCGGATCCTGGCGCAGGAATGCCTTCAGCGCGACGGGGAAGGTCAGGCCGGCCTTTTCGTTGACGTTGACCTGGTTCACGCCGGGCAGGTTGATCTCGGCCGGGTCTTCCGCCGTCGAGATATTGATGCCGGGCTTGTTCAACAGGTTCAGGCAACTGTACAGCGACACGGTTTTACCGGAGCCCGTCGGGCCCGTCACGAGCACCATGCCGTACGGGCGCGTGATCGCGTCGATCAGCAGGGCCTTCTGGTCCGGATCGTAGCCGAGCGAGTCGATGCCCATCTGGGCCTGCGTCGCGTCGAGGATACGCATGACCGTCTTTTCGCCGAACAGGGTCGGCAGCGTGCTGACGCGGAAGTCGATGGTCTTCGTGGGCGACAGCACGAGGCGCATGCGGCCGTCCTGCGGGACGCGCTTTTCCGAGATGTCGAGCTTGGCCAGCACCTTGATGCGCGAGACGAGCTTGTCGCGGATCGACAGCGGCGGGGCGAGATGGTCGCGCAGTACGCCGTCCACGCGCAGGCGGATGCGGTACTGCTTTTCGTACGGCTCGAAGTGGATGTCCGACGCGCCCAGCGTGATCGCGTCCATCAGCACCTTGTTGAGGAAGCGCACGATCGGTGCGTCCTCGACTTCCGTGGCGGCCGCGTCCGGCATCTGCGTCTGCGGCGCTTCCTCGGCGAATTCGATGTCGCCTTCTTCTCCGACCAGTTCGCTCAAGTCCTGCTCGGCGCTCTTGGCGATATTCGCCAGCAAAGCGAGCAGGGTGTCGTGGGCGACGATCACCGGTTCCACCGTCGATTCGCTCTGGAACTTGATCTGGTCCAGCGCCTGGGTATTCGTCGGGTCCGACAGCGCCACGGACATCTTGTTGCCGCGCCGCGCCAGCGCGATGACGCGCTGGGCCTGCATCAGTTTCGGGTCGATGGCATTGACGGGCAGCGCATCGAGACTGAACGTGCCGAGGTCGAGCAGCGGGTAGCCGAAGGTTTCGGCACAGAAGGCGGCCAGGGAGCGGGCATCGATCGCGCTGCTGCCGAGCAAGGTGTCGATGAAGCCTACCTTGTCGGCGCTCGCCTTCTTTTGTAGCGAGTCCGCTTGAGGTAGCGTCAGCCGTCCGGCCTGCACCAGCGCACGCGCCAGCCCGGGCAGCGCCGTGCCTGGGGTGGTGTTGGGGAGGACTGCTGCCATAGTGGTTACGGTCGGAAGGACGACAAGGAGCCGGGCAGGATGAACAGCCCCGGCGGACGTTCTCGATGATGCCCGCAGGCATCAAATCGGTCAAGAGTTTGTCGTACGGAAAGATGCATGCATACCACGCCGGCGAATTGGCATGTAACCAACACGCAATGTCGGATGATCAACATCATTATTCCTCGTGCAAGATCAAGGGCTTACCGCCGGTTCATGACCGGCGGCGCATTGCGGTCAACCCAGGATCAGGCTGCCAGCCAGCGTTTGACCGCGACCGGGCGCAACAGTTTCACGACCTTGATGGCCTGGTTCTGCACCTGCACGACTTCGATCACACATTGGCCGATCTTGAGGGAGATGGGAGCTTCCGGAATGTCCTGCAGCAGTTCCAGCAGCAGCCCATTGACGGTCTTCGGCCCGTCGAGGGGCAGGTCGAGGCCAAGCTTCTTGTTGATGTCGCGCAGCGGCGTCGTGCCTTCGAGCAGGCATTCACCCTGGGCATTCCACGCCATCGCATCGGTGCGGGTGGCGCCCGGCGACGACGTGGTGAAGTCGCCGATCATTTCCTCGATGATGTCCTCGAGGGTGACGAGACCCTGTACTTCACCGTATTCGTCGACGATGATGCCCAGGCGTTCCTTGTTTTCCTGGAAATACTGGAGCTGGGTGAAGACGCCGGTGTCCTGCGGAATGAAATAGGGCTCTGTTAACAGTTCGCGGAAGTGGTCGACCGTGAGATCGTCCGCTTCGTTCAACAACGCGACGGCCTTGCGTACATGCAGGATGCCGACGATGCGGTTGATCTCGCCCTCGTACACGGGCAGCTTGTTGTGGTAGCACGTGGTCAACTCGGCCTTGACGGCATCGACGGGCAACGCGAGGTTCAGCGCCTCGATCTGGCTGCGCGGCGTCATGATGTCCTCGACGGAGATCTTTTCCAGCTCGAACAGGTTCAGCAGGATGCTCTTGTGCTTTTGCGGAATATAACTGCCGGCTTCCAGCACGACGGAACGCAGCTCTTCCGGCGACAGGCGCTGCTGGGCATCCGCATGACCCATGCCCGCGCGGCGGATGCGCAGCAGGCGCAGCAGGCCGTTCACGAACAGGTTGACGAACCAGATCGCCGGCTTCGCCACCTTCATCAGGGGACGCAGCACGAAACTGGAGCCGAGCGAGATGCGCTCGGGATACGTTGCGCCGATGATCTTGGGCGCGATTTCCGCGAACACAATCAGGAGAAAAGCGACGACGGCCGTGGCGATCGTGATCACGCTTTCCTCGTGGCCGAAGAACAGGATGGCGATCGCGGTGACGAGCGCCGTCGCCATCGCATTGATCAGGGTGTTGGCGATGAGGACGAGGGACAGCAGCTTGTCCGTGCGGTCCAGCAGCCACAGGGTAGTGATGGCGCCGCGGTTGCCCCGCTTGGCGAGATGGCGCAGGCGATATTTATTGGCCGCCATCAAGGCGGTTTCCGCCATTGCGAAGAAGGCCGAGCAGAGGATTAGGAGCGCGAGTGCGAGGATGAGCACCCAAATTGGTACGGTTTCCAAGGATCACCGTCAAGAATCGTCGGGGAACTGGCGAGGCCAGCGCGGTGCGGGACGCAAGGCGGCCACGCAGAGGCCGATTCTAAGACAAGGGGAGGGTGCTTGCAAGTTTGGCTAGAGATGCGTCCGTCCCTCCCTCGCGCTGGTTACGCTGTCAGTGATGCGTCCGCTCCCAGCCATGGCGTATGGCCAGCTTGACCTTGTCCCAGGCAGATGCCTCGCTGCCGGCGTGCCTGCGCTCCCAGTCACTCTTCAGTGCGGGCTCGACCTCTTCCCAAGTCTGGTCGGGGCGATCGGCACCGGACCGCAGGTCGTTGCCGCCGGCAGGCACGGTCCACGCGGCATCGTGGTCCGGGTTGTTCCAATGCGCGATACTGCCCATCGTTTCCCTGAATGTGTTGCCGGCGGGCGGTGCGTCGGCGTTCTGCGTGCCGAAATAATGACTATCTTCGTTGGGACGGTGTTGCAAGGCGCCGGGCGCAGTGCCGGGAGGGTAGTTTCGCGGTGGCGCGACGGGCCCTGCCCACGCACTTCCATCGTCCTCGGCAGGGGTGTCGTCGAGCCCGGCCGGGTGAAACTGGCCCATGATGCCGGCGGCGCGCGCGGCTTCCGGATCGGACGCCGTCGTGAGGGTGATGATGTTGCATTCGGACATGGACGTGTCGCCACGCTGCTTCACGTGCCGGTGATACAAGGTGCCGAGCAGCCGCGCGGCGGTATGCCTGAGCGAAGTGTCCGGCCCCGTCGCGGGCAGGCTCGAGAGCGCCATGTCGGCGCGCCGATAGCCGGATGCCAGCAATGCATTCAGGGCGTGCTGGGCATCGCTGGGTTGGTCGAAGACTGCTTTCAAGGTGTGTCGCATGATGTTCTCCCCGGTGTCTCATGGCGAGCGAGGCTGCGGGCAGGTGTCATGCGTTCGCGCACGGTGCCCCGTTCTCCGAGCGTCGTGCAGGCGAGTGGCCGCCGCTGGCGGGCGGGTTCCGTGCGTTGCCGTCGAGTCCGCGCGACCAGGTCGGTCACTTCCATGCAGTACGACGCCTGTAATGACAGCATACTCTCAATCCGGACAAGGTGAGCAGCCTGTCCATCGCGGATGGGACGTGGCGGCTCAGCCGCGCGGCGGCGCCTGTGGAGCATCTTTCTGCTGCTGATCAATATCTCGGCCACCCTGTTGAGTACCTTACCTGATGGCATCGTATCCCTGATCCACCATCGGAGGAGACTCATGTTCGGAAGCCAGGCGATCGCGGCGGGCGCCGCACGCTCAGTGTTCAGCTTCGACGCGCAGCACGACCGCCTGCTGCGCCTGCACTTCCCCCGCGACGATGGACCCGACCGCATTCTGTTGCCGAACCGGTTGCGCGCACACGAAGAGGTTTCGCGCTGCTTCCGCGTCGAGGCCGAACTCCTGTCGGACGATGCCCAGATTCCGCTGAAAGCCATGATGGGCCGGATGGTCACGATGTCCCTCGTGCGCGAAGACGGGTCGTTGCGCTACTTCAACGGCTACGTCACCGAATTCCGCTTCATACGCGCCGACGGCGGCTTCGCGTTCTATCATGTGGTGC
>Ga0207705_10002640_pt1 | contig 13741 bp, 13 predicted proteins | sample KBSC13metaG_FD_184314 | JGI IMG/M metagenome (GOLD analysis project Ga0207705, IMG submission 184314) | Corn rhizosphere microbial communities from Kellogg Biological Station, Michigan, USA - KBS C1-3 metaG (SPAdes) (version 2) | ecosystem: Host-associated > Plants > Roots > Rhizosphere > Soil ...
CGGCTCGAACAGGACGTCGAGCATCTCGTCGGTCACTTCCTCGGGCGTCGGCGGATCCCACTGCGGATCGCCGGTCTTGTCGATCAGCACGGCGCGGACGCCCTCGCGGAAATCATGGGTGCGGACCACGCGGCCGGCGAGCGCATATTCGGCGCGCATCTCGTCGGTGAACGTGACGCGGGTGGCGCCTTCGGCAAGTAGTCGCAGCGAGACCTTGCACGACAGCGGGCTCTTGGTTCCGAGCGTTGCCCGCTCGGTCTTTGCCCACTCGCCGCCGTCGGATTCCAGCGCCGCCAGCACGTCCTCGTACCGGTCGGATGCGAAGAGCCGGCCGATTTGCGGCAGGTTCGCTTCGATCTTCGATTCGGGCGGTGTCGACGATGCCGCGCCGAGCGCGCCCTGCGTTCGCGCGGGGGACTTCAGGATGCGCTCGACAAGGTCCGGGATCGCGGATTGTTCGACGTAATGGGTGGCAAGGTTGAGATAGAGGCATTCGGCGCCGTCGAGCCGGGCGCCGGTCAGCACCATGAACTGCCCGACGCGGCTGGGGAGCCGCGACAAATACCAGCCGCCGCCGACGTCGGGGAACAGGCCGATGCTCGTCTCGGGCATGGCAAAGCGCGTGTTCTCGGTCGCAATCCGGTAGGTGCATGGCAGCGAAATCCCGACGCCGCCGCCCATCGTGATCCCGTCCATGATGGCCAGCGTCGGCTTGGGATAGGTGAAGAGCAGCTGGTTGAGCCGGTATTCGGCCCAGAAGAAGCGCTTCGCCTCTTCCGCATCCTCATTCCCGCTACGCGCGAGCATGACCACATCGCCCCCGGCGCAGAAGCCGCGCCCTTCGGCATGGTCGATGACGACGATTTCGATCGCCGCGTCCTCGCGCCACTTGAGCAGCGCTTCGCTCATCACCTCGCACATGCGCGTGGTGAGCGCGTGGATCGCCTTCGGGCGATTGAGGCGAAGGCGGCCGACGCCGCCTTCGACGTTGATCAGGACGTCGTCCGTCACTGCCGGAGCAGGTCCCGGCTGACGATCACGCGCATGATCTGGTTGGTGCCTTCGAGGATCGAGTGGACCCGGAGGTCGCGCCAGAAACGCTCGATTGGATAGTCCATCAGATAGCCGTAGCCGCCGTGGAGCTGGAGCGCCCGGTCGACGACGGAGGAGCCGGTGTCGGTCGCGAGGCGCTTGGCCATCGCGGCGAAGCGGGTCTTGTCGGGGGCGTTCGCGGTGACCTTGGCGGCCGCGACGTAGAGCAGGTAGCGGGCGGCTTCGAGCTCGGTCTCCATGTCGGCGAGCATGAACTGCGTGTTCTGGAAGTCGGCGATCGCCTGGCCGAACTGCTTGCGCTCCTTGGTGTAGTTCACGGCTTCGTCGAGGCAGCGCTGGCCGCCGCCGAGCGAGCAGGCGCCGATGTTGATGCGCCCGCCGTCGAGCCCCATCATCGCGATCCGGAAGCCTTCGCCTTCCGCGCCGACGCGATTGGCGACGGGCACCCGGACCTCGTCGAAATTGACCTGGCTGGTCGGCTGCGAATGCCAGCCGAGCTTGCGCTCCTGAGCGCCGAAGCTGACGCCCTTCATGTCCTTCTCGATGACCAGCGCGGTGATGCCCTTGGGGCCTTCCTCGCCGGTGCGGACCATCGCGACCATCACATCGTTGGCGCCGCCGCCGGAAATGAAGGCCTTGGAGCCGGAGACGACATAATGGTCGCCGTCGAGCACCGCCCTGGTTTTCAGCGCCGCCGCGTCGGACCCCGAGGAGGGCTCGGTCAGGCAGTAGCTGCCCATATTTTCCATCGTGATCATCGACGGCAGGTACTTCTGCTTGACCTCGGCCGAGCCGAAGCGGTCGATCATCCAGCAGACCATGTTGTGGATCGAGATGAAGGCGCTGGTCGAGGGACAGCCGTAGGCCATCGCCTCGAAGATGAGCGCGGCCTCGAGCCGGCCAAGGCCGATCCCGCCGCTCTCCTCGCTGACGTAAATCGCGCCGAACCCGAGCGCGGCTGCCTCGCGGATCGTGTCGCGCGGGAAGATATGTTTCTCGTCCCACTCCGCTGCGTTCGGCGTGATCGCGTCGGCGGTGAACTTGCGGGCCATCTCCTGGATCTGGAGCTGGTCCTCGGTAAGGTCGAATTGGCTCATTGCGCGCGGGCTCTAGCCCGCGACTTCCTCTTCCAGCAAGCCTTCGAACCGAAGCACGTGGCGAACGGCTGGCCGCTCGACCATTCGCTCGCGAAAGGCGCGGAGGTTCGGCCAATCGCCGAGGCCGATCATCTTCTCGGCCCAGCCGGCAATCACGAACAGATACGGATCGGGAAGCGTGAGGTTTTCGCCCATCAGGAACGGCCCGGACCCGAGCCGCTCGTCGATCCAGTCGAGCTTCTTCCTGAGGTCGCGCGTGACGAACTGCTTGAATTCGTCGGTCGCGTCGGGATTGAACAGGAAGCTGAAGCGCTTGTGCAGCTCGGTGGTGATGAAATTGACGAGCTCGAGCACCCGGTAGCGGCTGAAGCTTCCGAGCGGCGGGAGCACCTCGGGCCAGGAGGTGCGGTCGCCGAGATATTGCAGGATCACGGCGTTTTCGGTCAGCACTTCGCCGCTGTCGAGCTGAAGCGCCGGCACGGCTCCCTTGGGGTTGATCTTGAGATAGTCGCTGCCGTCCTCGAGCTTCTTCGCGCGCAGGTCGACCCGCACCGCGTCATGCTCGAGCCCGATCTCGTGCATCAGGATATGCGGCGCCTGGCTGCATGCCCCGGGCGAATAATAGAGAGTCAGCATCCCAAGCCTCCGTTCACTGCGCGTTCGACGTGCCGATGTCGTTTACATCGGGATTGTCGAAGCCGTTTTGAAGCTGGTTCGACGGGGTCGTGCTGCTTTCGTCGGCCGGAAGGGTCTCGAACTGCACGTTGCCGGCCGTAACCTGGTTGTCGGGCACGCCTTCGTCGATCGCGATATTCTGGTCCTGCGGCTGTTGCTGCTTGTGGCAGGAGCCGACGGCCAGCGCGGCGATCGCAAGGACGAGTGTGGTCTTAGCATCTCGCATAGGTGTAGCTCGCTGCCGGGTTGCTCTCCGTACGTATCAGCTTGTCGGCGGATCGTTTCAGCGTTTCGTACCGGCTCCAGGTCTGGCCTTCGCCAGTGAAGTGGAAGATCCCGCTGATCGAGGAGACCTTCGTTTCCAGATCCGCCGCAGGGACTGCCCGCGATTCGTAGAAGCGAAGCTCGGATGCGTTCACCACCAGCAGGCCCTTCGCGTCGCCAAGGGCCGACGTGCAATCGCCCGGCGCGAGGCCCCAACGGCCCTGGAGAGCAGCCGGAATGGCGGTTGAAGGAGAACCTTGCGGCGCCGGCGCCTCCGCGTTGGCGTGGTGCGCTGGCGGGCCCCCGGCCGGCGTCGGCTCCGGCTCATTCGACTGTGCCGGGACGGCAGTTATCTCATTGGCTCCGTTCGCGACCGGACCCGGTCTCGAACAGGCGGCAATGGCGGCGATCAGGGCGAGGCTGATGACGGGCACGCGAAGGCGCATGCCGCTCTAACGCGACTGAGCGCCGCTGGTGCCCGTGCCGGGGCTCAGCCCATGGTCGGGATCATGAACGCATTCTTGTTGTCGGCGTCGACGAAGCCGTCGGGCCATCGCTGCGTCACGACCTTGTTCTTCGTCCAGAAGCGCAGGCCTTCCTGGCCGTACTGGCCGATGTCGCCGAAGCCCGAGCGCTTCCAGCCGCCGAAGCTGTGGTAGGAGACCGGGACCGGAATCGGCACGTTCACGCCGACCATGCCCACATTGACCCGGGCGGTGAATTCACGCGCCGCGTGGCCGTTGCGGGTGAATATCGCCACTCCGTTGCCATATTCGTGCTCGCTCGGGAGGCGGACTGCTTCCTCGAAATTCTTCGCCCGGACCATCTGCAGGACCGGCCCGAAGATCTCGTCCTTGTAGCTCTTCATGTCGGGCGTGACGTGGTCGAAGAAGGTTGGGCCGATGAAGAAGCCCTCCTCGTGGCCCTGGAGCATGAAGCCGCGGCCGTCGACGACGAGCTCCGCGCCCTCGTCGATGCCCATCTGGATGTAATTCTCGATCCGCTCCTTGTGCGCCTTGCTGACGACCGGCCCGTAATGGGCTTCCGCGTCGGTCGACACGCCGACGCGAAGGCCCTCGATCGCGGGGATGAGCTTCTCGCGCAGCCTGTCGGCGGTCTCGTCGCCGACGGGGACGACCACCGGAAGAGCCATGCAGCGCTCGCCGGCCGAGCCGAAGGCGGCGCCGGCGAGGTCGTTGACGACCTGGTCGAGGTCGGCGTCGGGCATGACGATCCCATGGTTCTTGGCGCCGCCCATCGCCTGGACGCGCTTCCCGTTCGCGGTGCCGCGAGCGTAGATGTACTGGGCGATGTCGCTGCTGCCGACGAAGCTGACGGCCGCGATGTCGGGATGGTCGAGGATCGAGTCGACCATTTCCTTGTCGCCGTGGACGACGTTGAGGATGCCGTCGGGAAGGCCGGCTTCCTTCATCAGCTCGGCGAGGCGCACCGGAACGCTCGGATCGCGCTCGGAGGGCTTCAAGATGAAGGCGTTGCCGCAGGCGATCGCCATTCCGAACATCCACATCGGGATCATCGCCGGGAAGTTGAACGGGGTGATGCCCGCGCCGATGCCGAGCGGCTGGCGCATCGAATAGACGTCAATTCCAGTGCCGGCGCCCTGCGTATATTCGCCCTTCAACGCCTGCGGGATGCCGCACGCATATTCGATCACTTCGAGCCCGCGCTGGACGTCGCCGCGGGCGTCGGCGAGGACCTTGCCGTGCTCTGAGCTGAGCAGGCGGGCGAGTTCGTCCATGTTCTTCTCGACCAGCTCGCGATACTTGAACATGACTCGGGCGCGGCGCTGCGGGTTCGTCGCAGCCCATGCCGGCTGGGCAGCCTTCGCCGCATCCACTGCCTTCTGGAGGTCGGCCGAGGTCCCGAATCGGACGTTGGCCTGGACCTGGCCCTGGTTGGGATCGAACACATCGCCCTGCCGCTCGCCCGAAGCGAAGGTGGAACCGGCGATGAAATGGTCGATGCTGCGAAGCATGTTACGCGTCCTCATTGTGCTGTCTTGGGGTCGCGGCTCCCCTAGACCCCGGCAGCGGCAAATGCCAGTTGCCGGAGTGCCCGTGACGGAGAGTCGAATGCGCCAAATCGCGATCTTGATGTGCGTCAGCCTGATCGGCGCCGCGGCGCCGCCGTCTCCCGACTCAAGGCTCCGGGCGATCATCGCGCCTGTAAGCCAGGCCCAGCTGAGGCAGACGATCGAGACGCTGGTGAGCTTCGGGACGCGGCACACCTTGTCGTCGCAGACCGACCCTCATCGTGGGATCGGCGCGGCGCTTAATTGGACCAAGGGCGAGTTCGAGAGCTTCGGCCTTCCGACGGTGCGCCCGTGCGAGACGGTGACCGGATCGCGCATTCCTACCCCGACGCCGGTCTGCGACATGGTCGCGATCCAGCGAGGGACGGAGCGGCCGAACGATGTGGTGATCGTCACCGGCCATATCGACAGCCGCGTTTCGGACGTCATGAACTTCACAGCGGACGCGCCCGGAGCGAACGATGACGGGTCCGGCGTCGCCGCCGTGATGGAGGCGGCGCGCGTGCTCTCCAAACACAAGTTTCCCGGCACGATCGTCTATGCGGCGGTGTCGGGCGAGGAACAGGGGCTTTACGGCGCGAAGGTCCTCGCCAACTATGCGAAGGCGCAGGGCTGGAACGTCGTTACCGACATCAACAACGACATCATTGGCAGCACCTGCGGCTCCGACGGCCTGTGCGATTCGACCCATGCGCGCGTCCTCTCCGAAGGGCCGCGCTCGCAGGGCGAGGTCGAGCTCATGGACGCAACCCACGCGCTCGGCGGTGAGAATGACGCCCCGTCACGAAACATCTCGCGCTTCCTCGACAGCCTCGCCGACCGGCTGCACATCGGGCTCGACCTTCGCCAGATCTGGCGCACCGACCGCTTCGGCCGCGGCGGCGACCACATCCCATTCCTCGAGCTCGGCTATCCGGCTGCGCGGCTCAACGTCGCGATCGAGAATTACAATTGGCAGCACCAGGATTTGAGAACCGAAAACGGGATCAGCTACGGCGATACGATCGACCATGTCGATTTCCCCTATCTCGCCAAGATGACAAAGCTGAACGTCGCGGCGCTGGCGTCAATCGCGAGCGCGCCGCCGCCGCCCTCGCCCAAGGTCGAAGGGGCAGTCAGCACGGATACGACGCTGACGTGGGCGCCTGTGCCAACCGCTGCGCGTTACGAGATTCGCTGGCGCCGAACGGACGCCAACCAGTGGCAGGTCTCGCGCGCAATGCCAGCGAGCGAGTGCGCGACCGAGTGCAAGGCGGTTCTCGCCCACATCCGAGTCGACGATTGGGTGTTCGGAGTCTCTTCGGTCAGCAAGGACGGCTTCGAAAGCCCGGTCGCATCCGCGGTGCCGGGCGGTGCGTTCCATCCCTATATTGCGCCTGCAAAGAAGGCTGGAGACTAGGAATGGCCGGCGGATGGACGCGCGACGGCGCGGTTCAGGACCAGATCGAGGACACGGTGAAGGACGCCGTCCTTCGCGCGCGGGCGCTGACGCCGAAGGGCGAAAGCGCGGAGGAATGCGACGATTGCGGCGAGCCGATCCCGAAGAAAAGGCGCGATGCGCTGCCCGGCGTCCGCACCTGCGTCGCCTGCCAGTCGGAACGCGACAAGGCCGTTGTCCATTCGACCATCAACCGCCGCGGCAGCAAGGATAGCCAGCTGCGCTAGGCGCGTTTAGGTCCTCGCCATGGTCCGCAAGCGCTCCGCCGAGCTTCCCACCCGAAAGCAGATCCTCGACTTCGTCGCGACGTCGGACCAGCCCGCCGGCAAGCGCGAGATTGCGCGGGCGTTCGGAATCCGCGGCGACGCCAAGATCAAGCTCAAGAAGCTCCTCAACGACATGGCCGACGAGGGACTGATCGAGACCTCGCGCGGGCGTGCGTTCAACCAGGTCGGCGGCATTCCGCGCGTGACCGTGCTGAAGATCGTCGACGTGGACGACAGCGGACATGTCTTCGGACAGCCCGAGCATTGGGAGGCCAACACCCCCGCGCCCAAGCTCCGGATCATCGAAAAGGAACGGCGCGGCGCGCTCGGAATCGGCGACCGGGTGCTCGCCCGGACCGAGGAGCGCGGCGATAAGTTCGTCGCGCATCCGCTCAAGAAGCTCGCGAAGAAGCAGGAGCTGGTGCTCGGCGTGCTCCGGCAAGAAGGCACGCGGTTCTGGCTGACACCGGTCGAGAAGAAGGAGCGCCGCGAGCTGCCCATAAGCGACGTCGGCGATGGGGAGGCGGGCGACCTGGTGCTGTGCGAAGTCTCCGGCCAGCGTGGGCGGGTGAGCGCGCGGGTCGATGCGGTCCTCGGCGACCCATTCGCGCCGAAGAGCTTCAGCCTGATCGCGATCCACAAATATGAGCTTCCGCACGAGTTCAGCGATGCCGCGCTCGAAGAGGCAAGGCGCGTCGCCAAGCTTCCGCTCGGCGAGCGCGAGGACCTGACTCATCTGCCGATCGTCGCGATCGACCCGGCCGACGCCCGCGACCATGACGACGCGATCTGGGCCGCCCGCGACGAGGACGAGGACAACAAGGGCGGATGGAAGGCGATCGTCGCGATTGCCGACGTCAGCTTCTATGTCCGGCCCGACAGCGCGCTCGACAAGGCGGCCCGGGCGCGCGGGAACAGCGTCTATTTCCCGGACCGGGTGGTCCCGATGCTCCCCGAAGAGCTGTCGGCGGACATTTGCTCGCTGAAGGAAGGGCAGGACCGCGCGGCGCTTGCCTGCCATCTGACGATCGCCAGGGACGGGACCCTCAAGGGCTGGCGGTTCACTCGAGCGAAGATCCGCGTCGCCGCGAACATCGCTTATGAGGATGCGCAGGCGGCGATCGACGCGTCGGAGGAAGAGCGGGTCGAGGTCGCGTCGCCGGTGTGCTGGATGCCCGAAGTGGAAGGGCCGGTGCCGAGCGAGCTCGTCGAGGGGGCATTGAAGCCGCTGTGGGGCTGCTGGCGCGCGCTGCTTGCGGCGAGAAACAAGCGCGAGCCGTTGGAGCTCGACCTTCCCGAGCGGCAGGTCGTGCTCGACGAGAAGGGACGCATCGAATCGGTCGCGCCGCGCGAACGGCTCGATGCGCACCGGCTGGTCGAGGATTTCATGATCGCGGCCAACGTCGCCGCGGCGCGCGCGCTGGAAGCGAAGAAGTCGCCGGTGATGTACCGCGTCCACGAGCCGCCGAGCCGCGAGAAGCTCGAGGCGCTCAAGGACTATCTCGAGACCTTCGGAATCGAGTTCACGCTCGGCCAGGTAATCAGGCCGGCGACCTTCAACCGAATCCTCGAGCGCGTCGGCGACTCCGACAGCCGGCCGGAGATCATGGAGCAGCTGCTGCGGACGCAGATGCAGGCGCGCTATGGGCCCGAGCGGCTCGGGCATTTCGGGCTGGCGCTACCGACCTACGCGCACTTCACCTCGCCGATCCGCCGTTATGCCGACCTGCTCGTTCACCGCGGCCTGGTCAGCGCCTACAGGCTGGGGGAAGGCGGCCTTCCGCCGGCCGACGCGGAGAAGTTCGACGAGATCGGCGAGCAGATCTCGCGGCTCGAACGCCGAGCGATGGAGGCGGAACGCGAGACGGTCGACCGCTATGTCGCCGCTTACCTCGCCGACCAAATTGGGCAGGTGGTCCTGTGCAGGATCACCGGCGTGCAGCCGTTCGGCTTCTTCGCGACGGTGGTCGGCTTCGGAGGCGACGGACTGGTGCCAGTTTCGACCATCGGCGACGAATATTTCCGCTACGACGAGAAGGCGCAGCAGCTCGTCGGCGAGGACAGCGGCACGACTTACAGACAAGGACAGAAGTTGAAGCTTCGGATCGCGGAAGCCAATCCGGTCTCGGGCTCGCTGCGGTTCGAGCTTCCCGACCGGCAGGGAAGCGCGCCGACAGCCCCGCAGCGGCGCGATCGGGTTCGGACCGGCGGCCGGAGCGGCAGGCCGCCGAACATTCGGCACTCCTCACGTCGCCGCTGAGCCGCTAGGCTCCGGCTGAAACAGGAGGGAAACCGATGGCCACTGCAGCTGCAGCGCTCGTTGCGCGGGCGCGACGCGAGATCCAGCACCATTTCTTCAGCAACGATGCCGTGCGTCCCGACCGCGCCGTTTCGTTCGATCCATCCAATGGATTCGAACAGCGCCAGTTCGACCGGATGGCGAGGCGCGGAATCATCCGTGAGGCGGGACCGGGCTCCTACTGGCTCGACGTCGTCGCTTATGACCTCGACTTGAGGGCGCGTCACCGGCGGGTGAAGACCGCCCTGCTGATCGTCATCGCCGTGCTGGTTGTGGTCCTGCTTTTCACGAGCTCCGGGCTCAGGCTGTAGCAACTTTCGCGCGCCCTCGGGGATTGAGCAGTGCGAGCAAGGAGCACCACTATGCCGTACAAAATCGCGATCATCGTCGGCAGCCTGCGCGAAGGCAGCCTCAACCGGAAGATGGCGCGCTCGATCTGCGCGATCCGCGGCGACAACCTCGACTGCTCGATGATCGAAATCGGCGACCTGCCGCTCTACAACCAGGATTACGATTCATTGCCGCAACAGCCGGAAGCCTATGTGCGCTTCCGCGACCAGATCCGCGACAAGGACGGGGTGCTGTTCGTCAGCCCGGAGTATAACCGCGGCATGCCCGGCGTGCTCAAAAATGCGATCGACGTGGGATCGCGGCCGTACGGCCAAAGCGTGTGGGATCGTAAGCCGGCTGCAATCGTCACAGTCTCGCCGGGCAGCATCGGCGGCTTCGGCAGCAATCATCAGATCCGCCAATCCTGCGTGTTCCTCAACATGCCGGTAATGCAGCAGCCGGAGGCCTATCTCGGCAATGTCAGCGACGACAGCTTCGACGACAACGGAATGCTGAAGGACGGACCGTTGAAGGAGCTGGTGACCAAGCTCGCTCACGCGTTCCACGATTGGGTCGACATGATCCATCGCTCGCGTGCCGCGCTCGCCGACGATGCCGCCCATTCCGCGCAGCAGAAGCAGGGCGAGCGGGCACACGCCTGACACTTGGCGGCCGGACGTGGCGGCCGGTAAGCTCCACCACATTTCGGGAGATGCCTTATGGAATTGCCGTGGCTTTCGCGCTGGCAGCCGCAGCTGCTCTCGATCTTGAGGATCGTGACCGGACTGCTTTTTCTAGAGCATGGGCTGTCCAAATATTTCGCCTTTCCAGTGCCCTTCCCGGTCCATCCTCTGACGCCGATGCTGATGGCCGCAGGTGCGATCGAGATCATCACCGGCACGTTGGTGACGATCGGCCTGTTCACGCGCCTCGCCGCGTTCGTCGCTTCGGGCGAAATGGCCTTCGCCTATTTCATCGGCCACTTCCCGAAGGGCTTCTGGCCGGCCGCGAACATGGGCGAGAATGCGATCCTGCTGTGCTTCATCTTCCTCTATCTCGCCGGCGCTGGGCCAGGTCCGTGGAGCGTCGACGCCGCAAGGCTGAGGAACGCGCCGATCAGGTAACTCTGGCGCGCTGCCTGAAGCGCGGCCGGTCCCATTCGCGTGAGGCGAGGATTTCGGCGAGGATTTCGACTGCGCGGATGACGTCGGAATAACGCGTGTAGAGCGGCGTGAAGCCGAACCGCATCAAATCGGGCGCACGAAAGTCGCCGATGACCCCGTGCGCGATCAGCGCCTGCATCACCGCATAGCCTTCCGGATGGGCGAAGACGACGTGGCTGCCGCGTTCAGCGGGGTCGCGGGGCGACGCAAGCCGGACTTCCCCGCTGCAGCGTGCCTCCACCTCCTCAACAAGCAGCTGCGACAGCTTGCGCGACTTGGCCTGCACGTCGCGCATCGAAATGCCATCGAACGTGCCGATCCCCGCATCGAGCGCGGCCAAGGCGAGGATCGACGGAGTGCCCGTCAGGAAGTTGAGAATTCCGGCGGCCGGCCGGTATTCGTCCACGAACGCGAATGGCTCCGCGTGACCCATCCAGCCCTGGAGCGGGTTGGCGAGCTCGTCCTGAAGGCGCTCGTCGACGTAAATGAACGCCGGCGCGCCGGGCCCGCCGTTCAGATATTTGTAGCCGCAGCCGATGGCGAGGTCGCAGCCGCTGCCGTCGAGGTCGAGCTCGATCGCCCCGGCGCTGTGCGACAAGTCCCAGACCACCAGCGCCCCGGCCGCGTGGGCCGCCTCGTTGATCGCGCGCATGTCGTGCACAGAGCCGCTGCGATAATCGACGTGGGTGAGGGTGACGACGGCGGTGTCGGCGCCGATCGCCCGCAGCACCTCGACTGCCGGGACGGCCCGCAGATCAAGGCCAAGCATCTCGGAGAGTCCCTGCGCTACGTAGAGGTCCGTCGGGAAGTTCGCCTCCTGGCTCACGATCGTGTTGCGGCCCGGCCGCGCGCGCACCGACGCGCCGAGCAGCTTGAACAGGCATACGCTGGTCGAATCTGCGATCAGCAGCTCGTTCGGCTTCGCTCCGACGATCGGCGCAAGCTTCGCCGCGATCGTCGCCGGCCAGTCGATCCAGCCATGCTTGTTCCAGCTGGCGATCAGGTCTTCGCCCCACTGGCGCTCGGCGGCGTTCGCCAGCGCGGCCGGAGCTGCTGCGGGCAGGGCGCCCAGCGAATTGCCGTCGAGGTAAATGACTCCGTCTGGAACGCGGAACCGGTCCCGCGCGAAAGCGAGCGGGTCCGATGCGTCGAGGCGTTCGGCTTCGTCGACGGTCACAGCTTCGGCAGGGTCACGCCCTTCTGGCCCATATATTTGCCCGCGCGGTCGGCGTAGCTCACCTCGCACGGCTCGTTGCCCTGGAGGAAGAGGAACTGGCATGCGCCCTCGTTCGCGTAGACCTTTGCGGGCAACGGTGTGGTGTTCGAGAACTCGAGCGTCACATGGCCCTCCCAGCCGGGCTCGAGCGGCGTGACGTTCACGATGATTCCGCAGCGCGCATAGGTCGATTTGCCGAGGCAGATCACCATCACGTCGCGCGGCACCCGGAAATATTCGACCGTGTGGGCGAGCGCGAAGCTGTTGGGCGGGATGATGCAGACATCGGTGGTTCGGTCGACGAAGCTGTTCGACGCGAAATCCTTCGGGTCGACCGTCGCCGAATCGACATTGGTGAAAATCTTGAAGTGGTTCGAGACCCGCGCGTCGTAGCCGTAGGACGACAGGCCGTAGCTGATGCAGCCCTCGCGCCGCTGCGCCTCGACGAACGGCTCGATCATTCCGTGCGCCTGCGCCTGCTCGCGAATCCAGCGGTCCGATAAAATCGCCATTGCGAGTGCCTAACCGGACGTTCCGACGCCAGCAATTTGGCCGCGATTATTTCTGTGGATGGGAAGCGACGCGCGAATTCGGCACTTCCTGCGGACGGCTGTGCATTTCGTGCACAAGCTATCCACAAACGTGCTACATATGTTCTCGTTGGGTGTGGGGCCGCGACACGCCTAGAGGATCGTCATGGCCGAAGTTATCCGCATCGCCGAGTCCGCGTTGGAATCGGGCACTCAGCTCCTCCCGCAAAATGTCGAAGCCGAAGCGGCCCTTTTGGGCGCTCTGATGGTCGACAACCGGCTGGTCGAGGACATCCAGCTCAAATTGCAGCCGCACCATTTTTTCGAGCCGCTCCACGGTCGCATCTACGAAGCCATTCTAAAGCTTACGGATTCGAACCGAGTTGCAAATCCCGTGACGTTGCGCCCGCTTTTCGAGGCGGATGAATCGATAAAAGAGGTTGGCGGCGCCGCATATTTGGCGCAGTTAACTGGATCGGGCGCGGCCGTAATTGGGGCAAGGGACTTCGCCCACCAGATCTACGATCTGGCGTTGCTCCGTGCACTGATTGGCGTTGGTCGCGACCTGGTCGAAGGCGCGCTCGACACGAGTGAGGACGTTGCCCCCCTCGCTCAAATCGAGCGCGCCGAGACCGAGTTGTACAAGGTGGCCGAGGAGGGGGGAGCCGAGGGCAGGGCCAAGTCCTTCTCCGAGGCCGCCAAGCTCGCCGTCACCATGGCCGAGCGCGCGCTCAACAGCGGCGGCCACCTGTCCGGCTACACCACCGGCCTTGAAAGCCTCAACACGAAGATGGGCGGGCTGCACAAGTCGGACCTGATCGTTGCTGCCGGACGGCCCGGCATGGGCAAGAGCGCGCTGGGCACGAACATGGCCGTCGCTGCGGCACGGCGCTTCGTCCGCGACATTGCCGAAGGGCTCGAACCCTCCGAGTCCGCCGGCGCGCCGGCGGTCATCTTCAGCCTCGAAATGTCGGCCGACCAGCTCGCGACGCGTATCCTCGCCGAGGAGTCCGGGATCACTTCCGAGAATCTGCGGACGGGCCGAATCAGCCAGCAGGAATTCAGGGAATTGGCCCGGGCAGCGGCCGAGCTCGAAGGACTGCCGCTGTACATCGACGACACGCCGGCGCTGACGATAGCCGCGCTGCGGACGCGCGCCCGCCGGCTGAAGCGCCAGAAAGGGATCGGCCTCGTCGTCGTCGACTACCTTCAGCTCCTCCAGGGCAGCGGCCGCAATTCGAACGACAACCGGGTCCAGGAGATTTCCGAGATCAGCCGCGGCCTCAAGCAACTGGCCAAGGAACTCGACGTACCCGTGATCGCCCTCTCGCAGCTCAGCCGCGCGGTCGAGCAGCGC
>Ga0207705_10002641_pt1 | contig 13738 bp, 10 predicted proteins | sample KBSC13metaG_FD_184314 | JGI IMG/M metagenome (GOLD analysis project Ga0207705, IMG submission 184314) | Corn rhizosphere microbial communities from Kellogg Biological Station, Michigan, USA - KBS C1-3 metaG (SPAdes) (version 2) | ecosystem: Host-associated > Plants > Roots > Rhizosphere > Soil ...
CAGGCCCTGGGAACCAAGGCGATATCTGCTGAGCGACGACTTTTGAAGTGCCTGATGAGCGTATGCGGAGCGATCCGGGCGAGCCAGGAGATGGCCGCGAGCTTGGGCGATCTGCGATGTTTGTTTGCGGTGCGAAAGGCTTGAGCCGCTTCACGGTAAGAGCCGCTTAGCAGATAGGATTTACCCTTCTCTACGGCAAGATCGGCCTCAAGTCCCGCGATGCGGCGGCTTACGATCTCCTGCTGCCCCTGGCTTAGCTCTATCGTGCGACGCACCCGATCAAAAGCGTCGATCTCTCGCTCTACCCGGCTAACCGAGTCTCCGGAGATGCCGTCCTTGCCGACCCTGTACTTGAGCAGCACCTTTTTCTGATATCCGATCTTCGCACCGGCTTTGGCCATTCGGAGCCACAGATGAAAGTCATGTGCCCTCACGCGCTCGCTTTCAAACATACCGCTCTCAAGGATGAGCTTCTTCCTGGCGATCGTCCCGGAGGTGATAACGTTGCAGCGGAGATCGAGTATTGAATCAAAGTTCGCCTCGCCCTCTGATGGAGCATCCTCCATGAACGTGCGGCGATATGCCGAGTTCATGCCAAACAGCTGTGCGTCGCAATAGACCATGTCATAGTCGTGACGCTGCATAAACACGAACTGTGCCGCGAGATATTCGGGCATCCACACATCGTCCGCATCCAGAAAGGCGATGATGTTTCCACGGGCATGCTCGATGCCCAGGTTGCGTGCGACACCTGCTCCCGAGTTGCGTTGTCGTATGTAGACAATATCCTCGAGGTAGCCACGAATGACTCGCTCCAGCCGCTCGGTATCGGGTGAGCCGTCATTCACGAGAATGATCTCGTGCTCACGAAACTTTTGCGTGAGAGCGCCCTTGAGAGTTTCCTCGATCGTGTCTGCACAGTTGTACGCCGGGATCACAACGGAGACCTTTGGCAACGTATCGAAGACGTTCCGGCCAACGCGTTTTTTGAAGTAGGCTTCCTCGATCATCTTTTTCCTACCGAATAGGCTCCCAGCGAGCATACCGCTCACCACGCAGAAACTTGTAAAAGGCGATCACCGACGCAAGATTTGCGAGCACGAAGTACAGCGGCATTGCCAGCAGCGACAGTCTCATGCCTGCACGCTCCAGCAGCCATGCTGCGGCGGCCATTCCGTAAAACGCGGCTTGTCCCGCGAGGGCTGTCATGTAGATCGATGAAGAGCGGTCGAGCAGCATGCTCGAAACGAGGAGCGTGGCGAGGATCAGCGGTACCGCATACCTCAACAGCTTGTGCGAAATGAGCTCCACGGCGAAAAACCCGCTTTTGAATGGGTCCATCATGTCTCGGTTTCGCCAGAGATCGGTGAACGTCTGCGAGATCACTCGGATCCGCATTCGCATCTCGTCTTGCGCATGATCGTTAGTCTGTTCAAAGCAGACCGCGTCCGGCTCAAAGACGCTCCTCAGCCCCTTTCGGTAAAGCGTTGTGCAGATCAGGAAATCAGAACACGCCTCGGGGTACATGGGCTCGTAGGCAGATCTGCGGACCGCATAAAGACAGCCCGACGCTCCGATGAGCGAGCACGTTGACGCCTCAGCCATTTTGATGAAGGTCTCGTAGCTCCAGTAGTTGCGAGCGCCGCGACCAACCGTCGTGCCGATCCGGTCGATATATTCGAGACGCCCTGCGACGCACCCGACACTATCGTCACCAAAGGGCGGCAGTATCCTGCGAAAGACGTCCGGTGAGTAGTCCGTCGTGGCATCCGAAAATAGAATGATCTCTCCGCTCGCCGCCTCTACTGCAGCGTTCTGTGTTGCGGTCTTTCCCTGCCTGCCATCGACCCTCAAGAGGCGGACGCCTTGGGCGGCAAATTCCTGCACGATCTCATCGGTCCCATCAGTTGATCCGTCGGATGCAACGAGGACCTCAAGCTTCTCCTTTGGATAGTCGATCGCGAGTGTGTTCTCGAGCTTGTGACGGATTGCATTCTCCTCGTTGAATGCCGTGATGAGAACGGTCACGCGCGGCTCGATCTCCCCACGCTTCACAGCTCGGGGCCAGAGTTTACTAGCGAGATAGACGAGTACCGGATAACCGACGTATACATACGCCAGCAGTGCGATACACGCCCAAAATACAAGCTGTTCAGTCGTGAACTTCATGCTGCTGCGGGAGAGGAGACAGGCACAGCAGCGACAGGTTGCTGGTCGAGAGCCTCAGTATGATCGATCGAGTAGACCCGGCGGAACGCCACAGCGTATGCGAGCAGGTAGTAGATGAACCAGTTGTACGCAACCGACGCAAAAAAGCTCGATACCCAATAGCCGATAATGCTCGCCTGCAGGCCTATCGACACAAAGTAAAACCAATTGAGATCGTCCATCTCGAACTGCCGCCGCTCTATTGCGCGCAGCCGCCTGAAGGGAGCGATCATAAATATCATGTAAGCGACGAATCCTGCTATGCCTAGCTCAGACGAGACCTGCGTAAACGCGTTGTGCGTCTGGTGATTCTGCGTTGAGATGATAGGGAAGTTGCCGATCCCGATCCCCCACGGATTACGTGCAGTCACCAGCAGCGAACGCTGCAGGAGCTCCTGCCGTGCATCACTGGACCCTACCGGATCTAGTGAGGGGATGAAGATGGAGATCATTCGCAAACCGTAGTTCCCGGGCGCGGCGAGGATCGTTACGCCGCCGATCAGGATCGAACCGATCAGCGTTTGTATCTTGTGCTTGCGGCCGAGTTTCCATGCAAGAGTCGCCGATACCGCGAGCAGGCCGAGGAAACCACCACGGGAATACGTCACCATGTTGGCCGCAATGAAGAGGCCTGTTGCCGCGAAATAGATGACCTTCCAGAGCTTGTTCTTCGTCGCAAGTGCGAGGCACAGCGTAACGGGTGTCATCATCACGAAGTGCAGTGCCATCTCGTTGGGGTTGCCAAAGATGCCCTTCACATCCGTCACGGCGACCCGGTATGACTCGACCGTAAACTTACCCTGCATGTAGTAGTCCACGGCGCACACTGCAAGATAGATGCCGATGCCGAAGGATAGCCACATCATCTGCATAAGCCGCCGCCGCGTGCGGACGACATTCACCAGAACGATAAAGATCGCTACGGCTTTGATAAACGGATCGTTAAAGGTCTCCCATGCGGTCCCCGGATCCGTTGAGATCGGGATCAGTACAAAGGCGATAGCGGTCATCGCCAGTACTGCCTTCACCTCGGTAGAGAGCTTCGTCAGATTGCCTTCGGTGGCGAGCTGGCTCGGAAAGAATATGATCAGTGTCGCGACGCCCACGTAGAATGCGGAGAACGCGAGAAAACCCAATCCCGGCAGGATCTCATATGGCCGGAATAGAACGATGATCGAAAAGACGTAGAGCCCGACGTACGTGACCAGGTGTCCGTTTCGTACCAGCCATTGATCACTCGACAGAAGATCGATGTCCCGCAGCGTCCGCCTGATCTCCTTGGGCTTTCTTATAGGGATCGGGTCCGTTGCGATGGTTCGCTCGGCAGCGGGAGGCAGTTTCGCCTCCATCGCGGGAACTCGTTCCGGCTCTCGCTCGCTTTGCTGCCGCTTGGGGGAAGATGAGAAGGTTTTATCTTCCTCGGTCGGGAGAGAAGCCCGGCTGCTGTTAACCAGGTTATTCGGCTCAGCCGGCGCACTTATGGTCCCGCTGTTTGTCGGCTTCAGCGACGCCTGACCGCCGTCCGGCGAGCCCCCGAAACCCGTGTTCGTGAGCGGTTCCTCGTCGTAAAATTTTCTTTGAGCAGACCCCATGACGCAACGGTTAATTAAAGCCCTAATCCAGGGCCTTTTCTAGACCGCCACGCCCTCGTGCTCAACCGTGATCATATCTTTGACACGGCGCTTCAGGGCCTTTTCAAACTGGCGGGCTTCGTTGACACCGCTGAATGACAGCTGTTGAAGATTTGCCTCGATACGCTTGCGGTAATCTGAGACCAGCGAATCCGACACGCCCAGCATTTCGGCGACCTCGAGCTGCGTTCCGGAATCGGCGATGAGATAGCAGTGCCACAAGACGTTTATCATGCGGTCGTACTGCTTTTGCTTGCCACGCACGCTCTTACTTAGCGTATCGAGGAAGCCCTCGACGAATCCCGCCGCTTCGTGCTCGGCCTCGTTGCGAAGCAGATCTTCCTCGGGCGTCTCACGCGTGTCCATGAATTCAAACGGCATCCGGTCATCGTCGTCACTGTCGCCGCCGCTTCCTACGGGTACTAGGTGAATATCCATGATCGGCAGTCGCGACATCACAAATGAACGCAGTGACCTCACATCGACGGGCGAGTCGATCGCTTTGAATACGCGGATTATTAGCTTTTCGAGCTCGGGGTTTGAGATCACGATCTGGGCGTCGCCGGTGCAGCCCACCATTCGAGTGTCACGGCTCTGGAACGAGACGACCTTCACCCGCTCGTCCATCTCCTGTACGTCGCGGTGGATCTTGCTGTCCTTCCACTCGGCGAGTCCGTACAGACGGTCGGCCAGGCGGCGATGAGCGTCCGGATTGCCAAGATTGTCGAACCTGCGGAAGGCGCTGCTCCCCTGTATCAATGTCGAGATCCGCCGCGCGAGGCGATAGCTCTCCGGATAGCGCTTGCGGAGCTCGGCCGTGAGCATATTCGTAAGCTCGATCTGGCTGATCTCGGCCTCGATCTCCGGGTCTGTCATTCCCGTGTCGATGTAGTGCTGAAAGCGGTCTTTGGATAGGAGAGCTACAAAAAGTTCCTGGGTGAGGTCGGTGTGAGCGTTGTACTTGCCCTCTTCGACTAAGAAACCTGCTCGCTTTGATGCGCGAACCAATGGATGCGAGGAGACGATCCGGTGGAGTTCCGTCCAGATCTGGTTAACGTCCGAAGTCTTTAGGCTCTCATTCCATTTGCCGACCTTTACTTGCTTGTTCTGGATAGAGCGTGGGAGACGTTCTTTCGTTTTTACTTCGTTCATATTGGTGCCCTGTGAGAAAGCTTGACTGGTGGGGATCCTCGGGATCATCTGCCGGCGGGAAGGGAAGGCCCGTAAGTCTCCAAGGGAGACCTCGGTCACGGCCACATAAAAAGTGGCGATCCGCGGGTTTTATTCGTTTACTTGAAAAAGGGTGAGAATCTCTGCCGAGCCGCAGTGACCTCGTCTGGTTAGTGACTGCTATGGGTGGTTAGCCCTTTGCTTGCCACACATCAATAATAGCAAGCCTAAGCGGGTGAGACAAGCTTTTTGTGTGACGTTGTACAATGTTAATACGTCCAGGCTAACTGTTGAGCATAAAGGGGTTGCGAGAATCAAACCGGAGAGCCGTACAGTTTTCGCCGCTATGTTTCAGAAAATCTTTTCCGCATATTGGAAGGAAATCGGCATTGCAGATATATGTGAATTGTAGCAACTGCAGGTGCCCCGACGGCTCTACCCTCCAGCTCCGTATCGGATCTGATGCGTCGCACTATGTCTTTTGTGATGAAAATGAAAGCCTTTCTAAAACGCGAGGATTGCCCCTCCTCCTTCGAACTCGTTGCCTTTCAGAAGGGTGAGCTTTCGCGTCCAAGAGGCGTGGACGTCAGACGGCATCTGGACGCATGTGATTTCTGCGATGCCGAGGTGGAGTTCTATGAGCACTACCCGCTGGAGGAGCCTGAGATGGAGCCGCCGTCCCAGATCCCTGAGCCCCTTTTCGAGCTGGCGGAGGCTCTGTTAAAGGGTAAACACGCGGACGGTATAGCACTCAACGCTCTGCTGCGTGACGGACTCGTACTGGACAAGGCGTAGCATCATTTCGTTCGCGGCTTTGGGCGGACGCGCTTTAGATCCCACTCGATAGTAAGTATTCCGAGCTCGGCCTTCCCGTCGATGATCTTGCCTTTTAGGGTGTCCTGGTCCTTCAGGTCGTATCGCCCTCTGATCTCGCCCTCCGCGCGCTTGTAGCCGGCGGCAAACACACTGTTCTCTCCTTTGCTCGTGGATGTGACCGGCGCCGGGTCTTCGCACCCTCCGGGACGCTGCTCCGTGTCTTCCCGGGTCCATTTCGATGGGATCTCCACTGGCTTATTCATCGTTATGACGAATTCACCAGTGGGCCGCAGGTCAATATAGACGGTGCGCTCGGCTTTCGCCTCGCCGGACTCGTCCATCTTCTCGTACCGGCTTTCTTTCGTGGGACGCAAGTAGCTATTCGCTCCTCGTGGGCGGCAGCGGACCTGCATTGTCGTTTCCCATTTCTCAGTGTGGTGATACTCAAACTGCCTTGTCACGGTCACTCCGGGAGAATACGGGTTTGTCGACCCCAGAGACATAGGCCGCAGGAGTACGAATGTGTCGTCCATCGCCCTTGTCTCACTCTCACCTGCTGTTTTGGCTCCCGCATAGTCGGCGACGCTTGCCACACCCTCGTTTCTGAAAGGTTTCGTCTCGTTGAAGCGGTATCTGTAGCTGATGCTTCCGGTCCAATGCTCGTCGCACTTGCCCTTTAGCAGGTTGCCCATGTCGGCGAAGGCCTGTGCCTCGAGAGACTTGATGCCATCGTCAATATTCTGGTCTGTAAGCGGCCCAGCATCGCGGCGAATCACCGCTTTTCCGGTGGTTGAATCGACCACCATTATCTGGATGTAAATGCTCCCGTTCGGCAGTTGGGCCGCATCGACGTTGATCACGTACCTCGCTCCGATGGCGCCGGCAAGCTGAGTCAGTACATCGGGATTCGGCTCTGCTCCGAGCAGGTCGCGCATACGCTCGAGGTTTAGTAGTGCCTCGGCATTCTGCCTGTCGAGCATGTCGACGCAAAGGAAAGCTCGTAGGATCTTCCCGAACAGGCCGTCAGCCACGCCGGCGGACGCCGCTTTAGCTTTAGAGCCGCCGCGGCTGGTGTCATAGCTAAATATAGATGGCGAGGTGGATTGGGCTGTCGCGGCGGCAGCCAACAAAACGAGGAACAAAGCCACGAATAGGATGCGGGGCATAGTTTTACTCTCCTGAGCTCAACAGGAGCGCAACCTATGTGCCAGGCGTGTTAAGCCCCGCGAGCATTGCGATTTGCAAAAGGTGACCGCCCAGGGCCGATGAAAACTACGCGCCTCAGCCGCAGATCTGGTCTATGACATCGCCAAACTTTTCGTCGATGACATTCCGCTTGATCTTGAGGGTCGGCGTCATTTCGCCTTTGTCGATGGAGAATTCACGCGGCAGGAGATATACGCGTTTGACGCGCTCGTAGTCCGAGAGCTCACGAGTAAGTGCAACCGCGTCCTGCTGCACGCGCTTGACGAATTGCGGGTCGATGGCAAGCACGTCCCGGGATGCGTCGGCGGCGACACCGGCGTCCTTCATCTCTTCCTTTAGGGCATCCCAATCAGGGACGATCAGGGCCCCGACCTGCTTACGCCCAGAGCCTACAATGACAGCCTGCGAGACGAGCGGACTCTGCTTGAGCAGAGATTCAACTTGCAGCGGCGCCACGTATTTGCCATTTGAGAGTTTGAAAAGGTCCTTTAGGCGATCCGTTATGTAATAGTGTCCGTCACGGTCGATGTAACCCACGTCCCCTGTGTGATAGTAGCCCTCCGCGTCCAGGACGGCAGCGGTCGCCTCAGGGTTGTTATAGTAGGCGACCATTATGTTGGGCCCTTTGATGAGGATCTCGTCCTGCGCTCCGATCTTCATTTCGATGCCGTCGAAAGGCGTTCCTATGGAGCCGACCTTGTTGTCGTCCGGCCGGTTGGCACAGGTGACGCAGCCCTCCGTCATTCCATAACCCTGCAGGATCGGGATCCCGGCCGCCCAAAAGGCATAGCTAAGCTTTTTTGAGAGGGGAGCGCCTCCCGAGACAAAGAACCTGAGCTTTCCGCCCACGCCTTCGCGCCATTTTGAAAACACCAGCCTGTTAGCGATCGCGTGTTTTGCGGCGACGCCCGCGGGTACGCTCTCGCCGCTGTCCTTATACGTCCAGTATTCCTGACCCACCTCGAGCGACCACTCGAAAAGCTTTGTCTTCAGCCCGCCCGCTGAGCGGCCTTTTTTCACTATCTTGTGATAGACCTGCTCAAATAGCCGCGGCACGGCGGTCATTATTGTCGGCTTCACCTCCTGAAGGTAGGCACCCAACTTGTCGAATGAATCGCAATAATGCACCGATACGCCATTCGAGCAAAGAACATAAAAAACGGTCCGCTCAAAGATGTGCGATAACGGCAGCACCGAGAGGTTGCAGTCGGATGAGCGGATGGGCAGCCCTTTTGAGATCGCGAGTATGTTTGACGTGAAGTTTCGGTGCGTGAGCATCACGCCCTTCGGCTCGCCGGTGGTGCCTGATGTGTAGATGATCGTGGCCAATGTGTCAGGCGTGAGGGCCTCGAGCGACCGCTCGATCAGCTCGCCGTCGTGCTTCCACATTCTGTCGCCGCCCTGCTCGACCTCATCGAGGGTAATGCCGCGTGAGACGCCCCTCAGAGCCTCATCGTTCTCAAAGAAGATGATCTTCTGGAGCGACTCTACCGTCTGAACGGCCGTCTCTGCATGGCGCCACACCTTTTTACCGGAGGCAAAGAGGAATCTGGCTCCGCAGTCCTCAAGGATGAACCTTATCTGTTCCACCGCCTGCGTGGTGTAGATCGGCACGTTGACAGCGCCGAGGCTCAGGATCGCGAGGTCCACAAGCGACCATTCGGGCCGGTTCTCGGAGATTATCGCGAGCTTGTCACCCGCCTTAACGCCGATCGCCGCCAGCCCAAAGGCGATGCGCTTCACCCGTGCGATCGCGGCCGGGCCCGATATATGCTCCCATTTGTCACCGGACTTGTAAGCAAGCGCGTCCTGCTTCTTGTGACGCCTGAATGCCTCGAAGCAAAAGTGGGGTATTGTCTGCGGGATCGCCTCGAAACCGGCAAGGTTATACGTCATCGGGTTCCGTAAATCATCGCAAAAGTACGAACCTCACGCAAAGAGAGCCGCTGGCCCGTCAAGGTCGTGCCCTGCCTCCGGACGCCTCTGTAGTTAGCTTCCATTGCGGTCTTTGCCTCTTTGCGTGAAACTTCTCATTTATGCCCCAGGAAGGCTCCAGATATCAATGGGTGATCGTAGCGGTTGCGATGCTCGCCCTCCTCGTGTCGAACGGCCTCTCGATCGGCGGGCTGCCGGCCTTTTACAAGCCGATGCGGGAGGAACTCGTTGCGCTCGGAGCCGTCGACCCGCTGCACGCGGAGAGTTTTATCGCCATCGCCGCAAACATTACGTTCGTCATGTCGGGCGTCTCGTCCCTCATCGGTGGCTGGCTGCTGACGAGGTATCGAATTCGTCCGGTGATGCTCGTAGGATGTCTTTTGCTGGGTGGGGGGGTCGTGCTTCAGTCGCAGGCGTCTTCGATGACAACTGTTTACCTGTCCAGGTTCCTGATGGGGTCGTCTCTTGGTTTCGTCGGTGTCGCTCCATGCGTCGTCCTCGTCTCCGGCTGGTTTACTCAGCGACGGGGCACGGCTCTCGGCATCGCTCTCACCGGCACCAGCCTTGGCGGTTCGGTGGTTTCGCTCCTCGCGGCACCGCTGATTCCTGCTGAAGGCTGGCGAACCGCGATGCTTATCCTGAGCGGGCTCGTGTGGGTCGCACTCATACCGGCCATCTTGCTGTTCGTGCGCGAAAAGAATGATGCGGGATCAGCTTTCCGTCTTCCGTTGCGTCGTTCGCGAGCCTTGCTTGAAGAAACGGATCTGAGCGCCGATCCGGGCGGGGAAGCGATCGGAGCCGCGAGGGATGAAGACGGACTGACTCTAGGTGCAGCCATTCGCACGCCGCTCTTCTGGGCCTTCGGTGCTACTGCAATGCTGGTCTTTTATCCCATCTTCGTGATCCTCCAGCAATTTATCCTTTATGTTCAAACTCCGCGGATCGGATTATCAGCGGAGTCGGCGGCATTCGGCCAATCGGCGCTTTTCGCGATCGGCGTAGGTGGTAAGTATCTAGCCGGCTGGCTCAGCGACAGGTTCAGGGCAGTGAATGTAATGGTCGCCTTCGCCGCTCTGATGTTCGCGGCATCCCTGGTGCTGCTGAATCTCACCGCCACTAACGCTCTCCTCTTCCTGCTGCCGTTCGCGATCGGCTACGGCGGCACATGGCTCATGCTTCAGCGTCTTGCATCCGAACTCTTTGGAGCCCGGGAGATCGGCAAGATCCTCGGTGCGATCACCCTCATCGAGGTCACCGGCGCTTCGATCGGCGGCATTATCACCGGGCGCCTCGCCGACCATAACGGCGGCGATTACACCGTCGCCTTCTATGGCGTCACAGTCGCGGCAACTCTGGCGTTGGTGGCAAGCGTGATCGTGGATCGACTTGCCAACATCAGGTCCAGTAATTCCGATCCAGCGAGCGATAGTTGATAGCTTCGCTAATATGCGGGGAGCGAATAGCGTCGGAGTTATCGAGGTCCGCTATAGTACGCGCAACCTTTAGGATGCGGTCGTGGGCGCGGGCGGAGAGGCCTTGGCGGAGCATTGCACGTTCGAGGAGGGCCTCGCATTCGGCATCCAGGGTGCAAAATTCGCGGATCTGCTTTGGTGTCATCGCCGAATTGGAATAAACACGTGAATGGCCATTCGCATTGAAGCGTGAAAGCTGCCGTTCGCGTGCGGTCATCACCCGCTCCCGCACAGTCGCCGAGCTATCGCCCTCGGGAGAACCTTTCCCGCGCAGCTCGCCAAACTTTACCGCAGGCACGTCGATGTGAATATCGATCCGGTCCATCAGCGGGCCGGAGATCTTTCCGACATAACGCTGTATCTGCCCGGGGCCGCACTTACACTCACGCGACGAACCGAAGTACCCGCAGGGGCACGGGTTCATCGACGCCACGAGCGTGAAGTTTGCGGGGAATGTGAGCGACGTCGCCGCCCTCGAGATGGTGACGTTCTTGTCTTCCATAGGCTGCCTCAGGACCTCAAGCACCGAGCGGTCAAACTCGGGTAACTCGTCCAGAAACAATACGCCCAAATGGGCGAGCGACACTTCCCCGGGCTTCGGTATCGAACCCCCGCCGATCAGTCCCGCCTGCGACACAGTATGGTGCGGCGACTGAAATGGACGCTCCACGACCAGTCCCGTCTTGCCCGTTAGCCCCGCCACCGAGTGGATCTTTGTGATCTCGAGTGCCTCTTCAAATTCCAGCGGCGGCAGTATTGTCGGCAGCCGCTTCGCGAGCATCGTCTTTCCGGACCCCGGCGGTCCAATGAAAAGAATGTTATGCCCGCCGGCGCTCGCAACCTCCAGGGCTCGCTTTGCTGTCTGCTGCCCGCGCACCTCACTAAAATCGATGCCTTGATGGGTGCCGTTGTTGCGGATCGCGCTGAGGTCGAGCTGGAACGGACGTATGCGTCCTTCCCGCTGGGCGTCGATATCCTGCACGACCTCGGCGGCATCGCGCAGCGTTGCTACCGGATACACCTGTACGTCCTGCACCACTGCGGCCTCGCCTGCGTTCTCCTCCGGCACGAGAAGGTTCTTGATCCCTTGCTCACGTGCTGCAAGAGCGATAGACAATGCACCGCGGACCGGCCTCACGCGGCCGTCGAGCGACAGCTCGCCAACAGCCATCACATTCTCGAGCCGCTCGCCGTTGGTCAGATCGCCGTTCGCTCCGAGGATCCCGAGCGCCACCGGCAGGTCAAAACTTGCTCCCTCCTTGCGGACGTCCGCGGGAGCCAGGTTGATCGTCACCTTCTGTATCGGAAAAAAGAACTTGCTGTTGTTGATCGCCGCCTGTATGCGTTCGCGGCTCTCGCGCACGGCAGTATCCGGCAGACCAACGATAGTGATCTTTGGCCCGGGATCATTCTCGGCCATCGGACGAAGGTTGACCTCGATATCTACAGTGAGAGCGTCGATGCCGTACACAGCGGCGGACTGCGTGAGAAAGAGCATATGAGAGTTTGGCGAGCTAAGTGTAAACCAGCTCAATGAATTTCAGAAGAGACGTCTGCACGACGATACCCCCAGACACGAGAGAGTGGGACGATAAGCTTCCGGCATCGCCCGCCCATCCTGTATCATTTACGTTTTAGCAGTACTTTGATGACCAAGTCCATACTCAAGCATCTCGCCATCTTTATCGGTCTTGTTTTCGCCATCTCGTTATTCAATGGCTGTGGCGGCACAGGTGCGAATGATCCGGCGGCGAACAGCGCGAACACTGCCGCCGGCACGAATACGGGCGGCGCCGGCAACGCCAACGGTTACTCAAGTGTCGCCAGCGAGTATCCGCCATTACAGTCGGGACTCGCCGATGCCGAATTTGAGATGACCGACGGCACCAAGTTTCGCCCGTCAGACAAAAAGGGCAAGGTCCTGCTGCTCAACATTTGGGGCATCTGGTGCGGACCATGTCGGGCCGAGATGCCGGAGCTCGTCAAGATGCAGGATCAGTATCGCGATCAGGGCTTTGAGGTCATCGGCATCAACATCGGTGACGAGGACGGCGGCGTTGAGAATGTGGACGCTATCAAGAAATTTGTGGAACAGCAAAAGCTCAACTACACGATCGCCCGCTCTACCGATCCGGCCGAGACGACCAAGGCCTTTCACGCTATCACGCAGAAATCCGTCGTGCCTCAGAGTTTACTTGTCGATCGTCAGGGCAGGCTCCGCGGGGTATTCTCGGGTTACAGCGGTAACCTTGTCAACCTGATGAAAGAGTCGGTAGCCAAGGTCGTCACTCAGCAGTAATTTACTGATCGTCTTTCTTCTTAGCCGTGATCTGCGGCTTGACCATGATGGTCTTGTGGCTTGCCAGCGAGACGAGTCCCGGGGCCGATTTCCGCGGTTTGTTGACGAACTTGCGAAGGGTGTAGTTCACCGCGGCCTTTGTCTGCTCTCGGGCGTCACTGTAAAAAGCGGCAAGCTCGGCCGCCTCGATCAATGTTCGATCGGGAAGGTCCTTCTTCCGTGGGTTGCGGATAACAACATGCGAGCCCGGATAGTCCGCCGCATGGAGCCACATCTCCAATGACCTCGCCACTCGAAAGGTCAAAAAGTCATTGTCTGCAGCCTTTTTACCTACCAGGATCTCAAAACCATCTGACGAGATGAATGAGCGTGCTCCCCTGAAGGCCGCCTCTGCTTTTCTCTTCTTCGAGATCGGCGGCTGCGTTTTCCTGGGTGCTTCAACGAGCGTCAGTATAAAGGCCTCGTCAAGAGCCTCAATAGCCCCGTCGATGCGTGCCAGGCGAGCCTCGGCGGTCGCGGCCTGCTTCTCCGTGGCCGCGAGCCGTTCCTCTATTATCCGACGTCCGTTTCGAGCTTTCGTGTACCTTCGGAAGTACTCCTCGGCGATCTCATTCAGCGGCCGGCGAGACTCCCCCGGAATTTCTATCTGCGGCGCTTTATCGGCAAAGTAGTCCGTGACCCGGATCCTATCGCCGTCCCGTGAAGCCGTACCGATGTTTGCGAGCAGGAGATCTCCGTACCTTTTCCATATCTCGGGGTCGCCGTGCTTTGCGAGGTCGCTATGGAGATTGTCCACCAGCTTTCGGGCACGACGAAGCTCAGCTGCCGCCTTTCGCCGGGCTGGTGCGGCCAAGGCGGCTAGAGCCTCACTGTCGGCTTGTTGCGGCTGTTCGTCCCCCATCGTGCAATGAGTCTAACAAAGAAAAAGGCCGAGGCTCGCAAGCCTCAGCCCATTCCCTCAGACCTGAGCTTGAAGCTCAGAACTCGCGAACCGCGATCGT